>Ga0224512_10003960_pt1 | contig 12780 bp, 12 predicted proteins | sample SF_May12_sed_USG_4_FD_169103 | JGI IMG/M metagenome (GOLD analysis project Ga0224512, IMG submission 169103) | Sediment microbial communities from San Francisco Bay, California, United States - SF_May12_sed_USGS_13 | ecosystem: Environmental > Aquatic > Marine > Sediment | place: USA... | reverse complement strand
GGCGTCGCTCACGGTGTTGGCCGTCGCCGATCAGGCCGGAGTGCGCACGACCTACACGAGGCTCGGCGCGGGCGTTGAGGCGTAAGAAGGGTTCCCGGTCGAAGGAGTACTGACGGCGATCTTCGTACTAGTCATTCTCGTCTCGACCAAGCGGGCCGCGGCTACCGCCGGCATGGCGATTTCCCTCACCCTGGTGGCCATACACCTGGCGGCGATCCCGTTCACCGGTTCGTCGGTACCCGGCCCGTTCTCTTGGCCCGGCGGTTATCGGCAACCGGGCTCCCGACCTGTGGGTGTACTTCGTCGCCCCCCTGGTGGGCGCGGTCATTGAGTGGGCGCTCTACCGGCTCTTCCATGCTGACTCGGTAGCCGAGTAACCCCACACCGGAGGCGCTTGCAGTCGCGCTATCCGCGCTTTTCGCTCTCCGCCACCCGCTTTGCGTAACTGAACTCATTCGTCAGAGAGGTGGGAACCCCAGGGAACAGATGGCTGATAGCGGATAGCTAGAAAAGCGGTTCTTCGACGTACTCCTCGAGTCCGGCCACCCATCCGGCCGGCAGCTTCCAGTGGTGGCCGCCCTCAACCACCAGGCGCATGTATTCTCGCGACGGTATCTCTCCGCCCCCGGCCGAACCGTTGTGGACGTGAGTGAGTACGGTGTGGCGATGCCCTTCGCGGTCGACGGCATTGAAGTCTTCGGTCGGGACTCGCCCTTCCTTGGCCTCTACGGCGTTCAGCTCGGCCACCTGTTTGGCGGGTATCTCGAACACGGCCCCCCAAACGGTGTTGCCCGCTTCGGGTCGAACAGACGGCAGACCACCCTCCCAGGTGCCGTTGCGGTACGGGAACACAAGGCGAGTCTCCGGAAGATGGGCGATGAATTTGAACTTGGCTTCCGGGACCACCTCGGCCATCCGGCGAGGCGAGATGAGGGCGGTGTATGCAAAGTACAGCCTGATGCTCACGCCTCCAACTCCTCGAATTCGCGGGGAAATCATTGTAGTAAGGAATAACGTCACTATATGCCGTTGCTGCGGCCGGGCGGGGGTGTGGCTTCCTCCGCCTGCGGTCGCCACCCACCGGCAGTAGCCTGGGGAACGGCCGAACCGGCCTCTGCCGGTTCCCGATATCGCTCGACACCCTAGTGAGGTGGACCATGGCAATAGGACCCGACCCCCGCGATTTCCTCGCCATCGACCTGCTGCTGTCGGGTGAAGAAATCCTGCTGCGTGACACGGTGCGCCAGTTTGTTGGTGAGCGGATTCTCCCGGACGTGGCGTCATGGTTCGAGCAGGGGGTCTTCCCCAAGGATCTCGCCAAGGAAATGGGCGCGCTCGGCTTGTTTGGAATGCACCTGGAGGGTTACGGGTGCGCCGGTACCAGCGCCGTCGAGTACGGGCTCGCCTGCCTCGAACTCGAAGCCGGTGATAGTGGCGCCCGTAGCTTCGTTTCGGTCCAGGGGTCGCTGGCCATGTTCCCGATCTGGAAGTTCGGGTCGGAAGAGCAGAAGCAACGCTGGTTGCCGCCGATGGCCGGCGGCGAAGTGATCGGCTGCTTCGGGCTGACGGAAGCCGACGCCGGCAGCGACGTCTCCAGCATGCGCACCTATGCCCGCCGCGATGGGGACGATTGGATCCTGAGCGGCAGCAAGATGTGGATCACCAATGGAGGGATCGCCGATGTAGCGATCGTATGGGCCCAGACCGACGGGGGTGTGCGAGGTTTCATTGTGCCCACTGACACGGCCGGCTTCAGCACCAACGACATTCACAAGAAGCTGTCGTTGCGAGCGTCGATTACGTCGGAGTTAGTCCTGGAGGATGTGCGTCTGCCTGCGGACGCGGTGCTGCCGGAGGTCGCCTCGATGCGAGGTCCCCTCTCGTGTCTCAATGAGGCCCGCTTTGGGATTCTGTTTGGGGCGATCGGGGCAGCGCGTGCCTGCTACGAGTCCGCTCTCGACTACGCCAAGGAACGGATCCAGTTTGGAGTGCCCATTGCCTCCTTCCAGCTCACCCAGCAGAAACTCGTCGAGATGATGGTGGCGGTCAATCGAGGGACATTGCTGGCGCTCCACCTCGGCCGGATGAAAGACGCCGGAACGCTCGGCCACGAGCAGGTGAGTTTCGGCAAGATGGACAACGTTCGCACAGCCCTGGGAGTCGCCAGGTTGGCCCGAGGGGTTCTCGGTGCCAATGGGATCACGCTCGAGTACCCGGTGATTCGCCATATGAACAACCTGGAGTCCGTGTACACGTACGAAGGGACCAACGAGGTACACACCTTGATCCTGGGCAATGCCATCACCGGTATCGAAGCGTTTCGAGTTTCGTAGCTCCTCCCCCCGGGCGAGCGAAGCGGTTTGGGTGGGGGGAGGTGGCTCGGCTTGCTAGAGCCGAGCCGGAGGGGGGACGGTTACCACCAAGGGATTCGTGAATGACTACTCGCTGCCGGCCACTGACGACTGCTTAGACTGCACCTCCATGGCTGAGTTCACTCCTTTCCCGTGGCCGGATGTGCTGGGTACGTTGTCCGCCGGCGAGGATCTGTCCGAGGAACGCGCCCAGGCCGCCATGGCCGAGATCATGGCCGGGCGGGCGAGCCACGCCCAGATCGCCGCGATGATCCTGGCGTTGCGGATGAAGGGCGAGACCATCGATGAGATCGTCGGGTTGGTGCGGGCGATGCGCGAGGCGGCCGTACCCGTCGAGGTCGACGAACCGGTAGTCGTCGACACGGCCGGCACCGGGGGAGACCGGTCGGGGACCTTCAACATATCCACGACGGCTGCTTTCATCGCCGCCGGAGCTGGGGCCCGAGTCGCTAAGCACGGCAACCGGGCGGCATCCTCTCTGTCGGGATCGGCCGACCTGCTGGAAGGTTTGGGGGTGGTCATCGATCTTTCCCCGGTAGCCACCGCAAAGCTCCTCAAAGAAGCGAGCTTTGCGTTCTTCTTCGCCCCGATGTACCACCCGGCCATGCGCCACGCGGCGCCGGTCCGGACCCAGCTGGGTGTGCCGACCGTATTCAACTTTCTCGGACCTCTCGTCAACCCGGCCGGCTCTCGACACCAGGCGGTTGGGGTGTCGGACGCAACCATGGCCGAGAAGATGATCGGGGCCCTGCAGCGCCTGGGGGCCGAATATGCCTTCGTGTACTACGGCGAGGACGGTCTCGACGAGATCACCACAACCGGGCCTTCCTTCATCTACCGGTTGCGAGGTGGGGAAATCACGCACGCCGAGTTCACACCCGAGGACTTTGGTGTACCGAGAGCCAGACCGGAGGATCTGCGCGGGGGCACAATCCAGGACAACGTCGCTATTTGCCGGGCCATTCTCGGCGGCGAGCTGGGACCGAAGCGCGATATCGCCGTCGTCAATGCTGCCCCGGCCATCGTCGTGGCAGGTCTGGCTTCCGGGTTCGAAGAGGCGGTGCACCAAGCCGTTGGGTCACTCGATACTGGATCGGCGGCCGCCGTACTCGACCGAGTTGTTGAGCGGAGCAGGCAACTCGCTTCGAGCGAGTGAATATGCACGTCACCGCCGACGCTTTCATCAATGCCCTCCGGGGACGTTCGCTTCGGATCACCAAGGCCCGGCGGGCGATCTGCGACGTGCTGGCAACCTCTCACGAAGAGCACATGAGCGCGGCCGACATTCTCGATCGGGCGAGAGAGCAAGCCGGGGTGGGGATCAACCAGTCAACCGTGTACCGCACGCTGGATGTGTTGGAGGAATTGGGCTACCTGCACCACGTTCATCTGGGCCATGGCGCCGGGGTCTATCACCTCTCAGAGGAGGCGGATCATCAACACCTCGTCTGTGAGCGCTGCGGAATATCGGTGGAGGTCCCTCTCCAAGAACTTGCCCCGGTCCTGGCCACAGTCGCCTCCCGATACGGTTTTGTGCCCGAGGGCGTCCATTTCGCCTTGATGGGGAAGTGCGAGGCCTGCGCGACAGACATGAACAATCTGTGAACGATCGAGGGAATGATCTCCACCGCCGGGTGGTTGCGTACACTGCCTGGACGGCCACCTTGGAGAACCATGCGACTTTGGATTCAGCGCAGCGCTTTAGCCCTCGCGATTGTGCTCACCCTCGGTGCGTGTGCGTCAGATGATGGATCCACAGAGGCTGCGGTCGCAACCACCACGACTACTTCGCCAGCTTCCCCTGCGACCACGGGGGTTGTTGGAGAAGGAGGCGATGCATCGCCGTCGACCACGGCGGAGATGTCCGATCCTCCTCCCCCGGTGGAAGGGCCGGCGGCACCCGACTTCACTTTTGCGCTGGCCGACGGCTCGGACTTCTCTCTGCGCGACGAGCAAAAGCCCGTATATCTGGTGTTTTGGGCCGAGTGGTGAGGTACCTGTCGACGGGAGTTGCCCGTCGTCGACAAGCTGGCCGCCGAGTACGCCGATAGAGTTGAGTTTGTGGCCGTCGGTTGGAAATCTACATTCGACGCGACGGCCGCCCGGGCCGCCGAGTTGATGCCCTCGGGAGCTATTCGCTGGGGTCTGGATGAGCAGGAGGACGTCTTCAGCACCTATGGAATCCCGTACCAACCGTGGACCGTCCTCATCACCGGCAGCGACGTTGAAGTCGACCGCTGGCCGGGTGCTCGATCCGAGGGCGAAATCCGGCAAGCCCTCGACGGTTTGATCGCGCTCGGCGCTTAGAAACACTTAGGACTAGGTACTAAGTACTAATTCTCCTTCTATACTTCTTATTGCAAGTCTATTGCAATAAGAACTGCGGATGCATATACCCGACGGCTTCATCAATGGGGCAACCTCGCTGGGCGCTGGGGTGGTTGCCGCGGGCGGCCTGGGCGCCGCCCTTCGCCAGGGAAACCGGGCCTTGCAGGACCGGCAGGTTCCACTCGCCGGTTTGGTGGCCGCTTTCGTCTTTGCTCTCCAGATGCTGAACTTCCCCGTAGCCGCCGGCACCAGCGGGCACCTGCTCGGTGGCGCCCTGGCGGCGGTACTCCTCGGCCCCTGGATGGGGGTGGTCGTCGTCTCCGTGGTTGTGATCGTCCAGGCGCTGCTCTTCGCAGATGGAGGCATCTCGGCACTCGGTCTCAACATGCTCAACATAAGCCTGCTGACGGCACTGATCGGGTGGGGAGCGTTCCGCCTGTCGATGGCCGTGCTGCCCAAGCGCAACGCCTCGGTGGTTGGTGCCTCGTTCGGCGCCGCCTGGCTGTCGGTTCTGGCGTCCTCTTTGGGGTTCGTCGCGGAGTACGCACTGGGTGGAACAGGACAGGCGCCGATCGGCACAGTTCTCGGGGCCATGACCGGGGTCCACTCGCTCATCGGGATTGGCGAAGGCCTGATCACCGGGGCCATCGTGGCGGCCGTGCTCGGCGTGCGACCCGACCTGGTGTACGGAGCGAAGAAGTATGAGCTGGCTGCCTCGCGTCGCCTCATGCCCGGCCGGGCGGCGGTTGGGGGGTTTGTCACTCTCGGTCTGATGGTGGCCGTCGGCTTAGTGGTCTTCGTTGCCCCGCTGGCCAACTCAAATCCGGATGGTTTGGAGCGGGTGGCTGCGGACCAAGGCTTCATCGGCACCGCCGAGGACTCTGTTAGTGGGGACTCGCCGCTGGCAGACTATGGCGTGGCCGGCGTGAAGAGCGATCGAACGGGCACGGTGGTGGCCGGGCTGATCGGGGTGCTTGTGGTCTTTGCGGCTGGAACGGGAATCCTGCTGGCGGCGAGGAGAAAGCGGACGAGACCGGCGCCCAGGCCCGGCCCGTGAGAGCAGCCCACGTTCACGCCCTCTATGTGCACGGCACCAGCCGGGTGCACAGGTTAGAGGCTCACGTCAAGGTGGCTGCGATGTTGCTGTACGTGCTGGCGGTGGTTGCCACCCCGCGGGAGGCTTTCTGGGCGTTTGGAGTCCACGCGGTCTTAGTCGGTGGCGCGGTCGCGGTGGCTCGCATCCCGGCCGGCTTTTTGCTGCGGCGTTTGCTGGTGCTAATCCCGTTTGTGTTGTTTGCCGTTTTCTTGCCCTTCTTCGGAGGTGGCGCCCGCACCGACGTACTCGGCCTTTCGGTCTCCGTGGAGGGCCTGTGGGGTGCCTGGACCATTCTCGCCAAGGCGACGCTGGGAGTTACCGCTTCGATCGTGATGGCGGCCACCACCGAGGTGCCCGACATCCTGTTGGGACTGGATCGCCTCCGGGCGCCCCGGTTGATCACGGCCATCGCAGGATTCATGGTTCGTTATCTAGACGTGGTGCTTGGGGAAATGCATCGTATGAGGATCGCCATGCTCTCGCGCGGCTACGACCCCCGCTGGATCTGGCAGGGCCGGGCCCTCGCAACGTCGGCCGGAGCGCTCTTCATACGGTCTTACGAGCGGGGGGAGCGGGTTTACCAGGCCATGGTGGCGCGCGGGTACGAAGGGCAGATGCCTGTTTTGAGTTCTGTGCCCACGCGCAGTGGCTCCTGGGTCCGGGCGCTTGCCATTCCCTCGATAGCCTGGGCGGTGGCTGTGGCAGCCATGCTCGCAGCATGAGCGTCCCCGCCCTGGAAGTCAGGAATCTGTCCTTCGGCTATCCGGACGGGACACCCGTATTGCATGCTGTGGACTTCCACGTCCATCCCGGTGAGCGAGTTGCGCTGCTCGGACCCAACGGGGCAGGCAAGACGACGCTGGTCCTACATCTCAACGCCATCTTTCAGCCGAGTGCCGGTTCGGTGACCGTCGCCGGACTACCGGCCACCGACGAGAACGTCCACGAGATCAGGCGCCGGACCGGGTTGGTGTTCCAGGATCCAGACGATCAGCTCTTCATGCCGACCGTTCGTCAAGATGTGGCGTTCGGACCGGCCAACTTCGGGGTGACGGGTCCCGAGCTCGACGATCGGGTGAGGGATGCGCTCCAGGCGGTCGGCATGTTGGATGTAGCGGATCGCCCACCCCACCATCTCAGCCTCGGACAGCGCAGGCGGGTAGCCGTTGCGACCGTGCTGGCCATGCAGCCGGAGATCCTCGTCCTCGACGAACCCTCGTCGAACCTCGACCCGGCCAGCCGCCATGAACTTGCGCACATTCTCGAAGCGCTGGATATCACCATGTTCATGGTGACCCACGATTTGCCTTATGCGCTGGAGTTGTGTGAGAGATCGCTGGTCATGAACAACGGCCGGATCGTCGCCGACGGGCCTACCTCGGTCATCCTCGGGGACCGTGAACTGATGCGGGCCAACCGGCTCGAGTTGCCCTACGGTTTCGATCCTTCCTTGGTGCAGCCACACTGACCTAGCATCATCGCTCATCGTGGGAAGCGAAGGTTGCGACCGCTAGAAACCGCCGTTCTGGTGATTGCCGCTGTGTACCCGGTCGCCGGGGTCGTAGCGCCGCGCCTCAAGGCGGTCCACGCCCTGCCGCTCCTGGCGGCCGCGCTGGCTGTGGTGCATTTGATAGTCGAGGGGTATCGGTGGCAGATGGTGCCTGCCTACGCCGTGCTGGCCGTCATGGCCCGGGTGGGGTGGCGGTTGTTGCGCAAGCCAGCTCCCGGGCTCCAGATCGCGCGAAGCGAACCGTCCAAGGTTGGTCTCTTGGCGCTCATCCCGGTCGTCCTAGTGGCGTTGCTTCCGGCTCTCGTCCCGGTACCGCGGCTGCCCGAGCCGTCGGGGTCCTTCGAAGTGGGGACCGTCTCACTGTATCTTGTTGATGAGAACCGGACCGAGATCTACGGCCCGGAGCCGGGCGGGCCCCGGGAGTTGATGGTACAGCTCTGGTACCCGGCCAACCTCGAATCCGGCGCGACCCCCGGTCCCTGGGCCGACGATCTCGATCAGCTCGGCCCCGCCGCTGCAGAACGGCTCGGATTCCCATCTTTCGCGCTCGATCACCTGGCCCTGGCCGAGACGCATTCCTACGCGGATGCCCCCCTCGCCGAAACTCAGGAACGGTACCCGGTCATTGTGTACTCACCCGGGTGGACGGGTTTCCGGACGGTCAATGTGGACCAGTCCGAGGCGCTGGCCAGCCATGGCTACATAGTCGTGTCCGTCGATCACACGTACGGGTCAATCATGACGGTCTTTCCGGACGGCCGGGCCGTCGGCCTTGACCGGGACGCTCTGCCGGCCGAGGAGGACGTCGGAGAAGAGGCCTACCGGGCCGCGGCCCGAACTTTCCTGGAGGTGTATGCCGCCGATCTGGCTTTTGTACTGGATTCCCTCGAGGCGATCGACGAAGACGATGGACGGTTCACCGACCGGTTGGATCTCGATCGAGTCGGGTTGTTCGGCCATTCGGCCGGTGGGGGAGCGGTAGTGGCCCTGTGCCACGCCGACCAACGCTGCGCGGCAGGGGCGGGACTGGATCCGTGGGTGGAGCCGGTGCCGTTGAACATCGTCGCCGACGGACTCGCGCAGCCGTTCCTCTTCGTTCGCAGCGAGGAGTGGACCTTCTACGATAACGACGATCTCCTGGTCGATCTGTATGAGCACGGGGGTGAGGGGCAGTATCTCGCTTCGATCGCCGGAACCGAGCACTGGGACTTTGTGGCGGTGCCGTTGCTGACGACGCTGGCTCCTCAACTCGGACTGAAGGGGCCCATCAAAAGCGAACGGGTCATGGCCATAACTGATGATTTGCTGGTCTCGTTCTTCGATGCCCACCTGCAGGGCGGTGGGGCCCTCGACGTCGCAGGGACCAGCACCCGGCACCCCGAGGTGACGCTAGAGATGAGGCCGGGCGACCAACCGGTGAGCGGATAGGGACTAACGTCCCTAGGGAGCGGGCTGATTCCCTCCTAGGCTCGCTGTTAGCAGGGAGGAAGTTGCATGAGCGATCGAGACCCCAACAGCGAGGGGGAGCGTCAGGAGCCGGAGGAGCACGAGGCGCCGGAAAGAGAAACCAGAACGCTGTACCGGCACTGGATGGCGGCAGTGGGTGGTTCCCTCATGCTGGCCGGGTTCCTGGCGTTCGTGATCTTGCTGGGGGTCGATCTGACCTCAGGCATCGATAACCCCTATCGCTCCATCATCGGGTTCATCGCTGCGCCGGTCGTCGGCATAATCGGCCTCTTGCTGTTTCTGATCTCCATTCGCGTCCAGGTGCTCCAGTCTCGTCGACGCGGTGAGGTGGTCCGGTTCCGGCTGCACATTGAACCATCCGATCCCCGCTACATGCGGAGTCTGTGGCTGTTCCTCGGTCTCACCGCCACCTTCGTGGTGGTGTTCGCCTACGCGGGCTTCAAAGGGTACGAAACTACTGACTCGGCGGCTTTCTGCGGAGAGGCCTGTCACGAGGTGATGGGCCCCCAAAACGTGACCTACCACAATTCACCACACGCCCGGGTCCCTTGTGTCGAGTGTCACATTGGGCCCGGAGCGGGGTTTTGGGTGCAGTCCAAGATCGACGGGATCCGCCAGGTCCTGGCGGTTGCCAGCGATTCGTTCGAGCGACCTATCGCCACTCCGGTGGAGAGCCTGCGTCCTGCTCAGGAAACCTGCGAGGAGTGCCACTGGCCTCAGCAATTCTTCGGGCAGAAACTCGTCACCCACAACTACTACCGCACCGACGAGGGCAGCACACCGTGGACCATCAGCCTGCTGGTCAATATCGGAGGGGGCAATCCGCGTACCGGCGCGTTGGAAGGTATCCACTGGCACATGGCAACGACCAACGTCGTCGAATACATCGCCCTCGACAAATACCGTCAAGAAATCCCCTGGTTCAGAGTCACGGCGGCAGATGGCTCGGTGACAGTGTTTGCCGACCCGGACGCCCAGTACCCGGATCCGGAGGCAGAGGATACGGAGATCCGGACGTTTGACTGCATGGATTGCCACAACCGGCCCAGTCACGACTTCACGCCCCCCGCCGTGTCGATGAACCTTGCGCTTTCAACCGGCAAGATCTCGCAAGATCTTCCGTTTATTCGGAAGCTGGGAGTGGATCTCCTCAACGCGGACTATGCGACTAGCTCACAAGCGAACGCGTCGATTTCGGCAGGGCTGAGAGACTTCTATAGGGCTAACTACTCTGACGAGTTCAATGAGCTGGCATTGGAGATGGAGCGGGCGGAACTAGCGCTGCTCGGGATCTACAACAGCAACTTCTTTCCGGAGATGAATACCGACTATCGCTCGCGAGTCAACAACCTGAGCCACTTCGTCAACGAAGGCTGTTTCCGGTGCCACGGCAATCAGCAGGTCAACGAGGCTGGCGAGGCGCTACCAATCGCATGTGACACCTGCCACGTGATCGTCGCCCAGGGCCCCACTGATGACCTTTCCGCTATTGAGAGCGCCGTCGGAGGGCTCGAGTTCGAGCATCCGGCACAAATCGGTGACGTCTGGCAGACGATTTCCTGCACGCAGTGTCACACCCGGTCTTCGGGGTACTAGCGAGCCGAAGGCTCGCGGCCAGAAGTAGGCAGTTCGTTCGGCTCTACCAGCTACCAGCTACCGGCTATTTCTCTGGCGCTCCGGCGTCGATCCAGGCCTTCAGATCGGCGAGTTGACGGGCGGTAAGCTGGCCGGGGTGGCCGCCCTGCAATTGCTTGGTGTAGACCGCGGAGGCGTCGGGATCACCGGCGACGATCCCGGGCCCGGAGTTGCCACCCTTGACGGCCAGCTCGTAGGTGGTCACGTTGAGCCCCGCCAGGGCGCCCGCGCCGTGGCACGCGCCGCAGGTATCGGTGAGCAGAGCGGCAAACACCCCGTCCCAGGTGGGCTCGTCGGTTGCACCGCCGCCGCTGTCGGCGGCCTCTGGTGCTCCGGCTTCGATCCACTCCAGGACCACGGCCAGTTCGTCGTCGGTGAATTGCCCAGGGTGACCGCCCTCCAGCTGCAGGGTGTAGACGACCGACTCGCCTGGATCATTCGGGACGATTCCCGGCCCGCTGTTCCCACCGGCCCGGATTGTCTCGTATGAGCTGGCGTCGAACCCGCCGAAACCGCTACTGCCGGTATGACATGAGCCGCAGGACCCGACGAAGAGTTGCCCGACGCCGGTGGTCCAGCCCACACCTTCGATAGTGGGCATCGTGGTGGTTGTCGTGGTGTCCTCTGTGGCTACCGTGGTCGTGACCAGTGGCACGGTTGGCGTGGGTGCCGGTACGAAGACGATCACGTCCTCGGCTGGTTCGATCGTCTGAATAGCCGTTTCCTCGAACGTCACAAAGAAGTAGATGCCCACCAGCAGGACTCCGGCCACAGCTGAGTAGACCGGAACAAAGCGCCGGCGCCGTTGCTCGGCGACTTCAATCGGAGGGGGATCGAACTCGCCGGCGTCCATCGCCGTCAACTCCAGCGGGTGTTCCTTCTCCATCTCCCGGCGGGAGATGTAACCGGTGAAGATGGACGTGTTGAAATGGCGGAGGTGCACGTGATAGAAGTGCCACACCAGGATGGCTAGAACGGCCAATAGCGCTTCGCCGCTGTGAGCGGCTTTGGCAGCGGGGATGAACTGTCCGGGCAAGAACTTGGCCGTTGCTATCGGGTTCCACAGCATGAACCCGGTAACGGTCATGATCACCGTTCCCCAGACGATCGCCCAGTACTCTAGTTTCTCTTCCCAGGTGAATCTTCCCTGCAGGGGAGGCTCTGATCGGCGACCCAGATTCACCAGCAGTCCTTGCCAGGCGGCCCGCAGATCCCCCTTGCCCGGCAACATGGTTCGGGGGGCCCGGTCGACGAAGATCCGCTTGCCGGCTGCGAAAAGGTGGTAGACGATGGCGACCAGCAACAAAGTGGCGAACACGCGGTGAATGAAGCGAGTCGCTTCGATGCCCCCGAGGGTGCGCATGGCCCACCGGGAGAATCCCACGTCCGGCCATTTCTGGATCAGCCCTGTCACGGCCAGTGCCACGAACGTGATCACTTGTAGCCAGTGTTCCACCCTGTCCGAAACCGAGAAGCGCTCAAAGCGGTCTTCCTGCCGGACCGGTTGCACTTCTTGATCAAGCACCGGCTACCTCTTTTCGGCGGACGGCTAGCTTCTTCAAGACGTCGACGATCACCCACAGCAACATTGCCCCGATAACCAGCGGGATAATGATCCGGTAGAAGAGGTTCACGAAGAACACCAAAGGAGTTTGCTCCCTAGTAGGCGAGTAGTGGCTCATCCACGAAGTGGGGAAATTGACGGTTGCATCGGGATGGCAGCGCTGGCAGGTTCCCAGCAGATTCTCCCGGAAGGTCTGGCTCTCGGGGTTGTCGGCCGAGGCGATGTTGTGGACGCCATGACAATCGATGCACACCGGTTTATTGGTCTCCTGATCGGGGAAGAGCTCTTCGAAGATCACCACGGTTGAACCATGGAAATCGGCCACATATGTATCGAAAACCTCGGTCGAGATGCCGTACTTCTCCATGAGGTTCTCGTCTTCGTGGCAATCGGCGCAGATCTGCGGCGAGAAGAGATGGAATCCCGTGACCCCGGGACCCTCAACGTCGTGGACCCCGTGGCAGTCGGTACAGGTGGGAACATCGGCGTTATCTTCTTCGAAAAGGGCGGCTCCGTGCACGCTTCCCTCATAGACCGTGTAGATCTCGAAGTGACAGTTCTCGCAGGTACGCTGGATGGCGGTGGCTCTCGTCCCTGCCCTCTCCACGTCGTGGGCACCGTGACAGTCGGTACAGACAGCGGCCTCGATATTCCCGCTCAGCAGTGCCGCTCCGTGCACGTTGTCGTGGGTCGCAGAGTATTGGGAGTCGTGGCAGGTGGCGCAGGCGGTGTAATTGGCCACCGCAAACTCGCGCAGGCTCTCTTCCTCGATCGGTTCGTGAGGGAATTCGGAAATGCCGGTGTGGCA
>Ga0224512_10003959_pt1 | contig 12786 bp, 10 predicted proteins | sample SF_May12_sed_USG_4_FD_169103 | JGI IMG/M metagenome (GOLD analysis project Ga0224512, IMG submission 169103) | Sediment microbial communities from San Francisco Bay, California, United States - SF_May12_sed_USGS_13 | ecosystem: Environmental > Aquatic > Marine > Sediment | place: USA... | reverse complement strand
GGGTCAGAGTCGCCATGTCAGGAGTCTGTGCACGCGGTGGTCCGCCCCGATGCTGAGGCCTCGCATTCGTTACTCTTCCTTGTCTTGTGCGTCGAGCCCCTCGCGCGCGACCGCACGGCGCGACGAGCAGACTCAGAGGCGTATCGTAGTCCGTCCGGTGGACGGACAAAAGGGAAAGCCCCCGGCAGCATCGCTGTCGGGGGCTTTAGTCGTCTAGGCGACAGCTTTTTGCTCCCTACGCTTCCATCGCGCGCTCTTCTGCGTGGAGCACGAGGAGAGGAGGAACCTCACCGTCGATACACTCGGCGGTGATCACGACCTCCCGGACGTCGCTCCTCGACGGAATCTCGAACATGATCTCCCTCATGGTCGACTCGATGATCGAGCGGAGGCCGCGAGCACCGGTGTCCCGGTCGAGCGTCCTGCGGGCGATCGCGCGAATCGCCTCCGGATCGAAGCGAAGTCCAATGCCTTCGAGCTCGAACATCTTCTCGTACTGCTTCACGAGCGCGTTCTTCGGCTCCTGCAGAATTCGCACGAGCGCCTCTTCGTCCAGCTGGTCGAGGTGGACGCTCACGGGAAGTCGACCAACGATTTCCGGAATCAGCCCGTATCGTTGTAGGTCTTCGGGCTCGACCCACGCCAGAACGTTGCCGTCGAGCTCCGCCGGGTCCTTCCCCGAGAATCCGATTTGGCGCCTGCCGACGCGTGCCTCGACGATCTTCTCCAGCCCGTCGAACGCTCCCCCGCAGATGAAGAGAATGTTCCTCGTGTTGATCTGGATGTACTCCTGCTGCGGGTGCTTCCGGCCCCCCTGGGGCGGCACGCTCGCGATCGTCCCTTCGAGAATCTTCAGGAGGGCCTGCTGCACGCCTTCGCCCGAGACGTCCCGGGTGATGGACGGGTTCTCGGACTTTCGCGCGATTTTGTCGATCTCGTCGATATACACAATGCCGCGTTCGCACTCGGCGACGTTGAAATCGGCCGCTTGAAGGAGCCGGACGAGAATGTTCTCGACGTCTTCGCCAACGTAGCCCGCTTCGGTCAGCGTCGTCGCGTCCGCAATGGTGAACGGCACGTGGAGCGTTCTCGCCAACGTCTGCGCGAGTAGCGTCTTCCCGACGCCGGTGGGACCGATCAGGAGGATGTTCGCCTTGTCGATCTCCACGTCGTCGAGCACGCCGTGGTTGCTGACCCGCTTGTAGTGGTTGTACACGGAAACGGAGAGCGCCTTCTTCGCATCCTCTTGACCGATCACGTACTGATCGAGGATCGCTTTGATCTCCTGAGGCGTCGGATTCGGAACGGTTTGTTCTTGAGCCTCCCGCTCCTCTTCCTCTGCGAGGATCTCGTTGCAGAGCGAGATGCACTCGTTGCAGATGTACACGTTGGGACCGGAGATGAACTTCTTGACGCTCTCCTTGGACTTCCCGCAGAAGCTGCAGCGAAGGTGTTTGTCAGTCATGTCCACTCCTGGTTCCGCCTACTCGGCGCTGTCCGAGTCGGTCGGCTTGCCCGCCATTTGCTGAACCGGACCCTCGAGCACTCGGTCGATGAGACCGTATGCGACCGCGTCTTCAGGGCCCATGAAGCGGTCACGATCGACGTCTTCGGCGACCTTTTCAATTGTCTGGCCGGTATGCTTAGCAACAATACCGTTGAGTTTCTCACGGATATGCAAGATTTCTTGTGCCTGGATCTCGATATCGGCCGCCGTTCCTTGTGATCCGCCCGACGGCTGGTGGATCATGATCCGGGAATTCGGGAGCGCGTTTCGCTTCCCCTCCGCTCCGGACGCGAGGAGCACCGCGGCCATCGACGCGGCCATCCCCACGCAGAAGGTCGACACCGGCGCGCGAAGGTGCTGCATCGTGTCGTAGATCGCCAGTCCCGCGTAGACGCTTCCGCCCGGCGAATTGATGTACATGAAGATGTCGCGCTCTGGATCCTCGGCGTCGAGGAAGAGGAGCTGGGCCAGGATGATGTTCGCGACGTCATCGTTGATGCCCGTCCCGAGAAAGACGATCCGGTCCATGAGGAGCCGGCTGAAGATATCGTAGCTGCGCTCGCCTCTGCTGGTGCGCTCGATGACGTACGGTGGGTATAGCGGCATTTGATTCCTTTCTGGCGCGGCGCGCCTGGTAATCGCTAGGCGCTCTGCGCCTCGGTAATCTCGGATTGCTGCTCGAGGAACTCGAACACTGCTTTCTCGGTCAACTCTCGCTCGAGGGCTTCGAGCCGACCGGACTTCTGTAACTCTGCATACACCTTCGCCGCGTCGGTGTTGTTGGCTTCGGCGATCTCCTCGATCCGCGCGTCGAGGTGGTCGTCGCTGGCCGCAAGACCCTGCATCTCCGCGATCCGCTCGATCACGAGGATGCGCTTGACCGCGCGTTCGGCCTGAGGGCGGATCTGCTCCCTGAACTCAGCCAGTCGCTCCTCGGGCACGTTCGGCTGATCTCCGATGAGCCCATCGGCGTACCGCCGAATCATCGACTCGGGCACATCGAAGGGGTTCGCCTCCACGAGGAAGTCGAGCAGCCGACCGCGGACGGCCGCGTCCGCTTGCTGCTCGGCCTCCTTCTCCATGTCCTCGCGGATCTTCGCCTTGAGCTCGTCGAGCGTTTCGAAGTCGCCGACCTGGCGTGCAAGGTCGTCGTCGAGCTCCGGCACGTCCATGGTCCGAAGCGACCTGAGCTCGATCCGAACCCGCTCGGATTGTCCGCGCCTTTCTTCATCGGGAAAGTCCGCCGGAAACCCGATGTCGAAGTCTGCCGCGCCACCCGGTTGGAGCGTCTGAATCGCCCGTTCGATGTCCGGGATGGCGTCACCCTGGCCTATGACCAGGTCGTACTCCCGCCCTTCATTTTCTGGCTCGCCGTCGTCGTCGAGCTTGATGATCGTCACCGAGACCAAGTCCTTGACGTTCGGCGTCGTGTCCTCGACCGGCTGCCAGACACCGTTCTGCTCCTGGATGCGACCGAGGACCTCGTCGATTTGCTCGTCGGTTACGGGCTGCACGGCGCGTTCCACGACGAAGCCCCCGACCCGGTTGACCTCGAACACAGGCTCCACGTCGAATGCGATCGCGAACGTGAGGTCCTGCTCGGGCTCGTACGTGAGGTCTTCGATCTCCCCCTCGCTGATGGGCCGGAGTTCACTCGATGCGAGCGCCTCCCGGTACGCGGCTCCGATCAGCTTGTCGAGTGCCTCCTGCCGCAGCGACCCTCCGAAGCGGGACTCGATCACCTTCGTCGGCACACGCCCCTTTCGAAATCCCTTCAAGCGGGCTCGCGATGCGAGCTGTTGGGCCGCTTTGCGCTCTTCGGCCTGCACGACGGCGGCGGGCACGGTGACGCTCATGAGGCGACGCCAACGTTCCTGTTCCTGGACGGAGATCTCCAGGCTCGACGGATCCAAGTTCATTTCGGACTAGCGGTCCCAGTGGAGCGGAGTCCACGATGGCTTGTGGCAGGGTCGGGCGAAGTGCGAAAGGGGGGACTCGAACCCCCACGGCTCGAAGCCACGGGATCCTAAATCCCGCGCGTCTACCAATTCCGCCACTTTCGCGCGATTCGAAAGATACACCCCTCACCGGGGGGGATGAAGAACGGGGCGCGCGGCCGTCTGCTGGCCCCGCGCCCCGAATCCGTCGCGGCGACGACGCGTTACGGCATGCGCACGTTCACGACTCGACCGTCTCCGTTCACGTCCTCGAACCGTAGCGAGACGATCTCACCCGGCTCGATTGGAGCGAGTGCGTTGCGCACATCCATCGGTGAGGCGATCGGCATGTCGTTGATCTGAGTGAGCTTGAGTCCACGGTATTGACGGACTCCGCGCCTCTCCGCCGCGCTCCCGACCATGACATCGGTCAGCACGACGCCTGAGGCGTCGTCCCAGCCCATTGCGGCGGCGGCTTCCGGTGTCAGAGCCTCGACCTGGATCCCGAGGCGTTCCGACGCCTCCACCGCAGCGGTCGCAACGATGTCCGGGACGTCATTGATCGGGGCCTCGCCGAGCCGCACATAGACGTCCATCGGGCGGCCGTCGCGGTAGACCGTGAGCTCCACCCGGTCGCCGGGACGCCGCTCCGCGATCTCGGCCTGCAGCTCCGAGACGTACCCGACCGGCTCACCGTCGAGCGCGACGATCACGTCTTCGGACTGAAGCGACCCTTCCGACGGGCCGGTCGGATCGACGCCCTGGACCAGGACCCCCGACACCGACGGGAGTCCGTACGCCTCGGCGTCTTCAGCCTCGATGTCCTCGATCGTGACACCGATGCGGGGGCGCTTCACGTGCCCGTATTCGATCAGGTCTTCCATGATCCGGCGGGCCAGGTTGATCGGGATGGCGAAGCCGTAGCCTTGATAGACACCGGTTCGCGACGCGATTGCCGTGTTGATTCCGACCACTTGGCCACGGAGGTTGACCATCGGTCCACCGGAATTGCCCGGGTTGATGACGGCGTCGGTCTGGATGAAGTCCTCGATCGCATATCCCGCGAACTCACGCAGGCGCGGGTCCATACCGATGCCGTCCTGCAGCAACCGAAGGCCCCGCCCCTTGGCGCTGATGATGCCTGCCGTCACGGTGAAGTCGAGCTGGGTCGACGACCCGAACCCGGGGTTCCCGATCGCGACGACCCATTCGCCCACGTCGATGCCATCGGAGTCACCGAAGGCCATCGTCGGCAGGTCTTCGTCGACATCGACCTTGATGACCGCGACGTCGGTGAACGGATCCGCGCCCACGACCTCGGCCTTGAAATAGCGTCGGTCGGGGAAGTAGACCCGCAGATCGGTCGCTCCCTCCACAACGTGATTGTTGGTGAGGATGTAGCCGTCCTTCGTGACGATGAATCCGCTCCCTCCGGCGATCGCCGAACGAGGCTCCTGCGGCTGTTCTTGGGGCTGGTCGAAGAACCTCCGGAATTGATCCGGGACCTGCGCGCGCGAAGGCTGCACGGTTCGGCGGCTCTCGATTCGCACCACGGCCGGTGTGACCTCGTGGGCCAGGGTGGTGAAGGCCGCGCTCAGATCGAGCGCCGGCTGTACGGCCGCCGCGGAAACCTGAGGCTGCTCGACGACGGGAGGCATCCCGTGCGAGGTGTTGGTCCACCCGAGGCCGCTCGCGACACCGACTCCGATGAGCGCGATCGCACCACCGACGGCGACCACGCGTCCTTTCGCTTTCAATGGATCGTACATCCCGGCATTCTCCCGATGCAGCCATGTTTTGACGGCCATCCGTCGGGTGTCACCGCCCGGAGAGCCGTTCTAGAGTCTTCGGTACACATTCGGGCCGAGTGTGGTCCCCTCGTTTCCGCACCCGTCTTCATTCCCCGGCCACGTCGTCTTCGATGCCGCGGGGGAGCCGGCGGGTTGTCCGCCGACCCCCGACCGCGAGCCATCGACGCGCCCATGGGGCGCGGTAGTCGGTCTGCTACTTCTCTTCGTCGACGATCTCGTAGTCCGCTTCGACCACGTCGTCATCGACCGGAGCCGGCTCCTCCTCGGGTGCGGCGGCCCCTTCCTCGAATCCCTCCGCCGCTTCGCCCGCCGCTTCCGCCTCGGCGGCCTGCGATTGGTACATCTCCTGCCCGGCCGCGCTGAACGCTTGCATGAGCTCGTCACGCGCGGAGTTGATGGTGTCCAGGTCGTCGCCCTTCAGCGCCTCCTTGGCCGCCTCCGTCGCCTCCTTAAGCCGCTCCTGGCTCGCCTCCGAGAGCTTGGCGCCCCACTCGGCCGTGTCCTTCTCCACCTGATAGACGAGAGAGTCGAGCTGGTTGCGCGACTCGACCTTCGAGCGCCGCTCCTCGTCTTCGGACGCGTGCGCCTCGGCGTCCTTGACCATCTTATCGATCTCCGCGTCCGAGAGGCCGCTCGAGGCCTCGATCCGGATCTTCTGTTCCTTGCCCGTAGCCCGGTCCTGAGCCGAGACGTGCAAGATGCCATTGGCGTCGATGTCGAACGTGACTTCGACCTGAGGCATCCCGCGCGGCGCCGGAGGAATCCCGGTCAGCTGGAACTTGCCGATGGTCTTGTTGTCGACGGCCATCTTGCGCTCACCCTGGAGCACGTGGATCTCGACCGTCGTCTGGTTGTCCTCGGCCGTCGAGAAGACCTCGGCCTTCTTCGTCGGGATCGTGGTGTTCCGCTCGATGAGCGACGTCATGACTCCGCCCAGCGTCTCGATGCCGAGCGAGAGAGGCGTCACGTCGAGCAGGAGCACATCCGTGACGTCGCCCGCGAGCACGCCACCCTGGATCGCGGCACCGACCGCGACCACCTCGTCCGGATTCACACCCTTGTGCGGATCCTTACCGAAGAAGCCCTTCACGATCTCCTGGATCTTCGGGATCCGAGTCGATCCACCCACGAGAATGACCTCGTCGATGTCGTCCGTCGTGAGCCCGGCGTCCTTGAGCGCGGCTTCCATCGGTGGAATCGTGCGTTGGTTGAGCTCGTCGACGAGCTGCTCGAACTTCGCACGCGTCAGAGAATAGTTCAGGTGCTTGGGACCTTCCTGCGTCGCCGTGATGAACGGCAGATTGATGTCCGACGACATCGTCGTCGAAAGCTCCATTTTCGCCTTCTCGGCGGCCTCCTTCAGCCTCTGCAGCGCCATCGAGTCCTTCGAGAGGTCGATCCCTTGGTCCCGCTTGAACTCGTCCACCAGCCAGTTGATGACCCGCTGGTCGTAGTCGTCACCGCCGAGGTGCGTGTCGCCGTTCGTCGACTTCACCTCGAAGACGCCGTCGCCGAGCTCGAGGATCGAGATGTCATACGTACCGCCTCCCAGGTCGAAGACGGCGATCTTCTCCTCGGCTTTCTTGTCGAGCCCGTACGCCAGCGCCGCGGCGGTGGGCTCGTTGATGATGCGAAGCACCTCGAGGCCGGCGATCTTGCCCGCGTCCTTCGTCGCCTGACGCTGGGCATCGTTGAAGTATGCCGGAACCGTGATGACTGCTTGCTCGACTTTCGTGCCGAGGTAGTCCTCGGCGGTCTGCCGCATCTTTTGGAGGATCATGGCGCTGATCTCAGGCGGCGAGAACGTCTTGTCCGCGTTCGGGATCTTGATGGTCACGCGGCCACTTGCGCCGTGCTGCACGTCGTACGGCACCAGCTTCTCTTCCTCCCGGACCTCGTCGTGCTTCCGGCCCATGAAGCGCTTGATGGAGAAGACGGTGTTCTCCGGGTTCGTGATGGCCTGGCGACGCGCGACCTGACCGACGAGACGCTCACCGTCCTTCGTGAAGGCGACGACGGACGGCGTGGTCCGGCCACCCTCGGCGTTGGGGATCACGACGGGCTCGCCGCCCTCCATGACCGCCACCACCGAGTTGGTGGTGCCGAGGTCGATCCCGATGACTTTGCCCATGTTCTCCTCGTATATCTTGTTGTGAGATTCAATTCACCGAGTCTGTGGAAGTGCAATCCCCGTGCCGACAAAGGGGTCCGCAAAGCCGCCGTATTGGCGGCGAAACCGCGACTCCGCTGCCGATGTGGCAGGTAACAGATGTTTCCTCTTCACGACGACAACCCGACCGAGATCTTTCCCCTCGTCACGGTCGTTCTGATTGCCATGACGCTGGCCGCATGGTGGCTCGTGCAAGGGGCCGGCTTCTCCGAACAGTCCATGCTCGGCTCAGTGTGCACGCTCGGCGCGATTCCGGCCGAGGTGACCGGCTGGGTGCGTGCGGCGTTCGGTGTGGATCTCGGCACTTCGATCTCTCCATCGGTGACGTCGGGACCGTGTCGTCTGGGAGGCCTGACCTGGCAGGCCCTCTTCACCTCGATGTTCATGCACGGCGGGTGGGTGCACCTGATCGGTAACCTCTGGTTCCTTTGGATCTTCGGGAACAACATCGAGGATTCCATGGGCCACCTGAGGTTCCTGGTGTTCTATCTGGTCACCGGGCTGGTGGCCGCCATGGCGCATGTGGTCATGGCGCCCGATTCTACCGTGCCGATGGTGGGCGCCTCCGGAGCCATCAGCGGAGTCATGGGCGCCTACCTCATCCTCTACCCTCGCGCGCGGATCGACACGCTGTTCTGGTTCGTCTTCCTCATCCGCGTCTTCCCTCTGCCCGCGTGGGTGATGCTCGGCTACTGGATGCTCCTTCAGTTTCTCGGCTCGGCCGGGGCCGCACTTGCCGGGGGAGGGGGTGTCGCCTATGCGGCGCACATAGGCGGTTTCCTGGCCGGTGTGCTGCTGATAATCCCTTTCCGTAACCCGAAGCTCGTCGACGCGAAGCATCGCGGAGTCGTCCTGCCCCGTCAGGAGATCGATCACGGCGGGTGGTGGTGATCGATCTCGCGCAGCAGGCTTTGGTGCTCGAGGGCGCGCTCGACACGCCGATGGTCGAGCGTCTCCGTTCCCTCGTCGGGCTGCTCGCCCTCGCGGTGGCCGCATGGGGACTCAGCACCGACCGCTCAAAGATCCCCTGGCGCGTGGTTCTCTGGGGCATGGGACTCCAGTTCATCTTCGCGCTCTTCATCCTGAAGACCCGCATCGGCGAGGAGGTCTTTGACGCCGCTGGCACCGTTGTGGTGAAGTTGCTCGGCTACACGTTGGACGGTGCGCGGTTCGTGTTCGGGAATCTCGTTTACGACACCGTTCCGGTCGGCGTGGGGGTCGTGGGGCAGGGTGGCTTCGCGGCGCTGCCCGGTCAGGTCGCGCAGACGGGCGCCGCATTCGCCTTCAGCGTTCTGCCGACGATCATCTTCTTTTCGGCGCTCATGACGGTCCTGTACCATCTCGGAATCATGCAGATCGCCGTGAAAGCCGTGGCGTGGGTCATGCAGCGAACGATGGGCACGTCCGGCGCCGAGACGCTCTCGGCTGCCGGCAACATCTTCGTCGGCCAGACCGAAGCCCCCCTGCTGGTGAAGCCGTTCGTTGAGAAGATGACCGACTCGGAGCTGATGGCGGTCATGACCGCCGGCTTCGCCACCGTCGCCGGGGGAGTGCTCGCCGCCTATGTGGGGATGATGGTGGGCTTCTTTCCCGACATCGCGGGTCACCTCATCGCCGCCTCGGTCATGTCGGCGCCCGCGGCGCTCGTCGTGGCGAAGCTCATGGTGCCCGAGACCGAGCGGCCGCAGACCGCCGAAGCGATCGCCGTCTCTGTGGAGCGCCCGGACGTGAACGTGATCGATGCAGCGGCCCGTGGGGCGTCGGAGGGACTGCACCTCGCTCTGAACGTCGGAGCCATGCTCCTCGCGTTCGTTGCGCTCATCCAACTGTGCAACGGCACCATCGGGTGGGTGGGAGGTCTCGTGGGGATCGAAGGTGTCACGCTCGAATCGATTCTCGGCACGCTCCTCGCGCCGCTGGCTTGGCTCATGGGGGTTACGTGGGCGGACGCGCCGACGGTTGGTTCGCTGATGGGGGTCAAGACCGTGTTGAACGAGTTCGTAGCCTATTTGCAGCTCGCTGGGATGCTGGAGTCTGCGACGCCAGCGACCGGGATGCCCCTGGAACCCCGTTCGGTCGTGATCGCCACCTATGCCCTGGCGGGTTTCGCGAACTTCGGGTCGATCGCGATCCAAATCGGTGGCATCGGGGGGATCGCCCCGAGTCGGCGTCACGATCTTTCGAGACTCGGCCTGCGGGCGATGATCGGTGGCTCGATCGCGGCGTTCATGACGGCGACGGTCGCGGGCATGATCTTGTGAACGCTCGTCGATCGATCCCAACCGGCCCGCGCTCCAGACGGCCGAGCACGAGTCCGTCCACGGCCGCTCCTTCGACGGCCGGGGCCGCGCCCGATCCGGCGGCGTGTGCGGCTGCGCTGCGATCCGTGCTCCCGTCCGTGCCGCGGCTCGCGATCGTCGTGGGGTCCGGGCTGTCCGTGCTCGAGGACGCCCTGGCGGATCGGGTTGCCGTGCCGTTCGAGACGCTGCCCGGGCTGCCCGGGCCAACGGTGGCCGGCCACGGAGGTCGGTTCGTCCACGGTCGCCTGGGCGCGACAGAGGTGATCGTCCAGGCCGGCCGGTACCACGTGTACGAGGGGCACCCGCTCGACGTCGTGGTCGCACCCGTGCGCATCCTGGCGGTGCTCGGAGTCGAGGCAGCGATCATGACCAATGCGGCCGGCGCCATTCACCCGATCCTCGGACCGGGTGACGTGGTGCTGCTCGACGACGTCCTGAACCTCACATTCAGAAGCCCCCTCGCGGGTCCCGTCGTCGGCCAGGAGTCGCGCTTTCCCGACATGAGTCGTCCCTTCGATCCCGAACTGGACGCTGCGATCCTGGACTCGGCCGTCGCCTTAGGGATGCCCTTGGCGCGGGGTACCTACGCGGCGGTCACGGGGCCGGCGTACGAGACGAGGGCGGAGATCCGGATGCTTGCGCGTCTGGGTGCCGACCTCGTGGGCATGTCCACGGTGCCGGAGATCATCACGGCGGCGGGGCTCGGACTCAAGTGCGCGGCTCTCTCGCTCGTTACGAACAAGGCGACCGGGCTCGCGCCGTCCGTCCTGTCACACGAGGAAGTACTCGACGTGGGCCGAAGCGCGGCCGAGGGAGTCCGCGCGCTGATCACCGGGGCGGTGGCATCGTGGGAGGTGTCGACCGATGTCTCCGACGTTCACTCCGTGGACGCGAAGTGATTCACCGGCCCACGCCCGCTGCCCAGGCCTGGGGCGGTCGCGATCGCGTTGCCAACGAAGCGTGTGGCGCGCGCGACGGACTCGGCGAGTCCCAGCCCTCGCGCGAGGTTCGCCGCGATCGCCGCGGAGAGCGTGCACCCGGTGCCGTGGGTGTGCTTCGTCGCGACCCGACGACGGCGAAACACGTGCTCGTCGGAGCCGTCCCAGAAGACGTCCACGGCGTCGCCGTCCAGGTGACCGCCCTTTACCAGCGCGGAGCCCGCGCCGCGGTCCACCAGCGCGCGCGCGGCGCGACGCATGCCGTCCATCGTTTCGACGGACGACCCGGTAAGGAGGGCGGCCTCCTCGAGATTCGGCGTGACCACCGTCGTCAGCGGCAGGAGGGCCTCGGCGAGCGCCGACTCCGCCTCTCGCTCGAGAAGCCGATCCCCACTCGTCGCGACCATGACAGGATCCATGACGTAGTTCCCGAGGCCGTGGGCGCGGATCGACTCGGCCACGGTCCGGACCAGCTCGGCCGTGGCGAGCATTCCGGTCTTGAGGGCGTCCGGTCGAAGGTCGGTCACCACGGATTCGAGCTGCGCTCTCACGACGGCGGAGGGGATCGGGTGGATCGCCTGTACGCCGGTGGTATTTTGCGCGGTGACGGCGGTCACCGCGCTCGTCCCGAAAACCCCGAACTGGTGAAACGTCTTCAGGTCGGCCTGGATCCCGGCTCCGCCACCGGAATCGCTGCCCGCGATCGTCAGCGCGATGGGGATCCGGCCACGCGCCGAACCCCCTTCTTGATCACCTCGTTCGGTCATCCTGCAAGCTCGCCTCCCCAATGCCCTTGAGCCAGCGCCGGGAGCGACTCGTTCGACGACTCCTCGTCAACAAGAGCCGAGCGAAGGAAGGGCTTGCGCTTGTCGAGGGGGTGCGCGCGTGCGGGGAGGCGCTCGCCGCCGCCGCTTCGGTCTCTTTCGCGCTCGGGTCGCCGCGGCTGCACTCGACCGCTGCAGGTCGGGCCCTCGCGGCTCGGCTTCACGACGTGATCGAAATCTCAGACGACGAGATGGACCGGATCACGGACACCGAGCATCCGCAAGGTGTGCTCCTCGTTTGCGAAGAGCACACCGTCGACGTGGCCCGCGTCGCGTTGCCGGGGTCGAGGCTCCTCGTTCTCGACGCGGTTCAGGATCCGGGCAACGTCGGGACGCTCGTGCGGGCGGCCGTGGCCTTCGGGCTCGACGCGATCGTCGCCCTCGACGGGACCACCGACCCTTGGGGCACGAAGGCGGTTCGGGCGTCGGCGGGCACCGTCTTCAGGATTCCCGTGGCGCGCGCGTCGGCCGCGGATGCCATAGCGGCGCTCTCGGCCTCGGGGCTTCCCATTTACGTGGCGTCGGCCGAAGGTACTGCCGCCGGGAAGGCGCCCGCGGGTGGCTTCGCGCTCGTGCTCGGCAACGAGGGGGCGGGCGTGCGAGAAGCGGTGCGATCCGCCGCGGACCACACCGTGGCGGTCCCGATGAGAGGGCCCGCCGAGTCGCTCAACGTGGGCATGGCGGGGTCGATCTTGATGTCGGACTTCACGAGGACGGACGCGTGACGCTGGACTGGACACTCTCGCTCTTCGCCGGGTTCTTCGGCCTGCTCATCGGCTCGTTCCTCAACGTTTGCTCCTTACGCTGGCCGATGGATCAGTCGGTGGTCCGCCCCAGATCCCGATGCCCCAACTGCGACTCGTTGATTGCCTGGTACGACAACGTGCCGATCGTGAGCTGGGCCGTGCTCAGGGGGCGTTGCCGCAACTGCTCCGATCCGGTCTCGGTCCAATACCCGCTGGTCGAGCTCGCGACCGGGCTCATGTGGGCGGGGGCGACCGCGCTCCATGGTCCCACCTGGGAAGCGGTCCGGGCGGGTGTTTTCTTGACGATCATCTTCGGGATCTCGATCTCGGACGCGCGCTTCTACATCATTCCCGACGAGTTCTCGATCGGAGGGACGGTCATCGGCTTGGCGACGGCGTTTCTCCCCGGCGGAATCGATTGGCTGCCCGCGTTGGTCGGGGCCGTTTCCGGATTCGCAGTTCTTTGGCTGGTCGGGGTCCTCGGGACGTGGCTCATCAACAAGCTGTCCCCGGGTCGCCTCGAATCCGCGGGTGTTGACCACGCGATGGGTGG
>Ga0224512_10003958_pt1 | contig 12788 bp, 7 predicted proteins | sample SF_May12_sed_USG_4_FD_169103 | JGI IMG/M metagenome (GOLD analysis project Ga0224512, IMG submission 169103) | Sediment microbial communities from San Francisco Bay, California, United States - SF_May12_sed_USGS_13 | ecosystem: Environmental > Aquatic > Marine > Sediment | place: USA: California... | reverse complement strand
CAGGATCCAAGCGCAACTTCAACTTCGGTGTCGGCTTCTACAACGGCTACTCATTTCCGCTGACGCTCATGAAGCTCAAGATTTTTCAGGAGGGCACCGCAACCACGGGCGAGATCGATAGTATACATGTCTACGCGGATCTGGATACCAATGGACTGTTCGACCCAGCCGACGATCGGCTGGTTGAGTCGATCGCAGCGGTTGCAGCGGCGCAGACCATTGGCGGGCTCAGTATTGAACTCGAACCCGGTCGAATCTCTTATGTCTATGTAGTCTATGACCTGCCTCTTACGGTCACTGATTCGGTCACCGTTGATTTCAAAATGTTTGATCCCGAGGATTTTAGCGTTTTACCCAAATCCACCGAGATAGAGGGTGAGTTCCCCATCAATTCTCCCGGCGTGGATGTCGTCGACGGCATGGTCGCCGCTCAAGTCGCGATGACGACGGCACCGCAGTTTCGAGCGGCTCCCAATGACAGCAACGTATTGGCCATGCTGCTCGACATCCCGGCCAACGGCGTGTGGCCCGATATTCTCGACAGGGTTCGTATTCAGAATCTGGGCACCGCACAGGATGGTAACGATATCGTCGGTTTGCGCCTGTGGGAAGAAGCCGGGGGAGACCCAAACTTCTTCGATCCCCTGCTCGATGCGCCCTTGGGTGTTCTGAGTTGGGACGGCAGCGCATGGACCAATGCCGTCGTCTTCGACAAGAACATCCCGCTCGCGGGATTGCGTGTCTATGTCACGTTCTCCGTGGCCTCCGCACCGGCGGACGGTGTCACCTTCCAGGCCAACATTCCGCTAAACGGTCTGGGCGTTCGTTCGGGCAACGACGGTCCGATCGACCAGATATTGATCAACAACGCGGTACAGACTATTTCGACCGATCCCTTGATCAGCTCGATCAACGTCGACCGCAGTCGCTACAACGTGGGCCAAACCGTCACCGTGACAATGAATCTGCGCAATGAAGGAACGGATACGCTTTTTGTCGTTTCCGCCGTGCCGCTCGTATCCAACGGCACGGGCGGCGTCACACCGGTATCGGGACCGTTGCCCGCCCAGGTTGACCTGCCGCCGTCGACCAGCACCGATCTGGTGTGGACGTACATCGCCTCGGCCACCGGTGATGTCGACTTCTGTGGTTTTGCCCAAACGGCGGATAGCATCACTGTATCCAAACAAACCTGTTCGAGCACGTTTGTGATCCAGAGTCGCGCGGACAGTATCGCGGCTGTACTGTCGAATTTCGCACCAGCCACCGCTAACCGCGGCCAGGACAACGTGTCGATGTTTCGCTTGTCACTCGATTACGCCAGCTTTGATTCGGCATCGGCGCCGGTAAAATTCGATGGTATCACGCTGCGAATCGAGGATGATACCGGCTCCCCCGTGCCACCCAACTCGCTGCTCGATCGCGTCGCCTTTGTCGGCACCGATGGATCCAACAACTTGTTCAGTGTGGTCGATTCTACGGGCAACCCACTGAGGCTGGTCACGGCCACGCCGGTCGTGCTCGTCCCCGGCGACTCGGTGACCATTCTCGTCAACGTCGATATTGACGCAGGGGCCGCGTTTACACCGTTTCGAATGGCTATCGCGTCCCTGCCGGATATCCGCGTCACCGATGTCAACGATGGGGGGGCAGTGCCGCTGGCAAACTCCGACGGCTTTCCATGGACGACGACCAACCTGTTTGTAAATCTGCCGGCCGAAAGTCTCCTGGTCGATACCGACCCGGACAGCACGATATACGTCAACAGCGGCCAGGAGAGCGTTGAGGCAATGGTGATGCGCGCCCACAACCCGGGGGGTGCCAATACGGCGAGCGTGACCCTGACCGACCTCACCCTGAGCTTCTTTGACTCTACGGGCATGGCGCTGGTGCCCGGTGATGTAATCAAGAAACTCGTTTTGACATCCGGCACCCAGACGCTGTTTGCGGATGAAAACATCCCCATCGCGTCCAACCAGTTCAACGCGCACTTCGGCACCCCGCTAGTGGTGACCGCTGGATCGATCGAAACCATCCAGGTCCTATGTGATGTGCGGAGCATCCCCGCCATCGATGCATTCTATTTTCAAGTCAGCACACCGGCCGACATAGTCGCCCGGGATATCAACACCGAACAACTGCTGGTGGTCGCGGCGCAGAGTCCTGCCGTCTTGGACTTTCCGCTGCGATCGCACGCGCTGCGGTTTCAATCTCCGGCCACGGGCCTGGTGGTCGGCGCCACTGATCGGCTGCCACCATCCATTCTGCCGTCCACTCAGAACGTATCGGTTTTGGATCTGGTGCTCACCCACCCGGACTCGGTGGCATCATCGTTGACCATGGATTCACTCGCTGTTGAATTTGTCGGGACGGCAGGTGCGCCGGTATTCCCCGGAGATCTTTTCGCTGCACTGCGCATCATGCACGGTAGCGACACGCTGTCGCTCGTCACATCGCTCAGCAGCACAGAGCCCTTCGTTGAATGTGTGTTTCGGCAACCCCTACAGGTGGCACCAGCCGTATCCGAAACGTTATCCATATGGGTTGACGTCAAGGCACTCTTCTCGCCGACTACGGTCGAGGTCAGAATCGCCCAATCTCATCTTAGGGTCCTCGATGCCAACGACGGCAGTCGCGTGTTTGGTGTCGTGGGACCATTTCCATTGGTGGCCGGTCCTACATCGATGCAGCTGCCAAGCGACCGTGTAGCGCTCGGGGTCACGTCGCTGGTTCCCGCAAATCTCGCCACACAGACGCCCGGAGTAAATGCGTTTGATCTCATGGTTCAGAACAGCAACCCCCCGGGATCGACCCCGATCAAACTGGACTCGATCGCCATCGAGGTACAGACGCTGCAGGGCTCGGTTCTAGACGCCAACGGGCTTTTTTCCAGTGCCCATTTGAGGCGCGCGGGGACGCTACTCACAAACGGACAGGTCACAGCGGGTGGCGTCGTGTTCGCGCTCGCTGACAGCGCCATTATAGTGGCGCCGACGGATACCGATACCCTCCGGGTCACCGTCGATGTCGACGCGCAGACAGACAACCTCACCTTTCGTTTTGTGGTACGGGACGATCAGTCCGTCTCGGCACGGGATGCTGTCACCAACGGCCAGGTACTTGGCACGACTATTGGTGGGACCGGCTTTCCCCTGATGAGCAATAGCGCACACATTCTCGGAGTGAGTACAGACGCAGCTTTTACCAACTATCCCAACCCATTTTCTCCCGGCGCCGAGGCAACCCGCATCACGTACTTTGTACAGACACCCTCACACGTCACGCTAAAACTCTACACGATGTGGGGTGGTCCGGTGATGACGCTTGTCGAGCAGCGCAATGTCGCACCCGGGCTTCACCAGGATGTCAGCTGGGATGGCAAGAACGATGAAGGCGATCTTGTCAACAACGGGGTCTATTATCTCGTGCTCGAGATGCGGGGTACGGATGGCAAGAAAACCAGAGTCCAGAGAAAGATCGGGGTCATCCGATGAAACGACGCCTACTCGCTGTCACCTGTCTTCTGCTCTTCTGTGTCGATGTTCCAACGGTCCGGGCTGGTGCCTACGGTACCGAGCTGCCCTTTGTGATCGGTACCAGCACACGGTCATCCGCCCTGGGCATCGCTGGAGCCACGGTGCACGGGGATGCGTCCGTTCAGTACTACAACCCGTCGGGTATGAGCTACCTCAACTGGAAGGAATTGGTGCTGTTTCGTACGGTGCTCTTCGACTCTAAATCGCTTTATCACGCTGCGAGCTTCGCCTATCCGGTCCTGAACCGTGGCACCGTTGGACTAACGCTGATGCGGCTGGATGTAAGCGGTATCGAGCAACGCGATTCTGACAATCAGCTGCTGTCGAGCGATTTAAAAAACTCGCAAACACGATTGCTGATTGGCTACGGCATCAGGGTCGGCTCCTTCCTGTCGGTCGGCGCCAATATCAAAGTCGACAACCAGTCATTCGCCGGTCTGAGCGCCTCGGGTGTCGGGTTGGACCTTGGTATTACCGGCAGCCGTGACCTCCCGCCCCGCAGTCCGATCAGGACTCTGCGTGCGGGACTGGTCTTTCACAACGTCGTCGAGCCGGCGATAAAGCTCGATCGTGAGAAAGTTCCCGACCCGTTACAAGTCACGCTTGGCCTGGCCATGTTAGCGATGATCGGCGATGTTGCGCTAACCACGTCGTTGGACATGGTCAGCCCCCGTTACTCACCGTTTTCGGTGCGCTTTGGACAGGAGGCGACTTATCGTCATCGCTATGCCCTTCGCTTCGGTGTGGACGAGGCCGCACCCACATACGGTTTCGGCACGCGATACAGAAAAGTCACTCTGGATTACGCGTTCAGGAAGGATGATCTCGGCAACAACCACCGCATCGCGATGGCGGTGCGGTTTGGTGCGTCCGTGGACGAGCGAAGAATCAAGGCACGTATGGCGCTGGAGGAACATGTCAATCGCGAGATCAATAACCGACTTGTCGACCTCGAGCGCTCGCAAATTGCCGATGCCGTCTCCGAGGGCGACCGTCTTTTCGCGGCCGGTGATCTGGACGGAGCCTGGAAGCTGTACGAAATGGCGCTCTTGTGGGATCCGGACAACGAACACGCCGACGTGCAAATAGCGCGATGCAATTACGGGTTGTCGCTGGCCAACGCGGAGTCCTCCATGCAAAACGGTGACTTCGTTCAGGCGATCCTACACGCCAAGAAGGCGCTAGAGTTCTTTGCGGATGATGAACGGGCGAGGACAATTATTCGGCAGTGCAACGAGGCGATTGCCCGCGCCCAAGACAATTCTCAGTTTGCCGGCAAGTTGCTGCGTACGAGTATCGATCTTTATGCGAACCGACAGTTCAAGGAGGCGCTGTCGGGTTTTGACGAGGTCCTGAGAATCGATCCGACCAACGAACTGGCGCGGGACTACCGCGACAAGTGCCGCACGAACATCGACCGGACCTTTCAGCGACTGGTACGTAACTCACGAACTCGAGCAGCCCGGGGCGACTATGTCCGAGCGCGGCAATCACTCGAAGACGCGTTAAGGATCAAGCGTGATCCCGCGGTCGAAGCCGAGCTCAAGGAGCTGCGCGAGCGAAAAGAGGTGCGTCGTGAGGTAACCCGTAAATCGCCGCCAAAGCCACAACCCACCGTGGCACGACGGATATCGCCGACCAACACGGTATTGCTCGAACGCAAGTACCAGCAGGGCATGGAAGCATTTGGTCGTGGTGACTTCGAGGAAGCGGTGAGCGCTTTCCAGTCGGTATGGGCGGCAGACCCGACCTTCCACAACATTTCCGCCCTTCTTAGTAAGGCGTACTTGTTTATGGGGATGAGGCACTATGCCAAAGAACAATACGCAGAGGCACTCGACATCTGGACAAAGCTTCTGAGGATCGATCCCAATAACGCCAAGGCCAAACGTTATCTGGAGGAGACGCAGAAGGAGTTCGATAAGCTGCGTGAAGTAACCGATGAGTAGGCTCAACCAGCGCATCAATCCGGTGTATTCGCTAAAGACCCAGGTCATCTTGGGTGCCGTAGTGCTGCTGGGCATATCGCTGGGAGGGATAAGCTACTTTCTCATCGATTATTCCAAACGCGTTCTCACAGAGGAAATGGAGAGAACAGTCGTCTTCCAGGGTCGCAACATCGCCTTGAGTAGCGTCAAGCCGTTACTGGCCGCCGATCCAGAGTTCAAACTGGTCCCACTGGTGACGGGAATCACCGACCGCAGCGATAACATCATGAGCGTTGTCATAACTGACATGCAGGGGATCGCACAGGGTCATTCGGAGCTGCAGAAAGTCTCGCAGCATTTTCGACCGAACCTCGAGCGATACCGAATGCAAGAGGCAGATATACTTCTTCCCGGCGAGATCCTCTACAAGAGCCCCAGCGACTATCTCTTGTCTGCCGAGGTCCACAGCGCGGGAAAGCAGATTGGCCATATCCATCTGGTGTATTCAAAGCGCAATCTCATCGCATTGATTCGTCGCTCCATCGCCATCACGGCGGTCACCAGCGGTGGCGCCTTTGCATTGACGGCTTTTTTGGCACTATTTCTTTTTCGCCGTATTTCACGTCACATGGACCAACTAATGAGCGGCGTAAGCACGTTGGAACTGGGCCGGTTGGACACGAGAATCGAGCTCGCCACAAAAAACGAGTTTCGGGTGCTCGCTGATTCCTTTAACGACATGGCGGCACGGCTTGCCGACGGTCAGCAGGACATGATCAAGAAGGAGCGGATGGATCGTGAGTTGGAGCTGGCGAGGGAGATACAAGCCACGTTAATGCCCGAGAAACTGGCGCAACCGCGCGGTGTCGAGATCGCCACCTACTACAACTCGGCCATGGAGGTCGGCGGTGACTACCTCGATGTGATACCGGTGGGAGATACCAGGACCGCAATCGTGATGGCCGATGTATCCGGCAAAGGGGTGCCCGGTCTTGTCATCATGGCCATGCTCAAGGTTATGGTGCACGAGCTGGTGACAAAACCGATCCCCCCCGACGAGATCATTCGTCGGCTCAACGTGTCCATTTCCAAGAACACGCAAAAGAACATGTTCGTTACGCTATTTTACGCCATGCTGGACGCGACCAGTGGAGAGCTCGACTGCGCAAATGCCGGACACAATCCACTGATTCGTTATGACTCACGGAGGGGTATATGGGAGTGCCTGACAATGAAAGCGCCGCCACTTGGTGTTCTGCCCAATAACCGCTTTGTCGATATGATACCCCGTCGCAAGATCACCCTGCGTCCAAACGATATGGTAGTGCAATACACGGACGGGCTGATCGAATCGGTGGACGCGGGACGCCGGCGATTTGGCATCGAGCGCCTAATTGGCCTGTGTGAGGACAGTGGGCCGGCGGGCGTCGACGCCCTGGTGCGGTATCTGGTGGAAGCCGAAACCAGGTTTCGTGATAACGGCCCCCAGGCAGATGACATTGCCATCCTGGCCCTGCGCGCGACGCAGGGCAGCGGGGTGAGGACCGTGCACTCGTTTACCTAGGACACGAATGACTTGTTTTCTGCGATATATTGATTTTGACGCTCACGAAATCGGCGTAGAGCTACGGCGGCTTCGCTCTGCCAAGGATCTAAGAGCAGTACGCGATTTTATGGAGACGGCTGAGGCGTTGCGTTTCTCCCGGTTCATCATTCACCCGGCGGTCGGAGCCACTGGCATCGCCGGAAAGCGACTCGAAACATTGAGTAAGGTAGACAGCGTGACCATAGTAGAGCGAGTGTTCGTGGACCGTGACCTCGCATCGACACCCGAGTTTCGTTTCCAAAGCGCCGTGGACCACCCCGAAGCGGGCCGGGACGGCCACACGCCCGGGTACCGTTATAACCTGGTATTCGACACCAATTCGGAGACCTTAGTACGGTACGTCTGTTGCGTCCGTCTTATTGCCGCCGCGCATTCACTCAAAGCCAATCACGAACTCGATCTACGGTTCGCCACATACGAATTACTAACCAACACGCTACAGCACGGGGTGTTTTGCCACGATTCTCCGTCAGTACGCCTGTCTATCGCAGTCACCAGCGAATCGATCGGTGTGGTTTACAAAGATAACGCCGAGCCTTTTGACACGGATGTCGAAAGAGATCTTGACGTCGGAGTTCTCATCAAGAATAAAACAAAACGCGGTCTGGGCTTATGGTTGATTCAAAAACTCGCGAACGAATTCACGTTCGACCGAGAAGGCCAATGGAATGTGACACGTCTACGACTGGTGTGTGAATGAGCGTTGGTGTAGGGCACAAACAAGGAGCAGGTCCATGGAAGATTTCTCTGTCGGAATAAAAGCGGTAAAATCCGATGACGCCGTCATCCTCAGCCCGCGGGGAGTGATCGATTCGTCGACGACGCCAGTTCTCGAATCGCATCTGAACGCCGAGATGGCGAACGGCCGCAATCGCATTGTTGTCGATATGTCCAAGGTCGAATTTATGAACAGCTCGGGCATCGGGGTGCTGCTGGGCACTGTATCGACCCTGCGCGAACGGGGTGGGGACTTGATTCTGATGAAAGTCCCTGAGCCAATTATGGAACTATTCGACTTGATCGCGCTTGCCGACTACTTCGTCGTCATCGACAAGATAGAAGAGCTACCAAAGCACGCTCAGCGCCACCGGTAAAACACTTTCGTGCGGGTCGCTAGACGCCGACTCGCGAACATCATGCGCCCTTTTCGCCTATGAGACAATAGCCGGGGGGGTATCTTCGTTTCGTCTTTTCTCTCACCACGGCGCCCAGCCGGCTGCCACCTATCCACATCACAGCACGGGCCGCGAGCCCTGCCAGTGGTTTGGTGGCGGCGGCCCTGGCAATCATGGTTAATATCGTATCCGCAAGTCCACCGTACGGCTCTAACGCGATCACGCGCAGGCCGCTTGTCTCGCACAGATGCCTGAGCGCGTATTCGGTATAGCGAAAATAGTCGTGCGGCTCCTCATGAATGGCGTAGAGAAATGGCACGCCGACGATGACTTTGCCTGACGGTTTTAGAACTCTCGCCATCTCCCGCCACAGCGAGTGTGGGTTGTGTACATGCTCCAAGACATCGGTGGAGAGGATCGTATCGAAATGATCGTCCGCAAAGGGAATACCGACATTGAGATCGTGCTCGAGGTCCAGCCACTCATTGTGGTGAACGCTATTTTCCCAGTCCACACAGATGTTGTCCGACACGTATTGTCGGTAGACGCCAAACAGAGGCACCTTGCCGCAACCGAGATCGAGCAGGAGGCCCGTGGCGTGCTCTCTCAACGCGCTTTCGTAAGCCTGCGCGGCTAGATCGGCGACGAGTCTCGAGCCCACGCCCACTTCGGTCTTGTCACGCGAGCCGCGCAGCCCCTTTGCGGTCATCACGTACTTGCTTGGGCGCCATGTGTCGGTGTTTTTCACGCGTATCCTTGCCATCGTGGCAAGTACAGTGTTCTACTTTTCAAGGTTGGCCACATCGATTGACATGGTAAGGCGTTAGACCCTGCGCGACAAGGGTTTTGGTATCGCTGGCAGAATGGAGATAGAGAAGGAGCCGCGGAGGCGGTTTTGTCTTATCCGGGACCGTGTATGCCACAGCAATCAGAAAGCCCGGCCGTCGAATCGCAGTGACGCGACAACCGGGCTCTCGAGCCAGAGAAGTGACAGTTCACTTAAGCAGTATCACGCTTCGAGTCTCGACGGTGCTGCCCGCCCGCAACCGGAAAAAGTAGGTTCCGCTGGCAAATCCGTCGGCGTCCCATGGGAATGAATGCTCGCCGGCCGCGTGCCTGCCCTCGGCGATACGGTCGACAAGACGCCCTGAGACATCATAGACAGACAGCACCACATTCATCTCGTGCTGCAACACAAAACTGATTTGAGTCACCGGGTTGAACGGGTTTGGCACCGGCGTGCCCAGCACGACATTGTTGTTCATGATCTCAACACAGTCATACGCCTCGAACGGTGTGCCATCCATCATTTGGCCGGTGAGAGTCAGCCCGGTCATCTCCCGGTCCGATATCGACCCCAACGCATCGGCGATTTCGATCCGGTAGAACTTGAGCACGAGATCTTGAAAGCCGTCCGCACCGTCGGTCGTGCACGCGCACTCCCCGTCGGTTGTCATGGGCGTGACGGCGTCTTCCAATGCCCATCGGATCGGGGCGACACCCTGCAGAAGAAGCGTCGCTGGGTCGACCTGGCTGACGTCGAAGTCCTCACTTCCGACCAGGGCCACGGGCAACTTGCCGTTCTTACCGTGCCCATTACTCATATGATTGCGCCAAGTGACATTGAAACGACTCGGACAAGACCCGGGTAACACATCGATCATCGCGGCAGCAATCGCAGGGGGCTCCTCCTCCGGAGCGCCCAATCGCGCCACAAAGGCATCGGTCAGACCCGCCGTCGTCTGCTCGGGCAGGGTGCCATCCGTAAAGCCGGCGACAAAAGCACCGGATGCATCACAGGACACAGTGGTTGCATCGTCGCGCGAGGACGAACCGAACTGTCGAGCCCACATCTCGTTGCCTTCCGGGTCAAACTTGACGACAAACGCGTCGCCCGTGCCCGCGGCTTCCTCGCCGGAGAGCACGTCACTGGTCCGCCCGGCGACGTATACGCCCGAGGCATCCACAGCCGCCGCAAACGCTTCCTCCGCGCCGGCGGACCCGAATTGTCGCGTCCACGACTCGTTGCCATCGACGTCGTATTTGCAGATGAATCCGTCGGAGTCGCCGCTGTGTAACTGGCCGGGTAAAGCCGCAGAGGTTTTGCCCACGATGTAGACGCCCGATGCATCGACCGCGACACCCAGTCCGGCATCGGTACCCGGCGTTCCAAACTGACGGGTCCACATGGGCGTGCCACCTAAATCGTACTTACGGATGTAGGCATCTTTACCGCCGAGCCGAACCTGACCGTCCAGCGTGCCCGAAACGTATCCGGTGACATAAACACCGCTACCGTCCACGGCGACGGCATGGGCCCGGTCCACGCTGGAGGCGCCGAACTGCTGAATCCAAATCACGTTGCCGGCGGGGTCGAACCGACTCACAAAGGCGCCGTAGCGCCCCGAGCTGGATCCGGGCAGCGTCCCGTTGGCCCAACCCGCCACGTACACGCCGGACTCGTGAACGGCGATTGCATACGCCTCGTCATCGTGGGGCGAGCCAAACTGGCGCGTCCATTCGACAGTTCCGTCATGATTGTACATGCGAATAACAGCGTCATACCCACCGGAGCGCGATTGACCATCGAACTCGCCGAGCGTGCGGCCCGCCACGTATACCCCGCTGGCGTTGACGGCGGCACCGTAGGCGTGGTCACTGCTGCTGGTACCAAATTGACGCGTCCACATGTCGACGCCGTCGCTTGCGTACTTGCGGATGAAGCAGTCAAAGCCACCCGCACTGGTCTCACCCGGCAGACTGCCGCTTTGGATCTGCCCCACCACAAAAATTCCCGGAGGGCCCACGGCCACACCGAACGCGTGTTCGGAAGACGCACTTCCAAACTGCCGTGTCCAGGTCAGTTCTTGAGCCTCGACCATCGACATAGAAAGAATGCAAAGCGTAGCCGCCCATAGGAACACGATGTGGTTTCTCCTCCTGCACGTAATTCTCGCTCTCACAGGCGTTGGTGTCGACTTCGCGCCGCCACCATGACTGGCGATCGATGATTGCATTTTCGCCCTCCTACGTTGCGGTGCTGTCGCGGGCGCGATTTACCACCGTTATCGGGTCTAGCGTGCCAATTGCTTATTTATTAGCAGGTTAGAGTGCCCCTAGGATTCAATTTGAGTATCGAATGCATAAGCCGAGAGGTTGGTGCAAGGGGGGTGCCCCGGAGAAACATATGTGGCCAGAGGCGCGTGGCTCAAGCGTCCGTTATCTTGTCCTCGTAACTCTTCCGGAACTTCATGGGGATCGAACGCGGGATTTGGGCGGGCCTCCACCAGGTTGGCTCGGCCGGATTCAATTTTCCTCGTCATCGCCGCCGAGGAGTTTCCCCAGCTTGTCTTTCGCCGTGTCGACCAGCTTTTCGACCGTTTCTTTGGCGCTGTCTTGCGTCAACGATTCCACGCTGACCACCACATCGCGTTGTCCCTTGATAAGGGATGAAATCTCACTGCGAAGACCGGCGCGCAGCTCAGCAGGCAAGTTTTCTCGCGAACGAACCACGCCCTCCAGGACGCGGGTCACGATGATCGAAGCGATCTGCGCGAGTTCCACGCCGCCCCGCTGCCCGCCAACACCCTTCAGGTGAATTTCCGGCACCTTCACCTCCATCTCTTTCTGAAGGCCGATCTGTGGAGACCCCACGCGCACGCGGGCGATGACGTCCCTTATGTGGAGGTCATTTATGATGAATTGTTTTCTTGGCTCATCGTCACCGTCCGATGAGTGACTCGACTCGAAGCGTTTGAGGTTGTCGAGGATCACGCCGTAATTGCTCTTGCGACCCTGAAGCTCCAGGTTTATGGCGATGCCGTCGAGCGTAAACCGATCGACCACGACCGTATCGGATAACAACGCGCGGCCTCCCACCGAGATGTCTCCTTTTTCCACAACGAAGAATTCCTTGGAGTCGAACCCGTCGGGATTGTCCACGCGAAAGGTCGCCAGACCAAACCTACCCGACAAAAAGCCGATCTTGACCGTGCCAACCGAGGTGTCGACCCCGAAGGCGCGCCGCGAACCGCCCTCGATGGCACGTTTCGCTATTGCATCGACGTAAACCAGCCCACCGACCACGACCAACAACACGATACCTGCCGCAAAAACCGCCGTTTTCCTGCCCGTGTGTCCCACCGCAAATCCACCAGCCCTTTCTTCGCCGGCACCGGCTAGTTGAATATTCCGAACAAGTTCAAGAAAATGATCACGATCACGGCCGGGATAAAGAACCGAATCATGAATGCCCAAAAACCACGGGTGGCTGCAAAAAAATTCGATCCCTGCTCTAGCTCGTCGCCCGCTCTCTTTGTACCCCACACCCAACCGACAAATATCGACATCAGCAGCGCTCCCAGCGTTAGAGATATGCTGCCAAAAACAAAACTCATCTGGCTCAGGACATCGGCGCCTCCCGCCAGTTTTTCGGGAAGCGGTCCCACATTGGACCAGAAATCGGACGCCCCCTGCGACAGCGCTGAGGGAATGCCGACCAGGAACGTAAATCCAGCCACCCCCCAAACGATCTTCTTGCGGTTGACGCGTCGCTCGTCGATCAGATAGGCGACCGGGACCTCGAGGAGCGATATGGTCGATG
>Ga0224512_10003957_pt1 | contig 12791 bp, 7 predicted proteins | sample SF_May12_sed_USG_4_FD_169103 | JGI IMG/M metagenome (GOLD analysis project Ga0224512, IMG submission 169103) | Sediment microbial communities from San Francisco Bay, California, United States - SF_May12_sed_USGS_13 | ecosystem: Environmental > Aquatic > Marine > Sediment | place: USA: California... | reverse complement strand
CTGGTCGCTGGACCAGCTCGATCCGGAGCAGCAAAAAATCATATCCGTCGGCTTGCGCCGCGAAATCATCACTTTTTATCGCGATCGCATTCGATCGGTGTTTCGACCTTCAGAGGGTCTGTACGATTATCCGCAGGCGCAGACCCTGCTAGCACAGGCCAAACACCACTATCCGGATTCGGTCGCGCTATCAACCATCGATGACCAGATCAAGGAACAACGCGATCGCCTGATGAACAGCCTGGTGTCGCTTTATAAACGCTATTTCAAGGCCAGGAAGCTGGTCAAAACCGAAAGCGGGGAAGACCTCACCACGGTAATGCCGCTGATCAAACGCGTCGATCCCAAGCATTACCTGCTCAAGGACAAGGCGTTGTCAGACCTCTATTTATCCGAGGCGGAAAAGCTCATCTCCGCACGCAAGTTCCCCGAGGCTTCGAACTATATCGTGACGGGATTGAAACTGTTTCCCGAGGACAAGCGACTGCAAAACCTCAGCAAGATAATTAACGCGCAGTCCCAGGATTGATGGAACGCCAGCTTTCACCATTACGCTTACTTGCCAAGACTTATGCCAATGACATGATTTCTCGGCAACAGTACGTCGAGATTCGTGCCCAGTTGCTCAAGCGACTCGAGAGCAAGGGTAAAATCGATGAATCCGATCTAAAGAACTTTACCGCATTGACGCAAGGCGAAGAAACACCGAAATCAAACAGATCCTACACCTCTTCCGACTGGGTCATCATCGCTCTGGGACTTGCCGCCTCCGCGGTACTCGCCTTCGTTCTATACGGCTGACGCCCTATCCTTCCCCTGTTAACCTGCCCGGAAAATTAAATAGGTCACAAAAGCGCTCAGAATCGATCCGGCGAATCTCATTTTCTGGTTGAATACCCTTTAAAATAGTTTATTATCATCAAGGACTTAACTCATAAACTTAACTTCATTTGTTAATAGTTAGCGATATCAGTCCGAATCTCTGCAAAGTGTTAGGCGCGTCTCTGCCGGTAAAAACGGCGATGGCTATGCTCGGCTTTTGCAACAATTTCTCGTCACCCCGGAATTTGTTACGACTTCCCGGGCATGGAAAGCATATGAATTCGACCACGGGCCGAGGCCAGTTTTCGACGACCGCGTTGACGGCTGGACTGCTGGCGCTGCTGCTCGGCACGCCGCTGCACGCGCTTGAAATGTCCGATATGGTCGTCGATTCAATCAGCGCACATCCGGAAGTCAAAGAAAAAATACACGTTTACCGCCAGGTTGCCAGCGACCGCAATATCGCCGAGAGCGGTTGGCGCCCGAGCGTCGACCTGGAAGCTTCCACGGGTATTTACGACACCCAGTCACCCGCGACCGGTAACCAGTCGGTGGACTACGACAGCACGACTCTTGAACTGTCCGTCACCCAGAACCTGTTCAACGGCTACGATACGACCTATCAACTCGAGCAAACCGAGGCAAGGGTTCGCGCGGCTCTCTACGACGTCTACGATATCGCCGACAATATCGCGTTGCGTGCGATTCAAACTTACCTGGAATTGCTCAAGCAGCGACGCCTTTACCAGCTCGCGATCGAAAATGTTCGCGCCCACGAGGAAATCCTGGCCCAGATCAGGGATCGCAACCTGTCCGGGGTCGGTCGCCGCTCCCAGCTGCAGCAGACCGAAGGCCGACTGGCGCGGGCGCAGGCAAGCCTGATCGCCCAGCAGAACAACCTCGAAGACACCGCGACCCAGCTCCATCAAATCCTGGGCCGCTATGTCGATCCGCAATCACTGTCCGAACCGAAGATACCGCCATTGCCGCGCGAAGATCTCGACCTGCTGATCGACCAGGCGCTGGCCGACCACCCGGCAATGCGAGTCGCCGAGAGCAACGTCGCCGCGGCCCAGGCGGATCATCGGCGATCCTTGCGCAGCCGTTACCCCAATCTCGACCTCCGGCTCGCGACGGAATACGGCAACGATATCGGCGGCCTACCGGGCGATACCGAGGAAACCAGCCTGGTACTCAACCTGTCCTACAACTTCTACAGCGGTGGCCGGGAGCAGGCCGAACGGCAGAAGAAGATCAGCGCGGTCTACGAGCAAAAGGAATTCGCCGCTCGCGTCCGGCGCCAGGTTATCAATACCCTGCGCCTGTCCTGGATCGCCGACGACCTGCTGGTGAAACAACTGAATTTTCTCGAGGCCCATGTTATCAAGGCGGGCCAGACGGTTGAATCCTACAAGGAAGAGTTTTTTATCGGGCAACGCGACCTGGTCGACCTGCTCGATGCCGAGAACGAGGCCAATAGCGCCAGGAATCAGTATGCGGAGGCAAGGTTCGACGCCCTGGGCGCTCGCTACCGGGTTTACGAAGGCATCGGCCGTTTATTCGAAGCAGCCGAGATCGAATTCGAACTCAAGCAGGGAAATTTGAAGATCGCGCGCCTGGCGACCGACAAGGTCGACAGGCTGCCGATACCGAAAGACGAAGACACCGACCGCGAGTTCGACCCGCTGGATCACTGTGACAACTCCCGGCAGGGACTGGAGGTCAATGCTTATGGCTGCCACGAGTCCGCGGTCGTATCGAGCATCGAGCCGGTTGCGCCGAAGCAAAACTCGACACCGGTCCTGCACGACGACGAGTTCGAAATCGAAACCAACGGCATACTGATAATCACGCCCGCTCAATTGCTCGCCAACGATAGCGACGCCGATTCCGACCTGCTGGAAATTGTCGACGTCAGCCAACCCGAGGTCGGGCGACTGGCATTCAGTCAAAAAAACAGCCTGGTGTACCGCCCTGTCGAGGGGTTTTTGGGCATCGACGTATTCAAGTACACCGTAACCGATAATAAAGGCGCATCCACAACCGCAACCGCGTCGGTCAAGATCAAGGTGCGCGAACCCGAGATCGTAAGCCTGTCAAAAGTGCAGCTGGTTAATTTTGCATATGACGAGGCCGAACTGACCGAGATTTCCAAAACCAGGGTTCAGGCCATCATCGAACAGATAAAGCTCGCCAAGGATATCACCGTCGAGATTTACACCTATACCGACAACATCGGCTCCGATGCCTACAACCTGCGCCTGTCGGAACGCAGGGCGCAGGCGCTCAGAAACCTGCTCATTCGCAACGGCATCGATAGCGCCGACATCAAGGCGGTCGGCATGGGCGAGCAGAAACCCATCGCCGACAATTCGACCCAGGCCGGCCAGGCGATCAATCGCCGCGGCGAATTCATATTCAAGGCAAAAACCGCCGCCGAGTAAAACCGGCTCTGACTCTCGGCAATTGGTCTACACTTGGAGGCATTAGTACGAGTTTGGAAGTCTCCCCTGAATACCCTGACGCAACCTCCAGATAAATTCTGCTGTCCGTTCCGGTGTTGCCCTGTAGTTGATTTACCTGTTACCGAACGCCAGTGGCTAGCGCGGTGACAAGGGGTCTTGTTTGTCTCGCCGCCGCGCTGTTCGTAGTCTTTCCGGGCCGACAATCGGCAAGCCCATTGGTGAACGATGAGATGTTGAATCAGTTGAGGACACAGTACTCGGAACAGGCCTTCCGCCGGGGCGAGGCTATCAATAAACTTCTGGTCGAGCTCGAGGGACAGGAAATAAACCGTCAACTGGCCGAGGTTAACCGGTTTTTCAACCAGTTCGAGTACCAGGAAGATCATGTACAGTGGGGCGAAAAAGATTACTGGGCCACCCCCAACGAGTTTCTCGGCACCCGCAAAGGTGATTGCGAGGATTTCGTGATAGCCAAGTACTTTGCGCTACGGAAACTGGGCGTACCCGATGAGCGTCTCTACCTGACTTACGTCAAGGCCCTCAAACAGAACGTTGCGCACATGGTGCTGAGCTATTTTCCGACGCCTTCCAGCATCCCGCAGATTCTGGACAATTATGATCCGAGGATCGTCAGGGCCGACAAGCGCAGGGATTTGTTGCCGGTTTACAGTTTTAACGCAAGATCGCTATTTCTCAGCAACGCGTCGGCAGGACTCGGGAAGTCGCTACCCACCAACAAAATCAAAAATAGCAAGTGGAAAAAACTGCTGGCCGATATTCAAAAGGAAAAGCAATGACCTTATTCAAGCAAATCGCACTACTGGTATCGACGGTATTCCTGATTCTGCTGTCGATAATCGTGTTCAATGATTTATCGCGTACCGGAAACTTTCAGCAGGGGCAGTTGCGCACCACCGCCCAGGACATGGCAACTACCCTGGGTATCGCCATCAGCAACCTGCCCGACGGTGACGACCAGGCCACGCTCGAAGTTTTATTCAACGCGGTGTTCGACAGCGGGTATTACACGAGTATCGAACTTGTCGGCGTCGACGGGCAAACCATCCATCGGAAAGGCCAGGAACTCGATGTCGAAGGCGTTCCCGCGTGGTTCATTGCGATGGTACCGCTGGAATCCGCACAAGGCTCGACCCAGGTCATGAAGGGCTGGATCCAGCTCGGCCAACTGAACCTGGAAGTACATCCCGGGTTCGCTTACAGCAATATGTACCAGGCTCTGGTATCGGCGCTGCGCTGGTTCGCGCTGATTTTCGTGGTTTCGATGGTGCTGCTGTGGCTGGTGCTGCGCTACCTGCTCGAACCCCTGCAACGCGTCAAGGACCAGGCCGATGCAATTCACAACAACCAGTTCGTCCAGCAGCAGAAAATTCCCGCCACGCTGGAGCTGAAACGCGTGGTTGAAGCCATGAACCTGATGGTGTCCAAGGTCCAGGGGATATTCGATGACCAGGAAAAGACCCTGTCGCGCTACCAGAAACTCCTTTACCGGGACAAGCTTACCAATCTCGGCAACCGCCTCTACCTGCTCGATCAGCTACAACAATCCATGTCCGAGGAATCGGGCTTGCACGGCTGCATGGCGATCATCAAAATCGTCGACTTCGAACAGTTTCGAGACAAGTACGGATACGAAGTTTCGGACAATTTAATCAGGATTATCGCGGATATGCTGCGCCAGGAACACGCCGGCCAGCGCGCAGACCGCGTGTCGCGCTTCAACGAGGACGAGTTTGCCTTTATGAGCGCGGCGGGTGAAACCGAGGCAACCGGTTTTCTCCGCAGCCTGTTCGATGCGTTCCAGGATCTTGCGCAACGCGAACCCGATTTGAACGACATAACTTTGCTGGCCGGAATCTGCGATCTCGAGATCGGTGGAGAAATCGGCAATATCCTGTCCAGCATCGATTATTGCCTGTCCAGGGCGAACACCAACGGCCCGTTTTCGATCGAGCATCAAATGTCCAGCAACCTCGATTTGCCCCGGGGCAAGATGCAGTGGCGCAGCTGGCTCGAATCCCTGCTGCAGGCGAAGCAATTGTTCCTGGTCGGGCAGCTGGCGATCAGCAACGAACGCATCCCTGTCCAACGCGAGCTGTTTATCCGGGCCCGTAACGAGCAGGGTCAGATCGTGCCGGCCTCCGCGTTTATGCCAATGGCCGCCAGTCTCGGCATGTCGCTCGATATCGACAAGGAAGTGTTCAGGCTGGTTTCGACGAACCGGGAGCTCGATCGCAAGATACCGCTGGCGCTCAATCTTAGCGCGGCATTCTTCGAGCTGGCGGAGGCTCAGGAAGAGTTCAACCAGTTACTAGACGATTGCGAACAAACGCAAACGAAGCTATGTATCGAGGCCAGCCACCACGCGCTGAACCAGCATCCCGTCATGTGCGCCAACCTCTCCGACCGCGTGCGACAACACCAGCATCAATTCGGGATCGACAACCTGGACCTCGGCCAGTCCTTGCAGCTACTGCAGTCGGGGCGGTTCGATTACGTCAAGGTCAACGCCAAGACCCTGCACGAAATGAGCCGCAACGACATGTCAGCCGGCTACCAGGCCTTGCGCACGATTACCGATACACTGGATATTCGCATTATCGCGGTCGCGGTAGATTCGCAGAAAGTTTACGACGAGCTAAAATCGCTCGGCATCGATACCATGCAGGGCAATTTCCTTGGCTCGGCAGAGCCGATATAGCGTGAGTTTCCACACAGGAGCGAGTAAAGTTATAATCCGCCGATCTTGACACCAGACGCATATTCAACGAGGCATAATCCGCGCCTCCTTTGCCAGGCCCTGCTGTGTTAGAGACTGACCAGAATCAAAAAAACAACCTCTTATGATCGATCCACATCATCAATACGATCCTCTGCTCGAATGCCTGGTCATATTCGCGAAGATACATAATCGCCCGATCAGCGTCGAAGCCCTGATCGCGGGTTTGCCCGTCGAACCCGGCGCCGACGGCCCCGAACTTTTCAGTATCGAAAAACCGAAAGGGCTGTTTTCCCGTGTCGCCGCGCGGGCGGGCTTCGCCAGCCGGCTGATTCATCGCGAACTGGACAAGCTGTCGCGTCTGCTGCTGCCCTGTATCCTGGTATTGAAGAATGGAAACGCCTGCATCCTCGAAAGCATCGACCGCAAGAACAGGCGCGCCAAGGTTATCTTTCCCGAGATAGGCGAAGGCGAGGAATGGCTGGAACTCGAGCGGTTGAAAAAGGAATACCTCGGTTATGCCTTCCTGCTCAAGCGCGAATTTCAGCTGGACAGCGAGGAAAACAAAAAATCGGTTGTCAAGGATTCCACCCACTGGTTCTGGGGCACGCTGGCCAAGTCCAGGGATATCTTTGCCAGCGTACTGCTGTCGTCGATACTGATCAATATATTCATCCTTGCGACGCCGATGTTCACGATGAACGTCTACGACAAGGTCGTGCCCAACGACGCGATCGCAACGCTTTGGGTGCTCGCGGCCGGCATTGTCACCGTGTACCTCTTCGATACAGTACTGCGCTTCGTGCGCAACTACCTGCTCGAGGTTGCCGGTAAGAAAAGCGACATCATCATGTCGTCGATTATTTTCTCCCAGGTACTAAACCTGAAAATGGACCAGTGGCCTGCAAGCATCGGCGCCTTTGCCAGCCAGCTGCGCGAGTTCGAGAGCATCCGCAACTTTTTTACCGCGTCGACGTTGGCGACGCTGGTCGACCTGCCCTTCGCGGTTATCTTCCTGCTAGTGATTTATTACATTGGCGGACCGATGATCGCGGTTCCGCTAATCGTCATTGGCCTGTTGCTGCTCTACAGTTTCATCCTCGTCAAACCGCTCAAGGCGACCGTCGAGGCGACATACGAAGCGACCGCCAAAAAGAATGCCCATCTGATCGAAACCCTGCAATCGATCAAAACCGTCAAGGCGCTCGGCGCGTCGAATTACTCGCAATGGGTGTGGGAAGAATCGTCGGGCACGATTGCCGACAAATCGATGCGTGCGCGCATGCTATCGACGTCTATTATCGTGGTTACCAACCTGCTGGTACAGTTCAATACCATCGGCTTGATCGTGTTTGGCATCTACCGCATCGGCAACCTGGAACTAAGCCTGGGCGGCCTGATTGCGATCGTCATGCTGTCGTCGAGAGCCGTCGCGCCAATGGGCCAGATGGCCGCGCTGATTACCAGTTTCGAGCAGACCAAAACGGCCTTTCGCTCACTCGACGAACTGATGCACAAGGCGGTCGAGCGGCCCGAGGGCAAGTCTTACGTGCGCCGATCCGGGTTCGACGGGACAATCAGCTTCAGGAATGTCGATTTCAGTTATCCCGAGTCGACCAGGAAATCCTTATCGGATATCAGATTTCGGATAAACGCCGGCGAGCACGTCGGTTTCATCGGCAAGGTGGGTTCCGGCAAAACCACGTTACTGAAGCTGATCATTGGCCTCTACCAGCCGGAAAACGGATCGATCGCAATCGACAACATCGATATCAACCAGATCGATCCCGCCGACCTGCGCAAGAATATCGGCTATCTGTCGCAAGATATCGAGCTGTTGCGTGGCACGATTCGCGAAAATATCGCCTACAAGAACCTGCAGGTGAATGACGAGCGGCTGATCGAAGCGGCCAGCGTTTGCGGCGTGGACCTGTTCGTAAACCAGCTCCCGCAGGGCTTCGATACCCAGGTCGGCGAATCCGGCTCTTTTCTGTCCGGCGGACAGCGCCAGGCGATCGCGCTGGGCCGAGCGGTATTACTGAACGAACCGATGCTGATTCTGGACGAACCCACCAACAGCTTCGACAACACCACCGAGTCTATCGTCAAAAAGCGCCTGTTTGATTACAGCCGCGACAAGACCTTGTTGCTGGTGACGCACAAGGCACCTATGCTCGAACTGGTAGAACGCCTGATCGTGGTGGATGACGGCAAAATCGTGATGGACGGCCCCAAGGAAGACGTACTAAAGGCGCTCAAAGGTACAGCCAATGCGTAGCGACGACGATACCAATTTTGAAGACTCGACCCAGATGGGCGTGCACGGCAAGCAGGACCTGCAGTACATGCGCAGCCTGTCGGCCGCTGCGGTGCATCGCACGCCTCGGTACATGATCGGGGTGGTGATCATAATCGCCCTGTTCGTAATCGCGGCCATCCTGTGGATGAACTGGGCCAAAATCGATGTCGTCATTCGCGGTACCGGCAAGGTCTCTCCAGCTAGCCAGGTGCAGAATATCCAGAGCCTGGAGGGCGGCATCATCGAGGATATCCTGGTCGTCGAGGGCCAGGCGGTCAGCGCCGGTCAATCGCTGATAAAAATCAGCGACGTCGCGTTTTCGAGCTCTTTCGAAGAGAACCGCCTGCTCTACCTCGAACTGCTGGCGAAGTCCAACCGCCTCGAAGCCGAGGCTTTCGACCGGGCTTTCGAACCCGATGCCGAGGTCAGCGTCGATGCCCCGCAATTGATCAGGTCAGAAAAAAGTCTGTTCGACAGCAACCGGCAGCAATTGATGGAGACCCTGAGCATCCTGGAAGAGAGAATCAATCAGCAGCAAAGCGCGTTGCGCGAGGCACAGTCGAAACAGAAGCAACTGAAAAAATCGCTGGAACTGGTTAGAAAAGAGATCGAAATCAAAAAGCCTCTGAAAGACCGCGGCATCATCAGCGAAGTCGAATTCCTGCAGTTGCAGCAGAGAGAGGCCGAGTTCGAAGGCGAGATCGAGGCGGTCAGGCTGTCGGCTCCACGTATCCAGTCGACCATAGAAGAGGCTCGTTTCAGCAAGGAGAAAGAAAAACTCGATTTTCAGAACAAGGCCAAGAAAGAGCTGAATGCCGTCAACGCCGAGATCGGCCGCATCAGGGAAACCCAGACCGCGCTGCAGGATCGGGTGAAGCGCACCACGCTGCGCTCACCGGTGAACGGGATCGTGCAGCGTCTCTACACCAACACGATTGGTGGCGTAATCAACCCGGGCAGCAATATTCTCGATATCGTCCCGCAGGAGGATTCGCTGCTGGTCGAACTGAAAATAAAGCCGGCCGATATCGCTTACGTGAATGTCGGGCAGTTCGCCAGGCTAAAGTTCTCCGCGTATGATTTTGCCATCCACGGCAGTCTGCAGGGAATTGTCACCTTTATCAGCGCCGATACGATTACCAATGACGAGGGTGAAAGCTTTTTCCTGGTCAGGGTCAAGCCGAGCAAACCCTTCCTCGGGGTAAAAAGCGGCGAATTGCCGATCAAGATCGGAATGACCGCCGAAGCGGACATCCTGACCGATAAGAAAACCATCCTGTCGTACCTGACCGAACCGGTCCATCGCGGCTTCGACAAGGCGCTACGGGAGCGCTGATGAAACTGGTCGTCTATTCAGCGTCGCGCCCTTTCGAGCAATTCCTGAACAATCACCTGACCGGTGCCTTCGAATTTCGGTCACGCCTGCAGGCGCCTTCCGACGACCCCGAGCAGTTGTACCTGCTGCACATATCCAGCATGGAGCTCGACTGCTACGAATGGCTGCTCAGGCATGTTTCCGGAAAGCCGGTCCGCGTGGGCGTATGCTCCGACCTGCCCAATATTCGCGAAATGCTCGAGTGCGTGCGCCTCGGCGCCAAGGGCTATTGCAACAGCTATATGGCAGAGCTGCACTACCAGCAAATGCTGCAACTCCTTGGCAACGACCAGAGCTGGTTTCCACCACATATGCTGGAGGAAACCTTCAGGCTCGCTCAACAGTCAAGCAAGGACGATCCGGCGCAAAAGTCGCTGGAAATGCTGACTCCGCGGGAAAAAGAAATCGCACTCGCGGTCGGCGACGGTAAATCGAACCGGCAAATCGCCGATCTATTTGACATTTCCGAACCCACCGTCAAAACGCATTTGACCAGCATTTTCAGGAAACTCGATCTCAAGGATCGCGTTGGACTGGTGTTATATTTAAAGCAGGCCTGAGCCGTTCGTCGGAATCGGCCGCGTTCAGTGTGACCTGCCTCTCAAACCGCTAAAATTGCGGCGCTCGCCTACGACTTTAGTATGAGATGAGACCCCGAATCCCGCCTATATTTACTGCTCGAAACAATTTAAATGCGGAAATATGGCTACTAAAAGTATCGGTTATGTCGCCGAGTTAATCGGTGACGCGCAGGTTCGCGGTGTTGACGGCGTTATCAGAATTCTCAGCATCGGCGATCAGATAAACGAAGGCGATATCCTCACCACCGGCGTCAATACCGAGATCGTGCTCGAGTTTCATGACGGCCGCAGATTACAACTCGGTGAAAACACCGAGATACTGCTCGACGAGTCGGTTTTTGCAAGCCTCACCGAATACCCGGATGATCGCGCCGACCAGTTGGCCGAACTGCAGAGTCTCATCGTCGAGGGCATAGACCTCGCCGAACTGGAGGCAACCGCTGCCGGCGAAGCCGGCAATGCCAATGATGCGTTACACCAGGCGTCGATATACTCGCGCGATGGTGACGAGGGAATCGTCGAAACCCGTGGCACACCGCTCGGCTTCGATTCGTCTGCTATCGACAACCTGCCGACCCTCGGCGAAGACCCGCTGCTGGCGGGGACAGGCGCCACAGGAGAAAATGCGGCGCCATCCACGTCCCCAGCCCCAACGCCGGCGGCGTCGATTTCCGTTGACGATATTACCGCCGACGACATTGTCAACCTCACCGAAGCAGCCGGAGCGATCGACGTTACCGGAACCGTCGGTGGCGATGCCGGGCCTGGCGATAGCGTCACTTTCACCATCAATGGCAACCCCTATTTCGGCATTGTGGCGGCTGACAACACTTTTACCGTTACCGTTTCCGGTTCTGATCTCGCAGCGCAGACCAGTTTTGTGGCGACCGTTAACGGGATCGATGTGGCGGGCAATCCTTTTTCCGCGAGTACGGCTTCGACGCATACCTACAACAGTACTCCGCCAAATTCCGCCCCGGTCGCCGTCGACGACGCGGTTACGGCGATGGAAGACACCCCGTTCAATTCGGTCATCGAGCTCGACGCCAACGACACCGACCTCGATGGGGATACCCTGTCCGTTGTGGCGGGAACCTTTGGCACGGCACAAGGTGGCAGCATCACCATTGCGGCCGATGGCAGTTACACCTACACGCCAGCCGCCAATTTCAATGGCGTCGACACCGTCGATTACACCGTCACCGACGGCAGCTTGACCGATGTCGGCACCCTGACGATCAACGTCACCGCCGTCAACGATGCGCCGGTTGCCGTCGACGACAGCGTTACGGCAACGGAAGACACTCCTTTCAGTTCGACCGTGGATCTGGACTTCAACGATACCGACCTCGATGGGGATTCCCTGTCGGTTGTGGCTGGCACTTTTGCCACGGCACAAGGTGGCAGTATCACGATCGCGGCCGATGGTAGCTATACCTACACCCCGGCGGCCAATTTCAATGGTGTCGATACGGTCGACTATACCGTCACCGACGGCAGCTTGACCGATGTCGGCACCCTGACCATCAACGTCACCGCGGTCAACGACGCGCCGGTCGCCGTTGACGACAGCGTTACCGCGACGGAAGACACGCCGTTTAATTCGGTGATCGAGCTCGATGCCAACGATACCGATCTCGATGGCGATGCCTTGAGCGTCGTCGCCGGTACCTTTGGCACGGCACAAGGTGGCAGTATCACCATTGCGGCCGATGGCATCTATACCTACACGCCGGCGGCCAATTTCAACGGCGTCGACACCGTCGATTACACCGTCACCGACGGCAGCTTGACCGATGTCGGCACCCTGACCATTAACGTCACCGCCGTCAACGATGCACCAGTTGCCGTCGATGATGCGGTTACCGCGACTGAAGACACCCCTTTCAGTTCGACCGTGGATCTGGACTTTAACGACACCGACCTCGATGGCGATGCTTTGAGCGTCGTCGCCGGCACCTTTGCGACCGCCCAGGGCGGCAGTATCACGATTGCCGCCGATGGCAGCTACACCTACACGCCGGCGGCGAACTTCAACGGCACTGATACGGTCGATTACACCGTCACCGACGGCAGCTTGACCGATATCGGCACCCTGACGATCAATGTCACCGCCGTCAACGATGCACCAGTTGCCGTCGATGATGCGGTCACCGCGACGGAAGACACGCCGTTCAATTCGGTGATCGAGCTCGATGCCAACGATACCGATCTCGATGGCGACACATTGAGCGTCGTCGCCGGCACCTTTGCCACGGCGCAAGGTGGTAGTATCACCATTGCCGCCGATGGCAGCTACACCTACACGCCGGCGGCCAATTTCAACGGCACGGACACCGTCGATTACACCGTCACCGACGGTAATCTGACCGATGTCGGCACCCTGACCATTAACGTCACCGCCGTCAACGATGCACCAGTTGCCGTCGATGATGCGGTCACCGCGACTGAAGACACGCCGTTCAGCTCCACCGTGGATCTGGACTTTAACGACACCGACCTCGATGGCGAC
>Ga0224512_10003956_pt1 | contig 12793 bp, 4 predicted proteins | sample SF_May12_sed_USG_4_FD_169103 | JGI IMG/M metagenome (GOLD analysis project Ga0224512, IMG submission 169103) | Sediment microbial communities from San Francisco Bay, California, United States - SF_May12_sed_USGS_13 | ecosystem: Environmental > Aquatic > Marine > Sediment | place: USA: California... | reverse complement strand
GGCGGTGCTGTACGAGGCCCGCAGATCGAGTCCGTCGACGACGAAACCCACGACCGGATTCGCTGTGCGGGTCCGCTTGCGGAGGGCCATCCCGACTCGCCGCCGCCGTGCTTCCGTGTCGCGCAAGCTGGCGATCTGGCCGGCACGCAAGTCGGAGTTGGCGAGCAGCACCGGATCCTGGCTCGAACGCGACAGCTCGAACGAGACCGGCACGTCGAGACCCCACTCGCTCGGGAGCCACCGATCGACCGCGAGCGAACTGAACAGGTTCACGTTCCGGTCGTTCTGGTAGGTCGGGTCGTCACGCAGCTGCCTGAAGAATGCCCCGCGGTCGGTGATGTTCAGGCGGGTCGTGATGACCCCCGCGCCATCCAACTCCACGTTCACCGAACTGGCCAACCCCGCATCGCGGACGGGGCGAGCGAGGCGTAGCTCGTCGACCCAGACTTCTCCGTTCGTCGGGCCCAGCGTCTCGTTCCACACGCCCAGGGAGATCTCGCGTACGGCCGCCAGGTTCGGTGCGCGACCGCGGTCGCCGAGCACCACCGCGTAGGTCGAATCCGCGGACCAAATCTCGACCGGTGGATCGCCCGGTGCCCGAGGCGCGAAAGAGAGACTCTCCTCCGCGCGACGGCGCAGATCGAGCCAGACGTCGAAGTCCACGACGATTTCGGGGAGCCAATCCGCCGCGGTCACGCCGCCCCCCCCGGGCGCCGGGAGCGGCGATCGGTAGAGGTAGAAGTTCTCTGGGTCGCTCCCGACCTTGAAGAAGAAGTAGTTCGGGCGCGTCTGCCCGAAGTCCCCCGAGCGCGCGACCACCCACAGACGCGCCTCCCGGTACGTGAGAAAGTCCTGAGGCCGTTGCGGGAAGCGGTAATAGACCTCCGCCCGGGCCTCCGAGGGGAGGTCCTCGAAGAGAACCCCCAGCGACTTCTCGTTGAACTCGATGCCCTGTCCCCCCAGCGCCTGCGTCGGGTCCACCAGCTCTGCGAGCACTCCGGGTGGGGACGCGTATTCGTCGCCCTCCGTCACGCGCGAGACCGCCGCGACCTCGAGGCGCCCGGTACCCGAAAGCGTGTCGCCGATGATCCCTTCGAGCACGCCCTCTCCGGCACGCTTGATCCATCTCGAGCCGATCAGACGCATACGGGCGAGTTGCACCTGCCCGGACGGACCCGTCGCGGTGACGCGGAGGTGTCGGACGGCTCGAAGGTCGGCCTCGGAGATCGCCCCGCCCACCTCGACCGCCGCGCCCCCACGAATCGGCACTCGATACAGTTGAAAGTCCGTCCCGGTCTCGATCGTCGACCGGGCGAGAAACGGCGAGCTCCCGTCGAGCGTCACCAGGTAGCGGAGGTGCCGCTCGGTGGTATCCAAGTTGCCGTCGGCGTCGAGATCCTCGGTGTCGGGACGCCCGTTGCCACGCGTGCAGTTCGCTCGCACATCGCCGATGAAGAAGATTCGACCCGGTTGGGTGACGCACGATTCGTCCCACACACCGAGCTGATCGCGCGTGTCGTTCCAGATCTCACCGAGCCGCGGGTCGGCCTCCTGGTCGAGTCGACCGAGGCCCCACGGTCGACCGTCGCTTCGCGTGCCGTCGGTGTCTCCTTCACGAACGAAGAACCCGTCCTCGCTCACGACGCCGAGGTCGATGACCAGCGAGATCGTCTGGTCTCCTTTCGCGTAGAACTCCAAGAACTCGGTCTTCGTGAGGTCGAGGCCGTTCGTGGAGAGCGGAGTCATGGTCGATCGCCAGGCCTGCCCGACCCCCGACGCACGACGCCCCAGCGTCAGGAGCAGCCCGGGCTCCCGGATATCGGAACCCGCCACGCGGATCTGATTGTCGATGTCAATCCGAGGGAAGAGACCCTCGTGGACGCCGACGCTGTCGCCAGTGACGGACTGGACGACCCACCGGTCCTGCCACGTCAGCGATCCGGAGGTCGTCTCATCGAGCACAGGTGGCAGGACGGCGTCTGCCCCGTCGCGCAGGGACGGCGCACTCCCCAGGATCCAATCGGACGATCGCAGCCTGATCGCCAGCTCGGCGGCGCCGTCGAAGTCGTCGACGAACCCGCGGCCCAGGCGATTCGGGTTCGGAACGGAAAGCGCCAGCTCTCCCGACGCCGAGAACGTCGACGCCCCTGCGAAGTTGAGCCCGGGAACGGCTTCGAGAAGTCGATCGAACCACGCCACCGGTGCGTCGTACCGCCCGCTGAGACCTCCGAGGATCGCCGAGCCCGGCTCGGTACCGAGGATCGGCCGTCGGACCACAGAGCGCTCCGACTGATACAGACCCAACACGTCGATGCCCCCGTTTGCCCCGAGCTGAGCGTGCGTGCGGAGTCCGAAGACCTGAGTGGGGGTGATCTGAAAGAGCGAGCGTTGCTCCCAAGATGCTCGGATCGAGGCCTCGGGTGACGACGCGAACAGAAGGTCGGGGTCCAACAAGCGTACCTGCCCGACGTCGTAGTCGATCTCGTAGTCCACTCCTCGCGTGAGGACCCGATCGCCCAGGAGAATCCGCTCGCTTCCGTCTCGAATACCGAACGCACCGAGCGAGAACGAGGAGATCAGACCCTCGGAGCGAATTCGGTAGGCGAGGGTGAGACGGAACCTCCCTCCGTTGTCGCGCTCGAAAGGGTCTTCCTCGAAGTAGATCCGGGGATTCGCGTCATCCCCGACGATTTGTCTCGTCACCGTCTCCGTGAGCCCCAGGGACGGAATCGGAGGTGGCTCGGCGAACGGACGAAGCGTCGGGAAGAAGACGAACGTTCCCTGGACCGGCGGCTGGTCCTCGAAGAAGTCCTCTCCTGGCGAGTATACGAACGCATCGTCGAGGATGTCGGCGGGTGCCTGTTCATCGAGCCCGAAGAGCCGCAAGAACGTGATGTCCTGCCCGGAGGGCCTGCGCTTGAAGGTCCGCCCGGCCGAGAGCTCGCCGAGCGAGATCGAGAGATCGACCGAGCCGGGCTCCACATCGCCCGATCCCGACACACGGTAGACCTGATGCATCTCGAGGTCCCACGTCGGCCGACCGGGCTGGTGGTTCGCGCCCGACGCCTTCAGGAGTCGGAGCTCGGGGCGTCCGCCCTGGTTGTACGTGAGCTCGGGGTTGTAATCGCCGATGGTGTCGCCGGACGCGGTGATGTACGCGACCGCAAGCATCTCCTCGCGGCTCAGCGGCTGACGCAGGGCGATCCACAACCCGCTCGGATGCACGAAGTAGTCGAGTCCCTGCTGCAGGTATCGAAACCACCCTGACTCACGGACCTCGACGCCCAGCGTGTCGGTGGCAACGGCGTCCGCTTGGATGAACCCCTCGACCTGCTGCCGAAAGACAGGATCATCCTCGAAACGGTAGAGCTGAAGCGCCTGGTCCCCCGGCGCGACCGTGATCGGCGCCGAGGCCGGATCCAGCTCCAACGCGTCGATGTGCGGGTAGCGCTCGATCTGCGAAGGATCGACGAGAAAGAAGAACTGGCCGCGCACATAGTCGGCGTCGTCCAGTTCCAGCGTGTCCTCCTGGACGAACGCACGCTGATCGCCGAGGCCGGTCAGCTGGAATACTCGCGAATTCAGGTCGCCCCGTTGCTGCGCCCATACCGTCTGGATGTCGAACGCCCCGACCTGCCCCGCCGCCTGAAATCCGAAGTTGCCCGCGGGAATCCCCTCTGTAAGGAACCGCGACTGAGGCAGATCGAAGGTGACGTCGCCCACCTCGAGCCGCTGGAGCACATCGTCTTCTCCGCCCTCGTAGAAGATGTTGATGCGATTCGCAGCGTCGAACTCCCGCGACTGGTCGAAGTCGACGTCGACCTGGATGCGATCCAGGATCGTGCCATCGACCTGGACTCCGAACTGAACGTCCGGGCTGAGCTGCGGAATGAGGGTCGGGTTGCAGCCGACTCCGAAGTTGGCGTCGCACGGCTCGAAGCGGGTCCAATCACCGCCCAGCTCCATTCGGCTCCGCACGTTGAGCGCGAGGTCCGCGTACTCGGTCACGAAGCGCCCGCCCTCGACCGACGGTACGCCCACTCGGGGCATCGGAGCAGGCGGGAGGAACACGTCGAGGTCGGAGCGGCCCAGCTCTTCCGCGCGGCTTCTGAGCACCAGCTCGCTCAGGGGCGTGACCCGCAGCCCCGGATGAAGCCCGATCGCGCTCTGTCCGACCAGCGTGGCAGGAAGCCGGAACCCGCCCAACGGCTCCGCCTCCACGCGGATTCGCCGGAGGCCCAAGCGCACGTGCGGCTCGCTCTCTCTGGCGGCCAGTCCCGCGCGGACCGACGCGGCCGGGAGGTCCAGGTCGGTTCGGAGAATCGTATCTGCGGGCATCGAGTCGTTGGCTCGCACGGCCACGCGCACGCTCTCCGCCGGACCCGCGAGCGCGGGCGCCAGGAGGGCGACGAGCAGGGAGACCAGCCGTGGGATCACGCGAAAGCCCTCAGGTGCCGAACAGTTGGGCGTAAACGGGGGTAGGGACTGCGCGACGGGAGATTACGCCCTCCGACGGCCAGACGAGCGACACGGTGATGCGAAAAGGAGTCCTAGCCAGATTTATCATCAGGGCCCACCTCGGTCCGTTCCTGTTCTCGCTGTCGGCCATCACCGGCCTCATCTTCATCAACGCCATCGCGCAGCGCGTCGACTCGCTCGTGGGTAAAGGCCTCCCGTGGAGTGTGATCGGTGAGTTCCTGTACCTCTCGGTGCCTCATACGATCGCGTTGTCCCTACCGATGTCCGTACTGGTTTCGGTCCTCTACGCTTTCAGCGGCATGGCGTCGAGCAACGAGATCACCGCGATGGCGGCTGGCGGAGTGCGTCCCGCACGCATCATGGCACCGGTCGTGGGCCTCGGCGTCATCGCCATGCTCGTGATGCTCTTCTTCAACGACACCGTGCTTCCGGAGTCGAACCACGCGCTAAAGAACCTCCTGCTCGACATCGGTCGCAAGACTCCTACACTGGAACTGCGCGAGCAGGTGGTGAACGAGCTGAGAACGGGCACGGGGATTCAGCGGTACTTCCTGACGGCAGACCGGATCGATCACGACAACAACCACTTGGAGAACGTGACGATCTTCGACGCGAACGATCCGCGTCGGCAACGGACCACCTATGCGTCTTCAGGAGAGATGGCGTTCAACGCCACGCGCACGGATCTGTACCTGACGCTGCGCGACGGGGTCGTCCACGAAGTCCAGACGGAACGTGAGGGTGGTTTCCAGCGGCTCTACTTCGAGGAACAGATCGTGCCCCTGCGCAACATCGGGAACGAACTCGAGCGACGGCTCGGCGGCTCCGACCGATCCGACCGCGAAATGAGCCTGGCCCTCCTCGCGGAGAACGCGCGAGACCGGGAGGCCCAGCTCGACTCGATCGTGAGCGAGAACCGGGCTCGCTCGCTCGAAGTGGTCCGGGTCGCGCTGAATCGCCCACTCGAATCCGACTCGGCATGGACCCAGCAGGGTCGGCGTCGGGACGTGACCGGATACCGGGAGCAGGCTCCGTACATCTCCCAGGATGGACTCACCCAACAGGTGGTCGCAGGATCGAGGGCACGCGCGGCGCGAGGTGCAGCACTCGAGCAGTCGATGAACCGCTTCCGCGTCGAGATCCACAAGAAGTGGGCGATCGCGGTCGCGTGTCTGGTCTTCGTGCTCATCGGGCCGCCTCTCGCCCTCCGGTTCCCGACCGCCGGGGTAGGCTTCGTGGTCGCGGCGTCGGCGATCATCTTCTTCGTCTACTGGGTCGGGCTCCTCGGCGGCGAGACCCTCGCGGATCGGCGGGTCGCGGATCCCGCCGTTACGATGTGGCTCGCGAACGTGATCTTCCTCGTCGGTGGTCTGGTGTTGCTCAGACGCATGGGGCATTCGTCGGGCACGAGTCGTGGTGGGGGGGGAGTCGCAGAGTTGATCCGGTCGTTCTTCGGACCGTCGCAAATCGCCGATGCCGAGGTCACCCAACCGTGAAGATTCTCGACAAGCTCGTCCTCGAGACCTTCCTGAAGCTCTTCGTCCTGGTGCTTCTTGCGGTCCCTCCTCTCTTCATCATCGGGGACATCGCGGAAAATCTCGACGACTACATCGACCGCGGCCTGACCGGCTACGAGGTCGCGCAGTCTTATCTTTATCAATTGCCCCTCTTCCTCCAGTGGTCCTTCCCGATCGCGGCGCTCCTCGCGGCCGTCTTCACGGTCCACGGCATGACGACCCATCGGGAGATCGTGGCGGCGAAGGCCGGTGGGATCTCGTTTCACCGCCTCGTCGTGCCAATCCTCCTGGCCGGGGTCGGGCTGACCGTTGTTGCGCTGGCACTCACGGAGGTCGTCCCGAAGGGAAACCGGGTGGCGGCTCAGATTCTCCGTTCCGAGACGCCGGGCCGAACGTGGCGATCGGACTTCGTCTATCGCTCCGAAGAGGGTCTGACCTGGCAGGTCGACCGGCTGACCGCCGCCGACGGGCGCATGACGGGGATCATCCTCGAGCGACCGCCGGGTGGCGACGAAGAGGGGTTGCACGTCACCGCGGAGGGCGCTCGATATACCGAGGAGGAAGGCTGGCTACTCAGTCTCGGATACCTCCGGTCGCTCCGTGCCGACAGCACCGAGCGCTCGCTCCAGTTCGATCGGCTCGTCATCCCCGAGATCCGAGAGAAGCCCGATGAGCTCCTGGAGGTCCCCCCGGAGCCCGAGGAGATGACGTACGCCGAGATCAACCACATGGCCGACATCATCCAGCGCACCGGCGGGGACGCCAACGAGCTCATGGTGAAGCGGGAGCAGAAGATCTCGATCCCCGTCACCACCCTGGTGATCATCCTCTTCGGGGTTCCCCTGGCGACGAGCAACAAAAGGGGAGGCGCTGCCTACGGAATCGGGCTGTCTCTCGCGACGGTGATCCTCTTCATGATGATGCTTCGCGTGGCCGGTGCTCTGGGCGAGGCCGGCGCCCTTTCACCGGTGGTGGCGGCTTGGCTACCAAATGCGGTCTTCGGGGTGGCCGCGCTCTTCTTCATGATCCGGGTTCGAACGTAGAGAGCAACCGCTCGCTGAGTCTGCCATGTGCGATCTCCTCGACGGGCCCCCGGAGCGTGACCTCCAGCCCGTCGTCGACCACGACGCGTAGCGTCCCCCCCGGCATGCGCACTTGGACTTCACCGGGGGCGATACGCTCGGTGCTCACCATCGCGACGGCAACGGCGCACGCGCTCGTCCCGGAGGCAGCCGTCCGCCCGACGCCCCGCTCCCACACGAGAGCCCGGCACTCGTGTCCATGCTCATGAAGCGCGAGCTGCACGTTGGTTCCGTGCGCGATCGCCGGGTGCTCGCTGAGGTAGGGACCGATCACGCGCAGCCGATCCTCCAAGAGCTGAGCCTCGTCTTCGCAGAGCACGACCAAGTGTGGGTTGCCGACAGACACGGGCACCACCCGCAGCCACTCTCCGCCCGGACCGGGGAGGCGCCCTTCTCCATCGAGCGCGCGCGGATCGAGCCCGACCGCCGCGGGCCCCACCTCTGAACACCCCATGTCGACCGAGACGTCGTAGGCGGGGCCAGCCCGGCCGTGCCCGACGAGTCGGACACGCGAGCCCCCGACCTCGGCGTCGAACGTGTCCGCGGCGTCGCCCTCCTGCATCAGGTACGCGGCGAGGATCCTCAGTCCGTTGCCACTCCGCTCGAATTCTCCCCCGTCCGGGTTGAACATTCGAGCGCGAATCGGCGAGCGCTCGGCGCCACTCGTGTGTTCGCCCGGTGTGTGCGCTGAGATGACGACGATTCCGTCGGACCCCAGACCTCGGTGGGGGTCGCACACCCTGCGAACATTGCCTGGAGTCGCCGTCCAGTCACGACCTTCTGCGAACACGAGATAATCGTTGCCCAGCCCGTGTCCCTTGAAGAACGAAGCGGAAAGGGTCGGCGGTGGGGGCCATCGAGTCATCGCGGAATCTACCACCACCTGTCGCCCGGCGGAGTGCGTCCGGGGCCTCGTCACACTGGATGCGGGTGACCGCCCCCACTACCTTCGTAACACAACTTGCTGGGGCGATTTAAGGCATATTGCGGCCCGCACGACGCGTTCGACCGACGCGTCCGCGAACAAGCTAAAAAGCCGAGGCCCCGTCGCGTTTCAACGCGAGGGGCTTCGTACATGGAGGACGGAGTGAAGCCAGCCAACGGGACCCTCGGGCGCGCCGACCGGATCCGCCGTCTCGACGAGGCGTTGAGCACCAGAATCCTGGTGCTCGACGGGGCCATGGGGACGATGATCCAACGGTACCGCTTCTCGGAAGAGGACTTCCGTGGCGAGCGCTTCGCCCACACGAGCGCCTCGTTGCAAGGGGCGAACGACCTCCTCTGCCTGACCCGTCCCGACGTCATCGGCACGATTCACTCAGAGTATCTCGAAGCCGGCGCCGATGTCGTGGAGACCAACACCTTCAGCGCCAACCGCATCTCCCTCGCGGACTACGGCCTCGAAGAGATCGCGGAGGAGCTCAACTACGAAGCGGCCGCGATCGCTCGGGCCGCGGCCGACGATTTCCAGGAACGCCATCCTGGCAGCGTCCGATGGGTCGCCGGGGCTCTCGGGCCCACGAATCGCACCGCGTCGATCTCGCCCGATGTGGGCGATCCTGGCGCGAGAAACGTCACCTTCGACCAGCTCGTCGAAGCGTACACGGAGCAGACACGGGGCCTCATCGCCGGTGGTGCGGACGTGTTGCTCGTGGAGACGGCCTTCGACACGCTCAACGCCAAGGCCGCGCTCTTCGCGATCTCGGGCGTGCTCGAGAAGATCGGGGAGGACCTGCCGGTCATGGTGTCGGGAACGATCACCGACCAGAGCGGCCGGACGCTCTCGGGCCAGACCCCCGAGGCGTTCTACCACTCGGTTTCCCACGGCGCCCAGCCCGGCCCCGGACGACGGTCGGGGCTGCTTTCGGTCGGCCTCAATTGCGCGCTCGGAATCGATCAGCTACGGCCGTTCCTAGAGGAGCTGTCCGATGCGGCCGAGGTGCCGATCAGCTGCTATCCGAACGCGGGACTTCCCAACGAGTTCGGCGAGTACGACGACACGCCCGAGCACATGGCAGCCATGACCGCCGAGTTCGCGGACGCCGGCTTCCTCAACCTCGTCGGCGGCTGCTGCGGGACCACGCCCGACCATATACGCGCCATCGCGGCCGCGGTCCGGGGCAAGCCCCCCCGTCCGGTCGAGACGAAGCCGCGCCTAACCCGGCTCTCCGGACTCGAGCCGCTCCAGATCGGTCCCGAATCGCTCTTCGTGAACGTCGGCGAACGGACGAACGTGACCGGCTCCCGACGATTCGCGCGCCTGATCAAGGAGGACGACTACGAGACGGCGGTCGACGTCGCCCTCCAGCAGGTGCGGGGCGGAGCCCAAATCGTCGACGTGAATATGGACGAGGGTCTGCTGGATGCCGTCGCAGCGATGAGCCGCTTCCTCAACCTCCTCGCGTCCGAGCCAGAGATCGCGCGGGTTCCGGTCATGATCGACTCGTCCGACTGGACGGTCATCGAGGCCGGGCTCAAGACGCAGCAGGGAAAGGCGGTCGTAAACTCGATTTCCATGAAAGACGGCGAAGACGCCTTCCGAGAGCGAGCGCGGCAGGTGCGACGCTACGGTGCAGCCGCCGTGGTGATGGCCTTCGACGAGCAGGGTCAAGCCGACACGTTGGAGCGGCGCGTCGAGGTGTGCCGTCGCGCCTATCGGATTCTGGTCGAGGAAGAGGGCTTCCCACCGGAAGACATCGTGTTCGACGCCAACGTGTTCGCGGTCGCCACGGGCATCGAAGAGCACGAGCAATACGCCCTCTGGTTCATCGAGGCCGTCCGTCAGATCAAGGAGAGCTGCCCGCACGTGCTGACGAGCGGCGGCATCAGCAACGTGTCGTTCTCGTTCCGGGGGAGTCCCGAGGTGCGCGAGGCGATGCACGCGGCGTTCCTCTACCACGCGATCGATGCCGGACTCGACATGGGCATCGTCAACGCCGGGGCGCTCCCCGTCTACGACGACATCCCGCCGGACTTGCTCGGTCCGATCGAGGATGTGCTCCTGGCGCGGGCCCCCGGCGCAACCGAGGCGCTGACCCGAATCGCAGGCGAGCGGACTGGCACGACCGAGACGCGGCTCCAGGAAGACCTGTCGTGGCGGGAGCTGCCGGTCGCCGACCGTCTCATCCATGCGCTCGTGCATGGCATCGACCAGTTCGTCGAGGAAGACGCGGAGGAGGCCCGTCGGGCGCTTCCACGGGCACTGGACGTGATCGAAGGGCCACTCATGGACGGCATGAACATCGTCGGCGACCGATTCGGCAGCGGTCGCATGTTCTTGCCGCAGGTGGTCAAGAGCGCCCGCGTCATGAAGAAGGGCGTGGCCCAACTGGTGCCGTACCTCGAAGCCGAGCAGACCGACACCGAGGGCAAGGGTCGTGTGCTCCTCGCCACCGTCAAGGGAGACGTTCACGACATAGGCAAGAACATCGTCGGCGTGGTCCTGCAGTGTAACGGCTACGAGACCGTCGACCTCGGCGTCATGGTGCCCGCGGAGAAGATCCTGGAGGCCGCGCGAGAATCCGGGGTGGACGTGATCGGGCTGTCGGGCCTGATCACCCCGTCTCTCGATCAAATGGTCCACGTGGCCCGCGAGATGGAGCGTCTCGGCTTCGACGTCCCCCTCCTCATCGGGGGCGCGACGACCTCGAAGGCCCACACCGCCGTCAAGATCGAGCGTGAGTACTCCGGCGCGACCATCCACGTGCTGGACGCGTCGCGGGCGGTGGGGGTGGTCTCCAACCTGCTCGACGACGATCGCAGGGATGCGTTCGTCGCTCAGGCGCGCGCCGAGTACGCCGAGGCGAGGGCCCGTCGCGAGGGGCGTTCAAAGTCCGAGCTGCTCGACCTCGCGACCGCACGCGCGCGTCGACCGACCGAGAATTGGAACGAATACCAGCCTGCCCAACCGGCATGCCCGGGGGTGCATCTGATCGACGACGTCACGGTCGAGGACCTTCGTCCCTACATCGACTGGACGCCGTTCTTCCAGGCATGGGAGCTCGCGGGGAAGTACCCTGCGATTCTCGACGACGAGGTGGTCGGGGAGACCGCCCGCTCTCTGCTTGCCGACGCCGAGGCCATGCTCGACCGGATGGCCGAGGCTGGAGCGGTCGAGCCTCGGGCCGTCCTCGGCCTCTTCCCGGCCCGTTCCGACGGGGACGACATCCTCGTCTTCCATCCGAACGAATCACGGCCGGGACAGCCCCTCGCGACGCTGCACACGCTCCGCCAGCAGTTCGACAAGGGAGATCGCGCCAACTTCGCGCTGGCCGATTTCGTCGCGCCGGCGGCGTCGGGCGTCACCGATTGGATCGGCGCCTTCACGGTAACCGCGGGCTCGGGGGCCGAGCGCATGGCCGAGCGTATGGAGGAAGCGCACGACGACTACGGCGCGATCTTGGTCAAAGCGCTCGCCGATCGGCTCGCGGAAGCCTTCGCGGAGCTCTTGCACCGGCGCGTACGCACAGAGTTCTGGGGGTATGCCCCGAACGAAAGCCTCGACAACCAGGCGCTCGTCAGGGAGGAGTACCGCGGCATCCGGCCCGCGCCCGGATACCCGGCCTGCCCCGACCACACCGAGAAGGAGACGCTCTTCCGCCTACTCGACGCGGAGCGCGCGATCGGCGTTTCGCTCACCGAGAGCTTCGCCATGTCGCCGGGCCCCTCGGTGAGCGGCTGGTATTTCGCTCATCCGGAGGCCCGGTACTTCGGTGTTGGACGTCTCGGCAGGGACCAGGTCGAGGAGTACGCGGAGCGGAAAGGCTGGAGCATGGCCGACGCCGAGAAGTGGCTCTCCCCGAATCTCGGGTACGCCCCCGACGGCGGTGGGAGTTCATGAGGGAGCTTCTGGAAGACGGGCGTGTCCACGTCTTCGACGGTGCCATGGGCACGCTGCTCTACGGGCGAGGGGTGTTCGTCAACGTCTGTTACGACGAGCTGAACCTGAGCCGCCCCGAGCTCGTCAGGGGCATCCATCAGGAGTACGTCGCCGCCGGTGCCGAGCTCTTGGAGACCAACACCTTCGGTGCCAACCCGGTGAAGCTCTCGTCGTACGGCCTCGAGGGTCGAACGGAGGAGATCAACGCCGCCGCGGCTCGGCTCGCGCGCGAAGCCGCGTCGGGCCGGGCGTTCGTCACCGGCGCGATCGGCCCGCTCGGGATCCGGATCGAGCCGTGGGGGCCGACCTCACTCGCGGAGGCGACCGATCACTTCAAGACACAGGTGCGCGGACTCCTCGACGGGGATGTAGACGGCTTCGTGCTCGAGACCTTCTCCGACCTAGCCGAAATCGAGTGCGCGGTTCGCGCCGTTCGAGCGGAGTGCGATCTCCCGATCGTGGCGCAGATGACGGTCGGACAGGACGGTCGAAGCCAGTACGGGACCGAGCCAGCCCAACTGGCAATGGGGCTCTCCGAGATGGGCGTCGAGGTCGTCGGACTCAATTGCTCGGTCGGGCCGGCGGTAATGCTCGACGCGATCGAAGAGATGCGCGACGCAATCTCGCTCCCACTCTCGGCGCAGCCGAACGCGGGACTCCCCAGGACCGTGCGTGACCGCAAGATCTACCTGGCCAGCCCCGAGTACATGGCTCAGTACGCCCGGCGCATGATCGACGTCGGCGTGCTCTTCGTGGGTGGGTGCTGCGGCACGACCCCGGACCATACCCGGAAGATGCGCAACGCCGTTGCGGCGGTCCAGCCGAAGCACGTCTCG
>Ga0224512_10003955_pt1 | contig 12795 bp, 11 predicted proteins | sample SF_May12_sed_USG_4_FD_169103 | JGI IMG/M metagenome (GOLD analysis project Ga0224512, IMG submission 169103) | Sediment microbial communities from San Francisco Bay, California, United States - SF_May12_sed_USGS_13 | ecosystem: Environmental > Aquatic > Marine > Sediment | place: USA... | reverse complement strand
GTATTACTCACCCGTCCGCCACTCGACGCCTGGGAGCAAGCTCCCATCGTTTCCGTTCGACTTGCATGTGTTAGGCATGCCGCCAGCGTTCAATCTGAGCCAGGATCAAACTCTTCAGTTTAAAGCTTTGAGCTTTATCTAAAGACGTAATCCCCAACCTCAATTACTAAAAATTAAACTTGGTTCTCACGTTGATTTTGCCTTAGCAAACTCCAACGCGAGCACCCACACAAATTATCTGTATTTAGTTGTTAAAGAACGATCCCCACATTCGACAACCAACTGATTGCTTTCATGGGGCAGCCCACAATTATACAGGCCAAACGGGGTAAAAGAACAGCCCGGGCCTGTTTTGGTACGTCTAATTGGAGGTCTGCTGAAGGACACCGTACCTTCAGCGGACGGGCATTATAGCCGTGAATAGGCACCCGTCAACACCTAATCAGCAGATTTGCGCAATTTCCTCACAGCAGTCCGTCACGCGCGTCTTTTTTTCTATTTTTTCATAGACTTATAATTCGGACGACAGATCATGCAAGCAGCCAGCGGCATGGCCGCCGAGGCCGGCGTCCGCGCTGCAGGTGCGAAACCCGCAGACCGGTGCAGCGCACGCACCCGCGCACCGCGGCTGCACGACTCCGGATAGTCGAACAAATCGCCGTCAACCGGGTCGGGCCCATGGCGGCGCGCAACACCGCGTGCTTCATCACGGCCGCGATAGCCCTGCAGCTCTATTGGCGTGTTTCGAGCCAGGTCCTGAATTCGTCCGATGCCAGCAAGGGCGCAAAACCCGGATTTTTTTGCAGCGCCTCAGACCCGAGTTTGTGGCCGAATTCGGCCTCCAGATGCTGCAGCGCCTCAACCGAACCGGCGAAGTCAGACGATGTGGCGCGCGCGTTCAGTGCAGACCACCAGGCGAGTTCGAGGCCAGGCTCCAGCTCAAGCGCCGCATTTGCGTAGGCCACGGCATCAGGCGCATTGCCCATGACGAGCGCGGCAGCCGAAAGTCGAGCTTCCATGGCTGCATCCTTGACGGCGAGGCGATCCGACAGTGCCTGCAGCGCCCGCAAGGCTTCTTCGTATTTACGTGTCGGGAAATAGTAGTCGAGCAGCATCAGCGAATATAAGGGCTCGGCCGGATAATGCTCGGCCATGATTGCCAGAGCGGCAATCATCTGGCGGCGCTTGCGCGCCTTGCGTGCGATCTGCACAGACGATTCGACGACGATGCGCTGGCGCTGAAATCGCGGTTCGAGGCCGTCCCGAATCTCGAGGTAGCGGTCGAGTTTGCGATCGCGTGCCGCCTTCAACAGCTCGCCGAACTGGAACAATTCGCGATCGCTGACGTTCTGAAAGTCCAGCAATTTGCGCATGGCCGGTTTGCTCGGCGCGGACATGACCAGGGACCGACCGATAGTCTCAGAGAATTTCATGCCGGAGTAGAAATCGGTCCAGTCCAGTACTGCGACACGGTTCTTCTCGTCGAGGCGCAGGTCGAACTCGTGGTAGCCGAACTGAAAATTCGGCAAGTCATAACGAACGACGGCCCGACCCAGATTTCCACGCGACTCGATACCAAGAAGCGTTGCCTCGAGTCGTTCTTCCTTGTTCATGAGATTCGCGAAACCCGACTTGATCATGTTGTCGTAGGTGTACGCCAGCCTCTCGTCAAATTGCTTTTTGACCTTTTGGTCGATCAGACGCAAACCATAAATCTGGTCAATTAACGCGCGTCGATCAACGGCCTGAACAAAACTATCGAACAGGCCGTTATTGAGGTCGCCGACGATGGCTGTGAAGCCGGAACGAAATGCCTCTTGTTTTGCTAACTCTGCTTTTTCCGCATCACTGATCTCATCGGCATACAGCGAGGAGAACAGTGCTGTCGCAATAACAACGACAGACAAGACGATTTTTTGGGTCTTCATGTCAGTCACCCTGGCCCCGAATCAAGTCAGACTAACTCGCGAGAACTTGCGCTTGCCAACCTGATAAACACAGGTGCTGCCAGCGTCGATTTCAAGTGTGCGGTCCTCTATCTTCACGCCATCGATTTTGACGGCGCCTTGCTTGATCATCCTGAAGGCTTCTGAAGTGCTGCTGACAAGTCCGGCTTGCTTTAGCAAGTGGGCGATCCCGAGCCGGCCGCCATCGCTGGTCAAACTGAGCTCCGGCATTTCTTCAGGCATGGCGCCTTGCTGGAATCTGGCGATAAACTCTTCCTGCGCCGCGTCCGCTGCAGCAGCGTCATGAAACCGCGCAACAATTTCCTGTGCGAGCTCAAACTTTGCGTCTCTGGGGTTTAGCCCGTCCGCAACACGTTTTTTCAACCCGCCGATATCATCGAGTGATCGAAAGCTCAAAAGTTCGAAATATCGCCACATGAGATCGTCAGACACCGACATGATCTTGCCGAACATCTCACCAGGCGCATCGGTAATGCCCACATAATTGCCCAGTGACTTCGACATTTTCTGAACGCCGTCGAGTCCCTCGAGCAAAGGCATGGTCATGACAATCTGCGGCTCCTGATCGAAATCCTGCTGCAACTGCCGGCCGACCAGCAAGTTGAATTTCTGATCGGTGCCGCCGAGTTCCACATCGGCCTTGAGCACCACAGAGTCATACCCCTGCACAATCGGGTACAGGAACTCGTGAATCGAAATCGGCTGACCGCTGGCATAGCGCTTGTTGAAATCATCGCGCTCCAGCATGCGTGCGACAGTGTGGTGCGACGCCAGCTTGACCAGACCTGCCGCATCCATCTCACCCATCCAGCGTGAATTAAAATCTATCCGCGTCGCCTTTTCGTCGAGAATTTTGTAGATCTGTGCCTCGTAGGTCTCCGCGTTGGCCTTTATTTCCGCCGGCGACAGTGGTGGACGCGTCGTGTTTTTGCCGGACGGGTCGCCGATCATGCCCGTGAAATCACCGATCAGAAACACGACCTCGTGGCCGAGGTCCTGAAACTGCCGCATCTTGTTGATCAGTACGGTGTGACCGATGTGCAGGTCCGGCGCGGTCGGATCGAAGCCCGCTTTAACAACAAGCGGCCGACCCTGCTTCAGCTTGGCTTCGAGGGCGTTGTCCGGTAATACCTCGTCGCAACCGCGGACGAGTTCGGCAATTTGTTCCTGAATGTTTGTCATGACATCGTGTCGCGGGCTCCATCTGCTGCGGAACTGTAGCATTCTGGGCGAGCGATGAAAGCCCATATGTGGCCGATCCAAGCAAAGCTGTTTAACACCATGACTTATAACACTTTTCTTTGACGTCCTCGACGCGCCACGGTAGAGTAGCGGCATCTCGAACCTCGGGGACGCCGACTTGCATCGCCCAGTCAGTCCAGTACTGCACGACTACAAGCCAAGCTCGGTAACGCCACCGAAAAAATCCAAGGCACTGCAGTGGTTTGTCGTTGGTCTCGGCATCCCTCTGATCGGCCTCGCACTTCTCACTCTTGTCGACAGGCCGCGCGCTACAAGCCCTGGTCCGTCCATACCGTCGATGGCCGCGAGCGCCGGCTCCGAAGTCACCGTCGCAGATCTTGCCGTCGAACCTTTTGTTTATGCTGAAACACCGCTCGTGTTGGCGCCGGAACCTGAATACGACAAGCTGACGCTGACGATTCGTTCCGGAGACACCCTGGATCAACTGTTCCGCAAGCACGATCTCGATATTGGCCACCTCGCGACCATCGCGCGACTGGATGCGGCAGGCAAGCAGTTTCGGCGAATAAAACCCGGCGATGTTTTCGAGATTACTCACGACGATGGCCAGCTCATCAGTATGTATTCTGCGCTCAATCTGACCAGCGCCCTGCAGATCGATCGGCTGGAATCCGGATTTTCGGCAGAGATCGTTGAGCGCCCGATCGAGACCCGCAAGAGACTCGCATACGGTGTCATCCAGAGCTCGCTGTTCGAAAGCGCTGTCGATGCCGGGCTTTCCGACAAACTGATAATGAATATCGCCGGCATATTCGCCTGGGATGTCGATTTCGTTCTGGATATTCGAACCGGGGACAACTATTACGTCCAGTGGGAAGAAGTCTGGCAGGACGGTGAATTTGTTACGGACGGAGAGATCATTGCCGCCGAATTCAATAACAACGGCAGAACACATCGCGCCATTCGCTTCATTGACGATTCCGGCCGCACAGATTACTTCACGCCGGACGGTCATAGCGTTCGCAAGGCCTTCATCCGGGCGCCGGTGGACTTCACCCGCATCAGCTCCAATTTCAACCCCAATCGCCGCCACCCGATTCTCAATAAGATTCGCGCGCACCGCGGTGTCGATTATGCAGCACCGCGCGGCACGCCGATCAAGGCCGCTGGTGACGGCAAAGTCATATATCGTGGCGTCAAGAATGGCTATGGCAATGCGGTGATTCTGCAACACGGCGGCAACATCACGACTTTGTATGCGCACATGTCGAAATTTGCGGCCAAGGCACGCCTGGGTAGCCGGGTTCGACAGGGTCAGACCATCGGCTACGTTGGTGCCACCGGCCTCGCGACCGCAAATCATCTGCACTACGAGTACCGAATAAACGGCGTGCACAGAAATCCGCGAACCGTGGCCTTACCGAAGGCAGATCCGATCGCCGATAAGTATCGCGAGCAGTTTTTCACGATGGCCGAGCCTATCCTCAAGGAACTCGAGCAATTCAAGAGCACCCAGCTAGCTACTGTTGCGCACCTCAGCAATTAGCCTCTGACGAAGACGGTAATGGGTAACTTCTACATCGGCTTGATTTCCGGTACGAGCATGGATGGTATCGATGCCGCGCTCGTCACTATTGCAGACCGCTCGATCGAGGTTTTGCAGACACGCGAGCACCACTATCCGGAACAACTCCGCGAGCGCTTGTTGCAGGCAACACGCGAGCCGCATCAGTGCACGCTCGATGATTTCGGTCAGCTCGATCAATGGGTCGGGGAGTGCTTTCGCGACGCGGCCCTTGCGCTGCTCGCAGATGCGTCTGTTGATGCCTCGGCAATCAGCGCGATTGGCAGCCACGGCCAGACGATTCGCCATCAACCGGCCGCCGCACGACCCTTTTCGTTGCAGATAGGCGATCCCGCGCTGATCGCCAATGGAACCGGAATCACGACCGTCGCCGACTTCCGTCGCGCGGACATGGCGCTGGGTGGTCAGGGTGCGCCACTGACGCCGTTGTTTCATGAATGGCTGTTCCGCAAGCCGGGGTCGAGCCGCGTCGTGTTGAATATCGGTGGCATCGCCAACGTGACGATCTTGCACGGCGACGCCACGGACACGGCTGGATTCGATACCGGGCCAGGTAATACCCTGCTCGACGCATGGGTTGCCAGGCACCAGGGAGCAGCCTATGACAGCGACGGCGACTGGGCCGCGCAAGGCACTGTAGACGAAAAACTGCTGGCCCGACTCTCGGCGGACCCCTACTTCTCGGCAGCACCACCCAAGAGCACCGGCTTTGAGTACTTCAATCTGGAGTGGCTGCAAGCTGCCGGTGCAGAGGACCTCGAGCCTGTCGACGTGCAGGCCACACTATGCGCACTGACAGCGGACAGCATAGCCAAGGCGGTTCGAGCATCATTAGCGGAGGTAACGGATATTCTGGTATGCGGTGGTGGCGTTCACAACGGCGAGCTGATGCGCCGGTTAGGGGCGGCGTTGCCGGGTATCAAGATCGCATCGACACAGTCGACCGGGCTCGATCCGAATTGGGTAGAAGCGGCTGCGTTTGCATGGCTGGCCATGCGCGCCTTGTGCCACCTTCCCGGCAATCTGCCCGCAGTGACCGGAGCGAGCCGCAGCGCTGTGCTTGGAGCTATACACAATGTCGCAATCTGATCTGTACATTAATCGTGAGCTCAGTCAGTTCGAGTTCAACAAGCGTGTCCTCGCACAAGCTCACGACCCGACTATTCCGCTTCTGGAGCGCCTGCGCTTTCTTTGCATCACCTGCACGAATCTGGATGAGTTCTTCGAGATTCGCGTTGCGGCTCTCAAACAACGCATCGAAATCGGCGCCCCGGCGCAGGGACCGGAGAAACTATCGGCCCGACAGATTTTCGACGCGATTCGGGAACGTATGCTCGACGTCGTGCGTCAGCAATACGACTTGCTCAACAACGTTTTCTTCCCGGAGTTGGCCAAGGCCGGTGCGCAGTTCCTGAAAAGTGAGGAATGGAATGCCGAACAGCGCGAGTGGCTCAGAACGTATTTTCTCGAGCAGGTCGTCCCGGTACTGACACCATTGACGTTTGATCCGTCGAGGCCGTTCCCGCGAGTTCTGAACAAGAGCCTGAACTTTATCGTTCGCCTAAACGGTAAGGATGCGTTCGGCCGCCGCCGACACCGGGGCATGGTGCAGGCGCCGCGTTCATTGCCGCGCATCATTCGACTGCCCGACCATCTGAGCGCCCCGGATAGACACCATTACGTGTTCCTTTCTTCGATCATTCGCGTGCATGTCGCAGAGCTGTTTCCCGGCCTGAGCGTTGAAGGTTGCTACCAGTTTCGCGTGACTCGCAACAGCAACCTGTACGTCGATGACGAGGAAATCGGCGACCTGGTACATGCACTCGAGGGTCAGCTCGCGGCCAGCCGCCACGGAGCAGCGGTCCGCCTGGAGGTCAGCCACGAGTGTCCGACCGACTTGCAGGAGTTCTTGCTCGACCACTTCAGCCTGGACGAACATGACATGTATCTCGTTGACGGCCCGGTGAACCTCAACCGGCTGTTGACAGTCTGCGAAATCGAGGACCGACCCGAGCTTTTTTATCCGCCTTTCACTCAGGGCTATCCGGAAGAGTTGCTTAGCAAGGAAGACATCTTCTCGCTGTTATCCAAGAAGAACGTGCTATTGCATCATCCGTATCAATCGTTTGCGCCAACAATTGATTTCATCAGCAGTGCGTCGACCGATGCCGACGTACTGGCCATCAAAATCACACTGTATCGCACCGGCGCCGACTCGCCCATCGTCGATCATCTTGTCACTGCCGCGAGAGCAGGCAAGGAAGTCACGGTCATCATCGAATTAATGGCGCGATTTGACGAGGCCGCGAACATCTCTCTGGCGAACCGGCTGCAGGAAGCCGGAGCACATGTCGTGTATGGGCTGGTCGGCTACAAGACGCACGCAAAAATGACGCTGGTTGTTCGCCGCGAATCCGGCAAACTGATTCGCTATGTGCATTTGGGCACCGGAAACTATCACCACGCAACCACTCGTGCCTATACCGACTATGGTTACATGAGCAGTAGCCGCCGCCTCGGGCAGGATGTGCACGACCTGTTCATGCAGCTGACCAGCCTGACCGAATCCAGCGACATGTCACGTATGCTGGTAGCACCGTTCAATTTGTACACATCGCTGCTGGAGAAGATTGAACGGGAAGCCGAGAATGCCCGCTCAGGGAAATCAGCACGCATCATCGCGAAGATCAATTCCCTGAATGAACAAGGCATGATCGACGCGCTGTACGCAGCATCACAGGCCGGCGTAAAGATCGATCTGATTGTTCGGGGCATCTGTTCCCTGCGTCCCGGTGTTGCGGGACTTTCCGAGAATATCCACGTGCGCTCGATCGTCGGTCGCTTCCTTGAACACTCGCGCGTCTACTACTTCTTGAACGACGGCAATGAAGAGTTCTATTGCTCGAGCGCCGACTGGATGGAAAGGAACCTATTGCGACGTAACGAATCGTGTTTCGAAATCCGCCAGAAACGCCTGACCGACCAGATTCGTAGCGACCTCGAGTTGTTTCTCGCGGACAATTGTCAGGCATGGGTATTGCTTGGCGACGGCAGTTACGCGCGACTGACCCCCGCCGAAGGCGAAGCCAGAATCTCCGCGCAGGAGACTTTTCTCGAGCAACTGGCTTTGCCTAACTGAAGTTCAACTCGTAGCCGACAGAGCTCAGCAAGCCCATTTCCCGTTCCAGGTCAGCGACGGTCAGGGGATTCTTCTCCAACCATGCCTTGTCAAAACGGAGCTCGAGCACGCAATCATCGACCTTGATCTCGATATCCGGCAGTTCCACCTGACTCCGGCTCCGATTCAGCAACACAGCGATGCGCAGCAGCAGCGCAAGTCGCAGGGCCGGCTCGCGCCAGGCGATTGGCAGCAGCAACTGAACCCGGGTATCGATCTGATCACGCTGGCTGCCGATCAGAAACGCAAGGAAACGTTGCTCCGCTCGCGGAAAACCGGGCAAATCCGCGTGCTCCGCAATGTACGCGCCGTGTCGCTGGAAGCCGTCATGAGAAATATCCAGGCCGATCTCATGCAGACGTGCCGCCCAATCGAGGATGAGGCTGCTTAGCGGCATCTCGAGTTGCCACAGTGCGGCACACTGCTCCAGCAGTAATTTTGCGGTACTCGCGACGCGTTGGGCCTGGTTTGCGTCGACATTGTAACGGGCCGCCATCGCGCTGACGCTGCGCTCACGTGCGTCTTCGTGCTGCAGACGGCCAAGCAAATCGTAGAGCAGACCCTCGCGAAGCGCACCGTCGGACGCCTGCAGTTCGCTGACTCGCAGCACGCCCAGAAGTTCGGCAAGGATAGCCAGTCCACCCGGCCAGACTTGTGCGCGTCTCTCGGAAAGCCCCGGCAACGACAGCTCCGCAATCGTATCAAAGCGCATGACTCGATCGATCAGTTGCTCGATCGCCGCTGGCGTCACGGTCTGCGCATCGATAATTCCGAGCTGATTGGCAACGCTGGCGGTAGCGCGAATCGTTCCTGATGTGCCTATCGATTCGACATCGTCGGCACCTCTGAAGAAGGCCTTTACCGGTCGTAACTCGAGTCTTGCCGCAACGCGTGCTTTTTCAAATGCTGCTCCCGTGATTCTCCCATCGGCGAAAAATCGTTCGGTCATCGACACGCAACCAAGATGTACGCTTTCCAGCGCGCGCGGCTCCGCACCCTGACCGAGGATCAGCTCGGTGCTGCCGCCTCCTATGTCGAGCACCAGCCGCAATCCATCACGTGGTGGCAGGCTATGTGAAACGCCGTTGTAGATAAGACGCGCTTCTTCGATACCCGAAATAATCTCGATTGGATGGCCCAGCGCCGCTTCTGCGTCGGCCATGAAGCCAGCATCTTCGTGCGCACGGCGTATGGTGCTGGTACCTGCAGCTCGCACGCTTGCAGCATGCATGTCGCGCAGACGTTGGCCGAATCGCGACAGGCAATCAAGGGCTCGTCCGCGGGCTTCGACCGACAATTCGCCCCTGGCGGACAGACCTTCCGCAAGGCGAACTGTTTCCCGGATACGATCGATGATGATGAGCTGGCCATGGCGCAACTCACCGACGATCATGTGAAAGCTGTTTGAACCGAGGTCAACGGCGGCGATGACCTCGGGCGAAGAATCAAGCCGTGAAAGACTGTCCACAACCGCAGGTGGTCGTCGCGTTCGGGTTTCGAATGATGAACTGCGCGCCCTGCAGGTCTTCCTTGTAGTCAATTTCAGCGCCCATCAGATACTGGACGCTCATCGGATCAATCACGAGCGTAACGCCCTGATTGACAACTTCGCTGTCGCCGTCTTCGATGTTCTCGTCAAAGGTGAAGCCATACTGAAACCCGGAACAGCCACCCCCCGATACGAATACCCTGAGCTTCAGCTCCGGATTTTGTTCTTCCTCGATCAACTCGCCGACCTTGCTTGCGGCAGCATCCGTAAAGACGACCGGCGGAGGCGGTGCTGCGTGACCGCTTGACTGTGTTTCAGAGTGCATTTTGTGATTCCTGATCCTGTTAATACTATGCGTCGGCCGCGACCGCGGCTGACTCATCGATGCGTGATGTTTGTTCGAGCAGCGGCACCTGACCTTCCGGCTGGTGCACAAGCTTACCGTTAATTTCGGCGCCAATCGCCATTTCGATCAAATTGTAATACACATTGCCAATGACCCGTGCCGTCGGCCCGAGTTCCACACGCTGCGCCGCGCACACATCGCCGCGGACGATGCCGTGCAATACGACATAAGGCACGGTAACGCCGCCTTCCACATTACCATCTTCACTGACGCTCAGCGCCGAAGTGCTCTCCGGGTCAGCACTGACATTGCCCTTGACGGTGCCATCAACGTGACAACCACCCTCGAAATGAAGGTCTCCGTTCACCTTGCTGCTCGCTCCGACCAAGGTGTCGATAACCGTATGCCTGCGTTGCTTGCGACCAAACATGTACTTCTCCAATATGCCCGTTCAGGCGGCCAGTCGGTGTCAGCCCAGACTCGTCGTCCAGGAATAACTCTCTTCGATGCTGTCGATCGAGCGCGTTTTCGATCGGACTTCGATCGTTATCTTCTCGGGCGTAAATCCATCCGGGAGAACGATCTCTCGGTCAAAATCCTGAAAATAGCGAAATCCGAAAGGCCAGCTTGCACTTGTGTCGGCTGGCTGCAATTGCGAGTAGTCGTACGTCGCCGCCTCACCGGCCTCTTCACCCTCGATAGTCAGGCTCACATCCCCGGTGACTTTGCGATCATGTTTCAAAGACTGCACCAGCACCAGTCGAATGTTGTATGCGCGCTCGGACTCACCCCGGGTCAGGCGCAAATCCTGGACCCGCAATCCGGCGGAGCCATCTGCAGGCGAGACGATTCCGCGGTAAAACGCGATCGCATCCGCCTGTTCCTGGATCTTCGCCTGCAGGGTGGCAAGGCCGGTTTCCACATCCTTGTATGCCTCCCTGTCTATATCCCGATGTGTCTCGAGCAGCGCTACCTCTTCCTTGAGCGCAACGATATTACTTTCGAGATCGGCGATACGAATTTCATAGGCCTGGCGCTCATTGCGGACGTCCACGATATTGTAATTGGCCTGAATGCGGCCGAATTCAAACACCAGGTAGCCGCATGCGACGACCATGACCGCCATCAGCGCGCGCGTCATCAATACGCGCCCGCGGCTGTGCAGCTGAAGTGGTGAATGTCGGGCCAACGAATCTGCCTATAGCTGAAAAGACGTTATGTTACGCGGTGGTCGGCTCACTGAGAAGTGGCGCACGTCACGATTTGGCCGCTTTGATGTCCTTGTCGAACACGGTGCGCCAGCGCCGCGGCCACCATCGTGGCCGCGGTGGCAGGTCATGCGGGTAAACGGTCGAGCCGAGTTCGTGCAGCGCACGTGCATACACGCGCCGCTTGAAATAGATGACTTCGTTCACCGGCCGCCAGAAGTCGACCCAGCGGATGCGGTCAAATTCGGGCTGTTCGCCCAGATCGAAACGGACGTTTTCGGCCGGTGAGACCAGGCGCAGCATGAACCAGCGCTGTTTCTGCCCTATGCAGAGCGGCGTACTGTGGCGCCGCACGAACTTGTCCGGAAGGCGATAACGCAACCAGTCTTCGGTGACACCGAGCAATTCAACGTCGTCCCGATTCAGACCGACTTCCTCACGGAGCTCGCGAAACATCGCCGCTTCGGGCTCCTCGCCCTGCAAGACACCACCCTGCGGAAACTGCCAGCCCTTGCTGCCGGCGCGGCCGGCTAACAGCAGTTTGCCATCGCCGTCTGTCAGTATGATGCCGACGTTGGCGCGAAAACCTTCTGCGTCAATCCAATCGTTGCTCATCGCAAGCGGTACAAAAATTTCAACTGTCTTTAACTTTACACCAATTGCGTGCATTGTCGGTGACTCAAATCACGAGGAGACTTGCGTTGATCGTTGCGCGCTCCGGGACTCTGTTTGCCGGACTAATCGCCATCGCTGTCATTGCGCTGCTCGTCGCGCTTGCTTCGGGGAGCGCCAATATCACTCTCGTCGAGACCATCGACGCGATACTGGGTAATGGCCCGGACAACACGCGCTCTTTGGTCATCGACTTGCGCCTGCCGCGCGCCCTGACCGCCTTTTCCGTGGGCGGACTGCTTGCGGTTGCCGGAGTGCTGATGCAGGTCTTGCTGCGCAATCCACTCGCAGAACCCTATATCCTCGGCACATCTGGCGGCGCAGCGGTCGCGGCGCTGCTCGCAATGATGTTCGGGCTTGGCAGCCTCGTCATCGATCTGGCCGCTTTCGGCGGTGCGATGGCAGCGACGCTGCTCGTATTCTCGATTGCGCATGGCACCGGCAGCTGGACGCCGGCGCGACTGCTGCTAACCGGTGTCGTCCTCGCCGCCGGCTTCAGCGCCGCGACGACATTACTGCTGGCATTGAGCCCCGACCAGAATCTGCGCGGCATGCTGTTCTGGCTAATGGGCGACCTGAGCTTCGCGTTCGAGCCCGGGCGGACCCTCGGCTTGCTCGGGGTGTTGATCATTGCCGGGGTATTGGCAGCGAGGCATCTCAACATATTGTCCAGGGGAGAACTTCAGGCCGCCATTGTCGGCATGCCGGTATCCGGTTTTCGTTACCTCGTGTTCGCCGCAGCATCACTTGCGACGGCTTTATCCGTGACCACCGTCGGTGTCATCGGCTTTGTGGGCCTCGTCGTGCCGCACCTCGTTCGGCTCGTGTCAGGCAGCGATCACCGCATCGTCCTGCCAGCCTCGGCATTGGCTGGCGGAAGCCTGTTGCTTATCGCCGATACGCTCGCGCGGACCGTGATGGCGCCCAGACAACTGCCTGTCGGCGCGTTGACAGCCGCAATCGGTGTGCCGCTGTTTCTGATTCTGATGAGCCGCAGCCGGGGATCGCGTCAACTGGGATGATCTCCACCCAAGTGGCGTCGTGCAGGCATTACATCGCGGATGATGCGGCTATTCCAACGAGTATCTCTGACGGAAAGGTCAACTGACTCATATACTCTCGCCTGATCTGCCGGAAACCACACGTA
>Ga0224512_10003954_pt1 | contig 12796 bp, 9 predicted proteins | sample SF_May12_sed_USG_4_FD_169103 | JGI IMG/M metagenome (GOLD analysis project Ga0224512, IMG submission 169103) | Sediment microbial communities from San Francisco Bay, California, United States - SF_May12_sed_USGS_13 | ecosystem: Environmental > Aquatic > Marine > Sediment | place: USA: California... | reverse complement strand
GCTTGTAAGTTTTAGCAGCAGCGGCAAGAAACGCCGCTAGATGCAGCAGCTTCTGTTCCTGCTGGAACAGGTCGTCAACGGCCTCGTTCTCGGCGGTTACTACCTGCTGATCGCGCTCGGGCTGTCGCTGATCTTCAGCGTCGGCGGGGTGGTGAACCTCGCCCACGGCGCGTTCTACGCGCTCGGGGCCTACGCGTCACTTGAGATCGCGCGGCGCCTGGGCTTCGGCGCCGCAGTGGTCCTGTCGCCGATAGCGGTGGCGCTGCTCGGCATGCTCTTCGAGCGCTTCATCCTGCGCCGCTTCTACACGGCCGACCCGATCCTCGGCCTGCTGGTGACCTTCGGGATCGCGCTGGTGGCGGAGCAGGCGATCCGCATGATCTGGGGCGCGGCGCCGCTGCCGGCGTCGATGCCGCAGGCGCTCAAGGGCAGCGTGGTGCTGGGCGATTTCCTCTTCTCACGCTACCGGCTGCTGCTGCTTGCCATAGTCGCCCTCGTGCTCACGGGCATCTGGCTACTGCTCAACAAGACCTCTTTTGGCCGCGTCGTGCGCGCCGGGATCCAGCGCCCGGACATGGTCGCCGCACTGGGCATTCGCCTGCAGCCCTACATGACCGCGATCGTCATGCTGGGCGTGGGCATGGCGGCGCTCGCCGGGGCGCTGTTCGCGCCGATCGCGCTCGTGCATCCGGCGATGGGCGCGGAGATCATCACCGTCGCCTTCGTCGTGGTGGTGATCGGCGGGATTGGGAGCTTCTGGGGCGTGGTGCTCGCCGCGCTGCTGGTGGGCGTGGTGCGCGGCATCACCATCCACTTCGTGCCGGCGGCGGGCGAAGCATCGATGTACGTGCTGATGTTCCTGGTGCTGCTGCTGCGGCCCCGGGGGCTGCTCGGCGAGCGCATCGAGAAGTTCGAATGAGCGCCGCCTGGCGCCAGGCGAAGTACCGGCCGCTCTGGATCGGGGCGGTCGCGCTGCTCGCGCTGCCGTTCGCCATGAGCCCGCTCGGCCTGACCGTGCACACGGCCTGCCAGGTGGCGATCCTCGCTGTTGCCGCCATGGGCCTCAACCTGCTGGTGGGCTACACCGGACTCACCTCCTTCGGCCACAGCGCGTGGTTCGGGATCGGCGCCTATGCCGCGGCGCTCGCGCAGAAGCACTGGTTCGGCGGGCAGATCGCGCTGCCGCTCGTCTTTTCGATCGCCGTCGTCGCCGTGCTGTCGGCGCTGGTCGGCGTCCTCATCCTGCGCCGGCGCGGCGTGTACTTCGCGCTGCTCACGCTGGCCTTCGTCGCGCTCACCTATGCCATCGCGTTCCGCTGGACCGAGGTCACCGGCGGCGAGGACGGGCTCGGCGGCCTGCAGCGCGGCGGCTTCGGACCGCTCGCCCTGGACGACACCAACCTGTACTACGCCTTCGTCGCCCTGGTCGCGCTCGGCGTGCTCTACGTCCTGCTGCGCGTGACGCGCTCGCCGTTCGGCCACGTGCTGGTGGCGATCCGCGAGAATCAGCAGCGCGCCACCTTCCAGGGCTACGACGTCGACCGCTACCGGCTCGGCGCGTTCGTGCTCTCGGCGGTCGTGACCGGCCTCGCCGGCGCGCTGCTCGGCTTTCTCAATTACCTGGTCTCGGCCGAAGCCGTTTCGGTCGCCCTCTCGGGCGAGCTGCTCGCCATGGTGGTGATCGGCGGCATGCACCACATCCTCGGGCCGGCGCTCGGGGTGCTGTTCTATATCCTGTTCCGCGAGCTGTTCTCCATGTGGAGCGGCAACTGGCTGCTGTGGTTCGGGCTGGTGTTCGTCGGCTTCGTGCTGTATTCGCCCGGCGGCCTGGCGGGCATCTGGGCGAAGCTGCTGCGGCGCTGGCGGCCGGCACCCGAAGAAGCGGCGGCCATGAGCCAGCGCCGGATCCGCGCGGGGCTGCCTGTGCCCGGTTTCCTGCATCCGGTCGCACGCCAGGGCACGGTGCTCGAGGTCGACGCGCTGCATAAGCATTTCGGCGGCATTCAGGCGGTCGCAAACGCAAGCCTCACCGTCGGTGCCGGCGAGCTGCACGCGCTGATCGGGCCGAACGGCGCCGGCAAGACCACCGTGTTCAACCTGGTCTCGGGCCTGTTTCCGCCCGACGCCGGTCGCGTTCGCCTCGGGGGGCACGAGATCCAGGACTTGCCGCCGCACCGCATCTGCCGGCGGGGCATTGCCCGCTCGTTCCAGATCACCAACCTGTTCAAGGGCCTGTCGATCTACGAGAACCTGCGCCTGTCGCTGCAGGCCCGCCATCGCGCGCGCTTCAACGCCTGGCGCGACATCGACAGCTACCCGGAGATCCACGCCGAGACCGTGGAGCTGATCCGGTTTCTCGGCCTGGAAGGCATCGAGGCGATCGAGGGCGGCGAGCTGTCCTACGGCGGGCAGCGGCTGCTCGACGTCGGCATCGCGCTCGGCTCCAAGCCGCAGGTGCTGCTGCTCGACGAGCCGCTGGCGGGCCTGGCGGCGGCGGAACGCGAGCGCGTTTCGGGACTGATCAAGTCGGTGGCGAAGCGCATTCCGGTCCTGATCGTCGAGCACGACATCGACCGGGTGCTCGGCTTTTCGCAGCGCGTCACCGTGATGAACCAGGGCGAGGTGCTGATGGCGGGCACCGCAGACGAAGTGCGCAGCGATCGCCGGGTGCAGGAGGTCTACACCGGCACGGGCGCGCCGCAGGTGAGCACCCGCGCGGCGGCAACCGTGCACGAACGCGCGCCGCAGCTGCGCTTCGAAGGCGTCAACACCTTCTACGGCAAGAGCCACATCCTGACCGATGCCACGCTCGACGTACGCGAGGGCGAGATCGTGGCGCTTCTGGGGCGTAACGGCGCGGGCAAGTCGACGCTGCTCAAGACGCTTACGGGGCTGGTACGCGCGGCTTCGGGCAGGATCGAGTTCGACGGCCGCGACATTGCCGCGCTGCCGGCCCCCGACATTGCGCGCCTGGGCATCGGCTACGTGCCGCAGGGGCGGGGGCTGTTCGCCGGGATGACGGTCGCCGACAACCTGGCGCTCGGCCGCCTGGCGCGCGCGACCGACGGCAGCGAGGGTGTGGTCTGGAGCGAAGAGAAAGTGTTCGAATACTTCCCGCGCCTCAAAGACCGGATGCACATCGCCGCGGATTACCTCTCGGGCGGCGAGCAGCAGATGGCGGCCGTGGCGCGCGCGCTGTCGGGCAACGTCCGGCTGCTGCTGCTCGATGAGCCGTTCGAGGGCCTGGCGCCGACCGTGGTGCAGGAACTGTTCAAGGTGTTCGACCGGCTGCGCGGCCAGGTCTCGATCGTGATCGTCGAGCACAATCTCGATCTCGTGCTCGCGCTTGCCGACCGCGTGTTCGCGCTCGAGCGCGGTGCCGTGTTCCATCAGGGGCCCGCAGAGGCCCTGCTCCAGGACCTCGACTACCGGAAGAAGATCCTTTGGCTGTGACAAAATCGTCCCTCTTTGCAGGAGTCCGGGCATGCCCAGAATGAAAGGCGGCGAGCTGATCGCCGAATACCTGATCCGGCAGAAGGTGCCGTACATTTTCGGCATCTGCGGGCACGGCAACGTCGGCATCCTGGACCCGCTCTATGCCGTGCGCGACAAGCTGAAGCTGGTCTCGCCGCGCCACGAGCAGTGCGCCGGCCACATGGCCGACGGCTACTTCCGCGTCAAGCACCAGCCGGTGGCGACGCTCACCTCCACCGGCCCGGGCTCGGCCAACCTCGTCATGTCGCTCGCCACCGCGCTGTCAGACTCGTCGGCGTTCCTGGCGATCACGTCGAACGTGCCCACGTCGCAGATGAACCGCGGGCCGTTCCAGGAGATCTACAAGCACAACCAGGCGGACTTTCCGTCGGTGATCCGCCCGGTGGTGAAGCGCGCGTTCCAGCCCACGCGCGTCGACATGCTGCCGCTCGCGCTGCGCCAGGGCTTCGACACCATGGTGACCGGCCGCCCCGGCCCGGTGAACATCGACGTCCCGTACAACGTCTACCAGGAAGAGGACGACGTCGAGGTGCCGCCCGCCTCGCACGTCTTCGGCCAGCATCGTCCGGGCGCCTCCGACGCGGACGTTACGGCCGCATTGAACCTGCTCACCGACTCGACGCGGCCGGTGATCTTCATCGGCCACGGCGCGACGCTATCCGAGGCGGGGCCTGAGATCACGAAGCTGCAGCAGACCTACGGCATCCCGGTGATCACCTCGCCGAACGGCATGGGCTGCGTGCCCGCCGACGATCCCCTCACGCTCGGCTTCATCGGCCGCAACGGCGCCTATCCCGCGAACCAGGCGGGACGGCACGCCGATCTCGTCATCACGATCGGCACGCGGTTCGACGACCGCTCGTCCTCCAGCTGGTATCCGGGCTATTCGTGGAATTTCCCGAAGACCAAGCTGATCCACGTCGATCTCGACCCGCAGGAGCTCGGCCGCAACTACCCGCCGAAGCTCGGCATCATCGCCGACGCGAAGGTGTTTACCGCGCAACTGCTCGCGGCGCTCGGCCTGCGCGAGCAGCGCGGCGCCCCGCCGCTGAAGAAACAGCTCTCGGAGTGGCGCGCCGAGGTGCAGGCCTGGAACAAGGAGTGGGAGGCGTACGTGCGCCCGAACTTCGGCAAGCTCACCACGCCGCTCAGGCCCGAGTACGTCGTCGACGCGCTGCAGAAGGTGCTGCCGGACGACGCCATCCTCACCTGCGACTCGGGGGTGCACCACAACTGGTTCATGCAGTTCTGGCGCCCCAAGCGCGCGCAGTCGATGCTCAACAGCTGGGGCTATTCGTCCATGGGCTTCGGCGTGTGCAGCGTCCTGGGCGCGCAGCTCGCGGCCCCCGAACGTCCCTGCATCTCCGTGTGCGGCGACGGCGGGTTCTCCATGACGCCGTACGTGGTCGCCACCGCGGTGGAGTACGAGCTGCCCTGCATCTGGCTGGTCTGGAACAACTTCAGCTGGGCGGCGATCCGCGACATCCAGGTCGGCATGTTCGGCGGCCGCGAGCTCGGCACCGCGTTCTACCCGGGCGGGCACTACGGGCAGTCGCAGGGCAAGCGCTACAACCCCGACTTCGCCGCCTGGGCGCGCGCCTGCGGCGCCGACGGCGTCACCATCACGAAGAGCGAGGACCTCGCCGGCGCGCTGCAGCAGGCGATCCGGAACAAGCGGCCCTGCGTGCTCGACGTGCACGTGGACGCGGAGGTGCGGCCGCCCTCGACCGGCACCTGGCAGCTGCCGCCGACGCCGTTCAAGGAACCCGCGTTCGGCAAGCCGTGGGTGGCCTGAGATGACGGATCGCTACGATGTCATAGTAGTGGGCGCGGGCAACGCCGCCTTCTGCGCAGCGCTTGCCGCGCGCGAGAAGGTGCAGAAAGTGCTGGTACTCGAGCGCTCCGGCGAGGACGAGGCGGGCGGCAATTCGCGCTTCACCGCCGGCCTGATGCGCGTCGCCTACGCGGGAGTGGACGACCTGAAGCGCGCCATTCCTGACCTCACGGCGGAGGAAATCGCGCGCACCGAGTTCGGCACCTACACCACGGATCAGTTTCTGGACGACATGGCGCGCGTCACCGAGTTCCGCTGCGACCCGGACCTCACCGAGATCCTGGTGAAGCGCAGCCTCGCCACCGTCGAATGGATGCGCGGGAAGGGCGTACGCTTCACCGCCGCCTGGGGCCGGCAGGCCTTCAACATCGGCGGCAGGTTCAAGTTCTGGGGCGGTCTTACGGTCGAAGCCGTGGGCGGCGGCCCGGGGCTGGTGGACTCGCTTACCAACGCGGCGAAGAAGAACGGTATCGACATCTGGTACTCCGCGCGCGCCACCGGCCTCATCGTGGACGATGAGGGCGTGAAGGGCGTGCGCGTGAAGAGGAACGGCAAGACCGTCGAGGTCCATGCAAAGAGCGTGGTCCTCGCTGCAGGAGGGTTTCAGGCCAATCCCGAGTGGCGCGCGTGCTACCTCGGCCCCGGCTGGGAGCTCGCCAAGGTGCGCGGCACGCGCTTCAACACCGGCGACGTGATCCGAATGGCGCTCGACGCCGGCGCGGCGCCCGCGGGCAACTGGTCGGGCTGCCACGCGGTGGCCTGGGAGCGCAACGCCCCCGAGTTCGGCGATCTCGCCATCGGCGACCAGTTCCAGAAGCATTCCTACCCGTGGGGCGTGTACATCAATGCGCTCGGCAAGCGCTTCGTGGACGAGGGCGCGGATTTCCGCAACTACACCTACGCCAAGTACGGGCGCGTGATCCTCGCGCAGCCCGGGCAGTTCGCCTGGCAGATCTTCGACGCCAAGGTGAAGCCGCAGCTGCGGGACGAATACAAGATCCGCCAGGTGACCAAGCACACGGCGGCCACGCTCGAAGAGTTGTGCGGCAAGCTCGAGGACACCGACGGCGCCGCGGCGCTCGAGGAGCTCAAGCGCTATAACGCCGCGGTGCGCGCCGACATTCCGTTCAATCCGAACGTCAAGGACGGGCGCTGCACCCGGGGCCTCGCCATCCCCAAGTCGAACTGGGCGAACACCCTCGATACGCCGCCCTTCGAAGCCTACGCAGTGACCTGCGGCATCACGTTCACCTTCGGCGGGCTGCGCATCAACACCGACGCGCAGGTGCTGGATACGGACGGCGCGCCGATGCCCGGGCTGTACGCCGCGGGCGAGTTGGTCGGCGGCATCTTCTACTTCAACTACCCCGGCGGCACCGGCCTCACCAACGGCGCCGTCTTCGGGCGCATCGCGGGCACGAGCGCCGCGCGCTCCTAGCGCATGGACCTGGAACTCTCGGGCAAGACGGCGCTGGTCACGGGCGCCTCCGCGGGCATCGGCCGCGGCATTGCGCTCGCGCTCGCCGCCGAAGGCGTGCGCCTTGCGGTGACGGCGCGCCGGCGCGAGCGGCTGCAGGCGCTCGAGCAGGACGCCGGCGCGCAACTCGTGATCATCGAGTGCGACTTCATGCAGGCCGACGCGCCGCAGCGCATCGCCGCGGCCGCGCTGCAGGGACTGGGGACGGTGGACATCCTTGTCAACAATGCTGGCGGCTCGCGCCCGTTCGCGCTCGATTCGAGCGAGGTGCAATGGGAGGAGGCGCTGACCCTCAACTTCACCCGCCAGCGCCAGCTGGCGCACGCGCTGCTCGGGCAGATGGTGGCGCGCAAGTGGGGCCGCATCATCAACATCACCGGCAAGAGCGAGCCCGAGGGCATCAACGGCGCCTTCGCGGCCAAGGCGGCGATGCACGCCTGGGCCAAGGGCCTGTCGCGCGAGGTCGGCAAACACGGCATCACTGTCAACTCGATTCCGCCCGGTCGCATCCATTCCGAGCAGATCCTGCGCAACTACGCGCCCGAGTATCGGCAGTGGCAGGCCGAGCACGAAATACCCGCGGGCCGCTACGGCGAGCCCGAGGACATCGCCCACCTCGTGTGCTTCCTCGCCTCGCCGCGGGCCTCCTACATCACCGGCGCGGTGATTCCGGTGGACGGCGGGCTGCGCCGCTACCAGTTCTGAGGCGCACGCGCGCCGGGCGATAATCGGCGGATGCAGCCCGATCAGCCGCCGGCAAGCATCGCGGTCCTGCGCCTGTCGGCGCTGGGCGATGTGGTGATGACCGTGCCGCTTTTGCGCACGCTGCAGAAGGCCTTTCCGCAGACCAAGCTCTACTGGATCGTCTCGCGGCCGTTTCACACCATCGTCGAGGGCCTGTCGGGAGTGGCGCTCATCGTCATCGACAAGCCGCGCGGGCCGCTCTCCTATTGGCGCCTGTACCGGCAGATGCGGGCCTACGAGTTCGACTGGCTGCTGGTGCCGCAGGCGAGCATGCGCGCCAACCTCGTCACTGCGGTGACCCGGGCGAAACGGAAAATCGGCTTCGGCGCGCTGCACTCGCGCGACCTGCAGCGCTGGTTCGTGGGCGAAACCGTGCCCGCCGAGCCCGAGCACCTGATCGACAGCTTTCTCCAGTTCGCCACCTACGTCGGGGCGCGTGAGCCTGTGCTGGAGTGGGATCTGCCCCTGCGGCCGGAGGAGCATGCATGGGCGCGGACGCAAGTCGCCGACTGCACGGGCATCAAGCTCGCCGTGGTGCTTGCGGCGAGCAAGGCGGAGCGCAACTGGCCGGTGGCGCGCTACCGCGAAACGCTCGAGCGCATCGCGGCGCGCTGGCCGCTCAGCGTCGTCCTCATCGGCGGCCCGGGCGAGGCAGAGCGCGCCTTGGCGGGGGAACTGCACAAGGGTCTGCGCGCGCCGGTGCTCGACATGGTCGGCAAGACCGACCTGCGGCAGCTGGCGGCTCTGATGGGACAGGTGGATGCGCTGCTTGCGCCCGATTGCGGGCCGGTGCACATTGCCCAGGCGATGAAGACGCCGGTGGTGGGCCTGTACGCGGTGGCGCCGTCGAAGAAGACCGGGCCGTACCTCGAGCCGCAGTGGACGGTGGACGTGTTCGCCGAGGCGGCGGCGACGATCCTGCAGCGCGGGCCGCAGCGCATCGGCTGGCGCCAGCGCGTGCACGACGAGAGCGCCGTGCGGCTGATCACGGTGGACGGCGTGGTGGACAAGATCGAGAAGCTGTTCGAGCATCGCGGCTTCGAACTTAAAGCGGGTTGTACGCGCGTAGGATGACCGGACCCGACACCGCCGCCGACGCCTTCCTCGCGCTGCTGGCCGCGCGCGGCGTCGAATACCTGTTCGCCAACGGCGGCACCGACTTCTCGCCGGTCGCCGAGGCGCGCGCCAAAGGCCAGGCGCACGGCACGCGCATGCCGCAGCCGGTGATCGTGCCGCACGAGAACCTCGGCATGGCGATGATGCATGGCTACACGATGGTCACGGGCCGCGCGCAGGCGATGATGGTGCACGTCGGCGTCGGCACGGCCAACGCGCTGAACGGCTTCATCAACGCCTCGCGCCAGAACATTCCCATGCTGCTGTGCGCCGGGCGCTCGCCGTTAACCGAATCGGCGCTGCTCACCGGCGCGCGCAACAACTACATCCACTGGGCGCAGGAGCACTTCGACCAGGGCGCGATGCTGCGCGAGTTCGCCAAATGGGACTACGAGCTGAAGCATGCCTCGCAGGTGCAGGCGGCGGTCGATCGAGCGCTCGCCATCGCGCAATCGGAGCCGCAGGGCCCGGTGTACCTGACCCTGCCGCGCGAGGTGCTCGCCTCGTCGCTCGCCGGCCAGCCGCTGAGCGCCGCGCCGCTGCAGGTGCCGGCCTCGCCGCCCGCCGCCGACCCCGAAATCCTCGACGCGGTGGCGAAGCTCGTCGCGCGCGCCCAGCGCCCGCTGCTCATCACGGCGAACGGCGGGCGCACGCCCGGGGGCGCGCGCGCGATCGCGCGCCTGGCCGAGGAATTCGCCATCGGCGTGGTGCAGTACCGGCCGCGCTACATGGCGCTGTCCACCGAGCACCCGATGCACCTCGGCTGGGAGCCGCACGCGAGCCTGAAGGAGGCCGACCTGGTGCTGGTGGTCGACTGCGACGTGCCGTGGATCCCGCGGCTCGGCGGACCGCGGGACGAAGCCAAAGTGGTGCACATCGGTCCCGATCCGCTTTTCAGCCGCTACCCGATGCGCGGCTTTCGCACCGACCTCGCGCTCACCGGCCGCGTGGCGCCGACGCTCGAGCAGCTTTGCGAGCGGATCGGCCTGCGGGCGCCGGCGGCCGCATCGCTGGCGTCACGGCGCGAGGCGCGCAAGGCGCAGAGCGCGGCGCAGCGCACGCGCGGCCGCAGTGGCGGCGCGCCGCTGTCCGCGCAGTGGGCTTCGGCCTCGCTGAACGCGGCGCTCGATGAGGATGCCGTGGTCGTGAACGAATACCCGCTGGTGCTGGAGGAGATGACGATCCGCGAGCCCGGACGTTACTTCGGCACGCCGCCCTCGGGGGGGCTGGGCTGGGGCCTGGGCGCGGCGCTCGGCGCCAAGCTCGCCTCCCCCGGGCGCACGGTGGTGTGCGCGCTGGGCGATGGCTCCTACATGTTCGGCAATCCGACGCCCGGGCACTACGTGTCCGCGGCGATGGGGCTGCCGGTGCTGTTCGTCGTCTTCAACAATGCGCGCTGGGCGGCGGTGCACCGCGCGACGCTCGCCGACTATCCCGACGGCTACGCCGCTAAGTCAGCATCGCCGCCGTTCGCCGAGCTCGAGCCCGCGCCGCGCTTCGAGCACGTGGTGCGCGCCTCCGGCGGGCACGGCGAGCGCGTGAGCGCGCCGGAGCAAATGCGGCCGGCACTCGAACGCGCACTGCGCATCGTGCGCGAGGAAAAGCGCCAGGCGCTGGTCGATATTTGCATTGCGGCGAGCTACGTAAAGACGAGCTGAACCGCGGCGCGCCGTGCTTTGCTTTACGCTGGAACTATCCGCAGGTATAAAGTCCGTGTGGTCGGACCGCGTGCCGGCAGGGGGCTGAATCGCGCATGAAACTCGACGTCTTCAATCACCTGTTTCCCCGGAAGTACTACGAGCGCATGCTCGAGGTCGCGCCCAACGGCAAGGACATGCACAAGCGCGTGCGGGACATCCCCTGCATCGTCGATCTCAAGGAGCGCTTTCGCATCATGGACCAGTTCGGCGACGACTACGCGCAGGTGATCAGCCTGCCCTCGCCGCCGATCGAGGTTTTCGGGCCGCCTGAAGTCACCAACGTGCTCGCGCGACTGGCGAACGACGGCATGGCGGTACTCGTGCGCAGGTATCCCAAGCGCTTTCCGGCGTTCGTCGCGTCGCTGCCGATGAACGACCCCCAGGGCCTGCTGCGGGAAGCGAAGCGGGCGATCCGGGATCTGGGCGCCGCCGGCGTGCAGGTGTTCACCAACGTGCTCGGCCGGCCGCTGACCGCGCCTGCCACCCTGCCGCTGTTCGAGCTGATGGCCGAACTCGACCGGCCCATCTGGATGCACCCGGCGCGCGGCGCGGAAACCGCGGATTACCGCAGCGAGCCCAGGAGTCATTACGAGATCTGGTGGACGTTCGGCTGGCCCTACGAGACCAGCGTGGCGATGGCCCACATCGTGTTTGCGGGGCTGTTCGACCGTTTTCCGGACCTGAAGATCATCACCCACCACATGGGCGGCATGGTGCCGTACTTCGAGGGCCGCGTCGGTCCGGGTTGGGATCAGCTCGGCAAGCGCACGTCGGACGTCGACTACACGAAGCTGCTGCGAAAGCTCAAGAAGCGCCCGCTCGATTATTTCCGCATGTTCTTCGCTGACACGGCGCTGTTCGGCGCCTGGGAGGCGACCAAGTGCGGGCTGAAGTTCTTCGGCGCCGATCATGTGCTGTTCGCGTCCGACGCGCCGTTCGACCCCGAAAAGGGATCGATGTACACGCGCACGACGCTCGAGATCGTGGAGCGGCTCGATCTTTCGCCCGCGGAGCGCCACGCGATTTACGAGGGCAATGCGCGCCGGCTGATGAAATTGAACTGATTGAGGAGGGGGAACTTGATGAAAAGCAAGATGCTCAAGGCTCTCGCGCCGGTATTGCTCGGCGCTGCGCTCGCCGGCGGCGCCGCGCAGGCCCAAACCGTCGGCATCGCGGCGTCCAACCCGGGCTCGCTCTACCATTCGACGGGCACGGCGGTGGCGAAGCTCGCGAACGACGTCGCCGAGCTGAAGGCCACGGTCTATCCGTTCGCCAGCGCGACGGTCTACCTGCCGGCGGTCAACGCCGGCGAGTACGCTTTCGGCATCTCGAACGTCGAGGAATTGCGCGTCGCCGTGCTCGGCATCAAGCAGTTCGCCGGGCGCCCCTACCCGGATCTGCGCGCCGCCACGGTCCTTTATCCTCTGCGCGTCGCATTCTTCGTGCGCAAGGACTCGCCGATCCAGACGATCGCCGACCTGCGGGGCAAGCGCGTGGTCGACGGCTATAGCAGCCAGAAGACCATTCCGCCGCTGCTCGACGCGCTCTACGCCACCGCCGGCATGACGCGTGCGGACGTGCAGTCGTTCAATGTCCCCAACGTGGTCGGCGGGGCGGATGCGTTCATCTCGGGCAAGGTGGACGCGTTCTTCTTCGCCCTCGGCGCAGCGAAGGTCGAGGAGGCGAATGCCTCGGTGGGCGGCATCCGCGCCCTCGACATTGCCAACACGCCGGCGAACCTGGCGAAAGTGCAGAAGCTCTTTCCGCCGTCCTATATCCGGCCGGAGAAACCGGGACCCAGGAACATCGGCGTGCTCGCGCCGATGCACGCGCTCGCCTACGACGGCGTCCTCGTGGCAAGCGCCAAGACGCCTGAGGACACGGTCTACAAGCTGGTCAAGGCGATGCACGGCCACAAGAAGGTGATGGCCTCAGTGTTCGGAGCGATGAACCTGTTCGATCCCGGGCGCATGGTGAAGCCGCTCGACCCGATCCAGTGGCATCCGGGCGCGGTGCGTTTCTACACCGAGCTGGGGGCCTGGCCGCCGAAGTGACGGGCCGAGCGGTGGGCGCCGTCGCTGCGACGCTCGCCACCGCGCTGACGCTCGCCTCCGTGGCGTGGGCGCTCGATGTACCGCTGTGGCTGCAGCTCGATCTTTACCCGGCACAGTTCTACGCGGCGATGCTGGCGCTCGCGCTGCCGCTCGGCTTCATCACGCTGCCGGCGCGGCGCAAGACGAAACGCACGCGCGTGCCGTGGTACGACGCGCTGCTCGCCGCCGCGGGATTCGGCGCTGTCGCTTACCTGACCTGGCACTACCCGGCGCTCGTCGACCTGATTCTGCTGCGGCCGCGAGGCGGCGTGATCGCCGGCGCGATCGCCATCGTGCTGTCGCTGGAGGCGCTGCGCCGCGCTACGGGCCGCACGCT
>Ga0224512_10003953_pt1 | contig 12798 bp, 10 predicted proteins | sample SF_May12_sed_USG_4_FD_169103 | JGI IMG/M metagenome (GOLD analysis project Ga0224512, IMG submission 169103) | Sediment microbial communities from San Francisco Bay, California, United States - SF_May12_sed_USGS_13 | ecosystem: Environmental > Aquatic > Marine > Sediment | place: USA... | reverse complement strand
TGCGAGGAGTGACTCGGCGGCGGAGCGGCAGGCGTCCAACACCGGGGAGGCCGCAATCGTCAGGGCCACGATTGCGAGCCCGGAGGTCACGGTGACCAACCCGGCGAGCGGCGGGCTCTCGAGCCCCCGCTCGGCCGGGGACGGCCGGCGGTCTCCCAGCCAGGCAACGCCGAGCACCCGAAGGTAGTAGCCGAGGCTCACGATGCTGCCGAGGGCGCCGATCACAGCGAGCCAGATCATGTCGGCCTCGACGGCCGAGCCGAAAAGCAGGAACTTGCCGAGAAAGCCGGACAGCGGAGGGAAGCCCGCCAGCGAAAGCATGGCGAGCGTCAGCACGGCGCCGTGGACGGGTCGGCGGCGCGCATAGCCCGCGAGGGCCTGCACCGTGTCGCCGTCGATCACCTCCCGCTCGCGGATGATCACGATCGCGAACGCCGCCAGGGTCATCGCGAGATACACGAGTAGGTAGTAGAGCGTGGCCTCGGCCCCCTGGATGCTGCCCGCGGCCACACCGATCAGCAGGTACCCGGCCTGGCCGACGCTCGAGTACGCGAGCAGGCGTTTCATGTTGTCCTGCAGCAGCGCGGCGACATTGCCAACGATGATCGCGGCCGCGGCGACGACGCCGATGATGAGATCCCAGTCGGCCTCGATGTCGGCGAGGCCAGCGGTGAAGATCCTCAGGAACGCCGCGAGCGCCGCCGCCTTGGTTGCCGTCGACATGAAGGCCGTGATCGGGGTCGGGGCGCCCTCGTAGACATCGGGCGTCCACATGTGGAACGGCGCGGCTGAGGCCTTGAAACCGAGGCCGGCGACCATCAGCACGACCGCCCCGAGCACGAGGGGCTCGCCTCCGAGGGCGCTTCCGTTCAGGGCATCGGCGATCTCGCCCAACCGGGTCGTGCCCGTCGCGCCGTAGAGCAGCGCGAAGCCATAGAGCAGGATCGACGAGCCGATCGCGCCCATGATCAGGTACTTCAGACCGGCCTCGAGCGAGCGCTCGCGCCACACCTCCAGCGCCGCCAGCACGTACAGCGACACCGACAGGATCTCGATGCCCACGAACAGCACGATCAGATCTCCGGCGGCGCCGACCAGCATCATCCCGGCGGTGCTGAAGAGGATCAGCGACGCGTACTCGCCGCGCCGCGCCACGGCCCCCGGCTCCCTGATCGACAGGATGATCACCGCAAGCGCGGCCGTGATGAAGATCAGGTTCAACAGCATGCTGAAGCGATCGATGTGCAGGCTGCCCTCGAAGGCCTCAATGCGATCGCCCCAGAAGACCAGCGACATCACGGCCGCCGCCACGAGACCGATGATCGCCACCGCTGTGGGCCCATAGCGCTCCGCAGCCCTGCCGGGCACGAGCCCGACGCCCAGCGCGAGCGTCGCCGCGGCCGCGACGATCAGGATGGGTGTCGTCGCCGCGAGGTTCACGGGCTGACCTCAGCGACCTCGGGCTCGTCACCAGGCAGCGGCAGGGCCCGGGGCGGCGGATTCGGCACGACCGGCGCCTCGATCTGATCGGTGGGGCGCTCGGCCGCGACCTGGGCGGGAGCGACGGCTTTCGCGACCGGGGCGCGAGTGGAGCCCACGATGCCCGCGGGCCAAAGGGCGATCGCGAGCATGGCCGCCAGCAGCGGGCTCAGCACGACGTAGTCGAGCGTGCGAAGCTCGATGGCGCGTGCGTTCGCGCCGAACGCGGGTCCGTTCATCGCCGTTTGGTAGAGCCTCAGCATGTAGACCGCCGCCAGCAGGATGCCGATCGTCGCGAGCACGGCGAGCCAGAGGTGATGGCGGAAGACGCCGGTCAGGATGAAGAACTCGCCGACGAAGGAATTGGAGCCCGGGATGGCCAGCGCGGCCAGCGCGACGATCAGGAACACCGCCGCCAGGCGCGGCGCGCCGGACGCGATGCCTCCGATGCGATCGATGTGGTCGCCCGCCGTGCCGCGATTGATCAAGCCGACGATCACGAAGGCAGCGGCCACGACCAGGCCGTGGTTGACCATCTGCAACACGGCCCCCTGGCCGGCCTGGATGTCGAAGGCCATGATGCCGAGCACGATGAAGCCGAGGTGCGCCAGGCTCGAGTAGGCGACGAGCATGCGCATGGTGGGCGCTCGCCAGGCCATCAGCGAGCCGTAGACGATCCCGATCAGAGCAAGCACCGAGAGCACGATCGCGAAGTTCGCGGCGCCGTCGGGGAAGGTGGGTACCCCGACCCGGATGAGGCCGTACACGCCCGCCTTGCTCATCACGGCGGCGAGGACTGCGGTAACGATCAGGGGGGCGGCGCGGTAGGCGTCGGGCAACCAGCCGTGAAACGGCCAGATCGGCAACTTGATGGCAAAGGCCAGGACAAAGCCGGCGAACAACCACGTGCTCTCGGCCTCGCTGAAGCTGACGCCGCGAAGCTCTGAGATGTCGAAGGTGAACTGGCCCGTGATGTCTTGGGCGACGAAGGCCGTCGCGAGGATGGCGACCAGCATCGGAACGCTGCCGACCATCGTGTAGATGATGAACTTGATGGTGGCGGGGCCCCGCCCCTCGCCGCCCCAGATGGCGATGAGGAAGAAGAACGGGACCAGCATCGCTTCCCAGAAGACGTAGAAGATCACGAGGTCGGCGGCGGCGAACAGACCCAGCAAGCTCGCCTCGCCGGCCAGCATCGCCGCCAAGAAGCCCACCTCTCGCTCCGGGGGCCGCCAGGCAGTTGCGATGAGAGCCAGCATGAAGATTCCGGCCGTGAGCAGCAGCAGCCAAATGGAGATGCCGTCCACCCCGACAGCCCACTGGAGGCCGGCCTCGCTCACCCACGAATGTCGGTCGACGAATTGCAGTCCGGCCGCGTCCCTGTCGAGCCGCACGGTGAGTGAGATGACCATCGCGAGGGTCAGGCCCGCGGCAAGCAGGGCGGTCATACGCGCTTGAGGTCGGCTCGTGCCGGGAATGGCAAGCGCGAGCGCCGCGGCGAGCGGCAGCAGGATGATGGCCGTGACCATCGGCATCAGCGCGTCACGACCCACGCCAGGAGCGCGCCCAGGCTCACGACCCCCGCCACCATCACGAAGGCGTACGTACGGACCAGACCGTCCTGCGCAGCCCTGAGGGCGATCGCGCCCCCCCGAACGAGGCTGACCGCCCCCTTCAGCATGCCTTGGATGAAGTCGGGCTCGAACCGGCCGTACAGATAGTCGCCGAGATCACGACTGGGTTGGACCAGTGCCTGCTGGTAGACGGGATCGAAGCGGTACCCGTCCTCCAGCAGCCGGCGGGTCGCCGCGAAGCGTCCGGCCAGGCGGCTCCGGCGCCCAGGGTCGGCGGCAAAGATCCACCACGCCACACCGGCTCCGATGGCGACGACCGCGATAGAGGCAACGAGCGTGACCCCCTCCGCCTGCTGGCCGGGGATGGACTCAGGGCCGATCACGGGCTCCAGCCAGTCGGTGATCCAGCTCCAGCCACTGGGCACCTGAATCCAGCCGCCGAACAGCGAGAGCACGGCAAGCACAGCCACTGGCACGGTCATCGGCCAGCGCGAGCGATGCGGGTGCACGCCATAGCCACCCCCCGGCTCAGGGCCGTAGAAGGTCCGCAGCAGCAGCCGGAACATGTAGAAGGCGGTAATCCCGGCCGCGAGCGCGCCGACCACCCACAGCGCCCGGCCGAGGTCGCCCGCGTCCCACGCGCTGGCCAGAATCTCGTCCTTGCTGAAGAAGCCCGAGGTGCCGGGAACGCCGCTGATCGCGAGCACGCCGATCGCTGTCGCCACGTAGGCGAGCTTCAGGTGCCGCCCCAGTCCACCCATTCGGTCGAGGCTCTGCTCACCGGCAAGCCCGTGGATGACGATGCCGATCGAAAGGAAGAGCAGCGCCTTGAAGAAGGCGTGCGTCATGAGGTGGAACATCGCCGCGCCGTAGGCGCCGAGGCCGGCCGCCATGATCATGTAGCCGATCTGGCTGACAGTGCTCCAGGCGAGCACGCGCTTCACGTCCACTTGCACCATGGCGATCGTCGCCGCCAGGAAGAGCGTCACGGCCCCTGTGATCGCCACCAGATCCGACGCGAACGGCGCGAGCTCGTAGAGCTCGTGGGTGCGCACGACGAGGTAGACGCCGGCGGTGACCATCGTGGCGGCGTGGATCAGGGCGCTGACCGGCGTCGGACCCTCCATCGCGTCGGGCAGCCAGGTGTGCAGCGGTACCTGGGCGCTTTTTGCGGCGGCGCCGACGAACAGCAGGATCGTGACGGCCTCCACGGCGCCGCGGCTCAGCCCGTCGGGCGCGGCCTCGAAGACAAGCGCATAGTCGAGCGTTCCGAGCTCGACGATGAGGATGAACGCCCCGATCACCATGGCGATGTCGCCGATCACGTTGATGATAAAGGCCTTCTTGGCGGCGGCCACCGCGGGCGGCTTCTCGTAGTAGAAGCCGATCAACAAGTAGCTCGCCAGGCCGACCAGGGCCCAGCCGACGATCAGAAAGAGGAAGTTCGCGGCGAGCACCAGTAACAGCATCGAGAAGACGAAGAAGCCCATCTCCGCGAAGAAGCGCCGGTAGTCGCGGTCGTGCTCCATGTACTCGGTCGAGTAGAGGAAGATCAACGAGCCGACTCCGGTGATGATCAGCATCATCATCACCGAGAGGGGGTCGATTTGGAGTGCGACGTCGATGGTCAGATCGCCGATCTCGATCCACTCCCAGACCCGCGAGGCCACCAGCCGGTCGTCGCTGCTCTCGCCAAGCATCTGGACGTAGAGCCATGCGCTCAGGAGGAACCCGAGCGCGATCGGGCCGACGCCGAGGACGCGGGTCATCGACCGCGGGGGCTCGGTCGGCCACGCGGCGAGTGTGGCCGCCCCGAGCAGGGGCAGGCCAAGGACGATCCATGCGAGGGCCGGTTCCACTAGCCCTTCAGGCTCGACATCTCGTCGACGTTGAGCGCGAGGCGCTGACGGAACACGGCGACCACGAGACCGAGGCCGATGACGACCTCGGCCGCGGCGACGGCCATCACGACCAGCGCGAAGATCTGCCCGTCGGTGTTGTCCCAGTGGCGCGCGAAGCCCACGAGGGCGATGTTCGCGGAGTTGAGCATCAGCTCCACCGCGAGCAGCATCAGCAGTGGGTTGCGGCGGCGCATCACCCCGAGCAGTCCCAGCCCGAAGAGGCCGAAGCTCAGGAGCAGATACCAGATCAGCGGCACCCCGCTCATCGGCCGCCCTCGAACTTGATGGCGCGCTTGGCGAGCAGGACGGCGGCGATCGCCGCCACCAGCAGGATGGCCGAGGTGGCCTCGAACGGCACGATGTAGTCGTCGATGAAGGCGCGCCCGACGGCCTCGGGGCTACCGATGTCGCCGGTGGCCTGCGGCTCGTCGCGCAGGCCGGGGAGGTCGCTGTTGGCCAGCATGATGCCCGCCTGGCCGACCAAGGCGATGACGACGATCCAGGCGAAGGGCTGATAGGGCGCCAGCCGGTCTTCCATCCCTGGCGGGGAACGCTCGCCGAGATAGGCGATCACGAAGAGGAAGAGCACGACGATCGCGCCGGCATAGACGATGATCTGAATCACCGCAACGAAGGGTGCGGCGAGCAGAAGGAAGATCACCGCCACGCTCACCAGGGTCACGATCAAGGCGACCGTGGCGCGGAAGGCGTTCTCGAGGGTCACGACGAGGACGCCCGAGATCAGAGCGCCCGCGGCGGCGATGACGAAGACGACCTGCTCAGCCAACGGCGTCTGACCCGTCGTCTCGAAGCGGCACCTTCTTCGGGTGCTCCGCGAGGAGCATGTCCTTGGTGTAGATCAGCGCGTCTCGGTCGTACTCCGAGAGCTCGTATTCGTGTTCGAGAGTGATCGCGTCGAAGGGGCAGGCGACCTCGCAGTATCCGCAGAAGATGCAGCGCGACATGTTGATCTCGTAGATGCGCGCGTAGCGCTCCCCGGCCGAGACGCGATTGTCGGGGGTGTTCTCCTCGGCCACGACCCGGATGCAGTCCGCCGGGCAAGCAGCCACGCAGAGGCTGCAGCCCACGCACTTCTCGAGGCCGTTGTCGAAGCTCCAAAGGCGATGACGACCGCGAAAACGGGGGAATACGGGCGTCTTCTTCTCCGGATATCCGATCGTCTCGGGACGCTTGAGCAGATGACGGAAGGTGACTCGGAAGCCCTTGAGGGTGTTCTGGACACTCACCTGATCACCTCAGTTCGCAAAGCCCAGGGCGACCACGATCGCGGTGATCACCAGGTTGGCGGTTGCAAGGGGCAGCAGCACTTTCCAGCCGAACTGCATCAGCTGGTCGTAGCGGAGTCGCGGCAGGGTAGCTCTCAGCCAGATGAACAGGAAGAGCAGCACCGAGACCTTGATCGCCAACCAGAGGAAGCCCGGCAGCACCGGCCCGGCATAGCCCCCGAGAAAGAGGGTCGCCCCGAACGCCGTGATGATGATGATGTTCACGTACTCGGCCAGGAAGAACATCGCGAACTTCAAGCCGGCGTACTCGGTGTGGTATCCCGCAACCAGCTCGCTCTCGGCCTCGGGCAGGTCGAACGGGGCGCGGTTCGTCTCTGCGACCCCCGCCACCAGGAAGATCAGGAAGCCGAGCGGCTGGAACACGACGTACCACAGGGTGTCTTGCTGGGCGTTGACGACCTCGACCAGCGAAAGGGTCTGGGCCATCATGATCACGCCGATGATCGAGAGGCCCATGACCACCTCGTAGGACACCAGTTGCGCGGCAGTGCGCGCCGCGCCGAGCAGGCTGTATTTGTTGCCGCTCGCCCACCCGGCGAGGATCAGGCTGTAGAAGCCGATGCCGCTGAGGGCGAACAGGAACAAAATGCCGATGTTGATGTCGGCACCGACCAGATTGAACTCTTGGCCGAACAGCTCGACGGTGCCATCCCCGTATGGGATGACCGCTATCGCACCGACCGCGGCCACCACCGTGAAGGCCGGGGCCACCGCAAACAGCACGCGGTTCGCGCCCGCGGGAACGAAATCCTCCTTGAAGATCAGCTTCACCACATCGGCCAGCGGCTGAAGGAGTCCGAATGGGCCGGTGCGGTTCGGCCCGTAACGGACCTGGAAACGACCGATGAGCTTGCGCTCGGCGAGCAGCACGTATGCGAAAGCCGTCATCACCACGAAGATGACGAAGGCACTCTTGATGACGATGAGCCAGAGTGGCTCATCGACGAAGACGGCGGCAGGAACCATGGCTACGCGGGACCGACCGTGACCTTGACCGGTGCGCTGTCAGGCGCGAGCAGACCCTCGACGCCCCCGCCGGGGACGCCCCGAATCGCGAAGACCACGCCCTGGGGGGCGCTCTCGTCGAGCCGCAGACGCAACGTGCAGGCACCGTTGGGGCTGCTCAGGCTGACGTCGCCGGCGTCGCCCACGCCGAGGCGTGCGGCCTCGGCCGGGTGCAGCACCGCCTCCTCGCCGCTGGCGACCGACGCGAGGCCCTCCGCGAGGTGGGACACTGCGCCCCCGAAGGCGGCCCGGCCGGTGACGAGCGGTAGGCCCTCGCCCTGGAACCCACGCGGCGCGCCGGCACCGTTGACATCGGTGGCGGGCGGTGCGGCGATCGGAGCGCCCAGCTCGCCGAGGGACTCATAGTCCAGGCCCGCGAGCGCCGGGGTGCCGGCCGCGGCGGCGGCGAACGCCGAGCGGGCGCTGCGGTACTCGGGCGCGACGCCCAGCCGGTGCGCCAGCGCGATGAGGATCTCCCACCCGGGAGCCGAGTGCTGCGGGCCCGCGGCGCCGGGGCGCAACCGCTGCGCCCGCTGGCCGACGGTCACCAGCACGCCCTCGTGCTCGTAGTGACTCGAGCACGGAACGACGACGGTCGCGCGCTCGGTCAGCGTGTTGTGATGACTGGCAATTGCGATGACCGGCCCCGCGCTCTCCAATGCCCGATCCCACGCCTCGGCGCCCGGCCCCGCGCCGGGATCCGCCCGAACGGCGAGCACTCCCCCGAGCGCCTCGCGGCCGAGCAGGCTCGAGTAGGGCGCGATGCCGAGGGCCCGGATGCCGGCGCCGTTGACCTCCGCCGGCAGCTCGACCTGGCGCCCGGAGGGCGCCTGAGAAAGGGCGTCGGCGAGCACCGCCGCCGCGTCGGGCTCGGCGTCGAGATCGAGCTCGTCCCAGATGACGATCGGACGCTCCGCCTCGGCGATGGCCTCCACCGCGGCCGCGAGACCGGCGGCGAGCCGCCCTGGCGGGGTGCGCGTGCCCTCCCCGAGCGATTCGATCTCGTGCGCGCGCGGGCCGGCGACGAGCATTCGGATGCCCGAGCGTCGCGCCTTGCGGAGCCGGAGCTCGACGACGGGGTGCTGGTTGGCCGGGTCGCCCCCGACGACCACGATCAGGTCGGCTCCGTCGATGTCTCCCAGTTGCGCTCCGGGCAGGGCGCGCAACGGACCGAGCGCCGCGCCCGCGACCCCGGCCGTGCCGGTCTGCCCGTTCGGCAGCGGACCGGCCGCGAGCTCCCGGGCGATGAAGGCCTCCTCGACCGTGGCGTCCCCGCCGAGCAGAACGCTGGTGCGTGGCTGGCGGGCGAGCAGCAGGCCCGCCGCGGCGACGGCCTCCTCGAGGCTGCAGTCGCGGATGTCGTCACCATCGCGAAGGATGGGTTGGCGAAGACGCTGTGGCGCGCGGTCGGCGCCGTATCCCCAACGGCCCACGTCGCAGATCCAGCCCTCCTCGACTTCCCAGTTGGGCTCCTCGCGACCCTGAACGCGCTTGATCTCCCCCTCGCGCACGGTCAGCTCGGTGTTGCACCCCACCGAGCAGCTCGCACAGACCGAGGGCGTGTTCTGGACGTCCCACGGCCGGCTGACGAAGCGATACGGAATGCTCGTCAGCGCGCCGACCGGGCAGAGGTCGATCACGTTGCCCGTGAAGCGACCCTCGTACGCCTCCCCGGTGAAGGTGGTGATCTCGCTTCGTCCACCGCGCTCGGACATCGTCAGGTCGCCGTCCTCGGAGACGTCCTGACTGAACCTGACGCAGCGGTAGCAGGAGATGCAGCGCTCACGATCGAGGGCGATCTGGGACGAAAGCTCGAGGGGCTTCGGAAAGTGGCGCTTCGGCTCGATCATGCGGCTCTGGCCCGGGCCGAACCGGAACGTGAGGTCCTGGAGCGGGCACTCGCCGCCCTTGTCGCATACCGGGCAGTCCAGCGGATGGTTCTCGAGCAGCAGCTCGAGAATGCCGTCCTGGGCGTCCTTCACTTCGTCGGACACCGTGTCGACGATCATCTCCTCGGCGACCGGCGTGCTGCAGGCGGTGGTGAGCCCGAGCAAGCCCTCGACCCGCACGAGGCACATGCGGCACGCGCCAAGCGGGTCGCCGAGCCGTGGCTCGTAGCAGAAGATCGGGACCTCGACGCCGTGGGCGGCGCATGCGTCGACGAGCATCGTGCCTGCGGGCGCCGTGACCGCACGGCCGTTGAGCTCGAACTCGACGACGTCGGCTCGTGAGAGGTCGACCGGAGCGTAGTCAGGCATTGGACCGCCCCCCGCTCATCGGGAGCCGCGGTTCCATCGGCTGGGGTGGAGGCGAGCCGTCGTTGATGACGCGCACGAAGTCGTTGCGGAACAGGCGGATCGCGCTGCTGATCGGGGCGACCGCGCCGTCGGCCAGCGCGCAGAGGCACTTGCCGCCGATGCGACCGAACAGCGCCTCCATCAACTCGAGGTCCTCCACGCGGCCCTCACCATCGACCATGCGCTGCAGGACGTTCTCCATCCAGCCGGTCCCCTCGCGACAGGGCGTGCACTTACCGCAGCTCTCGTGCCGGTAGAAGCTCGCCAGCCTGAGGGAGGCGCGGACGATGCAGCCCGAGTCGTCCATCACGATGCAGCCGCCGGATCCGAGGAACGTGCCGGCTTCCTCCAGCGACTCGTAGTCGAGCGCGGTATCCAGGTGCTGCTCGGCGAGCACCGGCACGCTCGAGCCGCCCACCCAGCAGGCCTTGAAGCGGCGGCCGGCGCGAAGACCGCCCGCCATGTCGAAGATCAACTCCCTGAGGGTCGTGTCGGCGAGGACCACTTCGTAGTTGCCGGGCTCCCTCACGTGGCCTGACACCGAGAAGACCTTGGTTCCCGGGCTCTTCTCGGTTCCCATGCTCGCGTACCAGTCGGGGCCGTGCTCCACGATCGGGGGGATCGCCGCGAGCGTCTCGACGTTGTTGAGCAGCGTCGGCGATGCCCAGAGGCCCTTCACCGCGGGAAACGGCGGCTTCAGGCGCGGCTGGCCTCGCTTGCCCTCGAGCGACTCGAGCAGGCCGGTCTCCTCACCGCAGATGTAGGCGCCGGCGCCGCGGTAGAGCGTGAGATCGAAGCCGACCGACGAGCCCGCGATCCCGTTGCCCAGGTAGCCGGATTCGCGCGCGGAGGCGATGGCGGCATCGAGGACCTGGGCTTGGTACTCGTACTCGCCGCGGATGTAGATGTACCCGCGCTCAGCGCCGATGGCGTAGCCGGCCAGCACCATCCCCTCGATCAGCTGGTGAGGGTTGAGCTCCATGATCTCGCGGTCCTTGAAGGTGCCGGGCTCGCTCTCGTCGGCATTGCAGACCAGGTACTTGGCGAGCTGGGCGTCCTTGGGGAGGAAGCTGGCCTTGCGACCCATGGGGAAGCCCGCGCCGCCTCGGCCGCGCAAGCCCGAGCGGTGGAACGCGTAGAGCAGCTCGTCGGGGGTCATCTCCTCGAGGGCCTTCTCCAGGGCGAGATATCCGCCGGAGAGTCGATACGTGTCGACCGAGGTGAGCACGCGGTCGGCCTCGCGGTGTCGATAGACACTGTTCAGCTGAGGCACAAGATCACCTCAGGACCGGGGAAGGCTGTGGCTGGGCACGCAAGCGCTCGATCAAACCGTCGGCGTCCTCGAGGGACACCGGACCCATCGTCTCCTCGGCGTCGACCTGCAGGCAGGGGGCGCGATCGCAGGCGCCGAGGCACTGCGCCTCCTGGATGGTGATCTCGCGATCGGCGCCGGTGCCGCCCTCGCCGCTGAGTCCTTCGCGAGAGCACAAGTGCTCCAACAGCTCGTCCGAGCCGTTCAGCATGCACGAGATGCTCACGCACACCGAGACGACGCGCTTGCCCACCGGATCGAGATACAGGCGGTCATAGAAGGACGCGATGCTCTCCACGTACGCGGGCGTGAGGTTCGTCGCGGCCGCCACCGCGGCGAGGTCCTCCCCGGTCAGATGACCCTTCTCCGTCTGGGCGAACTTCAGCGCGGGGAGCACGAGCGAGCGCTCCTCGGCGAACTGGTCGCGAAACGGGTCGAGATATGCGCGGATCTGCTCAGCGGTCACCGGTCCACCCCACCCATCACGCCGTCGAGGCTGCCGATCATCACGATGAGGTCGGCGAGATAGGCGCCCTTGGCCATTGGCCGCAGCGCCTGGAGGTTCACGAAGCTCGGGTCGCGCATGTGACAGCGGTAGGGCTTGGGGCCACCGTCGGAGACGACGTAGCAGCCGAGCTCTCCGCGCGGACTCTCGACCGAGACGTATGCCTCGCCCTCGGGAACGGCAAAGCCCTCGGTCACCAGCTTGAAGTGATGGATCAACGACTCCATGGAGGTGGCGAGCTCGGAACGCGGTGGCAGCACGACCTTGCGGTCGTCGGCGATGTGAGGCCCCTCCGGCAGGCCGTCGAGCGCCTGCTCGACGATCTTGACCGACTCGCGCATCTCGCGCATGCGCAACAAGTAGCGGTCGTAGGCGTCGCCGCTGGTGCCGAGCGGCACCTGGAAGTCGAAATGCTCGTACGAGGAGTACGGGGTGCGCTTGCGCAGATCCAGGTCTACCCCGGCGGCGCGAAGTGCCGGACCGGTCACCCCGAGGTCGATCAGCTGCTCGGCGGGGAGCACCCCCACGCCCTTGGTGCGCTCCAGCCAGATCGGGTTCTTGCTGAGCAGGTCCTCGTACTCGTCGATACGCGCCGGCATCTCGTCGAGGAACGCGCGGAGCCGGGTCTCGAACCCCGGGGGCATGTCGTCGGAGCAGCCGCCCACCTGGAAGTAGCGGGAGTTCATGCGCTCGCCGGCGATCATCTCGAAGAGGTCGAGCGCCTTCTCGCGCTCCCGGTAGGAGTAGAAGAAGATCGTGATCGCGCCGAGTTCCAGCCCGCTGGTGCCCAGCCAGACGAGGTGCGAGCTGATGCGGTTGAGCTCGCTCATGATCACGCGCAGGTACTGGGCGCGCGGCGGCACCTCGAGATCGAGCAGCTTCTCCACCGCCAGCGTGTAGGCGTGGATGTTGAAGAAGGGCGACAGGTAGTCCATCCGCGTCACCAGCGTGATGGCCTGCCAGAAGGTCTTGTTCTCGCACTGCTTCTCGATGCCGGTGTGCAGGTAGCCGATCACCGGGTGCAGGTCGCGGATGACCTCGCCGTCGAGCTCGGTCACCAGGCGCAGGACGCCGTGCGTGGACGGGTGCTGCGGACCGAGGTTGATGACCATCGGCTGCCGCGAGCCCGGCGCGGCCTCGGCCGTCGCCTCGAGGGTGGCCAGGGCCTCCTGGGGAGTCATGGCCTCGGCGCCGGCGATGGCGCGCTCGGTCTCGGTCAGGCCGCGGCCCTCGCGTCGGGCCGCCTCGAGCGCCTCGCGGGCCTCGGCCTCGACCGGGATGCCCGCCCCCGGGGTGTCGATGCTCATCCGGTCCCCCTAGACCGCATCGGTGAACTGGACCTCCTCGCCGCCCAGCGGGTAGTCGCGGCGCAGCGGGTGGCCCTCCCAGTCGAGCGGCATGAGGATGCGGGCCAGGTC
>Ga0224512_10003952_pt1 | contig 12800 bp, 9 predicted proteins | sample SF_May12_sed_USG_4_FD_169103 | JGI IMG/M metagenome (GOLD analysis project Ga0224512, IMG submission 169103) | Sediment microbial communities from San Francisco Bay, California, United States - SF_May12_sed_USGS_13 | ecosystem: Environmental > Aquatic > Marine > Sediment | place: USA: California... | reverse complement strand
CAAGCCGACGGTCAGCGATATGCGCGCGCCGTGGAGGATGCGGCTCAGCATGTCCCGCCCCAGCCGGTCGGTGCCGAGCAGATACAGCGTACCGCCCTCGGCGGGGCAGATCAGGTGCAGGCGGCCCGGAAGGAAGCCCCAGAACTCATATGCATCGCCCAGGCAGAGGAACCTCACCCGCTGGATTTGATTGGGGTTGGGCGTGTACTCCCGGCGCAGGTTCTCCATGTTCAGTTTGTAGTCGAAGCCGTAGACGAAGGGGCCGACGAAGCTGCCCTCGTGAAACAGGTGCAGCTCCTGCGGCGGCGCGTAGATGAAGTCGACGTTGCGGCTGTGCAGGTTGTAGGGCGCGAGGAACTCGCTGATCAGGATCGAGAGATAGAACGCCAGCAGGATCAGGCCCGAGACGACCGCCAGCCGGTGGCGCCTGAACTTCCACCACACCAGGCGCCACTGCGGCGCCATGTAGTAGCGCTCCATCTCGGGTGTCATGCGCTCGATGCGGTGCGGATCGAAGGGCGCCGGATTGACGTAGTGCTCGATCGGTGCGCGCTCCTCCAGGGGCTGGTCGGTCATTTGGTCGCCCCTCCCTCGAGCCGGATGCGCGGGTCGAGCACGGCGAGCAGCAGGTCGGAGAGGAACACGCCGATCACGGTCAGGAGCGCCAGGAACATCAGGAACGAGCCGGCCAGGTACATGTCCTGGCTGCGCAGGGCCTCGATCAGCATGGGTCCGGTGGTCGGCAGGTTGAGCACGATGGAGACGATCGCCGCGCCGGAGACGACCTGAGGCAGCAGGTTGCCGATATCGGCGATGAAGGGATTGAGCGCCATGCGCAGCGGGTACTTGAGCAGCAGCTTGCCCGGCGACAGCCCCTTGGCCCGGCCGGTGACGACATATTGCCGTTGCAGCTCGTCGAGCAGGTTGGCGCGCAACCGCCGGATCATGCCCGCCGTGCCCGAGGTGCCGATTACCACCACCGGCACCCAAAGGTGCTCGAGCACCGAGAGGAACTTGGCCCAGGTCCAGGGCTGGTCGATGAACCGGTCGTCCATCAGGCCGCCGATCGAGGTGCCGAAATAGACGTTGGCGAAGTAGAGCAGCACCAGGGCGAGCAGGAAGTTGGGCGTGGCCAGGCCGAGGAAGCCGAGGAAGCTGAAGGCGTAGTCGCCGACGCTGTACTGGCGCACCGCCGAGTAGATGCCGATCGGGAAGGATACAATGTAGGTGAAAAGGATCGTCGTGAAGGCGACCAGGAAGCTCAGCCAGAGCCGGTCGCCCACCACATCGTTGACCGGCAGCTGATAGGCGAAGGAGTACCCCATGTCGCCCTGCAGCAGCCCCCAGACCCAGACCGCGTACTGCTCGTAGAGCGGCCGGTCGAGGCCGTACTGGCGGCGCAGGGCCTCGATCTTCTCCAGGTCGATCTTCTGCCCGTCGCTCTGCAGCTGGCTGATATGGGTCTCAAGGTAGTCGCCCGGGGGCAGCTGGATGATAACGAAGATGATCGCGCTGATCGCCAACAGGGTCGGCACCATGATCAGGATGCGGCGGATGGTGTAGGTCAGCATCGCACGGTCCGCCCCCTACTTGGTCGCGCCCTGGACCCGGGCCGCGATCCCGATCCCCACCGGCGACGCCTCGGCCCGCACGAGGTGCCCCTCGCCCAGATCGACCATCCGCAAACCGCCGCCACCGTCCACCGTGAAGGGCTTGGGCCAGGCGGCGGGATCCGAAGCACGGCCCTCCATCAGGGCGCTGAAGTCGAGGCGGTGGTCCAGGCTCGGCTCCGGCACGGCGGAGACCAGCGCCTTGGTATAGGGATGCACGGGATCGCGGAACAGCACCCCGCGCGGGGCGACCTCGACCAACTGCCCGCAGCACATCACGGCGATCCGGTCCGCGATGTAGTCGACCACCGCCAGATTGTGGCTGACGAAGAGAAATGTCAGCCCGAGCTCCTGCTGCAGGTCCTTGAGCAGATTCAGGATCTGCGCCTGGATCGAAACGTCCAGGGCCGAGACCGGCTCGTCGCAGATCAGCAGGTCGGGCTTCAGCGCCAGGGCCCGGGCGATGCCGATGCGCTGGCGCTGGCCGCCCGAGAAGCTGTGCGGGTAGCGCTTCAGGTGGCGCACGTCGAGGCCGACCACGCGCATCAGCTCCTTGACCATCTCGGCGCGGCTGGCCGCGTCGCCGATGCCGTGGATCACCAGGGGTTCGCTGATGATGTCGAAGATCGTCAGGCGCGGGTTGAGCGACCCGAAGGGGTCCTGAAAGATGAACTGAATGCGGCGCCGGAACCGGGCCAGCTCCTCGCCCTTCAATGCCAGGACGTCGCGAAGCCGGCCGCGGTCGTTGAAGGTGACCCGGCCGCGGTCCGGCGTGAGCGCGCGCATGATGATCTTGGACAGGGTGGTCTTGCCGCAGCCGCTCTCGCCGACCAGGCCCAGGCACTCGCCCCTGCGGATCGAGAAGCCGACGTCGTCGACGGCCAGCACCCGGTCGCTCGACCTGGCGATCAGAAAGCTGCCCTTGCGGATGGCGAAGCTCTTGGAGATTCCCTCGACGTCCAGCAGCGGCCCGGCCTCGTCCGCACCCTCGGGCCAGGGGTCCTTGGCGGCGAGCAGGGGACCGCCGGGCTGGTGGGAGATCTCGCGGATCGGCTTCAGGCGCTCGCCGGGCGCCATGTCGAAGCGCGGCACGGCGCGCAGCAGGGCCTGGAGGTAGGGGTGGCGCGGGTCGCGGAAGATGTCCCCCAGGCTACCCCGCTCCATGACCTCGCCGTGGTACATGACGACGACCTCCTCGGCCACGTTGGCCACGACGCCGAGATCGTGGGTGATCATAAGCACGGCCATGCCGAGCTCGGCCTGGAGGTCCTTGAGCAACTTCAGGATCAAGGCCTGGATCGTCACGTCGAGGGCCGTGGTCGGCTCGTCGGCGATCAGCAGCGCCGGGTGGCAGACCAGGGCCATGGCGATCATGGCGCGCTGACGCAGGCCGCCCGAAAGCTCGAAGGGATAGGTCCTGAGTACCTTGTCCGGGTCCGGGAAGCCGACCAGGCGCAGCATGTCCCGGGTGATCTCGCGCCCCTCGGGCGCGCTCAGCTTGCGGTGCAGATGCAGGGCCTCGCTCACTTGGTCGCCCACGGTGTGGACTGGCGAGAGCGAGGTCATGGGTTCCTGGAAGATGATCGAGATACGCCCGCCGCGGATGGCGCGCATGGCCTGACTGTCGGGGTGCAGGGTCGCGATGTCGACGGCTTGACCGTTGCCTTTGGGATCAGCGAAGCGAATCTGCCCGCCCTCGATCTCGGCCGCCTTGGGCAGGATGCCGGTGATGGCTTGGCTGACTACCGACTTGCCCGAGCCCGATTCGCCCACCAGGGCCACCGTGGCGCCCGGCGCGACCCGGAAGGAGACCCCGCGGACCGCCTCGAGCCGGCCCTCGGGCAGTTGGAAGGCGATCTTCAGGTCCTCGACCTGTAGCAGATCCCGCACCTTCGCCCCTCCCCCTTCGCGACGTCGTGCCCGAGTCAGGCTTCCGGCGGCGGCATTTCGCCGTCGGCATCGAGCCCGAGCGCCAGGAGATTGCCGGCGGAGGCCGGATCCAAGGAAACGCCGTTGTCGCGCGCGGCCTTGGCGGCCAGCCACGCGATGTACTTGAAGCCCTCCATGCCGGAATCGTAGGTGAAGGCCTTTCCCCCGCCCTTCAGCGACAACTGCATGAAGCCTCCACTGCCCTTTTCCTGACGCTTGGTACCATAATAGCGCAGCTTGAGCCGCTCCAAATCGCCCCAGGACATGACCCGCGAGGCGAAGCCGGCATTGCAGATCTCCGTATCGGTGACCGCGACCTTGGTGACGTGGCGCTGCACCGTGCGGAACCCGAAGTATCCGAACAATACTGCGATCACGGCGAAGATCAGCACGACGACGATGTTGGGCGGCTGCGACAGCAAAACGCCGAGACTGAACAGGAAACCTACCCCCGAGCGGATGTAGTCGCCGGCCAGCGCCCGGCCCGGGTAGCGGTAGGTTTGCATGGCCTGGCTGGTCACGGCGCCGCTCCGAAGGCCTCGGCCGCGCCGAGCAGCCGCGCCGCCCTGTGCGCCCGGATCAGGTCGAGCAGCCGTTCCAGGAACGCCCAGGCGGGCGCGTCGTGGGCCAGATGGTGACTCAACACGCCGGTCGGCTCGCCGGCGTCGACGCGGCGGTCCGGGTCGCCGCCGCAGCGCCGGGCGCGCAGATGCGCCGCCACCAGCGCCAAGGTCTCGTCCTCGCCGAGGAAGCCGCGCGGCGTGGCCCAGCGCAGGATGTCGACGTGCGTGTTGACCTGCCTCAGACCCGACGCCGCCTCCGCGCTGGTCCGCGGGCCGTAGGTGGAGAGACCGAGGAAGCCTAGGGCCGCGAGCTCGCCGATCAAGCCCGGGGCGATCCGGTTCCATGGCGGCACCAGCACAGGAAGCAGCCGGCGGCCGAACAGGCCGCGCAGGATCGCGGTACCGCGGGCCAGCTCCTCGCACAGCACCGTCAGCGGCCGTGTCGCTCCGAGCTCGGCCTTCTTCTCGCCCGCCGGCGCATGGTTGCGATGGCCGAAGCCGTGCTGCAGAGGGGTGACCGCGCCGTGGCCGGTCAAGAATCCGGCCAAGGCTGCCTGGCTGCGGGCCGGAATGACCGCCAGCGCAAGCGGCGCGTCGTGCCGCGCGGCGAGCCCGAGCAGGCGTTCCAGGGCCGGGTCCGGCGCCACGGCATCGTCGTCGCGCCACCAAAAGGTGGCGCTCTGCCCGGCCGCGGACCAGGCATCGAGCTCTTCCTCGAGGTTCCGCCACGTCGTCATGTTTCTACTATAGCAAGCAGTCGGCGCAGCTTCCTCGCCGTCGTTTCGGCGCCGTCCAGCTTCAACTTCAGAGTCTCTCTGTCGTTCGGCGCGCAGTCCAGGGCACGCGCGATGCCCCGGGCGAGTCGCTCCCCGTCCAAACCGGCTTCCTCGACTGCGGTCAAAAGGCCCCGCCGGGCGAGCAGCTCGGCGCGCAGGGTCTGCTCGCGCTCCTGCCCCGCGGCGAAGGGCACCACGACCGTGGGTGGGCCGGCGGCCAGCAGCTCCATCACCGTGTTGTAGCCTGCCTGGCTGATCGAAAGGCGGCAGCGGGCGAGCAGCGTGGTGAAGTCCGGGCGGGCCCGCTCCACAACCACGCCGGAAGGCGCCATGGCGCGGAACCGCTCGAACGCGGCCTCGGGCAGGTTGGGACCGGCCAGGATGCGCCAAGGCGCGTCCGCCAGGCGCGAACGCGGCCGCGCGGCCAGGGCGGCGGCGATCAGCGGCTCGGCCACGGCGCCGCCGCCGGTCGAGACCAGCACCTCGCCGCTGCCCTCGCCCGGGCCGACCCGGGCGGGCGGCGGCGTGGCGACGTAGCCCGTGTAGTCGAGCAAACCGGCGATCGCGGCGGCCTCGGGAAAGCTGTGCTCGAGGGTGAGAAAGCCGGGATCGCCATGGACCAGTACACGGTCGAAGTAACGGGTCACGGTGTCCAGGATCCAGGCGGTCTTTTCCGTCTTGCTCTGGGGATTGAGGACATCGCGGACCGAGCACACGACCAGGGGACGAGGGGTGCGCGCCCACGCGGCCTCGAGCAGGGGCAGCAGCTCGAAGCGCAGCTGCCGGCGGCCGAAGGGAAACATCTCGATCAGCAGCAGCCGGGGCGCCGTCCGGTCGAACAGCTCCAGCAGGGCATCCCGCCGCGCCTGGCGCCAGGCTTCGTCGATCGGCCTCCCCGCCTCGTCGACCAGCGCCGAGAAGGCCGCATCGGCGGTGCGCAGGGGCGGCAGCTGGACCAGGCGCGCCCCGCCGATGTCGAGGCCGGGCACCGGCATGCCGCCGGAAGCGAAGACCGTCTTCAGTCCGGCCCGGTCGACCGCCTTGGCGATCAGGGCGGCGCGCCGCAGGTGCCCGATCCCGAGCAGGTGCTGGCAATAGAACAGGATGTCGGCCGTTTCGGTCATGGCACGAGGGGCAGGTTGAGCCGGACCACTTCGGCTCGGCCATCGGGCATCAGACGAAAGCATTGGGCCGAGTCGCTGCGCAGCTTCTCGGGCGGCGGGCCGGTCATGTCCCAGCCGGTGGCGAGCGAGAGCAGCGCGCGGATGACGCCCTTGTGGGAGACCGCGACGCAGGGCCGCTTGGCGCCGGCGAGGGCCGCCAACCAGGGCCGCAGACGCGCCTGCACCTCGCGCGGCGATTCGCCGCCCGGGGGCCGGAAATCCAGCCCCTTGGCTTCCAGAGTCGTCATTTCCTCCCCGAAACGTTCGCGCAGCTCCGCCAGTCGCGCGCCTTCCCAGTCGCCCCAGTCGGTCTCGATCAGCGCCGCTTCGACCCCGGCGTCCTCGTGGCCGAGCAAGGCCGCGGTTTGCCGCGCGCGGCCGAGCGGGCTGCTCGCCCAGCAATAGCCCGCCGCGCCCTCCGGCAGGCGCCAGCGCCGCACGGCGGCGCGCCCCGCCGCGCTGAGCGGGCGGTCGCTGCGGCCCTGCATGCGGCCCTCGGCGTTCCAGTCGGTGGGGCCGTGGCGCAGCAGGATCAGGAGGTTCCCGCTTTCGTTCATGCCAGCCCCGCCGCTTCCCGCAAAATCCGGTCGAGTCGGTCGGCGGCGCCATCGATGCCATGCTCCGCCTCGACCTTGCGGCGCGCCCGGCGCGCCATGGCACGCCGCAGGGCCGGGTCGCAGACCAAGCGGTCCAGGGCTGCTGTGAAGGCCGCCGTGTCGCCCGGCGGCGTCAGGATTCCGGTCTCGCCATCCCCGACGATCCCGGGCACGCCGCCGCTGGCCCCGGCCACGACCGGCAGGCCGCTGGCCTGGGCCTCGAGCAGGGCCATGCCGTAGGCCTCGTTGATCGCCGGCCAGGCGAGCAGATCGCAGGCCGCGTAGAGCCCGGGCAGATCCTCGTCTCTTATTTCGCCAGCGAAACGAATCTGGCCAGGCCGGGCCCAGGCAAATGCCCGCTCGACCTCCCCGCACGCCGACCCGGCGCCGACGACGATCAGGTGCCAGGCCAAATGTTGCAGCGGTTTCAGAGCCTTGGCCAAAAGCCGGTAGGAAGCGAGCTTGTCGCCCGGGCGCATCATCGCCACGGCCGCGAGCCAGCAGGCATTTGTTTCCAGGCCGAAACGGTCGGCGATTGTCTTTCGATGCCCCGCCCGCGCCTCCGCGGCCACTCGATAGGGCACCGGATCGAGAAAAGGCTTCAGCGACCGAACCCGCGACGGCTTCGGCAGGCCCTCAACATCGACCGGGTTGAGCGCGATGACGGCGGCGGCGCGCTCGAGCGCCGCCAGGGTCGCCCGGTGGCCGAGGTCCCAGGGCCCGCCGGCCCGCTTGCCCGCCACCGAGGCCTCGGCGATCAGATAGGGGATCTCGAGGGCCTCGCAGACCGCCGGCCCGATCCAGTCCGGCGCCTTGTAGTAGAGGTGATAGGTCAGCCAGGCCCTGGGACGCTGGCCGGGCGGCCGTGCGTGATAGCGCCGAAGCAGACGCCGGGCGAGCCCTGAGCCGACGTGTCGCAGCCGTGCCTGGCGCTCGGGCGAGCCGGCCTCGTCGCGGCTGCGCAGCCGACTCGCCAGCTCGACCTCGTGATCGGCCCGGCCGAGTGCCGCGATCAGGAGCCGCGCCATGCGCCGGTCGCCCGAAGGCACGGGATGGTCCGGCGGCTTCATGGGCGCGTAGAAGGCGATCCGCATCGGCCCGCTCACCGCCCGCCGCTCACCGGGCCACGTCTTGCGCGGCCTGCGGCGCCAGGCGCGCCGCCAACAGGTCGATGCCCCGCGTCATGGAGAACTCACGCCGCACCCGCGCGGCGCCTGCGGCGCCCAAGCGCGCGCGCAGCGCCGGGTCCCGGGCCAGGCGGGCGATTGCCCCGGCCAGGGACTCCGGGTCGCCGGGCGGCAAAAGCAGCCCGGTCGCGCCGTCTTCGATCAGCTCGGGCACCGCCGAGACATTGCTCGCGATGCAGGCGAGGCCCTGGCTCTGGGCTTCCATGAGAACATTGGGCAGGCCGTCGCGGTCGCCGTCGGGAGCGATACAGCTGGCCAGCACGAAGAGATCGGCCGCCCGGTAGTTGTCGAACACCACGTCCTGGGGCTGCGCGCCCAGCCAGGAAACGCGCGGCGCGAGACCCAGATCCTCCGCCCGCCGCTCGAGGCTGTCGGCGAGCGGGCCGGCGCCGATGTGGACCAGGCGCCACCGGAGGGTCGGCGGCAGGCGGGAAAGCGCCTCGAGCAGATGATCGTAGCCTTTCTTGGGCACGGCGCGGCCGACCGAGAGCAGGATCACCGGGCTCTCCGGGTCCGAGCCGTCCCGCGGCGGCCGCGTCGGTGGCGGCGGCGGCAAGCTGTCGAAATCCAGGCCGTGGTAGGCCAGCGACACCTGCGCCGGGTTGGGCGAGAGCTCGGCCAAGTGGTCGCGGCCCAAGGAGGTGCAGGTCACGAGCCAGTCAACGTCGGCCAGCTTTTCGCGTTTCTCCCAGACCGGCGTGGTCCATATGTCCTTCGCATGGGCCGAGCACGACCATGGCAGGCCGGTCATCAGGGCGGTATAGCGCGCCACCGATGCGGGAGTGTGGAGAAAATGGGCGTGCAGGCGCAGGGTTCCGCGCGGCAGCTCCGCGGCCAGCACACACGCCTGGCCGAAACGCCGCAGACGATTGCGCGTCGGCTCGCGCCAGAGATCCCCGCGCCAGGCCTTGAGGGCCCGGCGATAGCCCGGCAGGCGCCGCGCGCGCCACCAGCCGCGCAACACGCGGCCCGGTTCCTGGTGAAGATACTCGGGCAGATAGCTCACGCGCGCGGTGATCTTTCGATGGACCGGATGAACCTCCGGGTCGGTCGGATGGCGCAGGGAAAAGATCTCTAGATCCAGGCCGCGCTCCTGCAGGGCGAGTATCTCCTGTGCGATGAAGGTCTCCGACAAGCGCGGATAGCCCTTGAGCACCAGAGCGACAATTTGTCGGGCACGGCCAGGCCGTGTTTCGCCCGGCGATGCGGGCTTGCGGGCAGACCCGCGGGTAGTCTCTGGGGCCGGGTCGGCAAAGGGCACACGGCGCGGAGCGATCACGGGGGGCACAGCCTCGATCTGGCGGCCGCGTCGTTACGTGCCGCCGGCCAGGGCAAGACGCTGGCGCCGGCGACGGCGGAGCCATTGGCGCGCCAGCTTGATCACGTTGTCGCGCCCGTCGAGCAGGCCGGGCACCACCACATCCGCGGGCAGCGGCTGCTGCGGCAGGGTGCGCAAGGCGGTGGCCATGGCGCGGGCGTCGCGCCGCCCGTCATCCGCCAGGACCCGGACCAGGCCGAGCTCCGCCGCGCGCGAGGCGCGGATGTACTGCTCCATGCGCGGCTTGGTGCGCGGAACGACGAGCGCCCGCTTGTTGAAGGAGAGGACCTCGCAGAAAGTGTTGTAGCCGCCCATGCAGACCACGCCGAGGGCCCGGTCCATGAGGGTCTCGATCCTGGCCTCGAAGGTGATGGCCTCGATCTTGTCGAGCCTGCCGGCGCGCTGCAGGAACTCGTTCTGCAGGTCGGAGGACATGAAGGGGCCGAGCACCAGAAGTGCCGGGTACGGCAGGTCCGGGTCGCTTTCGTAGGCGCGCAGCACCCAATCGATGATCTGCTCGCCGTCGCCGCCGCCGCCGACGGTGATCAGAAGGTAGGGATCGGCGATCTTTTCCAGGGCCAGTTGCGGCGTTGCCTGGGGCACGCTGCGCGGAAGGTACCCGGTGTAGGTCACCTTTTGCCGCACCGAAGGCGGCAGCTCGATGCCTTCCAGAGGATCATAGATCTGCGGCAGACCGTAGACCCAGATGTCGTCGTAATGCCGGGTCAGGGCCGGTACCGCCTGCTTGCGCTTCCATTCGGGAATCAGCAGGCTCGGCTCGTCCATGACGTCGCGCAGTCCCAGGATGCAGGGCGTGCCCCGCTCGTTCAACATGGCCAGGGTGTCGGCCACCTCGCCGCGCAGGCCGAGCGGCTCCTTGTCGACCAGGAAAAGATCCGGGTCGTAGATCTTGGCGGTGTGCTCGATGATCGAAGCGCGCATCGCCATGGTCTGCTCGATGTCGATGTGCAGCTTGAGCGGGGTGTAGTCGCCGTTGCGCAGCTTGATCACCCCGGGGATGCGCACGAAGTCGACCCGGGCCCGGAAGTCGAAGCTGCCTATGATCGGCGAGCCGGACAGGATCAGCACGGAAAGGTTCCGTTCGGCATCCACCAGGGCGTGCGCGATCTCGCGGCAGCGCCGCAGATGGCCTAGTCCGAAGCTGTCATGACTGTAGATGAGCACCCGTTTTTTCGTGCGGCCAAAGATCATGCCGCGGCCCCCCCGGTTGTTTTACCTGCCCCCAGGGGCCGGATCATGCCACAGACTCTCATTTTGTGAAAAGAACCCTGTTCACGGAATTGAGAGTGGATTTCAAGACGGTTTGATTTATTTAGCCATGGTCGATGACTATTTAGTGACGGTCACCGTCCGCTCAAGACCGAACCGGGCGATGCCGGCTTTCCGGCCGCTTCGCCGTTCTGCCCGGCTGCGCCGTTTACCGGCCGGGATCCTTTGGCTAATCTGATCCGCGCTCCATGGAAGCCAGCATCTTCAAATACGTTTGGCGGCACAGCAAGCCGGAACAGGCAGTCATCCTGTTCCTGGTTCTGCTGTCCATGCCGTTCTATTTCCTATCGCTCAACCTGCCCAAGCAGATCGTCAACGAGGGCATCCAGGGCGAGGGCTTCGAGGGCGAAGGGTCGACCAAGCCGTTCCTCGCCTTCGACCTGCCCTACGGCGAGGCGCTGACGGGGGCTCCGGTCGCGCTCTTCGAGGGCTTCCCGCTCGAGCAGCCCAGCTTCCTGATTGTCCTCAGCCTCGCTTTCCTGGGCTTCGTGCTGATCAACGGCGTCTTCAAGTTCGTCATCAACGCCCTGAAGGGCCGCATGGGCGAGCGCATGCTGCGCCGGCTGCGCTACGAACTGACCGACCGCATCCTGCGATTTCCGATCCCCTATACCCGCCGGGTGAAGCAGGCGGAAATGGCGACCATGATCAAGGACGAGGTGGAGCCGCTCGGCGGCTTCATCGGGGATGCCTTCGTGACGCCCGCCTTTCTCGGCGGCCAGGCGCTGACCGCCATGTTCTTCATCATGATCCAGAGTTTCTGGCTCGGCCTGATCGCCGCGCTCATCGTTCTGGTCCAGGCTTTTCTCATTCCCAGGCTGCGCAAGCGCATTCTCGAGCTGGGCCGCGAGCGCCAATTGACCGCGCGGCAGCTCGCCGGTCGTATCGCTGAGCTTGTCGACGGCGCGGTCGAGGTTCATGCCCACGACACCTCGAACTTCGAGCGGGCCGAGATTGCGGGGCGTTTGGGGCGGATCTTCCGGATCCGCTTCGAGATCTTCCAGCGCAAGTTCTTCGTCAAGTTCTTGAACAACTTCCTGGCCCAGCTGACGCCCTTCGTCTTCTATTCCGTGGGCGGCCTCCTGGCGATCGGCGGCCGCCTCGACATCGGCGCGCTGGTGGCGGTGATCGCCGCCTACAAGGACCTGCCCGGTCCGATCAAGGAGCTGATCGACTGGGACCAGCAGCGTCTGGACGTGCAGATCAAGTACGACCAGGTGATCGAGCACTTCCAGCCGCCCGACCTGCTCGATCCTTCGGTGCAGGATCCGGAGGCGGATGCGGGGCCGCCGCTCCAGGGCGATCTGGTCTGCACCTCGGTCTCCCTGGTCGACGAAGCCAACACCAGGCTCGTCGAATCGGTCAGTTTCAAGATGGGCCTGACCGAGCACCTGGCGGTCGTCGGCAACAGCGCGAGCGGCAAGGAGCATCTCGGCATGCTGCTCGCCAACCTGATTCACCCGACCTCGGGCTCGATCACAATTGGAGACCGGGAGCTGGAAAATTTGCCCCAGGCGGTGACCGGCCGGCGGATCGGCTATGTCGGCCAGGATGCCTACCTCTTCCCCTCCTCGGTCAGGGAGAATCTGGTTTACGGCTTGAAGCACCTGCCCGGCGAGGCCGAGCGAGCCGACGAGGCCAAACGCAAGGCCCGCGCAAAGGAGGAAGCGGAAAGCCTGCGCGCCGGAAACTCGCCCCTCGATCCTGAGGCCGACTGGCTCGACTACCAGGCGGCGGGCGTGGCCGACGAGGCCGAGCTCCAGGAGCTCCTGATCGACTGCCTAGCCCTCGTGGATCTCGAAGACGACATCTATCGAATGGGCCTGACCGGGACCATCGACCCGCGGGACCGACCCGAAATCGCCGAGGGAATCCTGCGCGCGCGGGCGGCCCTGTTGGAGCGTTTGTCCGGCGAGGGCATGAGCGACCTTGTGGCGCATTTCGATCCGGCCGAATACAACGCCAACGCCACCTTGGCGGAAAACCTTCTGTTCGGCACGCCAAGAGACGAGGCCTTTGCCAGCGAGGCCCTGGCCGAGAACGCCCTGATCATCGAGGCCTTGCGCGAGGAAGATCTGACCGCCGATCTGCTGGTCATGGGCGAGACCATCGCCAGGACCCTGGTCGAGCTGCTCTCCGATCTGCCCTCCGGCCACCCCTTCTTCGAGCAGTTCGGCTTCATCGACGAAGACGATCTGCCCGAATTCCGAGCTCTGGTGGCGCGCAGCGAAAAGCTCGGCCGGGACAAACTGCCGGCCGGCGACAAGCTGATGCTGCGCCGCTTGCCCTTCAAGTACGTCGAGGCGCGCCACCGTCTGGGCTTGGTGGACGGTCCGCTCCAGGAGCGGATCGTCAAGGTGCGCGGCGT
>Ga0224512_10003950_pt1 | contig 12803 bp, 10 predicted proteins | sample SF_May12_sed_USG_4_FD_169103 | JGI IMG/M metagenome (GOLD analysis project Ga0224512, IMG submission 169103) | Sediment microbial communities from San Francisco Bay, California, United States - SF_May12_sed_USGS_13 | ecosystem: Environmental > Aquatic > Marine > Sediment | place: USA... | reverse complement strand
AGGAGAGTCTCTCGCTGTTTCTGATGCAGCATCAGAAGATCGACGAGCTGCTCGGCGGGAGTGACGGTACGGATCCTGTCAGCGCCCTGGCGGACCTGGCTCAGCAGAACCTCACCCGGTGGATCGAGCTCAACAAGGAGCTGCTCAGGGCTGCGCAGGAGGGCAATCTCGCCGGGGACGATAACCAATCCGAACCGCTTAAGACGCTCCAAGCCTGAAGTATTTTCATGGTATTTCTGAGAAGTCCATGATTGACAACGGTTAGGGCTTTACGCTATGTTGCACTGCAGCAGAGTGTTACTCCCCCAACGCTTTGCGCCGGTCATTGCGACCGGTCCACTCTAAGGCCCCCAGGGCTTCGTGCCCCGGGGGCTTTTTTTTGTCCGCAGCGAGCCGGCCGGCCCTAGGCTGCCTCGACGTCGCGCATACTTAGGCGCACCCGACCCTGGCGGTCGATCTCCAAAACCTTAACCCGGACGACATCGCCTTCGGCGAGCTTGTCGCTGACTCGCTCGACGCGCTCCTCTGAGATCTGTGAGATATGCACGAGACCGTCCTTGCCGGGCAGAATCGACACGAATGCTCCGAAGTCCATGAGTCTGACAACCTTACCCTCATAGATTCGGCCGACTTCCACGTCGGCAGTTATGGCCTCAATGCGCCTCAGAGCGTCTCTCCCCGACTCTCCATCGACGGATGCAATGCGGACCGTACCATCGTTGTCGATATCGATTGTCGCGCCGGTCTCTTCGGTCAGCCCGCGTATCACGGCGCCACCCTTGCCGATCACCTCTCTGATCTTCTCTGGATCGATCTTTATCGTGATGATGCTTGGCGCCCACTCGGACATCTTCTCGCGTGGCGTCGACAGAACTTTGGCCATCTCGCCGAGAATGTGTAACCGCCCGTCGCGAGCCTGCGCGAGCGCCACTTCCATGATCTCCTTCGTGATGCCGTCGATCTTGATGTCCATCTGCAGCGCGGTAATGCCGTCGTTCGTACCGGCAACCTTGAAGTCCATATCGCCCAAGTGATCCTCGTCTCCGAGGATGTCCGTCAGGACGACATGACGGTCACCTTCCTTGATGAGGCCCATCGCAACACCGGCGACCGGGGCCTTGATCGGCACACCAGCATCCATGAGCGACAAGCTCGTGCCGCAGACACTGGCCATCGAGCTCGAACCGTTAGATTCGGTGATTTCCGAAACGACCCGCACCACGTACGGGAACGTGTCCATATTCGGGAGCACCGCTTCCATGCCGCGACGCGCCAAACGACCGTGACCAATCTCACGCCGCTTGGGGCCACTCATGAAGCCTGTCTCGCCGACACAATATGGCGGAAAGTTGTAATGCAGCATGAACGGATCTTTACGTTCGCCCTCGATGGCATCGATGATCTGTGCATCACGTCCGGTACCCAGCGTGGTCACGACGATCGCCTGGGTTTCGCCACGCGTAAACAGCGCGGAGCCGTGAGCTCGCGGCAACACGCCCGCCTCAACGCTGATCGGCCGTACGGTCTTGGTATCCCGACCATCGATGCGCGCACCACCCGACAGCACGCGCTCGCGAACGATATTCTTCTCGAGAGCTGAGAATGCCCCACCCACGGCCTCGGCTGAACGTTCTGCCGACTCCTCGTCGGAGAGCGATTCGACGACGTCGGCGCGAATCTCAGCCAAGGCGGCGTAGCGGCTCTGCTTTTCGGCGATCGCATACGCAGCGATCACGCGCTCACTCGCAGCCGCCTCGACAGCTGCGGCGAGCGCCTCGTCTTTCTCCGGCGCCTTCCAATCGACGGCCGGCTTGCCGCACTCGGCAGCCAGCTCGTTAATGACAGAGATGACAACCTGCATCTGCTCGTGGCCGAACACGACTGCACCGAGCATGACTTCCTCCGAGAGGATTTGCGCTTCAGACTCGACCATGAGCACCGCGTTCTGGGTGCCGGCGACGATTAGATCGAGTTGCGAGGAGGTGCGCTCGATCGCCGTGGGATTGAGAAGATATTGGCCGTCGCGATAGCCGACTCGCGCACCGGCGATCGGCCCGAGAAACGGCAAGCCCGACAGAGCCAGTGCGGCCGAGGCGCCGATCATGGCCGGAATATCGGGGTCGATCTGCGGATCCAACGACATGACAGTCGCGATCACCTGAACTTCGTTCCTGTAGCCCTTCGGGAACAGCGGCCGGATCGGTCTGTCGATCAGTCGGGACGTCAATGTCTCCTTCTCGCTCGGTCGGCCCTCACGCTTGAAGAAGCCGCCCGGAATCTTTCCGGCTGCGTAGGTCTTCTCCTGATAGTTGACGGTCAGTGGAAAAAACGGCCGGCCCTGGCCTTGGCCTTTCTCGCCTACCGCTGTCACCAACACAGCCGTATCGCCCATACTGACCATGACGGCCCCATCTGCCTGCCTGGCGATCGCGCCGGTTTCCAACGTGACTTCCTGGCTGCCGTACATAAAACTCTTGATTACTTTCACTTTCCCATTCCTACAGTATTAACGTTCGACTCGGCCCGCCCCGGGCTAAGTTACGTGTTATCAGATTGATGCCTAAAACGACTCAGAGCCGGCAAGCCGGCTCTGAAAGAGAAAACGGTGAGACTCAACGCCGAAGCCCGAGCCGGCTGATGAGTTCTTGATAGCGACCCTGATCGGTCTGTTTGAGGTAATCCAGAAGCTTGCGCCGCTGATTAACCATCTTCAGCAACCCTCGACGGGAATGATGGTCCTTCTTGTGCCCGGAAAAATGCTCGGACAGCTGTTTGATCCTGGCAGACAGCAACGCCACCTGCACCTCGGGTGAGCCCGTATCTGTCGGGCCGCGGCGGTAATCCGCCACGATTTCGGATTTCTGTTCCGACCTCAGTGTCATTCGTCCATTCCTCAGAACCGCTCCATGCGGCCCGTTCCTATTTCGACCTACTCAGGAAGCCGCGTATTCTACCCTCTTAGCCCGTTTAGCTCCAAGAGCTGAGGGCTGGAAAAATCCGCTTCGGGACGAGCCTGCGATGCGGCAGAATCTCGCCAATTCCGAAGAAGCGCTGCCCGGGGACGTACAGCAATACCTTGCTCTCCGGCCAACCTGGCTCAGCCGGCACGGTCTGCCCCTGCACGAGTCGCTTGGCGTTCTCCGGCGCCACGACGAGCCGAGGCCAGTCAGCCAGGGCGCTGTCCATGGGGAGCAGCAATGCGTCGATCTGCTCGGGGCCCGCCTCAGCAGCTGCCTCCACGACCGCGAGCGTCGTCATCTCCTGACCCTCGAATGGAGCTACTGCGAGCCTGCGCAGATCCGTAACGTGACCGAGCGTGCCGAGCGCCTTGGCAAGATCTTCCACGAGAGTCCGAATGTACGTACCCTTCGAGCAGCGCACGCGCAGCTCGAGCGTAGGCGAATCGTAGCTCAACAGCTCGAGCGAATGGATTTCGATGGTGCGCGGTGGACGATCGATCTCGATACCTTTCCGGGCGAGCGCATAGAGGCGCTGGCCCTCGTGCTTGAGAGCCGAGTACATCGGCGGCACCTGCTCGATGGTCCCGACGAACCGATCGATGGCGGCCAGGACGGCTTGCTCAGACAATGCCGGCACGGGCGCTTGCTCGATAACGTTTCCGTCCGCGTCACCGGTAGCGGTCGCCGTGCCAAGCGTCGCTCTAACCTCATAGCACTTGTTGGCCGCTAACATGAAGCCCGAAAGTTTGGTCGCCTCACCGAAGCAAATCGGCAGCATCCCAGTCGCCAACGGATCGAGGCTGCCGCTGTGGCCAGCCTTATTGGCATTACACAATCGCTTGACACGCTGCAGCGCCTGATTGGAGGTCAAGCCGCGCGGCTTATCGAGCAGCACGATGCCGTGAATGTCCCTGCGTTTGCGCTTTTGCTCGGCCATGACTGAGACTACGGCTCCTGGGACGTCTCGTCGTCCTCGACGTTCTGCTCGTGCGCAACCACCTCATCGATGAGATGCGTCAGCGCAAATCCACGGCGTGGGCCCAAATCCTGAACAAACGACAGCTCGGGAACGCGCCGTAACCGCACGGCGCGGCCCAGGCGAGAGCGAAAGAATCCGGATGCTCGCTCGAGCGCTGTCGCGATCGGCTCGGGATCGTCGTCAGGGTCAAGCGTGTTGAAAAAGAGCCGCGCGACGCTGAGATCACCGCTGAGCTCGACTGCACTGATGCGAACGCCTGCTAAGCGTGGGTCATTGATTTCCTGTGCCAACAACTCATTAGCTACGCGTTGCAGCTCGGCAGCAACGCGCAGCTTCCTGGGATATTCTCGCGACATCGTTATTCGAGCGTACGCGCGACCTCGGTTCGCTCGTAACATTCGATCTGATCGCCGGCTTTGACGTCATTGTAATTCTTTACGCCAATACCGCACTCCGTGCCGGCCCGGACCTCGTTCACGTCATCCTTGAAGCGTCGCAGCGACTCGAGCTCGCCTTCATAGATGACGACGTTGTCACGCAGCACGCGAATCGGCAGGGCGCGGCGGACGAAACCGTCGATAACCATGCAGCCGGCGATGTTGCCCAATTTCGGAGATCTGAAGACTTCACGCACCTCAGCCAGGCCAACGATCTGCTCCCTGATCTCGGGCTTGAGTAGACCGCTGACGGCCGCCTTCACATCATCGATGACCTCATAGATGATGCTGTAGTAGCGAACATCGACGCCTGTCTCCTTGATCGTATCCCGCGCGGCCGCATCGGCGCGCACGTTGAACCCGATTACGATGGCGCGTGAGGCGGCCGCGAGTTGCACGTCCGACTCTGTAATTCCACCGACTCCGTGCGTAATGACCTTCACCTTTACCTCATCGCTCGACAACGCCTCGAGCGAGTCTCTGAGCGCCTCGGCACTACCCTGCACATCGGCCTTCACCATGAGCTGAACGCTTTCGGCCTGCCCCTCGGAAAGCTGACTGAACACATCGTCGAGCTTGGCCGCCTGTTGCTGGGCAAGCTTGATATCGCGCACCTTGCCTTGACGGAACTCGGCGACCTCGCGGGCTCTTCGCTCATCGGCGACGACGAGCATATCGTCGCCGGCCAGAGGTATGCCGGACAAACCGAGCACAACTGCCGGTATCGAAGGCCCTGCCTCCTGGAGCGGCGCACCCGCCTCGTCAAACATGGCCCGAATACGACCGTATTCCTGGCCGGCCAACAACGTGTCGCCCACCGCCAAGCGGCCTGCGCTCACGAGCACGGTCGCAACGGCACCGCGGCCGCGCTCGAGGCTGGCTTCGAGCACGACACCCGTCGCCGGCCCCGTGTCCGCAGCCTTGAGATCCTGAACTTCTGCCTGTAGCAAGATTGCGTCGAGCAGCGCATCGACGCCCTCGCCGGTCTTCGCAGAGATGTCGACGAATAGGTTCTCGCCGCCCCACTCCTCGGGTATCACGTCATGCTTGGTCAGCTCATTACGCACGCGGTCCGGATCTGCGTCCTCGCGGTCGATCTTGTTCACGGCGACGACGAGTGGCACACCGGCCGCCTTAGCGTGATTGATTGCCTCGATCGTCTGCGGCATGACGCCGTCGTCGGCTGCGACGATCAATATGACGATGTCCGTGACCTGGGCACCGCGGGCACGCATGGCGGTAAACGCTGCGTGACCTGGCGTATCGAGGAACGTCACCGCGCCTTTCGGCGTCGTGACATGGTAGGCGCCGATGTGCTGGGTAATGCCACCGGCTTCGCCTGAAGCGACGCGGCTGCGGCGAATGTAATCGAGCAACGACGTCTTGCCATGATCAACGTGCCCCATGACCGTGACGACGGGCGGTCGCGAGACCTCCTCAGTGTCGGCAGAAGCCTCTTCGACCGACTCCAGAAGCTGGTCCTCGAGCGCTGTCTCCTTTAGCGCCTTGGCGGTATGGCCCATCTCTTCGACGACGAGCAACGCCGTATCTTGATCGATAACTTGATTGATCGTGACCATCATGCCCATCTTCATGAGGGCCTTGATGACCTCGCTGGATTTGATCGCCATGCGTTGGGCGAGATCGCCGACCGTGATGGTCTCGGGGACCTCGACTTCGCGTATGACCGGCGCCGTCGGCCGCTCGAAGCCGTGTTGGCTGTCGACGGAGACATGCACAGGCCGGCGGCGGACACGCCTTTTCTTGCGGCGCGCGCTCGCTCCCTCCGCGACGTGCAAGGTATGGTCACCCTTGCCGCCTGGAGCCGGCCGAACGTCAGCCTTCGAACGCTCCTTCGCGACTCTCTCCTGCGCGATACGTGCCTTCTCCGCTTCCTCGGCTCGCTGGCGTGCCTCCTCTGCCGCGCGCCGCGCTTCCTCATCCGCTTCGCGGCGCTGAGCTTCTTGCTCGGCACGCTCCTGCTCTGCCGCCGCATCCTTCTCTGCAGCGGCTTGCCGGCGTTTCTCTTCCTCAGCCTGTTTCTCTTCTTCCTGCCGGCGCAGAACGGACTCGCGGTCTTCTTCTTCCTCGCGACGCTTCGCGTCGAGCTCCTCTTGTTGCTTACGCGCCTGCTCCTCGAGCACATCGCGTTTAACGTACGTGCGCTTGCGCCGCACTTCGACCGAGACGGTTCGCGCACGGCCCTGGCCGCTCGAGAGTCTGAGCTCGCTCTGGGACTTTCGCTTCAGCGTAATCTTGCGCGGCGCCGCTGCGCCTGGATCTTTACGGCCGTGCGAACGCCGCAGATGCGTGAGCAACTCGAGCTTCGCATCCTCGCTGATCGTATCTTCAGCGCCCGAGACTTTGATCCCCGCTTCATCGAGCTGGGTAATAAGACGCTCGACGGGGACCTTTAGGACCTGCGCGAACTCTGTGACCGTTACATCCGCCATTGCGTTCTCCGCTCTAGCCTTCCTGCTGCTCACCCTCGAACCAATGTGCCCGCGCCGCCATGATCAATCCTGCGGCCCGTTCCGGTTCGAGCATCTCGATCTCCTCGAGGTCGTCGACTGCCTGCTCCGCGAGATCCTCGCGCGTGACAATACCTCGGCTGGCGAGCTCGAATGCGAGCTCCTTGTCCATGCCTTCGAGGGTAAGTAAATCCTCAGCAGGCTCTGCCTGGTCGATGACCTCCTCGGTCACGATGGCCTGCGTAATGAGCACATCCCGTGCACGAGCCCGAAGCTCGCTGACGATCTCCTCATTGAACTCCTCGATGCCCAACAGCTCTCCAGCCGGAACGTAGGCAACCTCTTCGAGAGAGGAAAAACCTTCCTGGACAAGGATCGTCGCGACGTCCTCGTCGACGTCCAGGTCCTTCATCAGCTTTTCCACGAGCTCGCGTGCTTCCTGCTCACTCTTCTCCTCGGCATCCGTCTCGGTCATCACGTTGAGCTCCCAGCCGGATAGCTCACTTGCGAGGCGAATGTTCTGCCCACCCCGCCCGATCGCTTGCGAAAGCTTGTCCTCCTCGACGGCGATATCCATGCTGTGTGCCTCCTCGTCCATGACGATCGAAAGCACTTCCGCAGGTGACATCGCATTGATGACGAACTGCGCGGGATTCTCATCATGCAAAATGATGTCGACGCGCTCGCCGGCTAGCTCGTTGGAGACGGCTTGCACGCGCGAGCCGCGCATTCCGACGCATGCTCCGACCGGGTCGATGCGCGCATCGTTACTCTTCACGGCGATCTTCGCTCGCAACCCGGGGTCACGTGCCGCGCCGAGTATCTCGATGAGGCCTTGGCCGACCTCGGGCACCTCGAGCTGAAATAGGTTGACCAGAAAGTCCGGCGAAGTTCGCGTCAAGAAGAGCTGCGGTCCGCGCGGCTCGGCACGAACCTCTCGCAGAATACCTTTGACGCGGTCCTGGGGCTTGATCGGCTCCCGCGGTATCAGATCTTCCCGAGATATGAAGCCTTCCGCGTTACCACCGAGATCGACGTACGCTCCGTTGCGATCGACACGCTTGACGATTCCGCCGATCAGCTCACCTTCGCGGCCCTCGAACTCCTCGATCACCTGCTTGCGTTCGGCCTCACGGACCTTCTGCACGATAACTTGCTTGGCCGTCTGCGCAGCGATACGCCCGAACTCGACGGACTCCATCGGGACTTCGACGTACTCCCCTGGTTGCGCCTCGGGGTTGATGTCGAGCGCGTCCTCTAGCCTGAGCTCGTGAGCCGGTTCCTCGAGCTCAGTCGAGTCGTCAGCGAATACCATCCAACGTCGAAACGTATCGTACTCACCGGTCTCGCGGTCGATCGCGACGCGAACATCGATGTCGTCGCCATGCCGTCTCTTCGTCGCCGAGGCAAGCGCCGCCTCGATCGCCTCGAAGATCACGTCCTTCTCGACACCTTTCTCGTTCGAGACAGCGTCAACGACCATCAAGATTTCTTTGCTCATATTCCTTAGCTACTCACAGCCAAACTCAAAACTCGGGCACGAGATGTGCGGTTGCAATGTCTGCCAACGCCAACCGCCATGTTTGCCCGTCCACCTCGATCATGATCTCCGCTTCTTCGACACCGCAGAGCCTGCCCTTGAAATTTCGTCTTCCCTCGCGCGCCACCGCCAATCGGATCTTCGCCTCATGCCCGGCGAAGCGCTCAAAGTGCTCCGCTGTGCGCAACGGGCGATCGAGGCCCGGCGAGGACACCTCCAACGTGTAGCTCCCCGGCAACGGTTCCTCGACGTCGAGAAACGCGCTGAGTTGGCGGCTGACACGCTCGCAGTCGTCAATATCGATGCCGTCGTCCTGGTCGATAAAAACCCGCAGCAGCCCGTTGCCGCCAATGCGCGCCTCGAGATCGACGAGTTCGTAACCCAGAGCCTGAACGGGCGGTTCCAACAACGCCAACAATGTTTCCTTTCGTACAGTCTGCACGCGACAGAATCCAGAGCCGGCGGGAACAAAAAATGGGCCCAAGGCCCATTCTCGCAATCCCTCCTCCTCTCTACTCGACCCGTCATCGACGGGTGGGGCGAATACAAAAAAGCCCCACACGGGGGCCCTTAAACTCAACTCAACCCTTAAAAGCCACCGGCAACCAACTGATAACTAACATAATTGGTCGATACCGACGTCGGCATTTCCGCCGCAACCGGGGCGCATTCTAACGAAATTTTGACCGATGCGATAGCCGGACAGCATCCGCCCGGGGTCGCCGAACCAGCTAGGGTGCCGGCTCAGCCGGATCCATCGCGTACTGAATCGACTCCAAGAAGTTAACGAGACGGTCGATCATGATGCGCGCCTCTTCCTCGGCGACTATATCCGCACCCTCCTCGACCCAAAACTCGTAGCCCCAGACGGGCATATACCTCGTGCCGTGCGCGATCACCATGGATCGTCCGTCGATGACCTCCCGTATCTCGGCCGCCGGGAATGTGTTCCCCCGCCGCTGGTAGAGGCGAGTCAAATCAGGAACGAGCACGGCCAGGGAACTCGCCACGGGTCCGTTACCGCGGCCTTCCGCGCCGTGGCACGCCGCGCAGAACCGCTGAAACAACTCCTCGCCGCTGTATGAGGCAAACCCCTGCGCAAACGCGGCTGGTACCACGAGATTCAATCCGATAAGCACGGACCCCAATACAATATTTCTCATCGCAGTTTCTTCGCTCCCACAAGACATTGGTTAGAGCATCACAGGCGTCGCACAAAGCGCCTATACGTAATGGCCGAACATCGCTAGAGGCTAGTGTCGGGCAAGGCGAATGCGACGAGCGCATCACCTTCTTCCGTGAACGTCCGGCGGTTGCCGCCAGCGGCTATGACGACGTACTGCTTGCCCTCGGCCATGTAGCTCATCGGCACCGCCATCCCCGCATACGGCAATCGCGCGCTCCAGACCTCCTCGCCCGTTCGTATGTCCAAGGCCCTCATCCGCTTGTCCATCGAGCCTGCCATGAAGACGAGACCACCAGCCGTCGTGATCGGGCCACCGATGATCGACGTGCCCCACTCGAGAAATCGTGGGAATGTAATGCCGTAACGGCGAACCTTACCCCAAGGGATCTGCCACTGAATCTCGCCCGAGTCCATATCGATGGCCGTTAGCGTTCCCCACGGCGGCGGTGTGCACGGAACTCCAAGCGGCGACATGAAGTTCTCGCGCGCCGAGTAGTACGGCGTCCCGGGCATGGGGTCCCCTATGCCGGACCGGAAGCTGCTGCCCGGAACCGTGCCATCAGGCTCCGGCATCGGTGTGAGTTCGCCGCCCGGATTCGGAACCAGATGATGGACGGTGGCAATCGTCAGCGACTTGATGATTACCTGATTCGTCACGGGATCGAATGCCGCACCACCCCAATTACCGCCGCCCGAGTGCCCAGGAAAATGCAACGTGCCTTGAACGCTCTGCGGCGTAAACTCACCCTCGTATCGAAGCTCGTCGAACCGTCGCCGACACCAGGCCCGATCGATCGGCGTAAGGCCGTAAAGATCGTCGCGCGACAACTGCGTGAGCGTGAAAGGCTCCGGACCCGTCGGGAACGGCTGCGTGGCTGAGGTTTGCTCACCTGGAATGTCGGACTGCGGAACGGGCCGTTCCTCGATCGGCCAAACCGGCTCGCCGGTTTCAACGTCGAATACGAAAAGATATCCAGCCTTCGTCTGCTGAATCGCAACGTCTCGCTCTTGCCCATCCTTGCGGATTGTCGCGATGAGCGGATGCCCTGGCAGATCGAAGTCGAAGATGTCGTGATGAACGGTCTGAAAATGCCAAACGACCTCGCCGGTAGCCGCATCGAGCGCGACCGTCGCCGTGCCGTAGGGGATCGGGAAGTTTCGCGGACCGCCGTAGAAGTCGGAAGATGGGCTCGTCGTCGGTAGAAACACCAGTCCGCGCTCGATATCCGCACTCAGCGTCGACCAGACGTTGGCCGCACCAGTTTCGTGAACGCGCTCGGGCGGAATCGGGTTGAACTCCCAGACAAGGGCGCCCGTTCGAACGTTGAAGCCGCGCACGAAACCATCGCTGGCATCCACGGGACTATCCTCTACGCCGACCGCCGAGACGACAACGTCACCGACGACGATGGGTCCGGAGGTCGTGTGCCGCGGCCCGACGCCGTTGCCCTCGTAGTCCCAATGCGTCACGTAGCCGGGGTGACCGTCGGCGGCTCCGAAGTCTGCACAGGAAGCGCCCGTGTCGCCGTCTATCGCGTAAAGGTTGCCGTGAATGTCGCCCTTGAAAACACGTTTCTCGCACAGCGCGCCCGGCTGCGGATTCGCCGCCTCCCAATACGCCACGCTACGGCAGCGTACGACGCGCCGCTCTGCATCGGTGACTCCGAGACCGCCTTCATCGGCGTGCGGATCGTAGCGCCAAATCTCCTCGCCGGTCGTCGGCTCGAGCGCAACGACTCGGTTCATTGGCGTGCAGTAGTAGAGCATGTTGTTCGCGTGAATCGGCGTGACCTCGAGCCAAGCCTCGTCGCCCGAGTTGTGCACCCACGCGATCTCGAGCTCGTCGACGTTATCAACGTTGATCTGGTCGAGCGGCGAATGCTGCGCGCCGCCTGGCGCGCCGCCGAAAGTCGGCCAGTCGGAACTCGTTTGCGCATGCGTCACCGAAACGCCGACTACGCAAGCGAGCATCGTGATCGTCATGCGTTTGGCGCGCATTAGGTCCCCCCTTTTTTCCTTGCGCCGTCAGCGCAACGGTCTATTGTTCCTCGAGCGGTGTACACTCATAGGGTCGTACCTGCTCACCGGGCCGCCACATCCACTGCTTGTCGAGGTGCACCGGCTCCGTGAACGTCGCTGGATCCGTCACCGTCAGCTCATACTCGAGCTCGCTGCCGTCATCGCTGACCCGGAACACCTCTTGCGTCTCCATAGCGGCGCTTTGCGGTATCCCCGAATGATTGAAGAACGGCCAGTCGATACCTCGCGTCGTCACGTGTAGCTCCTCGCCAATCCAGCGCCCGACCGAATTGCCGAGCCGGCTCGGAGGATTTGCGAACACCGACTCGTCCTCGAGGTAGAACGTGCGCACGGTGTCGTATTCCTCGATATGCAGAATGACGCGCCCATCTTCCTCGGTGAACTCGATCGGATAGGGCTGCGACATGATCCAAGGCATGCCCTTGGGTGCGCAGTCAGCGATGAGCGTCTCCGTCACGGGGTCGAAGCCCGCCGCCGCAGCCCGCGCCGTCTCCGTCAGCGGGTAACTGTCCGACCAGAGATTGCGGCTCTCGCCGGTGAAATGCGTGCTCCAGACGCGGAACAGGCTTCTGTCTGCGGCCGTGCCTGCAGCGAGCCAGACCTCGGATGTTCCGAGCGTGGAGTCGGTCCAATAAGTATCGACGCCCGGGCGCAAGACGATCTCGCGCCCATCGGCCAGCAGCGCGTTGTTCGAGAACATCGCGTAGGAGCCATCTTTCGCGGCACCACCTGCGAGGCGGACTCGGTCGCCGACGCCGAATACATCGGCGTCAAGATCCATGCGCCTCAGAATGCTGACCGAGTTCGTCTCGATCAACCAGGTATCGCCCTCGTCCGTGCGCACGGAGAAGCGCACGTGCGGATTACGCCAGGACATATCGGTCACGACGCCTTCGATCTCGGTCATCGTGCCCATATCGAAAAAGCCGCCGAAGGCGTGATGTGCCTGCGAAAGCATCGGTACGGCGGCCAAAACACAGCTCGCGGCGACCAGGAAATAGCGTTTGCGCACGACCCCTCCTCGACTGTCTATCCCGACAACTGACGTTCAATCATTGGATGGCGGCTCCCGCGTGTCAACCGCTGCGAGGAATCGGTACTCGGCAGCGAAGCGGGGAGGTGCATCGGGCCGACGAGGACAAGGATGTCACCGGGCACCAGGGACTCGCAATCAGTTCTGGGGGAGCTTT
>Ga0224512_10003949_pt1 | contig 12804 bp, 10 predicted proteins | sample SF_May12_sed_USG_4_FD_169103 | JGI IMG/M metagenome (GOLD analysis project Ga0224512, IMG submission 169103) | Sediment microbial communities from San Francisco Bay, California, United States - SF_May12_sed_USGS_13 | ecosystem: Environmental > Aquatic > Marine > Sediment | place: USA... | reverse complement strand
TCGTGGGATGGTTGGTCGGCCTCGGCCAGGCGCTCTAACGTGGCGTCGGAAAAGACCACGCCAAACCCGAATGTGTCGTGCAAGCGATTCCGCTCGTAGACGGTGACCTGGCTCGCCGGATCGGCCTTCTTGAGCAGGATGGCCGCGTACAAGCCGGACGGCCCGCCGCCAATAGCCACCACCTTCATAAAGCCGTCTCCAATGCCGTGTCACGGTTCGCCCACGGCGGCGCAACGAGCCGGCGGCGGCCGTCATCCGTCATGGAAACGTCTCCTTCCGGTGCGTCGCCGCCAAGCTTGTCCCACAGCTTGCAGGTCACTTGCTTGTGCACCTGATCGAGTCCCTCGCAGTAGTTGGTATACACACACCGACGCACCTCAGCCCCACGGCCGACTCGGATCTTGAGAAACCAGTCCGGATCCGCCAGTGACTGCCGCGCCGACGCTACGATGTCCGCCTCTCCGCGCCGGAGAACGCCCTCGGCCTGGTCGAACGTGGCGATACCCCCGCATACCACCACCGGCGTAGTGAAACCGGCCGCGCGGATGGCCCGCCGGATCCTACCCGAAGCCTGGATGTTACGGCCAAAGGGACCGCGGGCGTCGGACCGCACGGTCGGCATGCATTCATAGCCGCTGGGCCCGGTGTACGGATAGGCCGCCCACCCTACCTTCGGTTGCTTGGCGTCCTCGAACTTCCCCCCGCGGGACAGCGAGACGTAGTCCATCCCGGCCGCCGCGAAGCCGACCCCGAACGCCATCGCGTCTTCTACGGTGCTCCCACCCGGGATGCACTCCTCCGTCAAATAGCGACACCCGACGACCAATCGGTCCGAGCAGCGATCCCGTACCGCGTGGAACACTTCGAGCGGCAGACGCATGCGCTGCTCCACCGGCCCTCCGTAGCCGTCGGCCCGGTCGTTTCTGGCCGAAAGGAAGGAAGCCATGGTATAGGCGTGGGCGTAGTGGAGTTCGACTCCATCGAACCCGGCCTGCTCGGCCCGGTACGCTGCGTCGGCGAAGACGGCCGGCAAGACGCGAGGGAGATCGCGTACCGACGGCCGATCCATGTCGGTGACCCGCTCACGGTACCCGTACCGGAGCGCCTCGAGCTCCCGGGCGTCGAGCAGACCATCCAACGCCTCATCCGGCAAGCTGATGAGGTGCTCCCGGATCTGCTCGTCAGTTCCGGCCAGCCGCGCACGGTGCCGGTCGGTGACCACAAAATACTTCCTGAAATACTTCTCCTTGGCCGGCCGGCGGCGGATGACCTGGAAGTCGATGAGCTGAATGAGGAGACGAGTGTGACCACCGCTCGCCTTCCGCACAGTTTCGACGAGCGTGGCCAGCCCCGGAATGAAGCGGTCGTGCCCGATGCGCATTAGCGGTCCGCTTGGGACGTCCCGTATTCCGGTCGCCTCCACGACCAATGCCCCGGGCCGGCCCTCGGCAAACCGGCGATACCACGCCAGGATGGCCGGTGTGATGTGGCCGTCCTCGGTGGCCCGCCACGGGACCATGGCCGGGACCCAGGTGCGTTGCTCCAGCGCACGCGGCCCCAGCCGGATCGGGCTGAACCAGATCGAGTCCCGCGCCTCGGCCTCGCTCGGCCACCGGGCCTCGGGCAGCGCGTGCTTGATCCGCTCAGGCGGATGCCACATCTACGCCTCCCGCCCCGTCATGACGTGGCGGCTTTGATGATTTGCCCGGCGATGATCAACCGTTGGATCTCGGTGGTCCCCTCGTAGATCCGTAAGGCACGCACCGACCGGTAGAGGCGGTCCAGTGGGTGGTCAGCCAACACCCCGAGACCCCCGAAAATCTGAACCGCATCGTCCACGATGCGCTGTGCGGCTTCGGTGGCGAAGGCCTTGGCCATGGCGGCCTCGCTGGTGACGCGGGGCGCTCCCCGGTCCAGTTCCCACGCCGCCCGGTAGGTCAGCAACCGCGCCGCCGTGAGATCGGTCGCCATGCGCGCCAATTTGTCCTGGATCAACTGAAACTCCGCCAGCGGCTTGCCGAACTGCCGGCGACGGCAGGCATGGGTCGTCGCCTCGCTCAGCGCGCGCTCCGCCATGCCGCAAGCGGCCGCTGCCACAGTGGGCCGCAACTTGTCCAGCGTGGTGAGGCCCAGCCGGAATCCCGTACCCTCGGCCCCGAGCCGGTTCGCAACGGGGACCCGGCAATCCTCGAAGGCAATCTCGCCGAGCGGATGCGGAGAACTCAACACGAGTGGGCGGACGAAGCGAAGACCCTCCGCATTGCCGGGCACCAGAAAGCACGAGATGCCGTCCCGGCCCTGTGCCGCGTCAGTCGTGGCGAACACCGTGTAGAAGTCGGCGAGACCCGCGTTCGAGATGAGGGTCTTGGTCCCATTCAGTCGGTACGCATTGCCGTCGCGCCGTGCCGAGGTGGTGAGGGATGCGACGTCCGACCCGGCCTCCGGCTCGGTCATGGCAAAGGCCGCCACTGCGGTTCCCGAAATGACGCGGGCGACCCACTCAGCTTTTTGCTCGTCGGTCCCGGCCAGCAGAATCGGAACCGTGCCCAACGCCTGGAGGGCGAACATGGCATCGGTCAGCGGGGACGCCGCCGCCAAGGCCTCACGGATGAGAGAGCAGGCCCGAAAATCCTGCTGTTCGATCGCCCGAAGCCATCCGCCTTCACCGAGGAGGGCAACCACCGTTCGCGCCTCGGTCCGGCACGCGGCATCGTCGGCGGGTTCGGGGCGCGGCGCCAGCTTGGTCGCCGCCCACGCCGACACATTGGCAGCGAGGGACAGGTGGCGCTCTTCCAAGAACGCCCGGACCGCCTTCGGGTCAGGCACGCGGTGCTCCGGATCGGCTAGTCAAACACCGGGTCGCGCTTCGCGGTGAACGCTTCATACGCCTCCCGAAAATTGGGGTGCTGCATGCAACGGGCTTGGGCCTGGGCCTCCGCCTCGAGGGCCTCCGCGAGTTCCATTGCAGCCTCACGATTCAGGGCATCCTTGGTCACGGCGAGTGCCTCCGACGGGCCGCGAGCCAGCGCGAGCGCGGTACTCTGGGCTTCTCGCATGAGGTCGTCGAGCGGGACGACCCGTTGGTAGAGCCCAATGGCTTCGGCGCGCGCAGCGTCGATGAATTTACCGGTCATCAACAACTCGGATGCGTGGCCCAGGCCGATGATGCGCGGCAGGAGCCATGCTGCACCCATGTCGGCGCCCGAGAGCCCGACTTTGGTGAAGAGAAAGGCGATTTTCGCGGTGGGGGCCGCGATTCGGACGTCACACGCCGTGGCGATAACGGCACCGGCGCCGGCCACCGTCCCGTTGAGCGCGGCGATGACGGGGCGCCGGCATGTGCGGATCGCGAGAATGAGATCGCAGGTGAGCCGGGTGAACTCCAGAAGCCCCTTCGCGTCTCGCTCGAACAGCGCCCCGATGATGTCTTCGACATCCCCGCCGGAGCAGAAGGCTCGCCCCTGGCCGGTGATCACAATCGCGCGCACGGACGGCTCGGTGTCGAGCCGGACGAAGGTCTCCCGTAACTCGCGGTACACCTCGAACGTCAACGCGTTCAACCGTTCGGGGCGATTCAACGTGATCGTGGCGACCCCGTGTTCGGTGTCGTGATGGTAGAGAAACGTCTTCGGGGCGAGGGACATGGGGTCTCTGCTCCTAGCGGCAGATGACGCAACGGACTCAGGGTAGGACGGCGGTCGCTTCGATCTCGATTTGTGCCCCTTCATCGACGAGGCGTTTCACTTCGACGAGGGCCATCGCAGGATAGTGACGCCCCATGAGCCGGCGGTACACGACACCGATCGCTTTTCGGCCGTCACGGTAGGCGTCGAGATCCGTCACGTAGATCGTGAAACGACCGATGTCTTCGGGCGTGCCGCCGGCAGCGCGTACGACGGTCAGGACATTGGTCAACGCCTGCTCCCATTGCTCGACGAAGGACGAGGCTCGGATTCGCCCGCCTGCAGCGACGGCCGTTTGGCCCGCAACAAAGAGGACCTGGCCGCCGGCCGGTCCAACGAGGGCGTGATTCCATCCCCGCGGGACGCCGAGCGATTCGGGGTTGATGATATCGAAGGTCATGCGAGGAGTGCTCCTCCGTCAATGACAATGGCCTGGCCGTTGATGCCCCGGGCTGCGTCGTCGCACAAGGTAGTCACTGCGTGGGCAACCTCATCCGGGTGGAGCAGCCGGTGCTGCGGGCTGAGCGCGAGAATGGCCTCGAGGGCTGCCTCCTCTGGCAGCCCGGTCGTCCGCATGATCTGCGCGATCGACGCGCGGGTCATGTCGGTGTCGACGTATCCGGGGCAGACGGCGTTCACCGTTACTCCCGCATGGGCGACCTCGGCCGCGAGGCTCCGGGTGAACCCGATGACCGCATGTTTCGTGGCGCTGTACGCGGCCACGTACTTGGCTCCCGACAACCCTGCCACGGAAGCGATGTTGATCACCCGCCCCCACCTGCGCTGCACCATGCCTTCCATGAAGGCCTGGGTACACAACAGCGTCCCGGTCACGTTGACCCGGAACAAATGATCCCAGTCATCCAGTTGGATCTTCTTCACTGGGGCGGAATGGGCCACACCCGCGTTGTTGACGAGGATGTCCACATGCCCAAGGCAGGTGTTGGCGGCGGCAGCCATGTGTCGAACGCTCTCCGGATCGCCCACGTCGCAGGAGATGGCCCAGGCTTTGTATCCGGCGTCACGCAATGCCCGCTCCACTTCGCTCAGGGTGGCGGTGGATCGTGCCGCCACCACGACCGACGCGCCGGCCTGGGCCAAGGCTTCCGCAATGGCCGCGCCGATGCCCCGCCCTCCGCCGGTGACGACCGCTGTCCGTCCTTCAAGCCGCATGATGGTCCCTCATGTGCGATCGGGCTCTGCGTGTGTCGCGACAACAGCATCCTCGAGAATACCGCCGAGGATGTCGATCACTCGCCTTCCCTCTTCCGTGCTTGCCTGGGCCGGGTTGCCAAAGTAGGCTCGCGGGCCGCCGGCCTCGTCAAAGGTATGTTTGCCCTCGCGAATCGCCTGCGACAACGACGCCGGATTCGGAGCCAGGCTCCGCCGGATCTCGTTCCGGACGAGCTCTGGACACTGTGCCAGAATGACGGAACTTTCATACTGACCGGCGTGACACGCACCGCTTTGGAACTCCTCGGTCAAGCGGGGTGCCCACGGCCTCTTGGTGATGTTCGGGAAGATGACCCGGCCCTCGGTCGTGGCAGCCGCGGCATCCAGCGCCGCGAGATGCGCCGGGTCGAGGTGCACGTTGGCAAGCGCGAGGTCGAGCCCGAACCGAGCGACACCCCGCGCCAGATCGGCCACCATGGCCGTCACCGTGCCCGGACCGACCGAGAGCGTGCCGGGAAACTCCGCTGCGAACGGGGCGGCGGTATAGTGAAGGCAGGGCAGCAGGAGACACCCGTATCCCCGCCGCGCCAGGCGCTCCGCGCCGGCCTGCGCCATTGCCTCGGCGATGAGCCCATCCGTCGCCAGCGGGAGATGGGGGCCGTGGGCCTCGATCGCCCCGATGGGGAGGATGGCCAAGGAGGCGGTCTCCTCGAGATCCCGAACCTCCTCCCAGGTCATGTCGGCCAGCCGGAGTGGGCGCATCGTCATTGTGAAGCTCGGAACGCGTGTGAGGACTGCCGGCATCGACTCCAATCGGTGAGCAACTCATGACCTTCGTCCCACCAGAGTCGTTCAATATGGCGGATTACTTTCTCGACGCCCGTTTGCGCGATGGGCAGGCCAACGCGACCGCCCTCCGCACCGGCACCGGGGAATGGACATACCAGGCGGTGGCCGAGCTGGCGAACCGGTTCGGCCGCCTGCTTCAATCGGCCGGCGTGGAGCCGGAGCAACGAGTCATCATTGCGCTCCCAGACGGTCCGGAATTCGTGGCCGCTCTGTTCGGTATCTTGAAGATTGGGGCGGTGGTGGTGATGGTCAACCCACATCTCAAGTCCGATGCCGTTGCCTATTTCTATGACTATACCCGGGCCCGGGCGGCGCTCATCCATCGAGACACCCGGCGCGCATTCGAGACCGCGGCCACCGGGGCCCGCCATCTGCGGACGATCCTCGTCGTGGGAGGGGACGGATTTGCCGAGCAGCTGGCCTCGGCGCCCACCGCGCTCGAGCCCTTCCCGAGCCACCGGGACGATGCGGCCATTTGGCTTTTCTCAGGCGGAACCACGGGCCATCCCAAGGCAGTCATGCAGACCCACCGGTCGTTCGCGAACACGACGGAATGCTATGCCAAACAGGTAATCCGGTACCGCAAGAGCGACATCACGTTGTCGGTGCCGAAACTTTTCTTCGGGTACGCAACCGGCTCGAATCTCTTGTTTCCCTTCGCTGTCGGGGCAAGCAGCGTACTGTTCCCGGAGCGGGTCACGCCGGACGTCGTGTTCTCAAACATCGCGCGGTATCGGCCCACTATGCTGATCGCCGTCCCGACCATGATCTCCCACATGTTGAGCCACCCCGAGGCCGGGTCCCAGGACCTCTCGTGCCTCCGGGTGGTCACGTCTGCGGGTGAGGCATTACCCGTCGAGCTGCACAGGCGCTGGCAGGAGACGTTTGGCGTCGAGTTGCTCGACGGCCTTGGGACCGCCGAAATGTGGCACATCTTCATCTCGAATCGGCCTGGGGTGGTCCGACCCGGCAGCCTGGGAACGGTGGTGCCGGGCTTCGAGGTCCGAGTCTGTGATGAGCACGGCGCGGAACTTCCCGATGGCGAGGTGGGGTGGCTCCGGGTACGGGGACAGTCGCGGGCCATCGGCTACTGGCAACAGATGGAGAAGTCCGCGCAGGCGTTTCAAGGAGAGTGGTACATGTCGGGCGACATGGTGCAGCGTGACGCCGACGGGTACTTCACCTACGCCGGGCGTGGGGACGACATGTTGAAGGTCTCCGGCAAGTGGCTTTCTCCCCAAGAGGTGGAGAACTGTCTGCTCCAACATCCCGCCATCGAGGAGGCCGCGGTGGTCGGCATTATCGATGACGACGGCCTGACCCAGCCGCATGCGTTCATCGTCCCCGTCGGCGACCCGCCCACCGAGCACGAACTCCAGGCGTTCGTGAAAGAGCACCTGGAGTCGTACAAACACCCCAGAACCGTCACCTGCCTCGACAGACTCCCGCGAACCCACCTCGGCAAGGTCGATCGGGCGCGCCTCCGTCGCCGACCCGGCTAGGTGCTCACGGTCGTTCCCACACGTTGTTCGCACGATCGACGTCAGGTAAGGCGCCGTCAGCGTCGATTTCCACCTTCACAACCGGACGACTCGAATCGATGTCGAGGGTGGCGCGCGCCTGCCCCGTGAGCCAGCGCTCGACGGAGACCACGCGATTGTCCGTCGTACCATCATCGAACGTCACGGTCACGTAGGCGGGCATCGGCAGGTATCCCCGGTCCGCGATGACGATTCGGGTCCCGCTGGGAGTTGCCTCAACCATCTCGATGGCCTGGTCCAGCGTCCATGTCTCGTAGTACCAGCTGTGCCAAAACCAATCGAGATCCTCCCCGCTTGCCGCTTGCATCGTGCTGAAGAAATCCCAGGGCTTTGGGTGTTTGAATGCCCACGACCGGAGGTAGGTTCGCCATCCCCGGAGGAAGCGTTCATCGCCCAGATAGCGCCGGAGGGCGACCAGCGTGCTCGCTGGTTTGGAGTACGAGGCCACACCCCCCGCCCCTTGATAGTGGAAGTCGGTCCACCGCATCATCTCGCCTTCGGTCCCGCGTCGCGTCTGGGCGATATACGCTTGCCGGTCTCCCTCGTCGAAATCCTGCCCGGGAAAGAACTCCTTCGCTGCCTGGTTCTCGTGGAACGAAGTCGAGCCCTCATCCATCCAGCCGTACCGCTTTTCATCCACCCCAATGATCATGGGCAGCCACATGTGGGCTTCTTCGTGGGCCGTCACGTAGTAGAGCGCGCTATCGCCCGCGTTGTTGTAGTCTCCAATGAGGGTCATCATGGGGAATTCCATACCGCCACCCATGATGCCGCCGCCCTCGACGGCGGTCATATGCGGCCATGGATAGGGCACCCCAGTGAATCGGGACAGAAAGTCGATGGCATGCTGGGTATAGCGAGCTGAATGCTGCCATCGCGGTGCGCTCGACCGCCAGATCGCGTCTACACGCGTGTAATCGACCTGGCCATCGCCGTCGCGGTCGCCCACCGCGGTGCGTGCGGCATCCCAGCGTGATTCGCGCGTGGCGCTGAACGCCATATCGCGCACGTTCTGGGCGGTGAAGCGCCAGCGCAGCCGTCCACTGGCGGACGTCCGGGTGGCGCGGCCCGGGCCGAAGTCATCCTCGGTCAATACCGCCACCACATCGTCACTTTGTTCCGCCCGGGTGAGGCGTTCGAGCACGGCCGACGGCAATACCTCTGCTCGGTTCTGCAGGGTGCCGGTGCCCATGACCACCCAGCCCTCGGGCGCGTCGATGGTTACGTCATAGTTGCCGTACCCCATGTAGAACTCGGCGCTCCCGAGATACGAATCGAGCTGCCAACCCACCACGTCGTCGTACACCGCCATCTGGGGGTACCAATAAGCCATGTAGATCAGATTGTCTTTGTTCCATCCCATCCTACCCGACTGCGGCGCCTTGAAGCCCCAGGAGATCTCGAGCGTCAGTGAGTCACCCGAGCCCAGCGGCGTGGGCGGCCGAACGCCGAGGATCGTTCCCTGGACTTGATACCCAGGTCCGCGCCGTAGCTCGCCTTCGTTCAGCGTTTGCCCTCCGGCAGCCACGCCGGTGAGCTCGACGCCACCCGTCATCTCCACTGGTCGATTCCGCGGCACGCCAGGCGAGTGGAGGTTCTGGAGAAGGTGGAGGAACACCACATTGAGCGACCGGGGAGAGCGATTGTAGTAGGTGATCGTGGCCCGGCCCTCCAGGCGCTTCTCCTCGGGATCGAGCGACGCCTCGATTCGATAATCGGTCCACTGCTGCCAATACTTGGCCCCGGGCGCTCCCGTGGTGCTTCGGGTCCCGGCCTCGATCGCGGCTCGGTATTCCAGAGGAGGGCTCACCGGGTAGGGCACCGGACGCTCCGGTCGCGCCGTGGCGGGAGTCACAGCTGCTCGAGGGGCAACGCCCTGTTGAACGACCTGGGCAGGACTGCCGCACCCGACACCAAACGCCACCGCGATTCCCAGCACGAGACCTCGCATTGGTATCCTCCCTTTCTTCTGTGTGTCTCAAGGTAGCCAACTCCCCGTGGGGCCGGAGCCGCCTGGGGAGGCAACGAGCTAAAGATGTGTTAGACAGACGCAACCGAACGGCGTTAGGATTCGTAAGAAAGTGTGAAGGCCTGCTCTCTCAGGTCTGGCCAGGGCAGAATCCAGGGCAGACCGGTCACGAATCGAGGCGATGTGCTGCAGCGGCTGGCCCCAAGCCCGATCCGAATCCTGGTCCTGCGCGGCCGCGCAATGGTCGCGCTGCTGAGCATCTGGACGGTCTCGAGCGGCGTGGCCCAGACTGGCGGAGGCTCACCGGACGACCCGGCGGCCATCGACAGGCACACGAGGGGGCGTGCGTTCTACTTCACGCGCGCCGTCTATACCGATGTCGAGCGGCGCGGCCGGTTCGGGTGGTGGAGTGTGGATTACCCTAAGGCCGACCGTCAGTTCCTCATGGGACTGACTCGGCTGACCGGCATCGATGCCCACCATTCCGAAAACCCCGTCAGGCTCGACGACCCTGAACTCCGTCGGTATCCGTTGGTCTACGCGGTCGAGGTGGGGCACATGGCCCTCACCGAGGCCGAGCGGACCGGCCTCAGGAATTACCTGCTGGCCGGCGGAATCCTGCTGGTGGATGACTTCTGGGGCTCATGGGAATGGGCCAACTTCCAGTCGGAGATGGCGCAGGTCCTTCCGGGCTACCCGATCGTCGATCTTCCGGCCGACCATCCGCTGCTTCACGTGTTCTACGACCTTGCCGAGATCGTGCAGGTGCCGAACGTGGGATTGGGACGGGCCGGCGGACGCACCTGGGAGAAGGATGGATACACACCTGCCCTGCGAGGCATCTTCGACGGGCACGGTCGGCTTCTGGTTGTCATCAATTGGAATAGCGACTTGGGCGACGCATGGGAATGGGCGGAGGACCCCTCCTACCCTATCCGGTTTTCGAATTTCGCGTATCAACTCGGCGTCAACGTCATCGTGTACGCCATGAGCCACTAGCACAGTGTTCGACTCGATCTTCTCCTTCCTCTTCAAGTACCGCCCAGCCGTCTTCGCGCACGGACGGCTGGGATTCGAGCCACCCATCCCGCCCGTGGTGCTCGTCGTCGGGGTCACCATCCTCCTCGCCGGCGTTCTCGTGACCTACCGCTCCACCCGGGGCCGGATTGGTCGCCGCTATTTCTTCACACTCACGGGGCTCCGCACCGCGCTCCTCGCCCTCTTGTTGCTGGCCCTGCTCCGGCCCGTGGTGGTCGTGTCGACCGTGATACCTCAGGAGAACATCCTGGCGATCGTCCTGGACGACTCGAAGAGCATGCAGCTCGCCGACCAAGGCGATGCCCCGCGCAGCAGCCTCGTCAGCCGGACGTTCTCGTCCGAGGAGGCCGGTCTGCTCCATGATCTGTCCGAGCGCTTCACCCTCCGATTCTTCCGTTTCGGCACCGATGTGGCCCGGCACGATCGTGCCCAGCCGCTCAGGTTCGGAGAGACTCGGACCAATTTGGGCGCAGCACTGGCAGGGGTTCGCCGGGAGCTGACCGGGGTCCCGCTGGCGGGCGTCGTCGTGGTCACGGATGGAGCGGACAACGTGGCGGACAACCTGGCCGAATCCGTGCTCCGGTATCAATCGGACGGCGTTCCCATCTACACGGTCGGTGTGGGCCGGGAGGTCTTGCCGCGCGACATCGAGCTCAGCCGCGTCGAGGCTCCGCACCAGGTCCTGAAGGGGTCCTCGGTGATGGTCGACGTCATGCTCACTCAAAGCGGCTTTCGCGGCGAGCGGGTCACGCTCAACGTCGAGGATGGCGGCCGCATCGTGAACTCCCAGGAGGTGCGCCTGGCAGGTGATCGCGAGGCCACCGTGGTCCGGGTCAAGCTCACCGCGGCCGAGGCCGGGGCACGCCTGTTCCGATTCCACGTACCGCCGCAGCCCGGCGAACTCATCAGCGAGAACAACGCCCGCGACGTGATGATCTCGGTCGAGGACCGCCGGGAAAAGATTCTCTACTTCGAGGGGGAGCCGCGCTTTGAAGTCAAGTTCATCCGACGCGCGTTGGAGGATGATCAGAACATCCAGGTCGTGACGCTCCAGCGCACGGCGGAGAATAAGTACTTGCGACTCGGCGTGGACGATCCGGATGAACTCGTCGCGGGATTTCCGGCAACGCGGGAAGAGCTCTTCGCGTACCGCGGCATCATCCTGGGTAGCGTCGAAGCCAGCTACTTCACCCACAGCCAACTCGTTCTGCTCGAGGAGTTCGTGGGGCAACGCGGCGGAGGCTTGTTGGTGTTGGGCGGGCGGCGCGCATTCGGCGAGGGTGGATACGCGGGGACACCGCTCGAAGCCGTGCTGCCCGTTGTCCTCCCGCGCACCGCGGACGCGGAGTTCTTCAGCGAGGTTGCCGTCGGACCCACCCCGGCAGGCCTCGTCCACCCGGTCACCCGGCTGGCCGATGACGGAACGCAATCCCGCGAACGATGGACCGGGCTTCCTCGAGTGTCACTGCTCAACCCGATCAGCCAGAGCAAGCCCGGGGCAAGCACCCTGCTCACGGGCCGGTCGGACGCTTCGAGTGAGTCCTATGTGGTGCTGGCCTTTCAGCGCTATGGCAAGGGGAAGGCCATTGCCTTCACCCCGCAGGATTCCTGGCTGTGGCAAATGCACGCCGACGTCCCGCTCGACGACATGACACATGAAACCTTCTGGCGTCAGATGCTTCGCTGGTTGGTCTCAAACGTGACCGATCTGGTCACCGTCGCGACCCCAACGGAACAGGTCGAGCCCGGCGAGACCATCACCATTACCGCCGATGTCCGCGACTCGAGCTACCTGGGCGTCAACGGTGCCAAGGTCACAGCGTCCGTCACCGATGCCCTGGGTACCGAAACCGACTACCCCATGGAATGGACCGTGACGGAAGATGGGGTCTACCGCACCAGCCTCCCCACGGAGCTTGCCGGCCGATACGACGTCCGGGTTCTGGCGCGCCGAGGAGACGCCGTGCTCGGCGAGGGCCACGCGGCCCTTCGAGCGGAGCCTCAACCAACGGAGTTCTTCAGCCCCGCAATGCGGGCCGACCTGTTGAAGGACGTGGCGGCCCAGACCGGAGGGCGCTTCTACACCGAAGCAACCCTCGGCGGACTGGCCGAGGACGTCCGGTACACCGAGAGCGGTATGACGCGGCTCGAGTCCCATGACCTGTGGGATAGTCCTGTTCTGTTCCTGGCCTTACTCGCGATCGTCAGCCTGGAATGGCTGCTCCGCCGGCGCCGGGGTTTGGCATGATGCGCCCGGTCCTGCTGGCGTCAGCACTCTGCCTGCCGCTCGCCACGCTGCCCGCGCAGACGCACCTCGTGGTCGTAGTTGGACTCGGCGGTGAAGCACGGTATCGCGACACCTTCCACGCGTGGGCGCTGGAATTGATCGACGCCACCACCGGCCGCTACGGGGTGCCGGTCGACAACGTCATCTACCTCGGTGAGTCGGCCGGTCGGGATACGACGCGCATCGCGGCCCGCTCCACCATGGAGAACATCGAGCGAGCCCTCACGGACCTGGCGGGACGCGTTGAACCCAACGCGCAGGTGA
>Ga0224512_10003948_pt1 | contig 12806 bp, 9 predicted proteins | sample SF_May12_sed_USG_4_FD_169103 | JGI IMG/M metagenome (GOLD analysis project Ga0224512, IMG submission 169103) | Sediment microbial communities from San Francisco Bay, California, United States - SF_May12_sed_USGS_13 | ecosystem: Environmental > Aquatic > Marine > Sediment | place: USA: California... | reverse complement strand
GAACGCCTTCGGCCATGGCCCGCGCTACCGGTTCGCTGACCGCACCGTGGACGTCGATCACCGCCTTGGGGACGCGAAGAAGATCGCTCTTGGCCTGATTGGAATAGGTGACGAAACCGCGCTCCACTACATCGGAAGAACCTGGAACTTCCGTCAGGATCGCCGCAATCAATCCGCCGGTGCACGATTCACCGGTTGCAAGGGTCACGCCGGCCGTCCGGCATCGGTCGATAAGGGCGGCGGCCTCAGCCGTCAATGAATCGAAGGGCAACGCCGGGGAGCCGCTGCCCATCACAATGCCGGAAGCTGTATCGTGGCGCTGGCCAGTGCCGCGACTCCTTCGCCGCGTCCGGCAAAGCCGAGCTGCTCGCTGGTCGTTGCCTTGACGCTGACGCGCCGCGGGTCGATGCCGACAATCGTCGCGATCGCCCGGCGCATGGCGTCGCGGTGCGGGGCGATCTTTGGCGTCTCACAGATGACGGTCACGTCGAGATTATTGATGCAGCCACCGCGCGCTTTGAGCCGGGCAACCGCCTCAGTCAGAAAAATCGCCGAATCCGCGTCGCCCCATTTGGGATCGGAGGGGGGAAAATGCTGGCCGATATCGCCTTCGCCGAGCGCGCCGTATAGCGCATCGGTCAAGGCGTGCAGGGCGGCGTCGGCGTCCGAATGTCCCTTCAGCCCGCGCGTATGCGGGACTTTGACGCCGCACAACATGACATGATCGCCGGGCACCAGGGCATGAACGTCAAAGCCCTGTCCGGTCCAGGTTTCCATGGATTTTGAGACCATCGCCTCTGCATACAGGAAATCGTCCGGGCTCGTCAGCTTGATATTGCGACGCTCGCCGCTGACGATGCGAACCGCCAGTCCGGCACGGGCGGCGACCGCCTCATCGTCGCTCAGATCCGTTTGGTCGACTGCCGCGGCGCGGTGCGCGTCAAGGATGGCGGGAAATGCAAATCCCTGCGGCGTCTGCGCCAGATGAAGGCCGCAGCGGGTAACGGTTTCAACGATCCGGTCCGCCTCCGCCCGCTTGAGGCTCTCCGAAACGGCCAGGACCGGTATGGCGCCGCAATCGGGCCCGATCGCCGAACAGACCGCATTTATCAGATCGCGCGAAACAAACGGCCTGGCAGCATCGTGAATAAGCACCTGATCCGGCACCGGTTGCGTTTGCGCCAGCTGCTCAAGACCGGCAAGCACCGAAGCCTGCCGTGTCCGGCCGCCCAGGACCGGCGACAGCAGCTTGTCATGATCGCCCACGGCCTGCCGGTAAAGCGCCTCGTCGTCGCGATGAATGACGACGAGCACGGCACCAATGAGCGGATGACCGGCAAAGGCTTCAACCGTCCGGGCCAGCACGGTTTTGCCGCCTAATGGCTCATATTGCTTCGGGCCGGGGCGTTCGGCTCGAACGCCGCGGCCAGCGGCGACGATCAGAGCGGCAATTCGATGCTGTTTTCCGGGATCGGGCATGGTGCGATATCGAATGTGTCAAAGCCTGCTCATAGCATAGCGATTTGGCGCCGTCCGCTCTGTTGCCGAAAGCGCCTTGATTACAATATAAGCAATTCGGCAAGTGCCCGTTTTTTGTTCAACCAGCCATGACATCAATCAAACCGCCAATCATGATTTGTGATATCGCCATCGCGCGGCGCGCCTTTCTGGCGCCGATGTCGGGCGTCTCCGATCTGCCGTTCCGCCGCCTGGCCGCCCGTTATGGCGCCGGGCTTGTATTTTCCGAAATGGTTGCCGGCGAGGAAGTTGTGCGCGGATCTGAGGAGGCGCGCCTGCGGGCGGAAGGCGAGGGGCTGGCCTGCCATGTCGTGCAACTGGCCGGCCGCGAGGCCGGCGCCATGCGCCGGGGCGTGGCGATCGCCGAGGCCGCCGGCGCCGCGATCATCGACATCAATATGGGCTGTCCGGCCAAACGTGTCGTCAACGGCTATGCCGGCTGCGCCCTGATGCGCGATCTGGACCATGCGCTGCGCCTGATCGCGGCGACCGTCGCGGCGGCATCGGTGCCGGTGACGCTGAAGATGCGCCTGGGCTGGGACGCAAGCTCCATCAATGCGCCACAACTTGCCGCAAGGGCCGAGGCCGCCGGCATCGCCATGCTCAGCGTGCACGGCCGCACGCGCTGCCAGTTCTACAAGGGCAAAGCGGATTGGCCGGCAATCAGAGCCGTCAAGGAGGCCGTATCGATCCCCGTCGTTGCCAATGGCGATTTGACTGATCCGCTTGCCGCGCCGGACATGCTGGCCCGCTCCGGCGCCGATGCGGTAATGATTGGCCGCGGCGCCTATGGAAGGCCATGGGTCGCCGGGCAGGCGGCAGCCGTTCTGGCCGGCGAGACGCCGATGGCCGATCCTGAGGGCGGCGATCTTCTGGCCATCGTGCTGGAACATTACGATGCGATCTTGAGCCATTACGGCCTGGTTCCTGGAATCCGCATCGCCCGCAAGCATCTTGGCTGGTATCTTGACCGCCTTGGCGCGCATCCGGGCCTCGCCGCTCTGCGCCGCGCTGTTATGACCGGCACTGATCCGATCGCTGTACGGCAAGCCCTGACCGCGGCGTTTTCACTGGCTGCGGAAAAGGCGGCGGCATGAGCCTTTCCTCGCGCCAGGAGGCGGCCAGTGCGCTAAGTCCGGCAATCCTCAACGCATTGCCTCATCCGGTTTTGCTGATCGACAAGGATGATGCAATCATCAGCGCCAATCAGGCTGCCGAGCATTTCCTGCAGGCCGGCGCCGCGGTGCTCAGCCGCCACAAGCTCGATCATTTCAACCCGTTCGGCAGTCCGATATTCGCACTTCTGGAGCAGGTTCGGGAGCGCCGATCGACAGTCACCGAATATCGCGTCGACATCAGCTCGCCGCGCATCGGCGCCGACCGGGTCGTCGATATCTACGCTTCACCGGTGACCGAACGTCCAGGCCACGTCACCGTCATGTTCCTGCCGCGCTCGGTGACCGAAAAGATCGACCGCCAGCTGACCCATCGCGGCGCGGCGCGAACCGTCACCGGCCTGGCGGCGATGCTCGCCCACGAGATCAAGAACCCGTTATCGGGTATTCGCGGTGCGGCTCAGCTTCTGGAAGCCGGCGCTGATGAAAATGACCGCACGCTGACTCGGCTCATCTGCGAAGAGGCCGACCGTATCGTCGGTCTTGTCGACCGCATGGAAGTGTTTGCAGACGAGCGGCCGGTGCCGCGCGAACCGGTCAACATCCATGTCGTGCTTGGTCGCGTAAAAACGCTTGCCACCTCTGGCTTTGCCCGCGGCATCCGCATCCGGGAAGATTACGACCCGTCGCTGCCGCCAATTCATGCAAACCGTGACCAACTCATTCAAATCTTCATCAATCTAGTGAAAAACGCCACGGAAGCTATTGCCGGACAAGATAATCAGGAGATTACATTTCGGACTGCATTCCGACCGGGTATTCACCTTTCCGTGCCGGGCAGCGCCAGCAAGGTCAGCCTGCCGCTGGAAATATCGGTTTCCGACAACGGGCCGGGCGTGCCGGACGACTTGCTGCCCTATCTGTTCGATCCATTCGTAACCTCAAAAGCCAACGGCAGCGGTCTCGGGCTGGCTCTGGTCGCCAAAATCATCGGTGACCATGGCGGCGTGATCGAATGCAAGTCGCAGCCGAACAGGACGACGTTTCGCATGCTGATGCCGGTCCATTCCGGTCCGGTCCGTTTGGGCATTGCAGGCGAAACCGGTCTGGCAGATCAGCCCGCAGGCACGCCATGATCAAAGGCACCATTCTCGTTGCTGACGATGATGCGGCGATCCGCACCGTTCTCAACCAGGCGCTGTCGCGGGCTGGCTATACGGTGCGGCTGACCTCCAACGCGGCGACCCTCTGGCGTTGGGTGTCGCAAGGCGAAGGCGACCTGATTGTCACCGATGTCGTCATGCCCGATGAAAACGCCTTCGACATGTTGCCGCGCATCAAGCGGGCGCGGCCGGATTTGCCGGTCATCGTCATGAGCGCGCAGAATACTTTCATGACGGCGATCAAGGCGTCGGAGAAGGGCGCCTATGACTACCTGCCCAAACCCTTTGACTTGAAGGAGCTGATCGCCATTGTCGGCCGGGCCCTGAGCGAGCCGCGCAATGGCACCAAAACGCCGCATGAGGATGATCAGGCCGAGGCCATGCCGCTGGTCGGCCGTTCCGCCGCGATGCAGGATATTTACCGGATGCTGGCGCGGCTGATGCAGACCGATCTGACGGTCATGATTTCCGGTGAATCCGGCACCGGCAAGGAACTGGTGGCACGCGCGCTGCATGATTACGGCAAGCGCCGCAATGGTCAGTTCGTCGCCGTCAATATGGCGGCGATCCCGCGCGAACTGATTGAATCGGAACTTTTCGGTCATGAGCGCGGCGCCTTCACCGGCGCACAGACGCGGTCCTCCGGCCGCTTTGAACAGGCTGAAGGCGGCACGCTGTTTCTCGATGAGATCGGCGATATGCCAATGGATGCGCAAACCCGCCTGTTGCGGGTACTTCAGCAGGGCGAATATACCACGGTCGGCGGTCGCACACCGATCCGTACCGATGTCCGGATCGTTGCCGCGACCAACAAGGATCTGCGCCAGCAGATCCGCCAGGGCCTGTTTCGCGAGGATCTGTTTTTCCGGCTGAACGTCGTGCCGGTCCGTCTGCCGCCGCTGCGCGAGCGCGCCGATGATATCCCCGATCTGGTGCGGCATTTCCTCTCCTGCGTCGAGAGCGAAGGCCTGCCGGCCAAGACCATCGACGCCGATGCGATCCAAGTATTGCAGGGCTATCGCTGGCCCGGAAATATCCGCGAACTGGAAAATCTGATTCGCCGCTTAACGGCGCTCTATCCAGGCGAGACCATCGGAGCTGCCCTCATCGATGCCGAACTCACTCCCATGCAGTCAAAAGCGCGTGAAAGCGAAATATTCGACGAGGAAACCCTGCGCGGCGCCGTTGAGCAATATCTGTCGCATTATTTTGCCGGATTCGGCGATGATCTTCCCCCACCAGGTCTTTACCATCGCGTGTTACGCGAAGTTGAATTGCCGTTGATTGCCGCCGCCCTCGGAGCGACCGGCGGCAATCAAATCCGTGCTTCCGAATTATTGGGGCTAAATCGCAACACTCTGCGCAAGAAAATCCGCGATCTGGACCTGCAAATCATACGTGGACAGCGCTAACCTGCTTTTCGCCCAATTTGTGGCATAATGGTCACGCATGTTGCGTGATTGCATCTGGTTTGACACAATCGGATCGGTGATACGCGCAAACCAGGATTGGCTGATCACGATGACCTTGATTGCTGCGGACAAACCGCAACTCGGCCACCGCGACACTGCATTCCGCGAGCACAATCGCATCGCGCGCGCCATCGGCCTGCTTGTCGTGCTTGCTGCGCTGGCAGCCTCGGCGGGTTCGTTCCTTGTTCTGACCGGCGGTACCCAGATCGAGCCGACGCCGACGGTGGTGCGCAATGCCGGTATTGTGAACGGCATCGTCGTTTTCGGCCTTATCGCCGTTCTTGGCTATGAAGCCTATGGCCTGTGGCTGGCGCGCCAGCGCGGCCGCGCCGCCGCGCGCCTGCATGTTCGCATCGTCGCGCTTTTTTCCATTGTCGCCGCGCTTCCGGCAATCCTTGTCGCGATCATTGCTTCCATCACGCTCGACAAGGGCCTCGACCGCTGGTTTTCCGACCGCACCCTGGCGATCATCGACACTTCCCGCAACGTTGCCCAGGCCTATATCCAGGAGCACAGCCGCGTTCTGGCGCTTGACCTTTTGGCGATCGGCGGCGAATTCAACCGGGTGACCCCCGACATTGAGAAGAACAGCAATGCCATTGCTGCCTTTTTGTCCAATCAGTCGCGATTGCGCGGCCTGTCGGCGGTCAAGCTTTTGCGCCGCGACCGCAGCGTCATTCTGGAAGGCAAGACCAGAACCAACCTTGCCGTGCCGCCACCGCCGGAAAATATCTTCACGCAAGCCGATAAGGGCGAACCATCACTGATTGCGCCGGGAACGACCAACCTCGTCGGCGGCGTGCTCAAGCTGGCCAATTTTGACGATGTCTACCTTTATCTTGCCCGCCCGGTCGATCCGCGCGTCACCCGTCATGTCCGGTTGACCAATGAAAATGCCGAGGAATACCGGCGGCTACTGGAAAACCGCTTCGGCGTCCAGGTAGCCTTCGCCATACTTTTCGTCGGCATGGCGCTGGTTGTATTCCTGTCGGCGATATGGATCGGCCTGGGCTTTGCAAACCGGCTTGTTGCGCCGATCCGGCGTTTGATTTCTGCTGCCGGCGAGGTCTCTGAGGGTAATCTTGACGTGCAGGTTCCGGTCCACGGTGCCACCGGCGACATCGCATCGCTGGCCGACACGTTCAACACCATGACCAGCCAGTTGAAATCACAGCGCAACGACGTTTTGACCGCCAATAGGGAGCTTGATGAAAGGCGGCGTTTTACTGAAGCGGTGCTATCGGGTGTGTCGGCCGGCGTGATCGGCCTTGATCCCGCCGGCAAAGTGACGCTGGCCAACGAGCCGGCCATGCTGGCCTTGGGGCTGCAGGAACCGGATCTGGTCGATAAGCACCTTGCCGATCTGGTGCCCGAATTCGGCACGCTTATCGACGAGGTCCGGCTGCGCGGCCGCAGCCCGGCGCTGGGTCAGGTCCAGTTGGCCGGCGCCGGCGGCCAGCGCACGCTCAACGTCCAGGTGACGCAGGAATGGGCCGACCACAGCGACGACGGCATGGTGGTGACGCTCGATGACATCACCGATCTTGTCGGCGCCCAGCGGCGGTCGGCCTGGGCCGATGTGGCCCGCCGCATCGCCCATGAGATCAAGAACCCGCTGACGCCGATCCAGTTATCGGCGGAACGGCTGAAACGGCGCTATGGGTCGCGCATTGCCGAGGATGACCGCGGCGTATTCGATCAATGCACCGATACAATCGTCCGGCAGGTTGGAGACATTCGCCGTATGGTCGATGAGTTTTCAGCCTTTGCCCGCATGCCCAAGGCCGTCATGGAACATCGTGACCTTCGCGAGGTCGTGCGCGAAGCCGTATTTTTGCAGGAAGTCGGCAACCCCGATATCAGCTTTCAGCTAGACAGCCCGCCCGATCCCGTCATGGCGCGTGTCGATCATCGTCTTGTGACCCAGGCGCTGACAAACATCGTCAAGAACGCCACCGAAGCGATTGAGGCGGTGCCGCAAAGCGAGCGAGGCGCAGGCCTGATCGTGATCCGCATCCGGCCACAGGAAGATGCGGCGATGATCGAGGTGGAGGATAACGGCAAGGGCTTGCCCGAGCGTGACCGTGACAGCCTGCTTGAGCCTTATATGACGACCCGCGAAAAGGGCACCGGGCTCGGCCTGGCAATCGTCCGCAAGGTCATGGAAGAGCACGGGGGAACCATCGACCTGCTTGATGCGGCGCCGGCCGGTGACGGCGGCCGTGGCGCTGTGGTCCGGCTGACCTTCCCGGATGGGGAGGTGCGGGTCAGCGACGCTGAAAAAGGCGTCGGCACCGGTGAGGACGAGGATATAAGGGAGTTGGTCTAGCCCATGGCAACCGATATTCTGGTCGTTGATGACGAAGCCGACATCCGGGGTCTCGTTTCAGGCATTCTGGAGGACGAAGGCCATGGAACCCGGGTCGCCGGCAACAGCGATTCCGCGCTTGCTGCCATTGCCGCGCGCAGGCCGAGCCTGGTATTTCTCGACATCTGGCTGCAGGGCAGCCGGCTCGACGGCCTGGCGCTCCTCGATGTCATCCATGAGCAGCATCCCGATTTGCCGGTGGTCATCATTTCCGGCCATGGCAACATCGAAACGGCGGTCTCGGCCATCAAGCGTGGCGCCTATGACTATATTGAAAAACCGTTCAAGGCGGACCGGCTTGTGCTGATCGCCGACCGGGCGCTGGAGGCTTCCCGGATGCGCAAGGAGCTTGCCGAACTGAAACACAAATCCGGCGAGATCCTCGGCCTGATCGGTTCGTCGAGTATGATGAATCAACTGCGCCACGCAATTGAGCGCATCGCGCCGACCAATAGCCGGGTTATGATTTTCGGCCCGTCCGGCGCCGGCAAGGAACAGGTTGCCAGAAGCGTTCATGCGGCCTCGTTGCGGGCGCAAGGGCCTTTCGTCGCTCTCAATGCGGCGGCGATTACGCCGGATCGGATGGAACATGAACTGTTTGGCACTGAAACCGTCAACGGAAGCGGCGGCAAGGTCGGTGCGCTGGAGCAGGCGCATGGTGGCACGTTCTATCTTGATGAAATTGCCGATATGCCGCGCGAGACACAAAACAAAATCCTACGTGTGCTTGTCGATCAGACCTTTGAGCGCGTTGGCGGATCCAACAGCGTCACGGTTGATGTCCGGATCTTGTCGTCGACGGCGCGCGATCTTGAGCTGGAGATCAAGGAAGGGCGCTTTCGCGAAGACCTGTTTCATCGCCTGAGCGTGGTTCCGCTGCGCGTGCCCTCTCTGGCTGAGCGCCGCGAGGACATTCCCGAATTGGTCGCGCATTTCGTCGACCAGGTTTCCGTATCCGCGGGGCTTCCGGCCCGTCGGATCGGCGACGATGCCATGGCCGTCCTCCAGGCGCATGACTGGCCGGGCAATCTTCGCCAGTTGCGCAATAATGTTGAGCGCCTGATGATTCTGGCGCGCGGTGATCCGGATGCGACCATCTCGGCGGAGATGCTGCCGCCGGAGATCGGCGAGATCCTTCCGGCAACGCCGGCGCAGGGCGCGGCGCAAATCATGTCATTATCGCTTCGTGAGGCGCGCGAGGTGTTTGAACGCGAATATCTTCAGGCGCAGATCAATCGCTTTGGCGGAAACATTTCCCGCACGGCCGAATTTGTCGGCATGGAACGATCGGCCTTGCACCGCAAGCTGAAAAGTCTCGGCGTTTAAGCTGAGGCCCTGTAGACTGGGCTGCCATTACAGCGCAGGGGGAAACCACGACGATGCGCGTTATTATTTGCGGGGCGGGTCAGGTTGGGGCCGGCATTGCCGAAAAACTGTCGGCGGAAAACAACGATGTAACGGTGATCGACACATCGACTCGCCTGGTCAACAGGATTCGCGACACGCTCGACGTTCGCGGTTTTGTCGGCCACGGCGCCCATCCCGACGTGCTGGCCCGGGCCGGCGCCGGCGAAGCCGACATGATCGTCGCCGTTACGCTTTACGACGAAGTCAATATGGTTGCATGCCAGGTCGCCCATTCGCTTTTCAACGTGCCGACCAAGGTTGCCCGCGTACGCGCGCAAGGGTATCGGGCCAAACATTATGGCAACCTGTTTTCGCGCGAGCACATGCCGATCGACGTCATCATCTCGCCTGAAGTCGAAGTCGGTGAAATGGTTCTGCGGCGGCTGGCCCAGCCGGGCGCGATCGAGACGATACCTTTTGCCGGCGATAAGGTCACAGTTCTTGGCATAGCGTGTGACGATGATTGTCCGGTCATCGATACACCGCTGCGCCAGCTGACGGAGCTGTTTCCCGATCTCACTGCGACGGTCGTTGGCATCATGCGCAATGACAGTCTTTTCGTGCCGCGATCGGCTGACCAGATGATGGCCGGTGACATCGTCTACGTAATGACGTCGACCGAACGCGTGAAGCGCACGCTCACCATTTTCGGTAAAGAAGAGCAGGCCGGTTCGCGGATACTGATCGCCGGCGGTGGAAATATCGGCCTCTATGTGGCCGAAAATCTTGAACAGCTCAGCAGCGGGGCAAAGATCAAGATTATTGAGCTAAGCCATCCGCGAGCCGTCGAGATAGCCGAACGCCTCGATCGGACGGTTGTTCTGAACGGCTCGGCCATGGACGCAGCGATCTTCCAGGAAGCCGATATCAGCGAGGTCGACACCATGGTTGCGCTGACCAACGATGACAAGGTCAACATCCTGTCCTGCGTCATGGCCAGGAAACTTGGCGCCCGCCGAAACCTTTGCTTGCTCAATGATGCAGCCTTTCCCCCACTGGCCGGCACGATGGGAATCGACGCCGTCATCAATCCCCGGTCCGTAACGATCTCGCGGATCCTGCAGCATGTCCGGCGCGGACGCATCCAGACCGTTCATACCATCCAGGATGGTGCGGCTGAAGTGATCGAGGCTGAAGCCCTTGAAACTTCGCCGCTGGTTGGCCGGCCTCTGCGCGCACTTGATTTGCCGGGTGGCATAAGGATCGGCACCATCGTCCACAACGGAAATGTCATTACGCCGACAGGTGAAAGCCAGATCGCCCCAGGTGACAAGTTTATCATATTCGCGACCGCCGATCAGGTTCCAAAAGTTGAGCAGATGGCGCGTGTCAGTCTTGAATATTTTTGACCGGCCCTAGAGCAACACAATGTCGGCCGTGATTCGCCATTTGGCGATTGTGCTGATCGGGCTTTCCGTCCTTATGGTCCTGCCGGCCTTGATGGCGCTTGCCGATGCGGATCGGCCCATCGCCGCGGCCTTTATCACGCCAGCGATTTTGACTGCCGGACTTGCTGGCAGCATCATTGTCGCATTGCGAGACCTGACACCGCCGCTCAGCCGGGCCGGAAGCCTTTTCTTGATTATTGTAACATGGCCGTGCCTTGCTCTGGTCGCCGCATTGCCACTCGCCCGCATATCCGCGCTGACTTTTGGAGCATCGCTCTTTGAATGCTTGTCGGCTTTAACAACGACCGGAATGTCGCTGATTGTCAATTTGGATTCCCAACCGGCGGCCATCTTGTTCTGGCGCGCGCTTCTCCAGTGGTATGGCGGCGCATTGACGCTAGTCATGATGGTGCTTTTGCTGGCGCCGATGGCGGTCGGCGGGCTACCGCATCGCCGCGTTTCCCTGGTCAGCCTTGCCCGCACGCGCCATGGCGGACATATCACCCATCAGGTACGAATTGTGCTGACTGCTTACGGATTAACGACGCTGGCTTGCATGGTTTGGCTGATCGCGTCCGGCGCGAATCCGGCCGAGGCCGTCTTTCTTGCCCTTTCGACCCTTTCCACCGGTGGCATGACGCCGCGTAGCGAACCGCTTGACAGCTACATTCCGGCATTCGGACAAATCGGCCTGATTGTTTTCATGATCCTCGGCGCAACCAGCATCCTTTGGCAGGGCATGATCTTGCGCCGTGATGGTCATCAGCTGTTGCGTCATCGCGAGAGCTACGCTGTGATCGGCGCGGTGTTTGCCGTCGGCCTTGTCTTTGCCGAACTTTATCATCTCGCCGCGGGCAAGGGTCTTGCCAAAATGCCGACTGCTTTGCTTGAGGGCCTGTTTGCCGGCGCCTCGTTGATTTCTACAACTGGCTTCCATGTCCGCGAGGAGAGTTTTTCAGTCCTGCCGCTGACTATCCTGTTCTTATGCGCCCTGGTCGGCGGCGGCGCCATGTCGACTGCCGGTGGCTTGAAAATGTTCCGGGTGGGGGTGCTCTTGCGCCAAGCGGAGCGTGAGCTTTCAAAATCGCTTTTCCCGCATGGAGTCAAAATGGCGCGTGCCGGTGGCCACGTGTGGATCGACGAAGAGGTCAGGGGTATTTATGCAATGGTTGTGGCTTCGGTTCTGATCCTTGCATTTACCGGCGCCGGCTTGGCATTGGCCGGCATGCCATTTGCCCCGGCCATTGCCGCTGCCATTGCCGCATTCTCCAATATCGGGCCGCTTTACGGCGCCGGGCCCATCGCGGCCGAGCCTTGGCCGGCGCTTTCCGATCTGCCCGCATATGGTCTTGGGTTTCTGGGAATTGCGATGGTTGTAGGACGGATCGAGGTTCTGGCCTTGTTCGGCGTACTGAACGTTGCATATTGGCGCAATCGCTAGAGCAAAAGTGAAACGTTATGTCGCGAATTGCCTATGTAAACGGACGCTATCTTCGCCATGGCGAGGCCTGTGTTCATGTCGAGGATCGCGGCTATCAATTCGCCGACGGGGTCTACGAGGTCTGCGAAATCTGGAACGGCATGATCGTCGACGAGCGCATGCATCTGGATCGGCTGGAACGTTCATTGCGCGAAATGGCGCTCGAAATGCCGGTGGCGCGCAGCGCCCTGAAGGTCATTTTGCGTGAGATCATTGCCCGCAACCGGGTGCGCGACGGCCTCGTCTATCTGCAAATTACCAGGGGTGTGGCAAGACGCGATCACGTCTTCCCGCCGCCCGGCACGCCGCCGGCGCTCGTCGTCACCGCCAAGAGAACGTCGCGTTCTGCAAGCGACAAACTGGCCGAGGAGGGGGTTTCGGTCATCACCGTGCCGGACAATCGCTGGGAGCGCGTCGACATCAAGACCGTTTCGCTACTGCCCAATGCCATTGCCCGGCAGAAGGCAAAGGAGGCCGGGGCGAAGGAAGCCTGGTTCATCGATGCCGACGGCTTTGTTACCGAGGGCGCGGCGACGACCGCCTGGATCGTGACAAAGGAGGGAACGCTTGTAACCCGGCCGGACGGAACCGGCATCCTGCCGGGTATTACCAGGCGAACCGCAGCGGCGGTCGCCAGGAAACAGGGCCTGGCCGTCGAGGAGCGCAAATTTACCGCCAGCGAGGCGCTTGCGGCGCGCGAGGCCTTCATGACGGCGGCCAGCACGGTGGTGATGCCGATCGTGGAAATCGACGGCAGGCCGCTTGCCAATGGCAGGCCGGGATCGATCGCAACCGCCTTGCGGGCGGCGTTTCATGACGTTGCGGAACTGTCGTAGAATCTTCACAAGTTTGCGAATTCTGCAAGTCGTTCATAAGTGTGGGGGTGACAGCTCCT
>Ga0224512_10003947_pt1 | contig 12809 bp, 7 predicted proteins | sample SF_May12_sed_USG_4_FD_169103 | JGI IMG/M metagenome (GOLD analysis project Ga0224512, IMG submission 169103) | Sediment microbial communities from San Francisco Bay, California, United States - SF_May12_sed_USGS_13 | ecosystem: Environmental > Aquatic > Marine > Sediment | place: USA: California... | reverse complement strand
CCCTTCGAGAACCTCGGTCCTTCCCAGGACGAATACTTCGCCTCCGGCGTGTCCGAGGAGATCATCGGCCGTCTGGCATCGGTGCGCGATCTCGCCGTCATCTCGCGGTCCAGTGCGTTTCAGTACGAGAGGTCCGGCAAGACCATGCAGCAGATTGGTCAGGACTTCGGCGTGGACTACATCCTCGACGGCACCGTGCGGTGGGCTCGCAGCGGCGATGCCAGCCGCGTGCGCATTGCGCCGGAGCTCGTGCGCGTCGCCGACGACACCGGCGTATGGGGTGAGACCTACGACTCGCCCATGGATGACATCTTCCAGGTTCAGACCGATATCGCCGGCAAGGTGATCGACGCGCTGGGCGTGGTGCTCCTTGCGGGCGATCGAGCGTCCCTCGAAGCGACGCCGACCGAGAACCAAGAGGCCTACCGGGCGTACTTGCGCGGAACCGATGCGCTTATCAAGACGCCGACCAGCGAGCTAGCGCAGCAGATGTTCGAGCGAGCGGTTGAGCTGGATCCCACGTTTTACCAAGCGTGGGCCGGGCTGTCACGAGCGCACTCGTGGCGATACCACGGCGGGGACCGCACCAGCGGTCGCTGCGAATCGGCAAAGAAAGCCGCCGACGAGGCGCTACGGCTGGCACCGGGTGCGCCCGAAGCACGCATGGCGCTCGGCCTCTATTACTACCGGTGCTTCCGCGACTACAAGCGCGCGCTGGCCGAAGTCGAGATCGCCGAGCGTGACCGACCCAATGATACCGACGTCATCGGTTGGAAGGCGACCTTTCACAAGCGGCAGGGCAATCTGCGGGAGGCGGCGCGCTTGCATCGACGCGCGCTGGAGCTGGACCCGATGGACCTCAGTGCCGCCGGCGAGCTCGGCGTCGTTCACCGTTACCTGCGCGAGTATCCGGAATCAGAAGCGGCTCTAGATCTGGCCATTTCCATCGCACCGGACGTGCCGGGCCCGTATTTGCAGAAGGCCCTGACGTACTACCGTTGGAAGGGCACCGCCGTGGAAGCCCGCGCCGCGTTCGATGCCATGCCGGCAACCGGTTTGATACTGGCCAAGGTCGCCCGGTTCTGGTTGGAGTACTATGATGGTCGCTACCAAGATGCGCTCACACTTCTGGATGAGTTCCCGGATTACTATGATGATCAGACGACCCTGAATGTGCGCGCCGCCCTGGCCGCGTTGTGTTACGACGCCATGGGCGAGGCCGAACGCGCGCGCGCATCGCGGCAGGCGGCTGCGGTGCTGTTGCAGGAGAAGGTGCAGGAAAATCCCGAAGACTTCCGGCCGCACTCGGACCTCGGCCCGGTGTTGGCCGCGCTGGAACGCAGAGAAGAGGCGCTGGCGGCCGCGCGACGGGCGATGGAGCTCATGCCGCCCGAAAAGGACGCGGAGGCTGCTGTCGCCCCGGCGGAGAATTTTGCTCTGACGTATGCCTGGCTCGAGGACTACGACGCAGCGTTTGATCGGGTGGAGGAGCGGTTGGCGGCCATACCGGGCTCGCTATCGGTTCCGCTGATGCGACTGGATCCGCGCTGGAAGGTACTCGTCGGCCAGCCTCGATTCGACGAGCTCGCGCGACGTTACGACATATCGCGCTAGGCCCGGTTCACGGGTCCGGCACTCATCCCGCCGTGTGAGGTGAAAGACTCACGTCTCAAAAACCAAATTGCATTAGTCCCAGGCTTACCCTGAGATCTCTAAACGCCCCGTCCAAGGCGTCATACGGTTTCTCCGCTGCAAGCACCACACTCCATCCCTGGGTGATCGGCGAATCAGAGGGCTGGCGAAGCCATTTCACCTCGATGCCGCCACGGATAACAGGCTCCGCCCAAAGATCGTCGCCTGCTGTGATGTAACCATCGATTCGATGCCCCACGAATACGGAGACTCCGGGCGCAGGACCTGTTCTCGTAGGTCGCCCCCCCCGCGTCAACACCAACTGGTGCTGCGAACTGGCCAGCGCCGCGACACCTAGGAACACACGCGTCAACGTGACAGCGTCTTCCATCCAAGCCACCACAACCATGGGAGCTAAGGTTGCAACACCCAAGAGCGACATGGTGACCTCGTCATCGTTATGTCGATTCTTGAACAAAACGGTCATGTTGTATTCCGGCCTGAACACGTAGCGTCCCTTATCGAAGCTGAAAAAGATACTCGGGACAGCCGCATCGGCGTTAATCAGAACACCAGCGCCGCCACCGTTTTGGGCTAACGTCGGCCACGGTAGCAGCAACAAAAGTGCAGCCGCTAACGTGCTTCGCATATTCTTCCCTCGGTTTGCAGACACCAAACTCTGTCTCGCAACGCGCCCCGCCGGGGTGACGCTTGTCACGAAAAACCACAAGCGCCAATCCAGCTGAAGTCGCGCTTCTTAGTTGTGGGGAGGTGGGGTCGTTTTGGAGTGTAGTTGAAATATCGCACAAGTGTCGTAGCACCGCAAGGGCGAATGCCGAGCACGAGTGGCCCGGCGAAGCGAGCCGAGCGCTCCCCATCGGAGAGGCTCCTAATCCCGGTGGCGTCGCCAACGGAACCCGGCCCGCGGATCAGCGGATGGCCGGCTTCGTCTCGTAGAATGTCGGTGGTTCATAGGTCCAACCCCTTTTCAGACGACGCTCCTCGCGAGCGATCATGACCTGCAGGTATCTTCCCACGAACGGCGTTGTCAACCGCGACTTGAGGCCGAGCTCGCGGTGAATTTCCTTGAGGACGCTCGTGATCCTGGCCGACAGGGCCGCGTTTGATCGATACGATCGCTTCGCCGCCCACAGTGCTCCGGCAAGCGTCACAGGGAGGTCGCGCGCCTCCCACGCGAACCGGCGACGGATTCGCAGGTTAGGATGTCTCTTGTATCTCTTCCATCCCTGGAGAACCGTGCGGGCGATCCGGAGAATGCTCGGTCCGTTCACAAAGAAGTCGCGATGAAACGCTTTGAGCAGGAACTCTGTTTCCATGCCGCCCCGGATGTGCGGGTGCCGGAAATTGAACTTGAACTGTCCGTGGATGTCGGCATCCAGGCACTCGCTGATGTCGAGAAGCGTTCCACGATCCTCGTGTTCCTTGTGCAGAGGAGTGCCGGGAACAGCCGTGTAGAGCATGAACTGGTGGAACTCGGTACCGTGGCTAACCGCGTATTCGATCGCGGCGTCAATGTTTTCGGGTGTGTGCTCTTCCAGGCCGATGATCGTGGAACCGAGAACGCAGATTCCGTGTGCTTGCATCGCGCGTACGAGTTCGCGCGTGTCCACTCCCCGAACCTTCGCGTACTGGGAGTTTTTTCCCTCAAGACCCATCCAGACCCATGAGATTCCCAGCCCGACGAGTTGCTCCATGGAATACAACCGCAGCGCCTTCGCCGAACTGAAAACGTACAGCGACCAGGCCTTGTCGTGTTCCGCCATGAGATCTAGCAATCTGAGCGCGCGCTTTCGATGCAGCAGGAAGTTTTCGTCCATCACGAAGAACGACTTGACGTCCATAGTCTTTTCGCAGTCGAACATCACTTCGAAAAGTTCGTCACCGGTCTTGTAGAAGTCGATGAAATTACCTTTACCGCCAAACATCGCAGAAGTCGAACAGAAGTTGCATCCTAAGGGGCAGCCCACCGAGGGGATCAGGGTTGCAGTTTGTTCGCTCCGTTTCGCCCTGACCCCTACACCCATCGTGCGCGTGCCTATACCGGAGACGATGTGAGGATGAGTGACTGGCTGGCTCGGATCTTGCGCAAGGAACCGTCGCATCCAGCGCACACCCTCGCCCGTCACGATGTGGTCAGCGTCGATCTTTTGGTCCAGATTCGGGAGATTCGCGAGGTGGCCCCCGACGACGATCGTGGCCTCCGGAAGATGCTGGCGGATCACGGAGCACATCTTCGCGACTTTTCCCACGTTGACCGCGATGGAACTGATCCCCACGATGTCGTACCGTTGGGTTTTGACTTCCTGCACGAAGCGGTCGAGCGTGGGGAAGTCGAGCAGTGTGCACGGCGCATCGAGATTCGCCTGGATCATCATCAATCCCCATGAGCGATGGTGCATCCGGAGCGAGAAGGCATGTTGAACGCGTGTCACCTGATTGTGGTAGAGCTCCATCGGGTTAATCGCTCGACTGCCGTACTCGTCGTCCTGAGCATAGGGACCGAATACGCTGGTGAGCAGAACGCGGGCGTTCTTTCCCAGCGGGTGAACGGGATGGGCGGTGGTGTGGTCTTTAACAGATTGTGTGCTTTCAGCCAACGGACCCACCTCTGCAAACGCACGGGGTAATGACGGGAAGCGCGATCGCGCCGTCGGGTAGCAGCTGCATATTTACGGCCAACACTATCAATATCTCGAGCAAAGTGTCAACCGACACGCGCGATTCCTGCCTGAGCCACGTTAGCGAACCATCGCCGGTCCGGTCTGTGCCCTCAGATCACCAATCGAGAACAGCTAACAGCTTCACAAAATACACACCCGAAGCCAAACCGCCGGCATTCCATTGCAGAGTGTACTCGCCCCCACCGGCGAATGCTTGCCGGGCGCCTGCGATCGTCGTAGTAACTGATATGCGGAATGCCCTGTGAATCGAGCGCGATCGAAGTGCGGCGGCCGGTGCGGGCGAATCGTCGCCCCGTGCCACCGTCTGCAAACATCTTACCACGTCCACAAGCCAATATCCATCAAAGTCTTACGACGCTCGGGCGGCGGAGCGAGGTAAGGGCGGCCAGGTGCACCGGTTCTCGGTCCTTTCGCGGGAACGAGCGAGGATCACCCGCCGCCGACGGGACGCCGAGCGAAGTGGAGCGTGGGCTGAGAACCGGTGCACCTAGCAGCGCCACAAACAAAAAAGAGCCCCTCCCTTTCGGAAGAGGCTCTGCATTATTGTGGTGGCCCCACCAGATTTTGCTCGAACCTTTGTCGAGGCTTTGCTAGCTAGTGTATTCGTGATCCAGCAAGGAGTGCACAATGACATACCGCCTGGGTGTGGCTACCGGGTCTATGATGGTCGCATTGCTATTATTCGGATGCTCAAACGCGGGCGACAGTTCTGACAACATTGTCGCCGATCGAGTCCCTGCCTCCTTTGAACGCGTCAATATCGCGGGCGTGACATCGGACCACGCCAGCACCGGCGGCGTGAGCTGGGTGGATTACGACGGGGACGACGATCTCGACCTGTTCGTCAGCAACGGTTACGACGTGAGCACAGAAGTACCGGATGGGCAGCCGAATCATCTGTATCGTAACGACCGCGGTGGCGGTTTTCTCGAGATCACAACTGGGGCCCTCGCCACGAGCAAGGGAATCTCGTCAGGCCACACCTGGGGAGACTACGACAACGATGGCGACCTGGATGTGTTCATTGCCAACCAGCAGGATCAGAATAACGCCCTTTTCCGCAACGAAGGCGACGGCACGTTTGTCTCAGTAGAAAACGAGCCCCAGGTGACCGATGGCGGCCATTCGTACGCCGCCGCATGGGTGGATGTGGACAACGACGGGTGGCTCGATCTCTTCGTCTCGAACGGAGGCATGAGCCATGTGGGCAGAAACGGGCTGTATCGTGGCACGGGGAACGGTCATTTCGAAAAGGTAACTGAAGGCGACATCGTCACCGACGAAGCGGCCACGTGTGGGATTGCATGGGGCGATTACGACAACGACGGCGACCTCGATCTGTTTCTGGCCAACACTGGCTTCGCGCCTCCAACCAACAACAATGTTCTTTATCGCAACGACGGCGGATGGACGCTCACCCGAGTCGAGGACGTCCCGGTAGTGATCGACGGACTACCCTCCTGTGCGGCAACCTGGGTGGACGTTGACAACGATCTCGATCTCGACCTCCACGTCACCAGCATGTACGGGCTCGCCAATCTCCTCTATCTCAACGACGGAAGAGGTTCATTGAGTATTGTCAAGGGGTCGCCTTTGACTCTCGACGGCGGCCACAGCTATGGAGCAAACTGGGAAGACTACGACAACGACGGTGACATGGACGTCATGATCGCGAACTGGGGCTCCGGGCCGGACGTGTATCTAAACGATGGACAAGGCCATTTTGACAAGTTGCGCTCGGGCGACCTCGGTGGACGCATCGAATTCGCCGGCGCTATCGCATCGGGCGACTTCGACACCGATGGCGACATCGACGTGTATGTCGGCAACTGGCCGAACACGCCCGGTTCTGACGAACTCAACTCGCTTTATCGTAATCGCGGTGGCGGCGGGCATTGGCTTCGCATCCGATTGATCGGTACGAACAGCAACAGGTCCGCGATCGGTGCACGCGTTCTGTTGACCTCGCACCGCGGCGCGGAGACGGTCACACAGATGCGCGAGGTTACGACACAGATGGGCTTTCGGGGTCAAAGTGATTTGTCGCCTCAGTTTGGGCTGGGCCGGGCCGATGGAGCGTTGTCACTCGAAGTCCGTTGGCCCTCGGGGAGAATCTCAACAATGGACGACGTCGCTATCGACCGGGTCTTACATGTGACTGAACCCGTGTCGGCATCCGACTAAGACGGTCTACCGAATCCCATCAACTCCCCCGCCTGGAATGCCGCCCGTTCCACGGGCGACCCGAACACCGCGACGTGCTCGGGACGTTTTGATACAGCGCAAAAGTCCTGGGAATGGTCGGCGTGATGGCCGTCACGGTTCCCGGCCCTGCCGGGTCGCTTTCGTTCCCGGCATCGTCCACGGCTGTCATCTCGTCATGGACTGTTCCTGCGTCGTAGTCGGGATGGGTGCGCGGATCGAGTTCAGCCCATTCGTTCGGCCATTTGTCGGAGTCTCGTATTCTGCCGCCCCTGTCTGGAATCTCATCCCAGCGTTCCTCCTCCACAAACGTCAGCTCGCCGTAAGCAATGGCATCAATTATGGCATGAACTGCCACCACATTCTGCTTGATAATGTACCCGCGGCTCTTATTGCCAATTCCGCCGCGGTTTTCAAAGAACATAGCGGCTGTTTTCCACCCAGCATCATGTCCGTCCGGTCCGGGATTTCCCAGCATCATTGAAGACACAACCGCCGAGTGGATGTTGACGAGCGGATATCGAGATGGATTACAGAATCCCAGTTTGCTTACCGCATCATAACCGACCACTGCCATCCCGCGGCTGACATCCCAGATCCAGGGCTCCAGAAATTCCTGCCGTACCGAGATGCCAATGGAAAACGCCGTCATTTGATTGGTATCATTGCCGTCTTCATCCTCTACGAAGTATGTCCCCTGGTGGTGGATGTCGATGGCATAATGGGGTCTGAATTCGACCCAGGCCCAGTAGAAAGCTATCGATTCAGGTTCTGAGTAACCAGTTCCACCGGTACGCCACCAGTTCCTGTTTAGATCGATTCGATTAGCATTCCTGCGCCAGAAATGTTCACTGCCGTCGGGATTGTAGCTGGGAATGATCCAAAACGTCATTTCCTCGAGAATGCGCCTGCCGCTGCCGAGCAGGCTCTTAATGATTTCCAGGCAGGCATCGTTGCCGTAAGGCTCGTCACCGTGGATTCGGCCCTGGATCCACATCCTCTCCGGCCCCGATCCGAGCTTGGCAATGTACAATGGTCGCCCCTCCGGTGTGTAACCGACGATTCTACAGTCATCACACCGCTGCTGCGTTGCTCCAGCTTTAGAAGCTCGGCTTCGACCTCGTCAAAGGTCATTATAGCGGACCTGTTGGCATCCTTATCCGGAGGGACAAAAGGTCCCCCTGGACGGACAGGAGCGTCCGCGATCGCCGGCAAGCTGAAGCCGACCAGTACCAACATAACCAACAGGTTAATTAACAAATGCCTCGGGGTTTTGCTGGATGGAGTCTTGTCTCCGCGCACGGCTACCACCTCCAAGGCGTGAAGGGAGAAACGCGGTCGTCGGGCGGAAAAGGAACGCCGCCCGATGCGCCATTATAACACATTGTCATCTCTTTTTTTGCACTCCAACATACGGGCTTAGCGTCGATATAGGCAATGGATTATGGAGTGGCGCGGGCAACGGGCATTTGGACCCGTGTATGCCTCACATACGAAAGGCCGTTCGACGTAGTTGCCGAACGGCCCGATGTGTCTGGTGGGCCTACCAGGATTTTGCTCGAACTCTTGCGCTGCCCTTCTGGCAGCGTAAGCCTGGGATCTACGTCACTGGTTCGCACTTGGTTAAGAAGAGATGGCGTACCCGAGGAGAACCGCCACTGTGCCAAGCACAGGTTGGTGAGACAGTTCTACAACTGCGGCCGCGGCGCTATTTCAAGAACACGAGCTTCCTCGTTCGAATAACCGTCCCCGCCCGCATGCGACAGTAATATATACCACTCGCCACTACGTCACCAGACGTGTTGCGACCGTCCCATACCGCGTCATGAGTCCCGGCCGGCTTCGTCCCGTCTACTAGGTCGCGGACACGCGCACCTCTGACATCGTAGACAGCCAAAAACAGGGTTGTCTGCTCGGGCAACTCATACCGAATGGTCGTCGTCGGGTTGAATGGATTCGGGAAGTTCTGATCGAGCTTGTAGGTTGTCGGAACCCTGCTCTGCTCATCCCCAATGCCCGTGGCAGTCGCATTAGAGTATTTGGCGAGGAATATGTCGAAGTTGCCCGCACTCGCGAGCCCACCACCCCCAAAGTCCACCGTGCCATCGATGTGCCCGGTCACCAAGACGTTGCCAAGAGAGTCTGTCGCAACGCCATAAGACTCTTGATGTAATCCGTCGCCGAAGCGCTGACTCCAAAGGTGGTTGCCGCTCCCGTCGAACCTCGCAACGAAAATATCATCGAGGCCCGCGCTCGTCATTGGCCCGCCCCCAAAATCCACGCTGCTCCGATAGTATCCCGTCACCGCCAGGTTGCCCGAGCCGTCGGCCGCGATGCCGTAAGCGTACTGCTCGCCCGCGTCGCCGAAGCGCTGGCTCCAGACGTGGTTGCCCGCCGCGTCGAACTTGGCGACATAGGCGTCGAAATCACCTGCGCTCGTCAGCACACCGCCCCCGAAATCCACATCGCTCTGAAAGTACCCCGTCAAGATCACGTTTGCGGAGTCGTCGACCGCAACGCCCTGAGCATAATGCTGAGCCGCGTCGCCGAAGCGTTGGCTCCAAACATGATTGCCCGCCGCGTCGAATTTGGCGACAAAGATGTCGAATGTGCCCGCGCTCGCACTCGCCAGTGGTCCGCCGCCGAAGTCCACGTTGCCGCGGAAGCGTCCCGCGACGATCACGTTGCCCGCGCCGTCAGTCGTGACACCTCTGGGATGCTCAATGTCCGTGTCGCCAAAGCGCTGACTCCAAAGGTGGTTACCCGCCGCGTCGAAACTGGCGAGCAGGATGTCCGTACTGCCCGCCGTCGTCAGGCCCCCACCCCCTAAGTCCACGGTACCCGCGAATTCTCCCGTTACAACCACGTTGCCCGCACCGTCCGTAGCAACACTGTAGCCATTTTGTGTCGCCGAATCGCCGAATCGCCTGCTCCATACGTGGTTGCCAGCCGCGTCAAACTTGGCCACAAACATATCCCCGGCGCCCGCGCTCGTGAGCGGCCCTCCCCCGAAGTCCACCGTACTGGCGAAGCCCCCTGTCACGATCACGTTGCCCCACGCGTCGGTCGAAACACCTTGGGCAACCTGGACACTCGCGTCCCCAAAGCGCTGGCTCCAGAGATGGTTGCCGGCCGCGTCGAACTTGGCCAGAAAAATATCGTAGTGGCCCGCACTCGTCAGCGGTCCACCGCCGAAGTTCGTAGTCCCCTGGAACTCCCCCGTAATGATTACGTTGCCCAAAAAGTCGGTGGCGACGCTGCGGGCAAACTGGTAGCTCGGGTCGCCAAAGTGATGACTCCAGGTGTGAACGAGGGACTGCGCTTCTGATGTGGGGGGCAGTGCCAACATACAGTTCAACCAGCTGACCACTAACAGAAACGTGCGGATCAACATGCTGGCACCTCCGTCGAGTGAGGAGTTGTCGCTGCTGCTAGGATGCGCAAGTCGGCAGCATAGACTTTAACATGGTTACGGGGTGGTTTACAAGAGTTCTACCGCGTCATCGACAACAGTCTGCGATTCCTTTACACCAACCACAGTAAAACCAAAAGCCCCTACGCAAGCCCGCCTCCTTCAACTTCCTGCAGCAGCAGGAACGCTTTGACCAATTCGTCAGGGTTTACAACAACGAGCGTCCCCACCAGGCGCTCAACGGCGCCCATCCCGGCGACGTGTATACACCGTCAGCTCGGGTCTACGAGCCACGCCTCAGCCCGATTACCCGTTTCACGATCGCACCGTCCGCGTCACTCGTTGTGGCCGAATCTGTTTCGACAAACGCAAAATCAATCTCAGCACCGCGTTCGCCGGCCAAACGGTGGGCATCAGAGAGGTCGCTGATCAGATTTGGATGGTCAGCTTCATGCACTATGATCTGGGATTCTTTGACAAAGAAAAGGGCCGGGTTGAGCCGGCCCTTCATCCGTTCACACTGGAGAAAGTGTTAACCATGTCTCCAGAATAACGTGTAAACCATGTGTCCGGAATACACCTTTCAAAAAGTGGTGGGCCCACTAGGATTTTGCTCGAACCTTTGTCGGCGCGCTCTTGGCCGCATAGAGCTTCTCTGCGTGTTGCGGGCTGAAATCAGTTGCTTGACCGAGGGCTGCTTCGGGTTGAAGAATGCCCGCTCGTCCACTGCCCCCTAGGCTCGGTCACCTCGCGGACGAAGAAGACCGCGTCGGCCTGAGCGGGTAGCAAACCGCTGCCGATAGATCCGTTTTGGAGGAAGTTGCACTTTTCGTTATGCAACGGTCCCCTTTTGTCACCCGACGTGAGTTGGAGAACAAAGATGGATCCGGCCTTGGCCATCAGATGCTCAACCGCTGCAGGGTTGCTGTCTAGGTCCTCCACTCCCGCTGGTGACAAAACAGTGCCGTGTCGACCGTGGTCGTAGAGCATCCAAATCGAATAGATCTCCTCGGGATAGCGTCTAGCCAGGTGGGTGCCAACGGAGGTCCACATCGTTGGCGCAGGTGAGCCGATGGGCCTAACCGTGATCTCTTCGCTATCCTTGCTGAGATGGAGGTTGTGCCCCATGAGGATCACCTTTGCGTCGGATGGGAGATCTGCAAGCATTTCGTCCATCAGCGACGCCATGCCCGCCTCACGATCACGCAGACCGTGTAGCCATTTCATGGTACGTGGACCTTCCTTGGCAGCCTCGCAGAAGCGATACGTCCCGGCCAATTGGCGCACGGTACGCCTCAACCGTCTTGCGTCACCTTCACCGAGTATCTTCTCGACCCCCTGGGATTTGGCTGCGAGAAACTCCAGCAGTTTCTCTAGTCGCTGGGCTTCCTCAATCCGTGATTCGCCCGCGACGCGATTCAATCGTCTGAGGATCTCCTGGACCATGAGGTCCTGTGAGTGCTGGTCGAGAACTGACCGGGCTTCCTCGTAGCCGACGCTCGGGAAAAGGCTGATGTCGAAACCGAACCAGTGCAGTCGAGGCGTCTCCGCCGGTCGTGTCTCGTTCAGCGATCTCAACGCCGCCAGGAATCGGTGTTCCTCTCCGACAAACGCCTGCCGGAACGCCGGGTTCTCCATGCCCGGAAATCCCTCGGGTTTGTCATCGCGATCGTCTCGCCTTCCTCCGGTGTAGCCGTAGAGGGCCACACCCTGCAAATGGGTCGCATTTCTCGTGTCAAGATAGCGGTTGATGCGCTCACCATCCGAGTAGTCCATCTCCATCCCTATAGGGATATTCAGATTCACATAAGACAGAACGAAAAGATAACTGAAAATGAACAGCGTGAAGCAACAGATGTTCCCTCACCTTGGGAGCACGGCAGGCCTTGTCGCCACAAACTCACCGGCCTTGAGACGCACGAAACATCTGCCGCCTCATTGCCTCACCCCCTGGACCAGTTCTGTGCTAAAACGTCAACTGCCCAATTGAATAGAACGGGAATCGATCCCCCTTGTCAGTGATCACGATATAATCTGAGTGTCTATGGGTATTTGTGTGGCTGGAACGATCGGATATAAATACAGCCGTCGAGACGTGGCTCGTGATCTGCGACCGTACCGCACTCGCGCGTGGGCTTATCCGTCTATTGTTATGATTGAAGACTACCCGGGGGGTTAGAGAGCGAACCGGTGTCGAGGGCTACAGCTTGAGGAACGGCTTGCCCGAGAGAAACCGTTCGAAGTGGGTGCACGGTCCGACCTCTCTTTCACCGGCGCATAACGGGTTAGTGATTAACGACAAGTTTAATACTAAAAACGAGTCGTTTTCAATTCGTTTATCATCTACCCGTCAGGCACATTTGTCAATATTCCTGCCAAGCGCTACCAATTCCTGAACGCACAATAGGATCTAAAGAGATCCCGCGTCTTGGGGGGGGCTCCGAGCAGCGCCACAAACAAAAAAAGAGCCTCTCCCTTTCGGAAGAGGCTCAAGATTTTGGTGGGCCCACTAGGATTCGAACCTAGGACCAACCGGTTATGAGCCGGTGGCTCTAACCACTGAGCTATGGGCCCTCTTCGGTGTGAGGCCTGCCCCCGATTCAGCGGCCAGTCCTATACGATCTCCGTGTACCCTTTGAGCTTTCTCGCCCGGCTCGGATGCTGCAGCTTCTTTAGCGCCTTGGCTTCGATCTGTCGCACGCGCTCACGGGTCACGTTGAATATCGTGCCCACTTCCTCGAGCGTCCGCGGCGTGCCATCACCGAGGCCGAAACGAAGACGAATCACTTTCTCCTCGCGGCGCGTCAGCGTCGAGAGCACCTTGGTCAGCTGCTCGCGCAGCATCGCGTGCGCCGCCGTTT
>Ga0224512_10003946_pt1 | contig 12809 bp, 11 predicted proteins | sample SF_May12_sed_USG_4_FD_169103 | JGI IMG/M metagenome (GOLD analysis project Ga0224512, IMG submission 169103) | Sediment microbial communities from San Francisco Bay, California, United States - SF_May12_sed_USGS_13 | ecosystem: Environmental > Aquatic > Marine > Sediment | place: USA... | reverse complement strand
GCCCCACAACTTCGTCCGACCTGACTAGATCGCCAGACTCGGCAACTCCGGTCGGCTGTAGGGCCAAGTGGCGCCCACTCGCCGTCAGTCGCTCCCAGAAGCCAACCAGGGGCGAATCCCCCGGCGGCGGGCCACCGACCTCGGTCCAGGCATCGCCGCGCACAGCGAGAGCTTGCGGCGCCACCGCCACATCTCCCTGCACCCACCGCCTGGTAGGCGTGGTGGGACCGACGGCGCCGGCATCGATCGCTTGGTCTGCGACAAGAGACACGGCCGCTTGCACCAGCGCCGATGGTGTCCCATCTGATGCAACGACGGTGACATCGTGGGCGCCAGGGCGAAAGTCAACCGCGACCGGCGGAACGAGACGGCGGAACTCCACCGGTCGAACGTCGGAGCGAGGGACGCCCACTCGGTACGTGTCTGGAGTCCGACGCAGCCACCGCGAGCGTTGGTCGGGGGGAACCCGCAGGTCGATATTGAGACGGGGGCGGTGGCGGTATTGGATCAACCGCACCCGGCGGACCACCGCGCCGGGTACCAGCGGTCGCATCACCGCCTTGACCCGCCGCGACCACTTCATCCGCTGCTCGACCAATCGGGAATGAAGCCTTCGACGTCAGGATCTTGATGGATGACCCCACTCGGTGAGCGGTCGGGCGCCAGGATGGCAGCCTTGACGCTCCCCTCCCCTGAGGCCGATCCGGCCATGGCGTGGTCGGGAGCATCCTCCCAACCCGCTTCGCGGATGGCGCGAGCCCTCCACATCACCGGCTGGCCAGACAACGCGACTGCCCTGGTCTTGGGGCTCGACTCAAGCGCACGCGCTGCATCGATAACGAAATCGTCTCCTGCCTGGCCAACGGCTCGCCAGTCGAGGATGTACTTGCCCCGAGCCGCTTCGGCTGCTGCCGACGCGGATTCGGCCTCCTCACGCAGGTTCCAGCCACGCCGATCGCATAACTCGATCAGCGGACCGGGAGGGCCGATGGGAACGACTTCGGCGTCCTCCACGGTCTGGTCACCTAGCTCGCCGACGTCGGCGACGTCGGCGACGACGATGCTGACCAAGGGATAGTTAGCTCGCTTCAGCTCTTTGAGCCGCCCTGGGGCGTAGAGGCCGGGGTGACGTTGTGCCATCTCGCGGCGAGCGGATTCGAAACGAGCCTCCGTGTGAGCGCTCATAGAGGCTCCGTGGCGGCGGTACCGGAACAAGGCTTCCGGAACCACCCTTTGGCCCCACCCGCTGGCTGTGAGACGGACCCACAGGTCCCAGTCCTCGTTGCCTTGCCCCATGGTCTCGTCGTAACCCCCAACTTGCTCGAAGGCCTCCCTCCTGATCATGGCGCAGCCGACAACTGAGTTCGACATGAGAAGCTGATACTCATTGAAGGCCCTTGTGGCGTAGACACCCTCGACATCACCGAAGAACTCTGCCCAACAATGGACGAATCCGATCGAGGGATCTTCGGATATCTCTGAGAGCAGGCGCGACAGGTACGTCGGCTTCAGCTCGTCGTCGGCGTCGAGCGGCACCAGATAGCGCCCTCTGGCAGCCGACATCCCAGCGTTGCGGGCAGCCGACAGGCCGGCGTTGTCTTGGCGTATAACCCGAACCCGAGGCAGCTCGAGCTGGTCGATGATGTCGATCGTCACCTGATCTGTCGACCCATCATCGACGACGATCACCTCGAAGCCGTCGTGATCCTGCTCGAAGACGCTCATGATGGCGTCATCCAGATACTGCCCCTGGTTGAAGCACGGGATGACAACCGAGACGTCGGGAGCGATGTTGGGATCCGCCTGCGCGGCCTTTTCCTCGAATGCGGTGCGCCGCCTCGCTGCCTGGCGCCGCTCCACCTCGGCCGGCCAACTGGCTTGGCGCCGAAACCGATTCTTGATCGAAGCGGGCAGGATCTTGACCGCCAATCTGGCAATGGGTTCTGGCATGGCCCGCAGCAAACGATTTGCCCAGGTTGCCTCGCCGGATGGCTGCGTCTCATCGCGTAGTGATGACTCGATGGCCGACACAGCAACGGTGCCCAACCCCGCTTGGCTCCTCGGGTGCCTCACTGCAACAGGAGCGCGGTAGGCGCTGAGGCCGTCTTCGACCTGAGGAGGCGGAGCTGCCGCCAGCACGTCAACGCCTGACCGCTCGGCAGACATCTCAGCGAGAAGGCTGGCCAATCCGGCTGCGCTGCCATCGAAACGCCGCGCACCGCTTTGTTCGGTGAAGTACCCGTCGAATGCCTCGATCTCGGACAGAACCAGTGGCACACCCATCCGTCTTACCTCGTGAGCCGCCAGGCAGAAGCTCTCGAAGCGGCTCGGGATGACCACTGCCCACGCCGACGCCAAGGCATCGGGCACGGCGGAACGCTCCAGCCTCGGCTCGAAAGAGAATCGACCCGCCAGGTGTTGCGGGATCATCTTGTGCAGCCGACCCAACATCATCTCCTCGTGGGTGAAGCTCCAGCCATCGTCCCCGATGATCCTGAATCGGGCGTCGCTTGTGGCAGCCGCCAGGTCAAGGGCGGCCTCCACGAAGACCTCGGGCCCCTTCACCTCGTCGAGGCGGCCGAAGAAGACGAACTCAGGATCTGGGCTCGGGCGGCGCGCCACAGGATCCGTCGATGGCACCAGGGGTGGGGACACCGCGATGCGATCGGGGTCGACGTCGTAGCGCCTAGCCACGGTTAACGCCATCTGGGGCGATGGCGCAACAACCCGGTCGGCCATGCGGAAGCAGATGCCCTCGGCCATCCGGGTTGTCCTGAGTTGCGGCGGGTCGGCTGCAATCGAGTCCAACAGCATGTCGAAGGGGCCGTGGAAGCGAACGGCCAGGGGAACGTTGCCCAAGCCAAGCTCGGCTCGCCGAGACAGTGCCCAGAACCCGAGGGCTCCATAGTCGTGGAACTCGACCGATGCCACAGCGGCAGGGTCCAATTCCGTCAGCGCCGTCGCGGCCGTTCGTGAGTGCGCCAGGAATGGCAGAGGCGCTTCGCGATCGGGCATTCCAGGATCGACCCTGATCACTTGGTACGGGGCGGGCGGGACGTCCGCGGCACCGACCAGCAGGACAACCACCTCTCGGCCTTCGTCAGCGAGACGCCGTGCCAGCTGATCGATCAGAGCGGCCCCGCCACCTGTGTTGGCTGGCTCCAGCTCTGAAGTGACGAATACGAGCTTACGCCCAGCGCCCATCAGGGTCGGCTGGCAGTGCCGAAGTAACCGGCCACGGGCTGAATGGCCCCGTCCCCCGAATAATGGACAGCGTGGTCGGCTACTCCCTGTGCGTTTTCCAGCTTCACGTACCAGTTCCCATCCGAAGGCCTGTATACGGCAACGGTGTCGGCCCCGGTGCCATCCCAATCGCCGGAAACGAGAACGTCGTCGGGATCGCCGAATAGGAAGGAATGGTCGGCGTTGCCCTGGGTGAGCGAGAAGCGGTAGTAGACCAGCCCGGTCGCCTCGCGGTGAAGACCGACGTCGTCGACACCATTGCCGTCGAAGTCGCCGACGAAAGGCTTGTCGCCCAGGTCTCCGAACAGGAAGTTGGCATCGGCCGCCCCGAGGCCGCTATCTCCACTCCCCAGCCGATTGATGACGTAGAAACGGCCCTCGGTCGGTCGGTACAGCGACACCGTGTCGCAGCCATTTCCATTGAAGTCGCCGGCCAACGGAAGGTCGCCTGCGTCGCCGAAGAAATAGTTGATATCGGCGATTCCCGTGGAGTTGGAGTTACGGAGATAGACGTAACCGTCGGCACGGCGATAGAGGCCGGGGGTGTTGACGCCATCGCAGTCCCAGTCCCCGCTGAAAGCAACGTCGCCTTCGTTCCCGTACAGGAATTCAATGTCATCTTCCTCGGCCGCAACCCGATCGAGCAACGACCAGGAGGCATCGGAGTCGGCGAAACCGATCTGGTCACAGGTGAGTGGGCCAACACACGTTGGGCCCGCATCCCACGGCCACGGCTGCGACGGGAGGAACCAACGGGTGAGGTCCTCCTCCGCGGCTCGAGCGCCGCCCAGGTACACCCTCATCTGGCTGCCGGCGTGGGAGAACAGGTCGTCTCGGCCGTCGCCGTCGTAATCGGCAACGAGGATCCGGATGCCCTCTGCACCGGTGATGCCGGAGGGGATAGTTGCAGTTATCGCGAAACCGGCATTCCCCTGTAGCACCCTCACCGTGGCAAGGGTGTTGTGCTGGATGGCATAGACATCATCGACTCCATCGACGTCGTAGTCACCAACGGCGAAACTCCAGCCCGAGGTGGTGTCACCGATCGATGCGACGCCGGCCGCCACAGTCGCTTGGTAAGCGGATGCTCCGGAAAGAACAGTGATGGAGGTTGTTGGACCGCGCCCTATGGCGAAAAGGTCGAGGATGAAGTCCGAGTCGTAGTGGCCCAGGGCGAGCTCCATGTCTGTGATCCCGGCCGGAGTGAACGTTCCGATCACATCGGTGAAGTCGGATTCATCTGAGTACACCGTGAGCGTAGACCCGTCGTCGCTGCGGACCCATAGATCGGCTCTCGAATCGTGATCGAGGTCCCCCATCATCACATTCGAGGCATCGGCCGCGATGGAGGTATCACGGCGGATTCCCACGATGCCGAAACCGAACCTGGAGCCGGCAACTTCAACCCGCAACGTCCCTTCGTGGTCCGAAATGAAGTACAGATCCTCTGAGCCGTCGCCGCTGCGATCGCTCAAGACATGCGTACCAGCCCCGCTGAATGCCGTTTCGACTGCCAAGACGTTGTTGTTGAACCCGCTGGCAGCGGTGAGGGGCGGATACGGAGCGGGACGGGGCCCATACCCCGGTGTGGCCACGGGACCCATCCACGAATAGTGCATGGTGTCTTTGAGCTCCACCCATTGTCCTCCCCAACAGAAGCCGGCATCGATGAACGCTTGGCGGAACCAATCGGGCATGTCCGTTATCAAGGTGTTGTCCGCCCGATGGGGATTGGCCGGCGGGTTGAAGTCGACGGCATTGCCGAACAGGTGTTGCGATGCCCTGGTGGATCCGCCGATCGAACGAAAGGCCCATCCGAACTGCGAGCTGATCGAGTACTCGAGCCCGAGGGCCGCGTTGAAGGCCAACCCCTCGACCACCTTGTTGAGGGCAGGCAGAACTCTCTCGTGCATCTTGATAGCTGCACCACTACCGGGAACAGCCCACGAAACCAGGCTGGCGTCGATCTGAGCGCGATCGCGGCCAAAGAAGTCAGCCCATGGCCCGTAGAGCAACTCCGAGCTCGATCGAAGGCCCCCTCCTGTGAGATAAGGGGTGCGGGGGCCGTTGGTCCCGTTTCCGCAGCCCCTGCTCTCATTGAAGCTATAGCCCGCGTCGCCGGCGTCCGATGTGGCCACCGCAGTCGGTGCAACCGAAACGGCCAGGATGAGCGCGAGAGCTATCGGAATTGTTCGACGCATGATCCCTACCAGGTTATTCGCGACTGCTACTGGGCTCCGAAGCCAGACAAAACCGTCCAAACGCTTCTTCCGAGAATGTTGAGATCGAGCCATGGGGACATGTGCTTCAGGTAGTAGAGGTCGTAGGTGAGCTTTTCGACGGTGTCGGCAACATCATCGGCGTAGCCATAGTTGACTTGAGCCCACCCGGTGACGCCGGGCCGCACCAGGTGCCGGTAAGAGTAGAACGGGATGCTTTCGGCGAAGCGCTCAACGAACACCGGCCGCTCGGGACGTGGCCCCACCAGGCTCAGATCGCCCTTCAGGACGTTCCACAGCTGTGGGATCTCATCAATCCGGAACCGACGCAGCACCCTTCCCACACTGGTCAAGCGCTCGTCGAGCTCGGCGGTGAACTGCGGTCCATGGCGCTCGGCGTCCATGACCATCGTGCGGAACTTGTAGAGGGTGAACCGTCTGCCGCCCCTGCCAATGCGGCGCTGCTTGTAGATGGCTGGCCCCTCCGAGTCCATCTTCACCGCCAGCCAGATGAGCCCACCCACCATCCCCCAGATGGGCAAGGTCACCAGCACCAACAGTCCATCGAAAATGCGCTTCAAACCCATGTAATCGACGCGACGAGACACTGGCGCAGCCACTTCCCAGCCTTCGACCAAATGAACCATCGGCAGTCGACCCGTGTGCTCCTCGTAGACGTTGTTCATCGATCGCACCGCGATGCCGGCCATGTTGCACGATGAGACGAACTGGGCCATCGGGTCAGAGAGAACCGACCGCAAGTCGATCGTCAGGACTCCGTCGTGAATCGGTTCAGAGGGGGGCATGCTGGCCGGGTCGAGAACGCCGAGCACCTCGGTATGGGGGGCATCGGCCAGATCCTCAGCAAGTCCCTTCTCTGCAGTGATTATCACCATGCGTTCGGTCCACGGGCGACGCCTGCGAACGACACGGTGAGCGAGGGAGCCTGCCAGCCACACGGCCGCGGTAACGCCGAGGAACGATCTCGAGTAATAAGCATCTCTGGCGAAAACGAGGCCAACAGAGGTGACCGTCAGCGACATGGCGATGATGGCCACTGCTCGGCCATACGTCGGCCGCGGCACCGAACGCGCCCACATCCGAGCGCTGGCATACGCCGCCGCCACCGCACCGCCGCCAAGCAACCCCGCCATCGGCCACAGGCTTTGGCCGTTCGCCACGTCAGCAGCCCAGAACCAGGGGGTATCGAATACAAATACGGACGCGACGCCCATGGCTAACCCCAAAGCAATGAGGTCGCTGATCAGGATGGAGATTAAGAATCGCCTGCGCACTGAGGCCGAAGATTAGCGGGTGAGGGCGTCATCCCCCGGTACGCTCGCTCTGCATGGATGCCACCTTCACCCACAGCGCGTCGATCTCTCGGCCGAGGGCTGAGGTGTGGACCAGACTCCAGATTCCAGCCACCTGGGAGTTGTTGGGACCTATCGATAAAGTATCCCAGCCCGTTGTGGAGAACGGCCAGCTCAAATCGTTCCACTGGCGCACCCGGGCCGCGGGGCGCGACATCAATGGCACCGCTCACACCAGCGACTACTCCCCTCCTGAGCACTTCGAGCTGGCCCTCGACGCCGGTGAGATCTCCGGCACCTTGGAAGCGCTGTTATCGGGCGACGGCGAGACGGACCTCTCGGTGACGCTGCAGATACGCCCCAAGGGGCCGCTGGCAACCCTCTTCTTTGCCGCGGTTCGAGAGGTGGTGGGCAACGGCTTCGCCGACCACGTGAATGAGTTCGCCCTAAGCCTGGAGGACGACTCCTAGATCTCGGCCTCAGCTTCGGCCAGAGTCTCGGCCTCTTGGGCTGCCTCGGCGTCGGCCAGGGCACCCGCTGCGGCTCTCACCGCATCGGCATCGCCCTCCACCATCTCGGCGCGGTCCGATAGCAGCGTGACCTGGTTGCGATAGATCTGAAGGAACCCACCATGCACCGCAATGGTGGTTTGTTTGCTGCCGTGATGGATAACCGCCGCTCCAGTCGACAGCACCGCCATGGTCGGCTCGTGGTCGGCCAGGATGCCGATATCGCCCTCTGAGGTCCTGGCAGCGACGAACTCAGCTTCGCCCGACCACACGATGGCCTCTGGCGAGACGACGTCCACTTGGAAGCTAGCCAACGCTCTGCAGCTCCTTCGCCTTCTCGATGGCCTCTTCGATGCCACCGACCATGTAGAACGCCTGCTCCGGGAGCTGGTCGACTTCGCCGTCGACGATCATGCGAAACCCCTTGATGGTTTCCTCGAGGGGGACCGACTTGCCTGGGAAGCCGGTGAACTGCTCCGCAACGAAGAAGGGCTGGGACAAGAAGCGCTGAATGCGCCTCGCCCTGGCCACGATGAGCCTGTCCTCTTCGGAGAGCTCGTCGATGCCGAGGATGGCGATGATGTCCTGCAGGTCCCGGTAGCGCTGCAGGATCTCCTGCGCCTCGCGGGCGGTGTTGTAATGCTCATCTCCGATGATGCGTGGGTCCAAGATGCGCGAGGTCGAATCGAGCGGGTCCACCGCCGGATAGATGCCTTGCTCCACGATCGATCTTGACAGCACCGTCGTCGCGTCGAGGTGAGCGAAGGTGGTGTGCGGCGCAGGGTCGGTGATGTCGTCTGCCGGAACGTAGATCGCCTGCAGCGAAGTGATGGACCGCCCGGCCAGCGACGTGATTCGTTCCTGTAGCGCGCCCATCTCGTCGGCCAGCGTCGGCTGATATCCAACCGCCGATGGCATCCGTCCCAGCAACGTCGAAACCTCTGAACCGGCCTGGGTGAAACGGAAGATGTTGTCTATGAACAAGAGCACGTCCTGGTGCATCTCGTCGCGGAAGTACTCGGCCATGGTCAGCGCCGCCAAGCCCACCCGAAGGCGAACACCGGGCGGCTCATCCATCTGGCCGAAAATGAGTGCAGCCTTGTCGATGACTCCGGACTCCTGCATCTCGCGAAAGAGGTCGTTGCCCTCACGGGTGCGCTCTCCCACTCCGGCGAAGAGCGACACGCCACCATGCTCGGTGGCAACCCGATGGATCATCTCCTGGATGACAACGGTCTTGCCCACACCGGCGCCGCCGAACATGCCGATCTTGCCGCCCTTCACGTATGGCTCGAGCAGGTCGATCACCTTGATGCCTGTCTCGAACATCTCCTGGTTCGAGCCAATGTCCTCGAAGGCAGGGGCGGGACGGTGAATGGGCCAGCGCTCATCGAATTGGATGCTGTCGGGGGGGACATCGAGGGTCTTGCCCAACACGTTGAAGATGTGGCCCAGAGTCTTGTCGCCCACCGGAACGGAGATGGACTGACCCGTGTTGCGGACCTCTGTCCCCCGCCTGATGCCGTCGGTGGCCTGCATGGCTATGGCACGGACCAGGCTGTCACCCAGGTGTTGGGCAACTTCGGCCGTAACGGTCCGAGTTTGCTCGTTGAGCGAGATGTCGAATTCGAGGGCGTGATAGATCTCGGGCAAGTCGCCAGGGGGGAATTCGACGTCTACCACAGGTCCCGCCACCTTGACGATTCTTCCGTTACTCATTCATGCTCTCCTCTATGTACTCAGCCCTGGGTGAGGGCTTCTGCGCCGCCGACTATCTCGGAGATCTCAGTGGTGATCTCAGCCTGACGCGCTTGGTTGGCTTCTCTGGTGAGGATCTTTGTCAGCTCCTCAGCGTTCTCTGTTGCTGCCTTCATCGCCCTGCGACGAGCGGCGTGCTCTGACGCGGATGCTTCCAACAGGATGCCGAACACCGAGGCCTCCACGTACCGAGGCAGTAGACGATCGAGGATCTCTTCGGCCGAAGGTTCGTAGTTGTAGCCCGCCTTGGGAAGTTCGGCGCCCTCCGACGCCTGGTCGCCTGGTTGCGGTGGTTCGATCGGCAGCAGCGGCCAGAGCACCGCGGTTTGGGTCATGGCCGACAGATAACGGGTCGTGAAAGCTTCGAGCGAGTCGATGCTGGCCTCGGCAAAGTCGTTCATGATGGTGTTGGCGATGGCTCTGGCGTCGCCGTAACCGGGCGCGTCGGTGACGCCCAGGAAAGCTTGCTCGATCTGATACCCGCGATAGCGGAAGTAGGTCTGCGCCTTCTTGCCGACCACGTAAAGGCGAGGCGGCGTACCAGCGTTGTTCAGCTCGATGAGTCTTGCCTCGGCAAGGCGGATGACGTTGGTGCTGTAGGCGCCGGCCAGGCCGCGGTCCGAGGTAACAGCCAGCACCGCCGGTGTGCGGATCTCGCGCCTCTCCAACAGAGGATGACTCGTTCCGCCCGCCGCTGCTCCAACGTTGGTTATGACGGCCCTCATCTGATCTGTGTAGGGCTGGGCAGCCTCGACTCTGGCCTGGGCCTTGACAATGCGCGAGGCCGCGATGAGCTCCATCGCTGAAGTGATCTTCATGGTCGACTGGACGCTGCGGATGCGCCGGCGAATGATCCTGAGTCCGGCGCTAGCCATCACTGCTCCCGACAACGGAATCGGCATATGCCTGCACGGCCGCCGCCAGCGCTTCCACGTCGCCCAACTCGCCGCTCGTGGCGATGCCTTCGAGCATCGCGCCATGCCTGGTGCGGAAGTGGTCCCGCAAACCTTCCTCGAACTGCTGGATCTCCTCTATGGGCACCCCGTCCATGAAGCCCTCGGTGACGGCGTAGATGGCGATCACCTGCTCCTCCATGGAAACGGGGGCGAACTGACGCTGTTTGAGGACTTCGACCACCCGCCTGCCTCGCTCCAACTGGGCCTGCGATGCGGCATCGAGCTCCGATCCGAACTCGGCGAACGCCTCCAGTTCGCGGAACTGCGCCAGGTTGATGCGAAGAGGTCCCGAAACCTTCTTCATCGCCTTGGTCTGAGCGGCACCACCAACCCGGGACACCGAGATGCCGGCGTTGATGGCCGGTCGCACACCCGAATAGAACAGGTCGGTCTCCAGGTAGATCTGACCGTCCGTGATCGATATGACGTTGGTCGGGATGTAGGCAGACACATCTCCCGCCTTCGTCTCAACGATGGGCAGGCCGGTCATCGAACCGCCCCCCAGCTCGTCCGACAGTTTGGCGCACCGCTCCAACAGGCGGCTGTGCAGGTAGAACACGTCGCCCGGATAGGCCTCCCGCCCCGGAGGGCGGCGCAACAACAATGAGATCTCACGGTAGGCAACGGCCTGCTTCGAGAGATCGTCGAAGATGATCAAGGCGTGCTCACCGTTGTACATCCAATGCTGACCGATGGCCGAGCCGGCGTAGGGGGCATACATCTGAAGGGCAGCGGAAGCCGATGCCGAAGCGTTAACGACCACCGTGTACTCCATGGCACCGGCGTCCTCTAGCGCACCTACCACCTCTGCCACGGTCGACGCCTTCTGGCCAATGGCAACGTAGATGCACTTAACCCCAGTGGTGCGCTGGTTGATGATGGTGTCGACCGCGATGGCGGTCTTGCCGGTTTGGCGGTCGCCGATGATGAGTTCGCGCTGGCCGCGCCCGATCGGGATCATCGCGTCGATTGCCTTGATGCCCGTTTGCAGCGGCTCGAACACCGGCTGTCGCTGAACAACCGATGGGGCCTGCACTTCTAGCAAACGGCGCTCGGTCGCCTCTATCGGGCCCTTACCGTCAATCGGTTCGCCTAGAGAGTCGATCACCCTGCCAAGCATGGCGTCGCCCACCGGTATCGACAGGACTCGGCCGGTGGCCTTGACTGTGTCGCCTTCCTGGACATGTGAGGCTTCACCCATGATGACGGCACCGATCGAGTCCTCGTCAAGGTTGAGGGCAACACCGAGCAGGCCTCCGGGGAACTCCAACATCTCAGAGGCCATGGCGTTGGGCAGTCCCGAAACCCGGGCTACGCCGTCGCCGACAGACGTCACATAGCCAACGGTCTCCGACTCGAGCTCGGGGCTCCAGCCAGCAAGGCTCTGCCTCACTGCGGAAGTGATGTCTTCGGTGGTGATGTTCAGCTCTGACACGCTTACCTCGCTGTCGTTTCCAATTGTGTTCTCAGTTGGCGAAGCCGACCCTTCACCGACCCGTCGATAACAACATCCCCCACCGTTGCCACCACGCCGCCAAGCACCGACGGGTCGGTGACGGTCTTCACTTCGATCTGTTTTCCGGTTGCCCTGCTCAAAGCCTCGGTCAGCTTGGCGAGCGTTGCCTCGTCCAACTCGATGGCGCTTCGGACCTCGGCCACGGCCCGATCCTTGACGGCAGCGGCCTTGGCGGCCAAGAGCTCGGCTATCGAGGAGAACTGGCGGGCACGACCGGAGGTGATCACGAACGAGGCCAGAGAGATAGTGAGCGGTGAGGCCTTGCCATCGAGGAGCTCTTCGATCAGGGTTGCTTTTCGCTCCGCCGGAAGTCGAATGTCGCCGAGCGCATCGCGTAGTTCCGCGGACCCCTCGACGGCGCGCGCAACTCGCAATAGCTCATCGGACACCTTGTCCAACTCGCCCTCTGCGGATGCGATCTCGGCGATTCCTGCGGCGTATCCCTCGGCCTGGCTCATCAGCCTCCAATACCTCCCAGCTCATCGATGTAGCGGTCGACAAGGGCTTGCTGGGCATCGCGATCGATGCCTCCCGCAACCACCTTCTCCGCCACGTCGAGCGAAAGCGATGTCACCTCGGAGCGAAGATCGGCACTGAGGCGTTCGCGCTCGGCCGCCGACTCCTCTTGAGCACGCCCGGCGATGCCGGCGGCCTCAGCCTGGGCCTTGGCGATCATGTCTGCCTTCATCGATTCGGCTGTCTGGCGCGCTTCTTCGATGATGCGATCGGCTTCGGTGCGGGCGCCGGCCAGCTGCTGGTTGTAGTCGTTTAGCAAGCTCTCGGCCTCCTGCTTGGCGCCCTCGGCCTCTTGTAGCTGCCCGGTGATAGCCGCCTGGCGGTTCTCCAGGGTCTGTTTCAGTTGGGGCAACGCGTACTTCCACACCACCGCGAAGATGATGGCGAAAGCGATGATCCCTGCGATGAGCTCCGAAGACTCCGGCAGAAGGAGGTCAATCCCTTCCGACGCTTCTTCTTCTTCAGCCTGCGCCAGGAATTGCGCTGCGATAAGCATGGCGTTCATTTCGAGTCCTTCCTCAGGCGATGAAGAAGAGCACGAACCCGATGAGGGCTAGCGCCTCCGTGAACGCGATGCCTAGGAACATGGTTGTGCGGGCAACGGCTGCGGCTTCTGGCTGGCGTGCCATCGCTGTGATGGCGTTCCCAACCACGATGCCGATGCCGATGCCGGGGCCAATCGCTGCCAGGCCGTAGCCCACCAATGCGATGGCTCCTTTGAGCTCCTCGACCATTTCGGTTTCTCCTTTTCGAGTAGTCCTAATGCTCCGGATGAACTG
>Ga0224512_10003945_pt1 | contig 12810 bp, 12 predicted proteins | sample SF_May12_sed_USG_4_FD_169103 | JGI IMG/M metagenome (GOLD analysis project Ga0224512, IMG submission 169103) | Sediment microbial communities from San Francisco Bay, California, United States - SF_May12_sed_USGS_13 | ecosystem: Environmental > Aquatic > Marine > Sediment | place: USA... | reverse complement strand
TTGGCCGCTGCATGCCGGCCAAGCTGAAGGCGGCCGACGTCGCCTGGCCGGTGCAGTACGAACGCGGCAATATCTTTTGAGGTGGATTTTTTGAAGGTGGGCACTGGACTCATGGACGGCGGAAGCACACTCACCCTGACCCTCGACGGCGCCCCCGGCGGCGCAGCCGCGCCTGCGCTTAGCGCCGGCATCGACGAGCTCGTGATCGCCGGCTGGACCGGACGCGACCAGGCAGCGATGGAGGCGCATATCGAGGAGCTCGCCGCGCTCGGCATCGCCAGGCCCAAATCGACGCCAATCTTCTACCGCGTCGCCGCCTCGCTGCTGACGACCGACGCCGAGATCCAGGTCGCCGGCGAGGACTCCAGCGGCGAGGTCGAGGCGGTCATCCTCAGCCTTGCCGACGGGCTTCATATCGGCGTCGGCTCCGACCACACCGACCGCAAGGTCGAGGCCTACAACATCACCGTTTCCAAGCAGGCCTGCGCCAAGCCCATTGGCCGCGCGCTCTGGCGCTTTGAAGACGTCGCGGACCACTGGGACGATCTGTCGTTGCGCTCCTGGACCACGGTGGGCGGCAAGCGCCGCGCCTACCAGGAAGGCAGCGCCGCCAGGATGCGCCATCCCTCCGAGCTCATGGAGAAATATCTGGGAGCCGGCAAGACGCTGCCCGTCGGCACGGCGATGTTCTGCGGCACGCTCCCGGTGATCGGCGCGATCGAGCCCGGCGAGCACTTCGAAATCGAGCTTGAGGACCCCGTTGCGGGGCGCACACTGACGCATTCCTACGCCACCAAGACGCTGCCGGTCGAAGGCTAGCCATAAAAGGAGACCTCACATGTTGTTCAACAAACCGCATCTGGAGTTCCACGCGCTCGACATGGAGGACGGATGGGAGACGCCCGAAGGCTACCCCTCGGGTTTCAAGCAGAAGATCCTCGCTTCCGACATCGACGAGGACGGCAAGAAGGGCAGCCGCTCGCGCCTCCTGAAGGTCGAGCCTGGAACCTACTCGACCGAGCCCTTCGTCCATGACCACTGGGAGGAGGTCTTCCTGCTCGAAGGCGATCTAATCGTCGGCAACGACGCCGAGGGCCAGGGCGGCGAGAAGTTCGTCGCCAAGACCTATGCCTGCCGCCCGCCCGGCGTCTATCACGGGCCGTTCAAGTCCGACAACGGCTGCGTGATGTTCGAGATCCACTACTACGACGAAGCTGAAGCCTGATCGGGGCTCTGAGCGTACAATGGCCGCAAAGGGCAGTTCTGAAAATACGGCCGCACTCGTTGGAACCGACCCAGGCGCACGGGCGCGGCCGGCTGCACGACGCGCAAACTCGGCGCCGGGCTCGCCCGCGCCCTCGCTGCGCGCCCAAGCCTACGAGGCGATCAAGCGGCGGATCACGACCCTCGACTACGCGCCGGGCGAGCACTTGAACGAAGCGGCGATCGCCAAGCAACTCGGCATTGGCCGCACACCGGTCCACCAGGCGCTGGACCGGCTGATGCTCGAAGGCATGATCGACATCATCCCCCGCAAGGGCGTGATCGTACGCCCGGTCTCGCTCGACGAGCACCTGCAGCTCACTCAGGTGCGGCTGATCAACGAGCCTTACTGCGCCAGCCTCGCCGCCGAACGCGCCGATGCGGACGAGATCAATGCCATGCGGGCGTCGCTTGACCGCGCCCACGGGCGGATGGACGCGCGCGACGTAGCCGGGATGATGGATCTCGACCGCGATTTCCATGCCTCCATATCGCGCGCCGCCCGCAACCGGGTCCTGGCGGACGTCCTGCGCGGCCTGCACGAGCGCTCCTTGCGCTTCTGGTTCATCTCGCTTTCCGATCCCCACCACCACAAGCGGGTCCAGCGCGAGCATGAAGCGGTGTTCAGGGCGATCCGCGACCGCGACCCCGACCGCGCCGCCGACGCTGCCCGCGCGCATATCGAATCCTCGCGAGACAACATCATGAAGTCGATCTGAGGCTCGCGCCGGCGCGAGTCTGCGGCCGCGCTGCGACTGGCCGAGACGTTGAGGCCCCATAAAACGAATGCTCATCCTGAGGTGCGAGCGCGAGCGAGCCTCGAAGGACGGGCCGTCGTGCTCAGCCCTCGCTGTCCTACAGCCCGAAGATCCTCGCCGCATTGCCGCTGCGCACCTTGTCGCGCACCGATGCGTCCAGCGCATCCACCCGCGCAAGGCAGCCCTTCATGTCGCCGAAATTGAAGGGATAGTCCGAGCCGTAGAGCACTTGGCTGTCGCCGCCAACGCCGAGACACATCTCCAGCGCCTCCTGCCGGTAACAGACAGCGTCGTAATAGATGTGCCGCAGATACTCCGAGGGCGGCCGGCTGATATTGACCTTGGCGCGTTTCGTCGTCTCGTAGACCCGGTCGAGCCGCCCCGCAAGATAGGGCAGCGTCGCGCCGGCATGCCCGACGATCAGCTTGAGCTTCGGGAAACGGTCGAAGAACCCCTCGTGGATCATCCGCACCGTGGCGACCGAGGTGTCGATCATGAAGCCGATCGAGCCGTTCATCGCGAACTCCGACAGCTCGAGCACATCGGCACCGGCCGGCACCGTCGGATGCAGCAGGACCGGAAGCGCGCGCTGGTCGATCGCCTGCCAGACCGGCGCGAACAAGGGATCGACCAGATGCCGCCCGTTGACATTGCCGAGGGTGAAGACACCGACCGCCCCCATTTTGCAGGCCCGTTCCAGCTCAGCCACAGCGGCAACCGGATATTCCCACGGCAGGGTAGCCATCCAGCGGATGTGGTCGGGATAGGCGGTCGCCGCAGCGGCGAAATCGTCATTGACCATGCGCGCGGCCTCGACGCTCACTGCCTCGTCGCCGAAGAAGGCGCTCGGCGCCGACAGCGTGACGATCGCAAGGTCGACCTTGGCCGCCTTCATGTTGCGCACCCGCATATCGTAGTCGAAGTGCCCCTCGTGCAGCGGCCCGAAGGTGCCGCCGCGGTAGTACATGGTGTCCGGACCGTCGAGGCTCGCCTTGACCTCATAGTCCGGCCCGCCCTTCTCGCGCAGCAGATCGAGCCAGCGCGGTGTGTACATATGCGTGTGAACATCGATCACGGGCGCCATTGGTGACTTGCTCCTGAATGTCGTAAGTCCGCGACGCCGTGAATTGGGACGTCATCCCTTGCCGGGCGGACACTACAGTCGCTCGCCGGGTGCGGGTACAGCCTAGCTTCCAATATGCGGCATTGTCCAAATGCACGTCGTGGCGCATCATTCAAAGGTTCGATCACTCGAACGGGACAAAACAAAGAATCCCGATCTGCAAAGGGGCTTCACATGGAGGGGATGCGATGAGTTCGATAGTCAAGGGATCCGCGTTGATCGTAGCAGCAACGCTTGCAACAGCCGGCACTCCGGGCGTGGCTTCGGCCGACGGTCGCACCGGTGCCAGAGCAATGCCGTCGCAAATACAGACCGCCGCTTCAGGCAATCGTCTGAGCGGGGCGCAGATTAGGTCGCTGCTTTCCGGCCGCACCGCGCGAATGGAGCGGCGCCTGGGCGCCAAGACGCTCAGAATTGCCCTCCGCTTCGCTGCCGATGGGTCAGCGCAGCACGTCTGCACGGCCACGCACGTCGCTGTGCGCATCCGCCATCCGCGATGCCGGACACCGAACGCCAGTGGCCGCTGGTCCGTTCGGGGCAACAAGCTTTGTGTCAACGTGGGCAAGCCGCGCTGCTATTTCGTCGTGCGTAGCGGCGGCGGTCATGCCTTCCGCTCGCCATCAGGCCAGGGCCGCCCTTACGCCGGCAAGGTTTCGGTTCAGTAGCTCGATCCCGAGCTTCGTCCGTTCGAGCCGCTTGGCGCTCGCGGCTATCCCGCACGTCCGGGCGACTTGACTCGCAAGACCGTTGTCTGTATCAATAGATACGTCACGTAACTATTTATCGTATCTAAATATCTGGACAAAGCGGTCGGCCAACCATGTCTTGCCGTCCGACGGTACGGGAGATGGATCAGATGCGCAGGCACGCAGCCCGGCCCAGTGATGGCGTTGCTGGCGGCTCGGCAACCGACGGAGCGTTCCAGCCGCCGCTCAGCGTCACCCGACCGGAGCTGCTGCACGACGGCACCGATGCCACCTTCCGCGAGGTCATCTGGGAGCTGCTCGTGGTGGCTAACCGGTTGCAGAAATTTCCCGAGGCCTTCGGCCGCCATCTCGGCCTGTCCAGCGCGCAATACGCGGTCCTGATCGCGACCGCCCACATCCAGGGCACGCGCGGCACCGGCATTCGGCGCCTGGCCGATCACATGCATCTGCCCGCCCCGCACGTCACCACCACGGTGGGCCGGCTGGTCGCGGCCGGGCTGCTCGAAAAGCGCCCCAACCCGGAAGACGGCCGCGGCGTGCTGGTCTCGCTTTCGCCCGAAGGCGAAGCGGCGCTTGAGCGCCTCGCGCCCTTTCAGCAGCAAGTCAACAACGCGCTTTTCGGTGGGCTGAGCACGAAGGAGTTCGCCACCTTCGGGCAGCTCATCGGGACCATGGTCGGCAACTCGCGCCGCGCGCTCGAGACCGTGGCAAGCCTGCAACGAGACGACGACGAGAGGCCGCGCGAGGCGGCGGAATAACGGGAGGAGAAAGACGATGGTAACGGTCAAACCCAAGACGGTCGTGACGATGAAACTTGCCGGCAAAGGCGTCAACCACGCCCGCTCGGACATCACCGTGCGCGACCTGACGCTCGTCATCGACGAGCCGCCCGAGCGCGGCGGCACCAACCAGGGCCCGACGCCCACAGAGACACTGATAAGCGCGCTGATCGGCTGCACCAACGTGGTCGCCAACCGCATCGCCGAGCATATCGGCCTCACGGTCGAGGACATGACGGTCGACGCCGCCGCCGATTTCGATCGCCGCGGCGTGATGATGCAGGAGGCCGTGCGCGTGCCCTTCCCCAAGATCGACCTCACCATCAACGCCAAGATCGGGGGCAGCGACGATCAGATCGCGCAGCTCAAGGAAGACCTCGCGAAATTCTGTCCGCTCTCGATGGTGATCCGCGAAGCGGGAACCGAACTCAATGAGACCTGGAATATCACACGGATCTGAGACCCATGTTTGACGGTTCCGGCCTACGCCCCCTCCCGACCGCCCATGAGGTTACTGTCCCATGTGGCAAAATTCGGGAGCGGTCGGGAAGGGGCGTGGGCTGGCGCCGCGGCAACATATAGAGGGGCAAACCATGCTCAAGACAGGCAAGGATCATCTGGAGGGGCTGCGCGACGGCCGCACGATCTATCTGGGATCGGAGAAGATCGACGACGTCACCACGCATCCCGCCTTCGCCAAAGCGGCGCAGACCATCGGCGCCATGTTCGATGCCAAACGCGCGTCGGAGAACCTCGACCTCTTCTCCTTCGAGGAAGACGGCGAGCGTTATTCGATGTGGTATCTGCGCGCCAAGACCAAGGACGACCTGCGCAAGCGCATGAAATGCCACAAGGCGATCGCCGACATGACCTACGGCATGATGGGCAGATCGCCCGATCATGTGTCGGGCTTCGTTACCGGCATGTCGACCAAGCCCGACGTCTTCAAGACCGACCGGCACGATTTCTCCGACAACCTGACCCGTTACTACGAGCACTGCCGGGCGAACGACATCTATTCGACCTATGCGGTGCTGCCGCCCCAGGCGGCGCGCAACCCGGAGTTCTACGTCAAGAAGAACCTGCCGGTGCCGACGCTGGAGGTCACCGACGAGCGCGACGACGGCATCATCATCAACGGCATGAAGATGCTGGCGACCTCGGCGGCCTTCTGCGACGAGATCTGGATCGGTAACCTGTTGCCGCTCGCTCCCGATCAGATCAAGCAGGCGGTGACCTGCGCCGTGCCCGTGGGCGCGGAAGGACTGAGCCTGTGGTCGCGCCAGTCGCTCGAGCGCCCCGCCGCCAACCAGTTCGACAGCCCGCTCGCCTGGTGCTTCGATGAGACCGACCTGATGGTCATGTGCGACAATGTCTTCGTGCCGTGGGAGAAGGTGTTCATGCTCGACGATGCCATCCTGGCGCGCGAGCTCTACATCCGCACCCCCTCGCATTGCTACGGCAACCATCAGTCCAACGTCCGCTTCTGGTCGAAGATGGAGCTGATTGTCGGGCTCTGCTCCAAGGTCGCGCATGCGACCGGCGCCATCGAGGTGCCCGCGGTCAAGGAAGTACTCGGCTCGATGGCGGCGCTCGAGGCCACGCTCTCGGGCATGATCCACGGCCAGATCGAGGCGGCCGAGGAATGGCCCGAGGGCTACCTCACCTTCAACCGGCGCATGATGTATGCCGCGCTCAACTGGTGCACCCAGGAGCACTCCAAGATCATCGACCAGCTGCGCGAGCTCTCCGGCGGCGGCGTCTTCCAGATGCCGGCCAGCGCCACCGTGATGCACGACCCGGCGATCCGCGAGAAGTTCGAGATGTACTGGCAGACGCCGCAGATGGGCGCGCTCGACCGCATGAAGCTCTTCAAGCTGGTCTGGGACATGGTCGGCTCCGAATTCGCCGGCCGCCAGCAGCAGTACGAGAAGTTCTATGCCGGCGCCTCGTTCATCATCCGCAACCACTCCTACCGCGAGGCCGACTGGGACCACTTCCACGGCGTCGTCGACGGGCTGATGGACAGCTACGACGTGCCCGATGCGCCGGCCAGCAGCGAAGCGGCCGAGTGAGGCGCCCATCGGAGCGCTCGTCGCACGAAGTGTGGCCGAAAAAAGCTATTGTGCCCCTCGGGCAGCGCGTGCAACTGCGTTGCTGCCCGCGCGGGCCATCGGCCAGCGCGTAGCCGGAAATCGTGACCGATTCTAGATCGTTAGCTCGATATCATTAGTCTTCGAACTTAGTTATTCACAGTATCTTGTGGATAAACTGTGGATTGAATGTGTAATTCCATAGTCTTTATCCACAAGAAATATTGTCATTACTTGATTTTATTGTTGCTACCAAGCGGACCATAAGCAATATTGATCCTGCGTGGAGACGGGCTTTCGGGTTCGGAGCCACGTGGACCGGGAAGCCCTCGGGAAGAACGGTCCGGAGATGTCAGGAGTATTCTTCGGGATACGAGCAGGGACTCCGCGTCCAGGCACCTGGCATCTCCTTTTATTTTGACCCCCCCGAATTTTTACTTGAACGATTGCTGCCGGCGTCCAGCATGCCGCGCGCTTGCCGTTGTCCGCGATTACGCTCCCTTTCATTTGTCATTCCCCCGCCGGCGGGCATCCGGATGGCGGTCCTTGAGCTGGCGAAAGAAGGATCCCCGCTTGCGCGGGGATGACGGCGTTGCGGAGCGCGCCGGCACCTAAATCTGTGGGGGCGAGTATTTGTAGGAGCGGGTTTCAATCCCGCCTCTACGAACCCGCCGCCGCTTGGCCGGGATTCCCTTGCCCACAAGCCGAAGGCCCGGCGCGTTCACCTCCTTCGAGGGTCTCGCGACCGGGCCTTCCTGTCAGGATTGACTTCCGCGTCCTTCAGCACCTGTGCGCGCTTGATAGCGCAGTCGGGTCTCTCTGGTCAACCATATTTCGTAGCTGTACACCAAGTTTTTAACATATGTAGGGGCACACACCCGATATCGTGTCCCACAAAGGTTTATCGCTAGATATCTGCACAATGCCGTGCGTCAACGGGGTGGAGCGCCAGCCGTGCTCATGATGCGCAAAAGGATTGAACAATGTTCAATTTTTTGTACGATAACTTCCTAATATTCACATGCGCAGGAGCGCCCGCCCATGCCCTACACCACCCTCACCTACGAGCCCGACGGCCGGATCGCCCGCATCACGCTCAACCGGCCGGAGCGGCTGAATGCGATCAGCATGGAGATGCCGGGCGAGATCGAGGCCGCGGTCGAGGCGGCCAACGCCGATCCCAAGATCCACGTCATCGTACTGTCGGGGGCCGGCCGCGCCTTCTGCGCCGGCTACGACCTCGTCTATTTCGCCGAGCAGACCGGCGACAAAGCGCTGACCCAGGAGATGCCCTGGGATCCGATGAAGGACGTGGCGCTGATGGGCCGCTTCACCCGCCAGTTCATGAGCATCTGGCGTTCGCACAAGCCGGTGATCTGCAAGGTCCACGGCCACGCGGTCGCCGGCGGCTCCGACATCGCGCTCTGCTCCGACCTTCTGGTGATGGCCGAGGACGCGCGCATCGGCTATCCGCCGACCCGGGTCTGGGGCTGCCCGACCACGGCGATGTGGGTCTACAGGGTCGGCGCCGAAAAGGCCAAGCGCATGCTGCTCACGGGCGATCTCGTCGACGGCAAGGAAGCGCAAGCGCTGGGCCTCTGCATCGAGGCGGTGCCTGCCGACGAGCTCGACGCCGCCGTGGAGCGCTGGGCCCAGCGCATGGCGGGCATGCCCAAGAACCAGCTGATGATGCAGAAGCTCATGATCAACCAGGCCTACGAGAATATGGGGCTGGCCAACACCCAGCTCATCGCCACGGTGTTCGACGGCATCACCCGCCACTCGCCCGAGGGTCTCGCCTTCAAGCAACGCGCCGAGGATGTCGGCTTCAAGCAGGCGGTCAAGGAGCGCGACAGCGGCGAGTATCTCGACGAGCTTTGGGGGATCGACAACTGAGCGCTTCCATCACCCAGGAAACGCCCAAGCGCGCGCGCCGCGAGGCGGTGCGCGACTTCAAGCGCCGGCGCATCCTCGAGGCGGCCAAGCGCGTCTTTCACGACAAGGGGCTCGACGGCGCGGCGATGCGGGCGATCGCTAGCGAGGCCGGTTACACCGCCGGTGCGCTCTACAGCTACTTCCCCGCCAAGGAGGATATCTACGCCGCCATCCTCGCCAATTCGCTGGCCGCCCTCGCGCATGCCATCCGCGACGCAGGGGCCGCGGCCGACGACGCGGCCGGCCGCGCCCGGGCGGCAGCGCAGGCGTTTTACGACTACTACCGCGCCAATCCCCTCGAGCTCGATCTCAGCTTCTATCTCTATCGCGGCATCGGCCCGCGGGGCCTCACCCCCGCGCTCGACCGGCAGCTGAACGGCCGCCTGATCGCCGCGCTCAAGCCCATCGCCGATGCGCTCGCCGCGCTCGGCGGCCTGGACCCGGTGGACGCCGGCACCGAGACCGTCGCCGCCGCCTGCCATATGTCGGGTGTGCTGCTGCTCGAGCGCTCAGGCCGCCTCAAGGTGCTCGGCCAGTCCGGCCCGGCGCTGGTCGCGCGCCACCTCGACGAGCTGACCGCGCGGCTCGCGCACAGGTCGTAGGAAAGGTTTGGATCTTTCTTTGTTGTAGGGGCGGGTTTCAAACCCGCCCGCAACGCCCGAGGGCGGGTTTGAATCCCGCCCCTACGATTACTGTCGGTGGGTCGTTGCCCGCCCTCACGCGCTGTCGCGATACTTCTCGTCGAACGCCGTGACCTCGTCGAAGCCCATGAGCGCGCTGAAATCCTTGAACGGGTAGAGCGGCACGTCGATCGTATCGCTCGAGCCCTTGTCCTTGAGCTGGGTAAAGGCCGCCCGCAGCGCCTCGCCCATCGCAAGGAAGCCGAGCGCCGGGAAGATCGCGATCGAATAGCCGACCTCCACGAGCGTCTTCTTGTCGAGCACCGGCGTGCGCCCTCCCTCGACCATGTTGGCGAGCAGCGGCTGGTCGAAGCGTTTGCCGATGATCTCCATCTCCTCGATCGATTCCGGGCTTTCCACGAACAGCACGTCGGCGCCGGCCTCGGCGAAAGCATCGGCGCGCCGCAGCGCTTCGTCGAGACCGAGGCCGGTGCGCGCATCGGTGCGCGCGATGATCAGGAAATCGGAGCTGTCGCGGCTTTCGACCGCGACCTTGATCTTGGCCACCATGTCCTCCAGCGGGATCACCCGGCGCCCCAGCAAATGCCCGCATTTCTTGGGGAACTCCTGGTCCTCGATCTGGATCGCCGTCGCGCCCGCCGCCTCATAGCCGCGCACGGTGTGCTGGACGTTCAGGAGCCCGCCATAGCCCGTATCGCCGTCGGCGATCAGCGGTGTCGTGCTGATCGCCTTGGTCGTCTGAATGCGCCCGACCATGTCGGTATAGGTGGTGATGCCGGCATCGGGCAGGCCGAGATAGGAGGCGGTGACGCCGTAGCCGGTCATGTAGAGCGCGTTGAACCCCACCGCATCGGCGACCTTCACCGAAATCATGTCGAAGATGCCCGGCGCGACGACGAGGTCTCTGTTTTCACGTGCGCCCTTGAGCTGCTCCTTCAGAGGCGTGGTCGGCGTCATGGCGGTGTTCTCCGATTTCATGTTGGCGCGGCGGCGGCGCACGGTTACCCGTTGCCGACTTGATTTCGTGAGCGCCGCCGTTGGGGTCACTGTCCTGGCAAAGAATACTGGGCAATCTAGGTCGCGAAGGCAATGCCGGCCAGCCCGGCGAGACTTCAGCCGATAACGAAGGGGCTCGAGGCGATACGACCACGTTGGCAATACGCCGATATGTATCGAGGCGCCGAGCGTGGCAACAAAATCGCAGCACACTGATAATCGACCTTTGTGCCTCGCACAGGCGCTATGAATTGCCTGCTGGCTCCGTATAACGAGCACTTGCGAAGCACACGCCGGCTTGCCCTGGCGCTCCGCGACAGCACGAGGAAATTCAACATGCAGACTCACCGACCCGGCGCCCATAAAACCGTCTTGCCAAAATCCGTCCTGTACTGGCTGGCGATGCTGGCGCTCACAATGTTTTCTGCTCAGGCCGGGGCCGGTGAACTCGATCATAGTGGCAGCGACCGCTCAGCCCGAGCGGGCGCGCTCGACCAGCTTGCGCAAGTCTGTGCGCCCGTCGGCCAGCGCGCCTGCGGCTTTAAAAACGGTCGCTGGCGCAACTACCGCAACCGCTGTTACGCCCGCCGCGACAACGCCACACCAATCCGCTCCGGCAGGTGCAACGCCGCGCCGAATTGCAGCACCCAGCCCGTCCGCCCGGTCTGCGGCACCTGGCGCGGCCGCCGCGTAAACTTCCGCAATTTCTGCTTTGCGCGCCGCGCCCGCGCCACCGATATCCGCGCGGGCCGCTGCAGTAGCGGTGCGTGCAATGATACCCGCCCGGTCTGCGGCTGGTGGCGCGGACGCCGTTACAACTTCGCCAACATCTGCCAATTGCGGCGGCGCAACGCCCGCTTCATCCAATATGGCCGCTGCAGGGCGCAACCGCCGCGCACCTGCCACCAGCGCGCCACCTCACGCCGCTACCCGCATATCCAGGGCCGTAGCTGGCACCCCGCCTGCCGCACGCCGCCGCCGCCGCGCACCTGCCACCAGCGCAGCACCTCGCAGCGCTACCCGCACATCCAGGGCCGCAGCTGGAACCCCGCCTGCCGCGCCACCGACGGCGGTGGCGGCGGTGGTGGTGCAACAAAGCCAAAGGCCGGCTCGCCCTGCACCGGCAGGGACCAAAACGGCATTGCCTTCCAGGGCCGCATCTTCATCGACAATAACGGCTTCCCGGTCTGCATGGGCGACAGCAGCGGGCAGCCGCGGCGGTAGGCGCGAGGACCCCGCCAAATGAGACAAGTGAGACAAGTGAGACAGTTGGTACGGTTTTTGGGGCGGTTGGGACAGGTGAACTGGGACAGGTTGGACAGGTGAACGGCACACGAACGCCGATCGAACCGGCCCCGGACCTGTTCTACTCGGCCGCTTGAGCGCCTTCGCCGGCCGAAACGCCTGAAATCTCGGCAAAGGCATTGTCGAGCGCATTGCCCTCGGGATCGGCGAGCGCCGCCGCGCGGGCCTTGGCGATATCGGCCGGGCCGACCGGGCCGCCCTCGATCGCCGGCTCGATCAAGCGCTCGGTGATGCGGGCGAAGTTGGTGGTGCCGCGCTTGTGCGTGTCGCCGTAACCCTTGATGAGCCGCGCGCATTCGATGACCTCGCGGGCCAATTTCTTGTTCTTGCCGGCCGCGCGCCGCACCAGATCGAGCCAGCGCTCGATCGCCGTCTGCTCCTCGCCATAGCGATAGCCCATGCGCCGGAAGCGCCTAGCGCCGGCCATCATGCGCATGCGCAGGAAGCCGAAGATGGTGTCCGAGCGCACATGCATGCCGAAATGGAGTTTCCGCGCCTTGTCCGGATTCCGGTCCGCCCAGCGCGAGAGCGGGCCGCCGATGAAGCGCGGCAGCACTTGGGCGAATTCTTCTGGTCCCGGCTTCAGGAATTCGGTGATGCGCACGAGCTGGTCGGGCGTGGCGCCGACCTCGCCGCGCACACGCTGGAAGCGCGAGGCGCGGGTTTTGAATTGCGCGACCCGGATCACGTCCTCGTAAGCCATGCGCAGACCGAGATGTCGGGCGGTCTCCAGCACCACGCCGTCATCGGCGCCCTTGGTTCCACGCACGCTGTCGAGGCGGTCGAGGTAGAGTTCGGCATAGGCCTCGTCCTGGAAGTCGAGGCAGCGGCCGGCGGCCTCCATCACCATCGGCTGGGCGGCCTTCTTGTAGTCACGCTCGATCCGCTCGCGCAGAGCCTTGGCCGCCCCTTCGAGCTTGGGCGGCTTGGGTTTGGCGGCGGCAGCTTTCGGCTTGGGCCGCGCCTCGACGACCTTGCCTTCGGCGTAGGCCCGTCCGGCGGCAAACCCGGCAAGGTTCGATTTGACCGCCTTGCCCGCGTCCTTGATGCCCTGCTCGAACGCCTCGGGGGTAATCGGCAGGATGCCCGACCCCGCGACCGCGCCCAGGATGACCGAATTGATGATGCTGCCGGCGTCCTGCGCCGCGCGATCCATGTCGAAGAGGATGCTGCGCTTGGCGATCTTCTTCGCCGCCTCCAGCACCTTCTC
>Ga0224512_10003944_pt1 | contig 12812 bp, 11 predicted proteins | sample SF_May12_sed_USG_4_FD_169103 | JGI IMG/M metagenome (GOLD analysis project Ga0224512, IMG submission 169103) | Sediment microbial communities from San Francisco Bay, California, United States - SF_May12_sed_USGS_13 | ecosystem: Environmental > Aquatic > Marine > Sediment | place: USA... | reverse complement strand
GACTTCTGACGCCCGTTGCACCAGCGATCGGAAACGGCGCTCGCTGCGGGCGAGAGCGGTCCGGGCCGTGTCTAGTTGTACGACCAGACGCCCAACTCGCCACAGCCCGACCAGCGCGACGATCCCCATTGCGACGCCGGCAATGATGACGGTCGATGCTGCCGACGTGCCGTCCAGCACCCGGATCAAGACGAGCACCGGATTCGCGAGCAACGCAGCTCCGGCGATCACGAGTCGCGGTGCTAGGCCCTGGCGAAATTTGATCGGGGCGGTGAGCGAACGCATCGATGGGTGCAGCGCGCCGGCGGCGAGCAGGATCGCAGCTGAAATCCACGTGAAGTCGGTCCATCGGGCGGGGCCGGCGCCGCTGTCGGTGAGGACGAGCGCTCCCTGTCCGATCAGCGCCGCTATGGCAGCGCTGACGGAATAGCGGGCGGAGGTCGTGAGCAGTTTCGTACCGCCGACCAGCCGGTAGAGAACCAAGCCGACCGTCAGCATCAGGCCGACGAGAATGATCGGGATCATCTCGTTCGGCTGGACGCCCAGTCCGCGCCGGCCCTGGATGAGCACGTACCACTGCCAGAGCATCATGGCCCCGCCGGCCGCGATTAGCGTGCCGTCGAGCAGTGTGTCGCGCCGGCCGGCGCTGCGGCGGACGTGGACGAAGGCGGCTATTGAGACAGCGAGGGCGATGATACCGCCGAGCTTGAAGAGATCCATGACCCAGACGCTGGCACTGGCGCTGACATCCGTCAGGACCAGCATCCATGCCCCGATGTTGCCGGTGAAGAGTCCGATCGCCACGAGCATCGCAATCCAGGGCGTGCGGGGCCGGGGCCGGTGCACCGCAATGGCGGCCCCTACCGCGATGGTCGCCGTCATGTACACGAGCAACGCGATGCCGGCGCGCAGCCGCCCATCCGCCGCCAGGAGCTGGAGCGCCGTGATGACAACTCCGACGACTGCGAAGGCGTGCGTGAACGCACCACCTTCGATGGAGCGGATGATTGGAGCTAGTAGTCGCTGGTGTGGTTGGTGCTGTGCCTGATCCAAGGAGCGGCTTCCTTCACAAAGTGCTTGTCGTAGCACTCAGGGTGGCCGCCAGGGATCTTCACCGTACCGAATCCGGCGCGATATGGAAGGGGGAATCTGATTCATCTCGTAGCGCTCGAGGCTGTCAACTTATGCACGGCCGGGGTGCTGGGGGGCTGTGGGGGCGGGTCGATGTCGTGGTGATGACCGTGCAGGCGTCCCCCTCCGCATGGCCGCGGCGTCGCCGTGTGCTCGGATTGCGGATCGCAGATCGCCAACGCGACCGAGGCGCCGTTGCGGCGCCTCGGGACGTTTCCTCACGTGTCAGGACCAGCTACCGCCGGACCAAGAACCCCCCGACCAAGAACCGCCCGACCATGACCCGCCAGCCCATGATCCGCCCGACCATGATCCGCCCGACCATGATCCGCCCGACCATGATCCGCCCGACCATGATCCGCCCGACCATGACCCGCCAGCCCAGTCGTCGCTGGCCCAGCGGCCGCCACTCCAGCTCGGAGCCGCCCACAGCACAGACACCCATGTCTGGGTGGTCCACGATTTACCCGACCACCCGTCGCCGGTCCAGATATTGCCATTCCATACGCCGCCGGTCCATGTCGAACCATTCGCGGTGCCCTTTGCCCACTCGGCGGCGGCGAAGGGTGCTCCGAAGATGTCGAAGTTGCCGGTCAGCACCACGCCTTCGTGCTGCACAAACGCGCCACCGCGGGTGGCATCGAGCCGGCCGAGGCCCTCTGTCGGAGCACGGAGATCGCTCCCGCCCGGTGCCACGGCGGCCAGGGCTGAAGCGAGATTGATGAGACCGGATCCCTGGCACACCGGGGTCGCGCCGGCCAGTTTGGTCGCCGTGCCGGCCAGCAGACCCTTGACCTGGTCAGGGGTGAGGCCCGGATGCCGATCGAGTACGAGCGCGACGGCACCTGCGACCACCGCGGTCGCCTGGCTGGTCCCGCTACCCATGAAGAGGTCCTCGCCCACCTTGGCCAGGGGGTAGTTGACGTCTGCGAATGATCCCGGGTTTCGGTAGCTCACAATCGAGCGACCAGGGGCGACGACGTCGACAGCGCGGTCGCCGAGTCCGCAACTCGAGAAATCGGCAACGGCATCGCCATCAGTTCCCAAGAGGCCGCCGTCAACTGCACCGACGGCGATTACCGTCGGGTTGTAGGCGGGACTCCGAAGTGGGACACCCGGACCGTCGTTGCCGGCGGCCGCGACCACTACGATTCCGGCGTTCCATGCCTGCTCGACGGCATGGGCGAGGGCGTCAGATTCGTAAGCGTGTAACGCCTGTGTCCCGTAGCTGAGGTTGAGCACGCGAATGTTCAGGCCGCCGTCGTTGCGGTGCTGCACGACCCAATCGATCGCGGCGATCATCTGGGTGACATCCACCGCGCCGTCATGGGATGCCACCTTCAGGTTCACCAGGCGAGCGTCGGGGGCGATCCCTGTCAGGTTTTCTGATTCGCCCACCATGATGCCGGCGAGGTGTGCACCGTGGCCGAACGTGTCCATGTAGCGCAGGGAGGTCACCTGCGATTCGAATGAAAGATCCGGGCCGTTCACGATCTTGCTGGGATCGTCGAGCCCGGGCACCGGGACGATGCCGGAGTCGATGATGGCGATGTCGATGCCCCGTCCCGTGGCGCCAGCTTTCCAATACGCAGGTACGCCGATCTGGTTCCGAACGTTGGTCAGCGACCCTGGGTACAGCAGGTCTGAGAAGCGGACGGCCGATGCGTCGTTCCACCCTCCGATCGTTTCGATAGTTGCGGCGGTGTCGGTTGAACCGACCGCCACCGCGTAGGCATCCTCGACAGTGGGATAGATGCTGGCGGCGACGTCGAGAGCTTCGGCGATGGCCGAGTCGGTCGTCACAGCCAGTTCGGCCACGTCGTCGATTTCCCCCGATCCCCATGTGCCGTTCCAGAGCCTGAGGTCGGCGTAGGCATTGGCGACAGCGGTGGATCCGGAGCCACCAGTGGCATCCGCCAGCAACGCAAGGCCTGACGTTGCGTCCACTTCGCGGTCGGCGACGACTGTCTCCTGGGCGCCGGCGGGCGCGGTCACCAACGCGAGCGCGAGCGCGACAGCCGCAGCCGCCATCCGGGTGGATGCGCGCGACGGTGAGAACCTCGATGTCATATCCCAGTGCCCCTTGCTCTCGGTACGTCGAGTGGTTCGGCATCCGCCCCGATTTCTCGCGAACCAAAGATTTCCGCGTCGAGTGGTCTAGTCACGGAAAATGGCGCTAGTGAGGCGCCGTCTATCGATGCGTTCGGCACCGCCGGGTCGACGGTACGACGCGGTGCGAGAGGTGCGGTCAGGCCAGTGGGTCGTCGAGACGATTAGCCCGCTCCAGTGCGTCAACCGCCGCTGGATCGAGCAGAAATGATCGCCGCGTGACGCTCGGACGCGCGGTGAGACCGTTCTCCGCGTCCGCGTTGGGGTCGTCCGAGAGCTTCACGGTGCCGCAGTGCGCGCATCGCTCGACGGCGAATGCTCCATGATTGGTACCGATCCAGCTGTGCTCGGCGGCACAGCCAGGCGTCGCCGCCGGCAGCTTGGCCTTTACGGTCTCGACCCTGAACTTGGTCACCATCTGACCCGCGCGGCCGCCGGCGTCACGCACCGTTCGGAGCGAGCGATTGACCCAGCTCGCAACCCGGCGGGCCAGCACGGCAGCGGCACCGGCCACGCTACCGACCCGTGAACTCACGGCGCTCCAGGTGGCACGGGTCGCGGCGGCAAACGCGCCGGAAGCGCGACGGGCCCAAAACTCGATCGACTGCCAGGTGTTGCCAGCGACTTCGGCGATGGCTGCGAACAGGTGGATGATCGCGAGACCGGCTCGCTCGACCCGGTCCCCGGCTCGGCGGCGCCGGCGGCCTTCTCTCCGGCCAGGCTCCTGCAATTCCCGCCTCTGCGGGCGGCCGTGGGCGACGTGAGCGTCCTGGGCGTCGGCTGGCGCCGACTTCGATGCGCCGAGTGGGGCCTCAGCCTCGGCCTCCTGTGTTTCCAGATGGATGGGCTGGGCGGCTGGCGTCGCGTGCACAGCCCCGGCTGCGGCCCGTGACACTGGAGCGAGGGGAGGATCCACCAGAGGGGTGTTGAGCGCCGGCTTGGGCTCTGGTGCGGGTGGCGGTGGGATGAACACGGGGCTTCGGTCAGCCGGCGTGATCGCCTCGATTTCCACACGCTCGTCAACCCAGACCTTCCGAATGACCGGATCTTGCGGGGTGATGGCCACCGGTTCTGGATGTTTGCGTCGGAGCACCGGCCATGGTTTGGCCGCCGCGGTGGCGAGCTCTTTCGTGAGGGTGAACCGGGCCCGCAGCGGGTCGTCTGGTCGAAACACATACTCCTCGCCTGCAAACAGGAGGCGAAAGGTGGTCGGCGACAACCATTCGACACTGACATCGTCTGCGCCTGCTCCCCATTCGTCCTCGCCACAGACGATGCGCACTTCAGCACCCCGAATGTCGATTTCGACCGGCAGCCCCCTGCCCGTTGTTGAATCGGCGATTACGCCGTGAATCACAGTCTGCCTCCGAGGATTCCGCCCTCGCGACAGATTCACTCCCGGCGCGCAGGTACTCACATACCGTTGTGGAGAGCGTGCGTTGACTAGTGCTCGTTACCTAGTCAACTCGGGTGTCGGCGTACTACCCCGGCAACCGGTCCGTTGAGTCAGAAGGTGCCCCGGTACGAACCCCCATCGAGTTGTAGGTTCTGGCCGGAGATGTATCCCGCAAAGGCACTGCACAGGTACGCGCACGCAGCTCCCAATTCCTCCGGGGAGCCCATGCGGCCCGCCGCGATGCTCGACACCATCTCTGTGCGGGCGTCGTCATACGACATGCCGGAGCTGACAGCTCGCTGCTTCGCCATATACACCTGGCGCTCCGTGTCGATGCGCTCTGGCAGCAGGTTGTTGATAGTGACGTTGTCCGCCGCGACCTCTCGCGACAGAGCTTTACACGCCGCGGTCAGGCCGGCTCGGGCTCCAGCCGACAGACCCATCACTGCAAACGGCGACTTCACCATCTGTGAGGTGATGTTCACAATCCGACCGAATTTCCGGACCCGCATTCCACCGACGACGCCTTTGATCATCATGATCGGCGCGAGCATGTTGGCTTCGACGGCCTGGAGCCAATCGGCATACTCGAACGACTCCCAGGGGCCGGGCGATGGTCCCCAGTTGTTGTTCACGAGAATGTCGGGATCCGGGCACGCGGCGAGGAGGGCGTTCCTCCCTTCGTGGGTGTTGATGTCGGCGGCGACCGTTGTCACATTGACCCCGATCGGCTCGATCTCCGCAGCGGCTGCGGCGAGGTTCGTTTCGCTGGTTCCGTTGATCGTGACGTTGACACCTTCGCCAGCTAGGGCGAGTGCGCACGCTTTGCCGAGACCGCGCGACGATGCGGTGAGCAGCGCCGTCTTTCCGCTGATGCCAAGATCCATACAGGGTTCCCTTCCGCCAACGAGCCGATCATACGGTCGGGATCGCGTGATCAGCGATCGCCCGGGCTGCGGTCCAGGAACAGTGTCTGGGTGGCACGGCCGATCGGGCCTCGCACGTCGAAGAGATGCGAGGTGGCAACCCCGCGGCCGATCGCCTCCCACATCGACTCGCCATCAAGGGCAATCCAGGCTCCTTCGGCGGGCCTGGCCAGATGCACGGACAGATCGGAGTTCATGAAGACCCACTCGCCGCCGTCGGCGAGTTGTGATAATCCGTTCGAGAAATCGGCGGCGAGGACGGCGCGTTGTGTAGCCGACAGCGGCTCGCCGGCGACGAGCGGACGGGTGAAGCGAAACCACACCGTCGCCGGGCCCGGGCGGGTGAACGACCCACGGACCTCTCGTACCTGAACGGCGAGCTGTCCGAACGATATGGGCACGCGGGGCACGAGCGGCATGATCTCGGAGAAGTCGACCAGCTTGAGCCCCTCGGGCCCGGCCGGTGCCGGCAGGGGCGCTTCCACCTCACTGGGAAGGTTCAGCTCGGTGATGCGGAGCCGCTGGATGAGACCTCTCGCAACCTCCGTCTCGCCCGCGTACAGCCGTACCTCGCTGGTCTGTATCCGTTTGCCCTCCCTGATGATCGTTGCCACCACCTCGAGCAGAGCGACCGGAACCACTCTGAAGAGTTCGACGGTCACCCGCGAGATCTGCATTGGAGTGAGGGACGGCGTTTGCTCGACGGCGCGGGTCATGAGGGCGGATACGACCCCACCATGCTGGCCGTCGGGGTACCACTCGGCCGCGGCGAGTCGTGTTGCCTGCATGAGCGTGCCTCCGTGAGCGCCGATCTGGTCGGTCGGCAGATAGCACGCTGCTGGAACATCGGTCATGACGTGAGTATGCCGCGAACGACGTCACGTCGTGGAATCGGGGTGAACGAGCGAGCGCCGCCGGACCAACCGGCGACGAGTGCGTCAGTCCCAGGTCAACAAGACTTTGCCGCAGCCGCCGGCGGCAACCGTCTCGAATGCCTCGTCGAACTGCTCCGCGAGGAAAGAGTGTGTGATGACTGCACTGACATCGAGGCCCGACTGCAGCATTGCTGCCATCTTGTACCACGTCTCGAAGATACGCCGCCCGTAGATGCCCGCCATCGTGAGTCCCTTGAAGATCATGTTGTTGACGTCGAGCGTCATCGGCCCACTAGGTATGCCGAGGATTGCAACCCGGCCCCTGTGGTTCATCACGTCGAGCAGCTGATTGAACGCGGCCTCGGCGCCGGACATCTCGAGCCCGACGTCGAAGCCTTCTGTCATCCCGAGTTCGTCCATGACGGGCTCCAGCGGCTCTTGGGCCACGTTCACGACGCGATCTGCCCCCATCGCCGAGGCCATCTCCAACCGGTCGTCATTGATGTCCGTCACGACCACGAATCGGGCGCCGATGTGGCGAACGATTGCGGTAGCCATCACGCCGATGGGCCCCGCCCCGGTGATGAGCACGTCTTCGCCGACAACCTCGAACTTCAGTGCGGTGTGCGTGGCATTGCCGAGCGGGTCGAGGATGGCAGCCACGTCATCGCTGATGTGTTCGGGTACGGCGAACACGTTGTCAGCCGGAATGAGCAAGTAGTCGGCAAACGCTCCCGGCCGGCTGACGCCGACGCTGACGTGGTTGTGGCAGAACTCGCGGCGCCCCCCCTTGCAGTTCCGACAATGACCACATGTGATGTGACCTTCTCCGGAGACTCGTTGTCCGATGGTCAGACCTTCGACGTCAGGTCCGAAGCCCGCGACCTCGCCCATGAATTCATGGCCGACAACGATCGGAACCGGAATTGTGGCTGCGGCCCAGTCATCCCATCTGTGGATATGCAGATCGGTGCCGCAAATCGACGTCGTGCGTACCCGGATGAGCACATCGGTCGGACCCGGCACGGGTTCGGGCACGTCCTCTAGCCAAAGGCCCCGCTCGCGTTTCGCCTTGACGAGTGCTCTCACGACACTATGCCCAATCCACGACCGACCACGCTGAATTGGTCAATCGCGCGATCGATCTGTTCCGGTGTGTGTGCGGCAGACATCTGGGTCCGGATACGCGCCTCGCCGTGGGGCACGACCGGGAACGAGAAGCCGACTACATAGATGCCTCTGTCGAGCAGCTGGCCGGCCATTTCTGATGCCAGGGCGGCGTCGCCGATCATCACCGGAATGATTGGGTGCCCGGCTCCGGCCAAGGTGAAACCTGCCGCGGTCATGCCCGAGCGGAACCGTTCCGCGTTCGCGCCGAGCTGGTGCCGCAAGTGATCGGATTCTTCAAGGAGGTCGAGGGCTGCCAGCGTCGTGGCGGCGATCACCGGTGCGAGGCTGTTCGAGAAGAGATATGGCCGGGATCGCTGGCGGAGCCACCCGATGATCTCTTTGCTTCCCGACGTGTAGCCGCCTGACGCCCCGCCGAGTGCCTTGCCCAGGGTCCCGGTGATGATGTCGATGCGATCACCGGCGCCACTCGCCTCCGGTGTGCCGCGTCCGCCTGCGCCGACGAACCCGACCGCATGCGAGTCATCGACCATGACCGTGGCGTCATGTCGCTCGGCGAGATCGCAGATCCTCGCCAGATTGGCCATCGCGCCGTCCATGGAGAAGACGCCGTCGGTGGCGATGACGCGATGCCGGGCGCCGGCGGCCTCGACGAGCCGTGCCTCGAGGTCGTCCATGTCATTGTTCGCATACCGAAACCGCGCAGCCTTCGACAGGCGGACACCATCGATGATCGACGCGTGGTTGAGCGCGTCAGAGATGATGGCGTCGTTCTCATCGAGGATGGTCTCGAACAACCCGGTATTGGCGTCGAAACACGACGAGTAGAGGATCGTGTCCTCGGTACCGAGGAAGGCCGAGATGCGCGCCTCGAGGCGGCGGTGGACGTCCTGGGTCCCGCAGATGAACCGAACCGACGCCATACCGTATCCGTAGTCGCCAAGCGCGACCTGAGCGGCTTCCACGAGCCGGGGATGGTTGGCGAGGCCAAGATAGTTGTTCGCGCAGAAGTTGATGACGCGTCGTCCATCGGCAAGCTCGATCTCAGCATCCTGGGGCGACGTGATGATCCGCTCGGCCTTGAACAGTCCGTCGGCCACGATCGCGGCCAGCTCGGTGTCCAGGTGGTGGAGGAGTTGGGTGCGCATACCCCCAACGCTACCGCTGCAGGCTCGATCCGGTGGCACGGTTCAGCCAATGAGGTGACGCACCTGTCGGATACATCGAGGATGGTCACGACCGGCGCGGTGCGCCGCGCGTCGTGATGCAGCGTAACCGGCGTTCGCGAGCGCGGGTATCAGGGTGCACCGGGCAGGTTGACGAGATCGGCGAGGAACCGATCGGCCTCCTTGGAACTCAGCGCGTCGAAAGCAGCGACGAGCCGCCGGTTGGTGTCAGCTTCGATAGCCGTACGCATCTCAGCACCGAGGGGCGTGAGTTCGGTCTCGGTCGCGAGGCCTTTGTCGGCGATGGCCCGTAGTCCCGTCCCCGTTTCGTTGCCGAGCCACAGCCCGGTGAGGGCCCTGATCTCGCCGACGTTGAGCCCGACTTCGGTCCACGCCTCCACGTGCGCATGGGCTCGCAGATATCGCAGTGTGACCAGCCGCAGGTGGAGGCTCAGGTACGAGTCGTCGAATTCGGGGATCTCTCGATGCGATGCTGCCACAACGAAGCTCGCGGGGGCCGCCCGCGCGATGTGAGCAGCGAAACCCGTGAGTCGTTGGACGGTTTCGTCATGGCCTGACCACCGATACCGCGCAGCTTCGGTACGCGCTTCGAGCAGCGCATTCGCGAGGGGCATGAGACCCGCGGCTGCTCGCAGGCGGTCGCCGTCCTGTTCCAACAGATCGAGCGCATCGAGCGCGTCGAACCAGCGGTCGATTTCAGCAGGCTCGTTGTATGGCAGCCGGCGGACGGCGACCTCGCGGCGCACCCCGACGGTCGTCAGCCAGTCGGCAAAGTGGTCGATATGGCCGGGCGCGTCGAGGCCGACGCCTCTGGCGACGGCAGCCAACGCCGAACCAGCCTCTCGTTCCGCCCGTCGGTTGACCGCCCACACCAGCCGGTCGATTTCGGGCGCGGCTGCGGTCGCGACATACATCCCAACAGGTTACGCAGATAGGACCATGAGCCGGGCCCAGCCGTCCTAGCGCGAGGCATGCGCCATCGCCCAGCGGCGGAACGTAGGTCACGAAGTTGGATGTATCACAGCGCACCGGCGCCCGTCCTATCTGCAGGATGGTGGTTTGGCAGCGCCATCCATCGAGTTGCGGGTCCTCCTGCACTCCGAGCGACGCAGGCGGTGGTCCCGCTCCACGTGGGACCACCACCGCTCGCCCTCCGCGATCACTAAAGCACCGTGCTGTGTTCGGTCAGAATGGCTCGTATGAGTACCGAAGACGTGAGCAAGGCCCGAGAAAAGGTAGAGAAAGAATTCGGCGACATCCAGAAGAATCTCACCGCTGTACGTAGCGTGCTCCACGACCTCACCAGCGCGGGGCCCTTCGATGACGTCTATGAACTGCTCGATCGGCTCGAGAGCACTGCGAAGAAAGTTCGCAAGGGTGGTGCGTTCGGCTCGGGGGCCAAAGGGCACCGCAAGGCCCTCGAAGAGTACCGGCAACTGACTGAGCAACCCGTGGAAGACGCCTGAGGACCTATACCGCTCGACACTGCCGTCCCCGGGTTGACAATGGGCCAATGCCAGATCCGGCTGAGCGTGGTGACGATCTTGTTGTCGTCTCGGTTGACCAGACGACTGCAGCTGGGACCCCACGCTGGACCGTTCTGTTGGTGGCGCCGATGGTCGTTATCGGAGGCGTGACAGTCCTGTTCAGCGCGTCGGGTGATCGGAAGGCAAACGGGAACGATGATGCGGTCGGAGCCGCGGCGTCTGCGGCACCTCCGACGTCGATGCTCATCGATCGCTCCGCCGAGGTGCTGGAAGCTGCCGAAGAGGTAGTTGAGCGGTTGGTCGTCACGGTGAACAAGGCCGACTCGGGGAAGGTCATTGAGCTGCTGGCGCCCGTAGTTCCCGCCGGGCTGGGGTCGGCTGCGTGGCCCATGGCCCACGGTGACATAGGGTGGTGGGACCCGTCGATCGCGGGTGCACGGCTCAATTCGGAAAGGGTCACCGACTTGTCCGCTACTTTCGCACCATACCCGGCGGGGTACTGCTGTCCTGGTGCGCCTCCCAGTGGGCGGAGCCAACCGCCGGCCGGGTAACCGTGACATGCGAGTACTCGGCGTTTGGCGGCCTTCGGGCGCTCATCGGTGGGCTAGAGACAGCCGAGATCGGTGTGCTGGAGGCGACGGTCGATAACGGCCTGATCGTGGAAGTTGCCCGTATCACCGAGGACGGCGACGAGGCATGGTTTGAGCTCGCGTCCTGGGTCGCAGCGACTCACCCGACCGCGTTTGAGGAAGCGTTCGGCACCATCAACGAGGGCTGGATCCTGCAACCCACCTACACCGGGGCCGCCGCGCTCACGCAGGCCGAACTGGCGATCATGTTTGCGCGCCTGACCGGCAGCCGCACGCTGCCGCTCGGCTGAGGACGACCGTCGCATCAGAGATGCGGCGCGACCTCGGTGGCGAGGCGTTCCATGAGTTCCACCTGCTCGCCGTATGACATCGTGGGAAAGTAGCTTCTCGCGACAAATTCCACGTCCGATCCCGCGTCCGCCCGGATCTGGTGGAGGCTCTCCACGATCTCAGGGCTCGGCCCGATCGAAGTGCCGCGCCCGAAGAGCTCGTCCCGCCGGTCATCGGTGAGCGGCTCTGCGGTCGGAGGCGGTCCGGAGCGTAACGCCGAGGCCTCCATGTCTGAGTACTTCCACATCATCTGCCAGAGGTGTTCTGTTCCTCGCGCCCAGGCCTCGGCGGCGCTGTCACCGGGGATCATCACGGAGTAGTAGACGATGCGAAAAGTCGCCGGGTCCCGTCCGATGCGATCCAACTCATCGTGAATCCACTCCACCTGCTGCAGAAACTGCGGCGCTGGGGCGTTGGCGAACACGCCGTCGGCGAGGCGAGCCGCTCGCCGCACGGCGGGCTCGGCGCTGCCGCCGATGAGAATCGGGATCTTCGATGCCGGCGTCGGCCTGACGCCAACTTCGGGCAGATCGTACACGGCTCCCTGGTGGCGGAACGGTTCGCCCGACCATGCCTTCGGCAGGATCGCGAGGACTTCGTCCATCGCGCCACCGCGGGTACGCATGCTGGCACCGAATGCATCGAACTCCACGGTGCTCCAGCCGATTCCCAGTCCGAGGGTCAACCGGCCGTTGCTGAGCAGATTGACCGTCGCCGCATCCTCTGCCAACCGGATTGGATGGTGGAGTGGCGCGAGCAGCACACCAGTTCCGATCTCGATGATCGATGTGGCTTGCGCAATCGCTGCGCTGACGACGAGCAGTGATGGCATGTATCCGTCGTCGACGAAATGATGCTCGGTCGTCCAGATCGAGTGCATGCCGAGTTCCTCTGCTTTGACGGCGAGACCCACGGTTTCTTCGTACGCTCTGGTCCACCCCTTCTCACCCGGCCGCAATTGCGCACTCAGTAGTCCGAACCCAAGTCCCATCGTCCACCTCCGTTTGGCGCCGACACTAGGCCGCGGCCCAGGCCGGGTGAAGGGTACGGGACGTTTCCACGTGCACCTGAACGAGACCCGGGATTCTGGGCCCCGTTCGCGAGCGCAACGTCTGCGAACGGTCTGCGGAGTACTTCCGGATGTTGCTGAAGGTGTGGTCGCCGTATCTCCCGTGGCGAGCTGAACGGTGACCGCGTCGGGTCCAAGATCGATATCGGACGAACTCCTACTGTCAGCGATGCACGTGATGGCGCAGAGCTTCCCCTCAGCGGGAACCACTGCGGCCACCGTGTCGGCGGTGGGTTCGATCGAGCTTGAACGTCGAGGGAACGTCATCACGAAAAGCAACAGTGCCACTAGTTGTGTTGGGACCGGTGGACGGCCAGGTCGCTCGGGCAGCGGGAGGGGGTAGGTCCAGTGGTCGTGGAGCTCAATCCCACAGCGCGTCGAGCACGGGAGTGACTGGATCGGACCTGGCCGCAAGCTTCGGCTCTTCCACCGCCGGTTCCACACCGGCAGTAACTGGGGCGAATGTTTCGAGCGCCGGAGTCAGGAAGCGGCTCGGAAGGGCGTAGCTGTGATTCGGGCTGGCGGGATTGCGGCTGTGATAGAAACGCTGGGGGACGGTGACGTGGAGATGGCGCTTTGCCCGG
>Ga0224512_10003943_pt1 | contig 12814 bp, 7 predicted proteins | sample SF_May12_sed_USG_4_FD_169103 | JGI IMG/M metagenome (GOLD analysis project Ga0224512, IMG submission 169103) | Sediment microbial communities from San Francisco Bay, California, United States - SF_May12_sed_USGS_13 | ecosystem: Environmental > Aquatic > Marine > Sediment | place: USA: California... | reverse complement strand
CGGAAAGATAAAACACTGTATTAAATGTAGTCGAATCGGTCGCAAATGCCTCTCCCGGAAACAGATTAAATCCGAGGGTGACCAGGTAATATTCGATTTCGCGCTCGCTAGCCGATAACAGCCTCGCCCCGCCGCTCAGTCTTTCATAGCTGGTTTCGCCCGACTCGCTAAAGCCGAGAGAGGCCTGCACGAAAAAATCTTCCGAAACATGGTATCCGAACTTGGCGCCGGTCACGAAATTGGTATTGAAATTCTCGATCGCGAGATAGCCGGTATAAAAGGAAATCTCGAAATCATCCGACTCGATCAACGATTCGTCGAACTCGGTGCGCTCGATCTGGGGTTCGATCAAATTGGTTGGCTCATCTTCGTCACTTTGCGCCTCAACCTCGGTTGAGGGCAAATACGCGACCAGGAACGCAACCGCTAGAAAAATACTGCGAAACCGAATTTCCACTCGCTCACTACCTCGTTATCGCTTCTGATGGCATCAGATGAAAAAATGACGTACTCGTTGGCCTCGAATCGGAACAAAAAGTTCCGGCTCACGAAACGCTGGATACCGAGCCCGACCTGGCCGAAATTGTTTTCCTCGTCGACCTGAACAATCAGCGTTGCGCTCGGGTCTATGTTGATCTTACCCAGGCCCAGGCTCAAATAAGGTGAATAGGTCAGATCCGGCAGCGGTTGCATGACCAGGTTGGTTTTGATAAATGTGCTGCTGGATCTGCTGCCGACCGATTGACCGATATGGATCTCGGCGGCGAGGTTCTCGGTAAACGAATAGGCGGTAAACACCGTAAACACCGGTGCCGCCTCGAATTCACCGCCTGTTACCCCGAGCACCCATCTGCGCCGCATAAAGTCGTCCTGGTCATATTCGATAACCCTGAACTTTTCACCGCCTGGCGTCAGCGTTTGCTTCATTTGCTCGCGGCTGGCCCAGCCCGACTTGCCGTCGTCGGTTTCGAGCCGGTACCAGTCTGTTTTTCTGCGCAGTACATTCACCTCGGTACCGCGATCGATGACGTAGAATATCGGGTAGCCGCCACCCGGACCGGTGTGCAGTTCGATAAATGGATCCGCAATTTTCACCCGGTACTTCGGGCTGGTCGACGTTACTTCGTCGGCAGATAGCGCCTCTTCTCCGGGCTCCTGTGCGAGCGTCGGGTTACAGGTCACGGTGCTAAATAAGAGCAGAATGGGCAAAGTTACCCCCTTGAATCGTTTCAAGTGTCTTATTCCCGTGATAATCCAGACGCTAATTTAGTTTTGTGGCACGGCAACGTCAAATAGATCGTTAAAATTTTGCCCGCCCAGGTCCAGCCATTCGCTGATCAGCTTCAACTCTGCGCCGCTCAACTTGCCCACGTGATCATAAGTGCTGACAGCCGGCAGTTGCCGGGCTGCGTCTAGCTCGGTTCCGGTCATCTTCTCGATGAAAAAGCTGCTACGCGCGCCATTGGCGCTCATGCGCGGCGGGATGACGGCGGCCGGGTCATCGATTGTAATCGTGCCGCCCATGCCGTCCGGTACGTCGACCTGGAAGTTTCTCAGCGTATTGACGTCCAGCGTCTGGCCGGTCCTGTTAAAGAACATTTCAACGTAGGAACGGTAGAAATCGTTGGGGAGCTGGTTCGGGTCGGTCGTCAGATCGAGTTGTCCATAGGGCACCCGGGCGGCCATATTGACAGTTGCGGTATGACAGGAGATACAGGTATCGTCCAGAATCCCGTCCCCCATGGTGTTATCGACATTCAGCACGGTCGCGGTAGGATCGGCGCCATTGAGCGGTTCGGCCGGGCCGATCGGATCCAGTATCGTCCAGGTATCGACGCCCCGGGGCAACTCCCATATCGCCTGGATATGCCGCGGGTAATTGATCGCCACGCGGCAATTGAAGCGCCATTCCGGTTGCACGGTCTGCTTGCAGTTGGCGTTGCGCAACGGTTTGGCCGGCGGCGCGGGGGTCAGGATCGAAAGGTCCAGATCGTCGTAAAGGTAACTGTAGGACGCGTCGGGGCCGATCGAGGTATCGGGTCTCGTCACCGTGGGATCGGTCCAGTAATCGACATAAACCAGATCCGCACTCAAACGCGGCTCGAGTGCCGGCAAGGGCAGAATCGAATTCACTCGATCGAAGCGCACCTCGGCCATGGTTCTGCCTGGCGTGGCGCTCCAGTACGGTTCGGTGGTTCCCGGGATCTGGGTGTTTACGTATTCAGGACGCATGACGCCGGCGGGTATCCCGCTATTGATCGAAGGCCGGGTGGCGCCGACACGTCCATGCACTTCGGGGGTAGGGCCACCGGTAGCGTGCGTGTGGCAACCGCTACAGGTCAGCACGTCCCCGGAACGCACCTGAAACCAGTTATTGTGACGCGGCCCGATGCGTCGCCCCGCGGCGTCGAGCACTTCCACGGCAAGCGGCGTATCCCCGGGCACCTTGACCTTGACCGAACCGTCGGGCTCGACCGGCGCGTAACCGACGATTTCACGCATCCCGAGGCTGCGCTGGCGCCCGAAAGCTTCATTGGCCAGGTTCGAGGTCGCAATGTTGGGATCATTGCGATCGGGCAAACCGACGGGCTTGATGAAACGTACGAATCTGGCCGGGCGATCGGCCGCAAGGGCATTGGCGGGATCGGCAAAGTCAGATACCGAGCTAATGCCGGCGGCGGTGGTGGGATAACCGAAAAAGCTGCCGTCGAAGGTGCTGTCGTCTCCCATGTCGTAAACGCTCCTGATATTGACGACGCCGAGGTTTTCCGACAGCCAGGAATTATTGAGTTCCGGCCCCTTGTCGGGAATCACCGGCGGCCGCAGGCTGGCCTGCACCGCGATCGCCTCGGTTATGACGATACCCGGCTCCGTCAGTATGATCGGTTTTTCGGTATCCTTGTCCATATCGTAAAGCCAGATTCCATAGGCGGGCGATTCTTCCACCGGGTTAGACGAAAGATAGGGTTCGATGCAGGGCCAGATCTCGGTAGCGACCGAAATCTGGCAGGTCGATTTGCTGACCAGCAACCGGTTGCTGCCGTCCTGCAGCGGAAACGCCGAGCTGTAGCGCCCGGCGATGGAGATCACGCCGGGATCATTGCTCACGTTGTTGACCGTCGCCGAAAGCTGCGCGGGGCCGAGCAGGCCTGCCCACGTCCACACCGGTTTATCGTTGTCGACGAAGCGATCGCTATCGATAACGACGATGTCGCCGCCATCGAAAGTGTCGGTAAACGGCCTGGCGATGACCACCATGTCGCCGTTCCCCATCTCGCGCGGCTGGGTAAAATGGATTTCGTTGTTGCTGGTGCCGGTCATGTGGCTGTGCGCGCCGTAGAGCAGCTCGAGATCGCTGCCGTCGGGATTCGACCGGTAAAGATTAAACGCATTATTGTTGACCGCGTGATCCCAGCGGCTGAATACAATCTGTCCGCCGTTTACATTCCTCAGTACCTGCGGGAACAGATCGTGACTCAGGTTTTGCGAGATTTGACGGATCCCCGATCCGTCGTCGTTCATGACATGCAAAACCAGCGCGTAATTGTTCTCTCTTTCGGCGAGCGCGGTATAACTTTGCTTGCCCTCGTTTACCATGTTGCCCCTGGCCTGGTCCTGGCGAGTCGAGGAAAATACGATGCGGCCATCGGGCAGGTAGGCGGGAAACATGTCATCGGCCTGCTGCGCGACCGTCGTATTGCTGATGATCGGCCGCAGGATTCCCGTGGCGAGTTCATATTCGTAAATATCCCACCTGGGGACATCCTGGTCATTGGGATCCGGATCGAATTGGCGCAACGAAAAAATAAGCTTGCTGCCGTCATAGGACGCATTGAGCCCCTTGACGTCGCCGGTGCCGCCGGTAACGGACCCGGTGATGTTTGTGACCGCTGCATTGACGCTCGAACTGGTGCGCAGGTAGACGTCACCGCCCGCGCTAAACAGGCGTGGATCACGGATATCCGAGTGCAGCTGAACCCCCATATCGTCGACCGGAATCGGCCGCCGGATGAATGCGATCGGGATTTCGACGATACCCGGGTCGATGCCTTCATCGCCCGATCCGCCCGGTTGGCAGGCGCTCAATACGGCCATTGCGGCGACAGCCAGGGCCAGTCCGAACCAGTGCAACCGGAATTTCGGCCAGGTTGCCACCCGGACTTGGGAGAATGTCGTGTACTTAGGAGTTGCCTGTTTCATGTTTCCTTATGCTTAAACCGTCGAAAGCCTTATACAATTAAAGTCGAAGTTTATCTTCGACCCTGCATCGCTCGCTTCCGAATTTAAAGTCGAAGTTTATCTTCGACCCTGCATCGCTCGCTTCCGAATTCTGACCAAGTGACCATTTTTCCTTACGAACGGTATGCGGATGATCCGATGCCTCTCGTAGAATACTACTGCGCGACGATTTTTAACGATACGCAGAGATTTAGTGACTTAGAGCTTACACAGCGCTCGCGAATAGCACAGGAAAAATGCCGGTTTTGTGAACTATTAACGAACCGCTTTTACCGAAAGAGTTTGATCCCTGTGCTAGATTAAGGCCTGACTAAAGTCCGCTTCCTGGGACTTCAGTTCAAGGTTGACTAAATTTAGGAGTTAGATGGGGAACCCCATGGGAAAGATAAACAAAATAGCGCTGGTCCTGTGCACGATAACGATACTGACAAGCCAGGGATCGACCGCAGGCGACCTCGAGCGCAACCAGGCAAAGCGCATTCATGACCGGCTCACCGGCATTACCGCGCCGAACGCCACCATCGATGCGATGGAATCGCTGTTAGTGGCCAATCCGGTTACGGGCGGCAAGTTAGCCGCGCAATTCGCGATCGACCCGTCACTGAATCCGGCCGCGTGGTCCTTCTACAATGTCACGCTGAAAAATTTCGCGGCCCCGTGGACCAACGAGGAACAAACCGTTTTCACCCCGTTGAACGATTACACCGCGACCGTCATCGGCACGATACGCGACGGTCACGATTTCAGAAGAATCCTGTACGACGATATCCTGTACGTCGGAAACGCACCCGGAATCGGTAGCTACTCCCCGAACAACAACAACCATTACCAGGCGCTCGAGGACCTCGACCCGGCCGGCGCCGGCAACCTCGTCACTACGCTCCAGCAAACCACGCAAAGTTCCGTGACTCCGCTGCCGAGTAACGCGACTGCCGGCATCATGACGACGCGTGCCGCGTCGATGGCGTTTTTCTCGGACGGGACCAATCGCGCGATGTTTCGCTTCACGCTGATGAACCAACTCTGCACCGATCTGGAACCGCTCAAGGACGTTTCGCGCACACCCGACCGGGTGCGCCGCGACGTATCGCGCAGTCCCGGCGGCGACAGCCGTATCTTCCTGAACGCCTGCGTCGGCTGCCATGCCGGCATGGACGGCATGGCCGGTGCCTTCGCCTACTACGAGTGGGATTACACCAACGACAAGACCGACGGCAGCCTGCTTTATACCGAGGGTGCCGTTTCCAACAAGCACAATATCAACCAGGACAATTTCAAGCCCGGCTACCTGACCACCGACGACAGCTGGGTTAACTACTGGCGCAACGGGCCGAATTACCTGCTCGGCTGGTCCGATAGTCGCATCGCGACCCCGCTGGCCAAGGACGACAAGAACAACACCGTCGGCAACGGGGCCAAATCGCTGGGCGAGGAACTCGCCAGCAGCCACGCGTTCGCCCAGTGCCAGGTCGACAAGGTTTTCGAAACGGTCTGCCTGCGCGGCCCCGAGAATTTCTACGATCAGGATCGCGTGGTTCGCGACACTATCGTGAACAATTTCAAAACGACTTATAACTACAACATGCGGGAAGTTTTCACCGACGTTGCCGCTCACTGCAAGGGGAACTAGCATCATGTCGATTTCCCGATACATAACCAAGATCTTCCTGTTTCCGTGCCTTGCCCTGCTGGCCGTTTCCTGCAGCGACGGCGTCGGCACCACGTCGAACCCGGACCTGTCGGACGGTGGTTCGGGCTATAGCGGCCCGGCCGCGAGAACTCCCGATATTCGCGCATTCCAGACCCACTTCTACAACAACCTGTATACCGACAATCGCTGCGGGCAGTGTCACGGCGTGGGCCAGATCCCCGGTTTCGTCAATAAAGCGGACGTCAACGCCGCGTATTTCGAAGCCATCCAAATCGTGTCGCTGTCGAATCCCGGCAGTTCCGACGTCGTTGGCAAGGCCCGCACCGGCCACCACTGCTGGCTGTCTTCTGCCAACGCCTGCGCCGACACGATCGAGAGCATGATCGTAAACTGGGCCACGGGTTCTAATATCACCGCGGGTCGCCCGATACAGTTGACCGCGCCGACGCATGTCGATCCGGGTGACGCCAAGTCATTCCCTGATCTCCCGACCGATCCCGGTTTGACCCAGAGTTTTGCCGACACCGTGCATCCGATCCTGGTGGCGAACTGTCAGAATTGTCACGAGGAAACCGCCCCTCCGCTGCCGATAGCCCCGTTTTTCGCCAACAATGACTCCGCCAGCGCCTACGACGCGGCCAGGCCAAAGATGGACATCGACACGCCGATGAATTCGCGCCTCGTGGTGCGCCTGCGCGAGGAATCGCACAACTGCTGGACCAACGATTGCGCGGCAGACGCGCAAACCATGCAGGACGCGATCACGCTGTTCGCCGACGGTATTCTCCCGACCCAGGTCGATATAGCGCTGGTCACCAGCAAGGCGCTCAACCTCGGCGATGGCATCGTCGCTTCCGGCGGCAACCGTCACGAGGCCGACCAGATCGCGCTGTGGGAATTCAAGAGCGGTCTCGGTAGCCCCGAGGCCTTCGATACCAGCGGTAAGACCCCGGCGATCACGCTGCAACTGGCGGGCTCGGTGCAGTGGCTCGGCGGTTACGGGCTCGACCTGTCGAACGGCTACGCCTATTCGAACAACCTGGATAGCAGCAAGTTGAAGGAGCGTATCGAATTGACCGGTGAGTACGCCATCGAGGCCTGGATCATACCGGCCAACGTTTCGCAGGCAGGCGCCACTATCATGGGTTACTCCGACGGCACGCCGCGCAATTTCGCGCTGGACCAGGAGATGTACGACTACCGTTTCTACAACAGGGTCGACGATCCCGATCCGCTGTCGCTTGATGGCGAGCCGTTTTACACCACCGGCGACAGCGGCCAGGAAATCGCGCAGGCGAGCCTGCAGCACGTGGTCGCCAACTATGACCCGTTCGTCGGTCGCACCGTCTACGTCAACGGCGCGCTGGTCCCGGCGCCCGACCGTGGCCCGGCCAACACGTCTATCGGCAATGTCGTCTGGGATGACAATTACGCATTTGTCATCGGCGCCGCGGACGCTGGTGGCGGTAATGACTGGGATGGCCAGGTACGCATGGTCGCAATCCACAACCGCGCGCTGACGCCGGCGCAGATCCAGCAAAACTTCGAGCTCGGCGTGGGCGCCAAGTTCTACCTGCTGTTCTGGGTCGGGCACCGTGTCACCAACCCGGTCGATCCCAACGATCAGAGCTATATCCTGTTCGAGGTGTCGCAGTTCGACAGCTACAGTTACCTGTTCAGCAACCCGATGTTCATCAACCTGGACCCGACCTGGACTCCGCCCACCGATATATCGATCGAGGGCATGCGCATCGGCATCAACGGCAAGGAAGCGCTGGTGGGCCAGGCCTTTGCCAATATCGACGTCACGGTGAACGCGACCGACTATGATTACGCGCAACTGGGACAGAACCTGTCACCGCTCGGCACCATTATTGCGATCGAGAAAAATGCAACCAACGACGAGTTTTTCCTGACTTTCGATACCATCGGTACGGTGATGCGCATCCCGCCTTACGTCGAAGCGCTGCCCAATGCACCGACCCCGCCAACGCTGCCAGCGGCCCCGGTCGTATCCGATATCGGGGTACGCACTTTCGAGGAGATCGCCGCCACCATAGCGGAGATTACCGGGATCCCGGTTAACGATGACCAGAGCTTCGGCAACCCGGTTTCGGTCAAGGGAACCTACGACAGCTATATTCAACAGTTGCCGACGGTCGAATCGATCGACGCCTTCCTGCCGTCGCACCAGATGGCGATCGCGCAGCTGGCGCTGGCCTCCTGTAACACGCTGGTGGAAACCAATCCGGGATACTTTGCGACCTTCAACATGAGCCAGAACGCGCAGACCGCGTTCGGACCGCCGCCAGCGGCAGCCTATTACAACCCGCCGCAACCGACGGGTGCGCCGTCGGCGCAGCAGGACGCCAATCGCGCGGCGATCACCGATCCATTGCTGACCGCGGCGATGAACGTGGTTGGTGATGCTTCGCCCCTGAACCTGACTACCCAGCCAGACTCCGTAGACGTTCGCGGCATGCTGTCATCGGGTACGACCCAGGACCTGGATTCGGCACTCGGCGGCGATGCCTACGAGAGCCTGGTCACTGAAATGCTGGGATGCACGCCCCCGCCACTACCGGCGGTGCAGGAATGCGCTCCCGATAATTCGCCGAACCGCACCAAGCAAATCGTCAAGGCTGTATGCGCCGCTGCCGTCGGCAGTGCTGTCATGCTAGTACAATAGGATCGTAGAAATGGCCAGATTCAACAAAAATCAGTACCTGCACCCGGATGCACCCCTGCTCCACGAGGATCACGGCAGGCCGATGAGTCGCAGGCAATTTATTCGCCAGGGATTCATGACGGGTTCCGCGACGGTTCTTTCCGGGGGCCTAGTTGGTACCCTGCTCGCCAATCCCGCGTTCGCGGCCATTTCGCCCGATTTGCAGGCGCTGCAGACTTCGATCGGCTGTTCGCTGGTGCCATCGGGTGCCGGCGCCAGCGTGCCTTTCATCTGTTTCGATCTCGCCGGCGGCGCCAATCTCGCCGGTTCCAACGTGCTGGTCGGCCAGGGCCTTGGGCAAATGGACCTGCTGTCAACCGCGGGTTACAACAAGCTGGGGCTGCCCGGCGACATGCTGCCCGGGCAGGTCGATCAGGGCAATTTGCTCAATCCCAGCAACGGCGATTTCACCAACAGCGAATTGAACCTGGTATTTCATGCCGATAGCGCGATGCTGGCAGGAATCCGGCAAAAAGCGCCCAACGCAATCGCGAGCGGCCGTATCGACGGCTGCGTGATTCCGGCGCGTTCGGATAACGACACCGGCAACAATCCGCACAGCCCGCTCTATGGCCTCGTCATGACCGGCGCGCGCGGCGAAGTCGTCGACCTGATCGGTTCGCGCAGCAGCGTCTCGGGCGGCAACTCGATGGCGCCGCCGATGCATATCAACCCGGAATTTCGCCCGACCAAGGTCGACCGTCCCAGCGACGTTACCGGCATGGTGGACGTGGGCGACCTGACCCAGGTTCTCGGCGCCGATGATGTCACCGCGGTGATGGAGTCGATCGTGCGCGCTACCCATAAAAAACTGAAGCTCGCGGATATCAATACCGAGCTTCTGAACGATGCCGTCATCAAGGACCTGATTCGCTGCAACTATCTGAAGGCCGCCGACATCACCGATCGTTTCGCGACGATACCGGTGGATCCGCTGGAAGATACCAACATCCTGTCGGCATTCGGCGTCGCCACCGCCAACGACCTGAACGACAACGAGTTCCGCAAGACCGCGTCGATCATGAAAATGGTGCTGAACGGCTACGCCGCCGGCGGCTGCGTCACGATGGGCGGTTACGATTACCACACCGGCGACCGCACCGTCGGCGAGAACCGCGACCTGCGCGCCGGACGCTGCATCGGCGCCTGCCTCGAGTATGCGCAGATCCTCGGCAAGCCGCTGATGATCTACGTCTTCAGCGACGGCTCGGTGTTCAGCAACGGCATGCCCGACAACTCCACTAGTACCGGTGCGGACGATACCCTGGTGCTCGGCGGCGAGGGCAAGGGCCAGTGGACCGGCGACAATTCGTCGACCGCCTGTTCCTTTTTCCTCGCATACGACCCGGCCAAAAACGTACCTATCTGGGCCAACGACCCCAACCCGGAAATGAGGCGCCAGATCGGCCGCATGTCGGCAGGCGCCTCGGTGGTTACCTCGGCCACGCCGATGGCCAACAACGTCAACCTGCTGGTCAACATGGTGCTGCTGAACTTCATGGCGTTAAACGGAAAAATTAACCCAGGCGACACGTCGGCTTTTACCACCGCCTTTCCGAACCACGGCCTCGGCAGCAACCTGGAAAATTACATCGCGTTTGGTAACATACTGCCGCCCTAGTCCGACGAAATAGCGTCCCATGCAATACTACCGGGCAGGTAGACCTGACAGCGTACTGTTGCTCGCAGGCGGCTTGCTGCTTGTGCTCATGCTTTTATCCGCGCTTCGACCCGCGGTTGCGGCCTGGCACCAGCAGCAGCGCGATATCATGGGCACCCGGATAACGGTCGAGCTGTGGCACGACGAGGACCAGGCCGCGGCCGATTGCAGCGAGCGAATCTTCACCGAAATGCGCCGTATCGAGGCGCTGATGAGTACCTACCGGGACACCAGTGAAATCACTTACATTAATAACAATGCCGCAATAAGCGCGGTCGATATCAGCGACGAAATGCGCCTGCTGATAGAAAAATCCCTGTATTTTTCGAAGATTTCCGACGGCGCCTTCGATATTACCTATGCGAGCGTCGGTTACGCCTACGATTATCGTAAACGCCAGCAGCCCAGCGACGCGGAGGTTGCCTCGAATCTGGCAGCGATCGACTATCGGCATATCGAACTGGATGGCAACAGGATTCGCTTCGGTCAGGGCGCGGTGCGCATCAACCTCGGCGGCATCGCCAAGGGTTACGCGGTGGACCGCGCCGCGGACATCGTCAGGCATTGCGGCATCAGCGAGGCGCTGATTACGGCGGGCGGCGACAGCAGGATACTGGGCGACCGGCACGGTCGCCCGTGGATCATTGGCATCCAGAATCCACGCGACGAAGACGGCATTGCGTTACGCCTGCCGCTCAGCGACAGCGCGGTTTCGACATCAGGCGACTACGAGCGTTTTTTTATCGACGATGGCAAAAGGGTGCACCATATCATCGACCCGACAACGGGACGTTCGGCCGGGGCGAGCTGGAGCGCGACAGTTACCGGCCCCGATGCAATGACAACCGACGCATTATCTACTACTATTTTTATTATGGGCGCGGTTAAAGGTCTTGCCCTTATCGAAAGCCTCGACGGAATCGACGCCATCATCATCGATAGCGCCGGAAAAGTGCATTATTCCTCGGGTTTTGAGCCACCAGGAACGGAAGGATAATAGTCCTTAAAGTAGTGACCTATGAAATATATTAGCCTGATTAGCCTGCTTCTCGTCAGCCTGGCCCTGCCGGCCGTGGCGCAGCAGACGACCGAGGAAGCAGAAGAAGCTGAAGTCGAAACATCGCAGGCAGACGAGTCCGCCGTGGTCGACGACGAAGCCACCGACGCCGGCGCGCTCGAGGAAGGATCGCTCGATGCCAATATCGAGGCGTTGAAAAAAGAAGTTCTGTCGCTGAACCGCGACCTGTTCATCCTCGAAGAGGACCTGCTGTTTCCGTCGAACACCCAGTTCAGCATCTTCCTGTCGATGGACGCGGGCGCCCTGTTCAGCCTCGACTCGGTGCAGCTCAAGATCGACGACAAGAATATCGCCAACCACCTCTACACCGAACGCGAACTGGCGGCGCTCAAGCGCGGCGGAGTGCAACGTCTTTATATCGGCAACCTGCCCTCGGGCGAGCACGAAATCGTCGCGATTTTCACCGGTATAGGGCCCAAGGGCCGCGACTACCGGCGTGGCGAAACCATCGTCATAGAAAAAACCACCGAACCCCAGTTTGTCGAGTTCATGATTGCCGATGACACCGGTAAAGAGCAGCCCCAGTTCGATGTACGCGTCTGGGAATAGCTCCCGTCGACATCGCGGGAAAGGCAGGTCGGGTAGCGTCAATCGCTGCCTGGTCGCGCTGCTTTGCGGTTGCTTCTGGCTGCCCCTCGACGCCGCCGAACTCGGCGAGCACCGGGTCGTCGATCTCGATTACGGGCGCGCCCTGTACCAGTATTTCCAGGGTAACGAGCTGCTGGCGATAACCCACCTGATGATTGCCGCCGAAAGCCCGCGCAGCCGCACGCAAAAGGATGAATCCAATCTGTTGCTGGCCGACCTTTACTACGGTTACGGGCTTTACGAGGAATCGCGCCAACTGTTTGCCGAGCTTTTGACCGCCGAGGTATCCGACTCGGTGCAAAACCGGATCTGGTTCAACCTCGCCCGGCTCAGGTACGAGCAGGGCTACTACGACCAGGCCCGCGACCTGTTGTCGCGCATCAACGATCGCCTGCCGGCGCACATCGAGACCGAGCGCAAGTACCTGCTGACCAACCTGTATCTCGGCAACCGCCAGTACGACGAGGCCGCCGATCTGAGCAACCAGATCGATGCCGGTTCAATCTGGAAGATTTACGCGCGCTACAACCTTGCGGTGTCGATGATCGAGGACGATCGCTACGAGCAGGGAAAGTCCTTACTGGAGCGGATCGGTAAATTAGAAGCCACGACAACCGAACTGCTGGCGCTGCGCGATCGCGCCAACCTGTCGCTGGGCCTGAAACAGCTGCGCATGGAACTCAACGAAGCGGCGCTCGAGAGCCTGTCGCGCATCCGCCTCGAGGGACCCTTCAGCAACCAGGCGCTGCTGGCCTCGGGCTGGGCCTGGTATCGGCAGAACCAGTTCGACAAGGCGTTGCTGCCCTGGCGTGTGCTGCTGCGCCGCAACGCGGTCGACGCGGCAACCCAGGAAGCGATCCTGGCGATACC
>Ga0224512_10003942_pt1 | contig 12815 bp, 11 predicted proteins | sample SF_May12_sed_USG_4_FD_169103 | JGI IMG/M metagenome (GOLD analysis project Ga0224512, IMG submission 169103) | Sediment microbial communities from San Francisco Bay, California, United States - SF_May12_sed_USGS_13 | ecosystem: Environmental > Aquatic > Marine > Sediment | place: USA... | reverse complement strand
CCAGAAGTCGTGCACGTAGGCGCCATCGGGAATCCCGAAAGTCCAACCCACCGTGATGGCCAACAACAAACCGGCCGGGAAACGGGTTCTCCTGTCCACCAGCGCGAACCCCAGGGCCGGGATCGCCAGCGCCAGGTACCAGGAAGGAAGAAGCTCGGTCAACCACCGCCATTGGCGAACAAAGAACTCCCCGATGGTGAATCCCAGGCCGGTGGTCCGATTGGCCGTGTGTTCGGCCAGCTCGGCCGGTTCGGTGGCATAGAGGATCCAGGCGAAGTCGAGAATCACACCCAGCACCATCGCCAGACCCACATATACCGTGGGACGGTCAAAGCCACGACCTTTGAGGAGCCACAGACCGAGCAACGCTGCCGCGATGACGCCCGGCCACGACAGCATGGCCGTGGCGAAACCTGCGACGACAGTCGCTGCCACGAGCCCGGCCGGTGGATCCTCAGTGTTCCGCAATCGAACACTGAGGGCCGCCAGAGCCACAATCAGCCAGTAACCGGCCCCGAGTCGTCCATAGACCCAGAAGAAGTTGGTGGCCGCCATGACACCGAGCGCGATCAACAATGCCCCCCAACGAATTCGCAGCGCCCTCATCAAGGCGGCCATCGAGATGATCGAGGCGAAACCGGAGAAGTAGCCGAACAAACGGAGCTGGCTCTCTCCCTGACCGAGAATCCCCGAGATGCCGACCTGAACGGCGTTGACCAGAGGTGGGTGGTGCGCGTAATACTCCGGTGCATAGGGCCGGAGATCACTTGCCAGGCGCGAGGCCCCCGCTCCGTCCTCCCAGAAATTGGCAAGGTGGAGGCCGAGGCGCCCGAGGATACGGCCCTCGTGGCTGTTGCCCAGCGGGGACGCCAGGTCCGGCAGCCAGGTCGCCAGGACGACCAGGCCCATCACGACCACGGCCGCCCAACCCCAGAGGTTCGTTCGGCGCTCTATGGTGCCACCTCCGGCAAGACATCTTCGACGTTCACCAATGCATACTCGCCCACCTGTGCCACCACGACGTCGAGAACACCCGGGGATATCCCGGGTGGAAGGCTGTCGATTCTGATCAGCATGAGGTCACCCCGATTGGCCCGATCGAGATTCGACGCATCAAGGCTTCGAGCCGGGAGATCCCAGTAGTAGGCAAGCCAGCGCGGCGTGGCGATGTCCGGGCCGACCCAGGCTACCGTTTGCCGCGCAGGGGGATCGTTGTCCACCGCCAACCGCCCGGCTTCGGCAGGGTCGTTGAAATACCGGTCCGGCACGGGGCCCAACACGAGCAGGGTGAATTGAACCACCAGTCCAACGCTCACCGCCACGCTCAGGATCCGCTTCCACCTTCCGCCCAAGCGCCCTCGAACGGCGTCGGCCAGAGCCGCCCCGCCCAGGGTTATGGTCGCCAGGCCCAGATAGTTCCAGTACTCGTGAATCCATGCGTTCTGTGCCAAGCCGATGCCAAAGATCAAAGCGACCCCGAGGGTTATCACCGTCACGACCCGCGTGCGTCGATCAACAATCCCGGCCGCCACGGCCGGAATGGCCAGCGCCAGATACCACCAGGGAACCAGCCGGGCAGCGTAGGCGCCCTGCCGAATGACCCACTCGATCCATGAGAATTCGATCCGGCTGACCCGATCGGCAGCCTGAGCGGTCAACGTCCCCAGACCCGCCGCGTAGGAGATCCACCCCAGCGTCGTGATCAACCCGGCCACCATCGCCACACCGACCAGGATGGTCGTTTGGTCGAGGCCGCGACCGCGCCATAACCACAAGCCGAGCAGCGCGGCAGCCAATGTTCCTTCCCAGGATCCCAAAACCGTCAGGAAAGCAACCGCGCCGGCCGAGGCGCGCAACCAAGCGGAAGGGGCATCGACACTGCGCAGTTTTACGATTGCCACGGCCAGGGAGATGACGAGCACGAAACCCAATCCCAAGCGAGCGAACACCCAGAAAAAAGGCGTCACGGTGAGAGCTCCCAACGCGATGAGCGTGGGCCCCCAGGGCATGTGCACCCGTCTCAGCAGCGCCGCCAGTGCTACCAGTGAGAGCACCCCGGCGAGATACCCGGGGATCCTGAGCGCCAGTTCACTCTCTCCAAAGATCGCCGAAGACGCAATAGCGAGCGCGTTGGTGAGGGGCGGGTGATGGGCATAAGGAGTTGAGTACATTGGCTCCCAGTTCGATGCCAGCCCGGACCCCAGCGGTCCCATGTCCCAGAAATTGCGCACTTGTAGGGCAAAGCGGCCGAGGACGCGACCTTCATGGGAGTCTCCGAGCGGCAATCCAATAGCCGGTAGCCAGGTGAGGGTAACAAGCGCGACCAGCACGCCGACCGCCCACCATTGGCGATCGGACTCTTGGCGGAACGAGGTCGAACCGGGGGGTTCAGGAAGAGAAGTCGAAGCCATCCGGGCCGGATTGTACCGGCGGTTGGGCGCGCAACGAGTACCCGGCCTCAGGGAAGCACATAGACAGGGGTGCCGATCGGAGCCCACGCATAGAGCGCCGCGGCCTTCAGATCCGATTGGCGCACACATCCGGCGCTGCGGAATTGACCGAGTTCGGCTTCCGTCTGCATAGGTGTTCCATCGCGGTAGCGGGGGATGGCGTGGAAACCGATCGAGAGCGTCGCCCCGTGCGCAAATCGCACCATGTGCTCCATGGTGATTCCCCCGTGACCTGCGGAGGTGAACACCGACTTTGAAAAGACGGAATAGGTTCCGGGGGCCGGGACGCCTTCTCGACCGGAGACCAGATATGTATCGACCAGCAATCCATCAGCGTCGATCAGCCAGACACGTTGATCGGCGTTCTCATAGATAATTCGCTGACCCTCGCCGACGTTCGGGTACCTCTGTGGAGGAGGCATCGGCTGGAGACCAAGGGCCAGGGAAACGAACGCCGCCAACTCACTTCGGAGTACCTCCTGGCGCGGGAAGAAAGAAGATCCCGACGCTCCGTACGACAGACCGGCCGCCCGAAGTGCATTGATGGCTTCCTCGTGGACCGAACCGTCGTCATCGCTGAAGAAGTCGATGGATGAAGCCGGCAGTTCCAGGGCTCGCACCAGGAAAGTGGCCAGCTGTTGGCGCGTGATCTGAGAAGCGGGGCAGTACCTTCCGGGCCCACATCCGATCGTGATACCTGCTTCTGCCAGGGCGTTGATCGATGGCTCGTGTACGCCACCGTCGTCATGGAAGAAATCCACCGCAGTGGCCGGCAAGTCCAATGCCCGGACCAGAAACGTCGCCATGTCGGACCGGGCCAGGGTGCGGCCCGGACAGAAGCGATCGTTGGTAGGTGGATTGCATCCAAGCGTCACGCCGATGGCGGCGATAGCCTCGATGTAGCCTTCCTCCGCCAACCCATCGTCATCGACAAAAGTCCCCCCGGGCGGAAGGGCCACCTGCGCAACAGCGGCATCAGACAGCGGTACGAGATAGGCGGACGCCAACGCCACGACGGCAACCGTGACGGTGAGAAACCGCCTCCTCGTGAACAACGCTCGGCTCATTTTTGTCAGGCATCGGGAAGAACGGCTTCGCAGTCCGGGGCTGCGAAGGATCTTTTGACCTGTATCGGCCTGGTCGTTGAGACCTGAAGTCGCGCCGGCGCACGGTCGTTGGCCGGGAACGACCTCCGGCGGCGCGGCCCCTCCGTCGTAATGCGGCGACCGTCGAATTCCGAGAGCTTGTGCGGACGGCGGCTCCCGTTAACCTCTGAGCATGCGCAGCCAACCCGACGTCTCGATCGTCCTGCCGGTCTACAACGAGGCCGGGCATATCCTCGACGAGATCAAGAGAATCCGCGCGACGATGGACGCATCGTCGTACTCCTACGAGTTGATCGTTGTCGACGATGGTTCGACGGACGGTACCGCCGCCGTCCTGGCCGAGGTCGAAGGTATTCGCCTGGTCCAGTTTGCCCAGAACCGGGGATCCGGATCCGTAAGACGGGCCGGGACCAATCTCGCCAGAGGCCAGATCGTCGTGTGGACGGACGCGGACATGACTTACCCGAACGATCGCATCCCCCAGTTGGTCGACGAATTAGCGGGGTGGGATCAAGTTGTCGGCGCCCGCACCAGTGAGGAAGGAACCGCCAAGCTGCTGCGCGTTCCTGCCAAGTGGTTCATCCGCAAGCTGGCCGAATACCTGTCGGACACGAAGATTCCCGACCTCAACTCGGGATTCCGGGCGTTCCGAAGGGAGGTTGCTTTGCAGTTCGTCCATCTCCTCCCGAAGGGTTTCTCCTGTGTTACGACCCTGACGATGACCTTCCTCAACAATTCCTACTCGGTCAAATACGTGCCGATTGAATACGCGGGGAGATCCGGCAAGTCGAAATTCCATTGGTGGCGAGACACCCGCCTCTTCCTGCTCCAGGTGATCCGCATGATGCTGCTCTATAACCCGATCCGAGTCTTCATGCCGGTTGGCGTCCTCATCTCCTCGTCGGCTTTCGGCAAGCTCCTCTTCGACCTCTTCACTAAGGACTTCCGGGTAGCAACAAACACGATCGTGTGGCTCTTCACCGGAGCGGTTGTGGTGATGATCGCCCTCATCGCCGATCTCATGGTCAACCTCAACCGTCAACAGGATCTTGTCGTGCCTGCCGCCGTCTACCGGTTCGACGACCGGTAGTTCTCCGTGCGCGTCCTGGTCAGCGCCTGGATCGGCTCGACGAACCTCGGAGACGAGCTTATCTTCAGGGCGTTGGTCGCCCGCCTCCGCGAACGGGGGATTCGTCCGACTGCCGTCTCGATCGACCCGGCCAAGACCCGCCGGGAACACGGAGTCGAAGCAGTCAATCACACCAACCTCCCCGGAATATGGCGCGAGCTGCGCCGGGCGGATCGCCTTTTGTTCGGGGGCGGCGGCCTCCTGCAGGACGAGACCGGATATTGGAATCTGCCCTATCAGCTGTCGCGGGTCGTCCTGGCGCGCATGGCCAACACGCCCTTCGGTGTTTACGGAGTCGGAGCCGGGGCCATCCACACTCGATCCGGAAGATTCATCGTGCGCCACACGCTCGGCCCGGCGGTGTCGACGAGCGTGCGGGATGCTGCGTCTGCCGGGGTCCTCGAAGAACTCGGTTTGCCCGGCCCGACCGTCGCCGCCGACCCGGCGTTCTCTCTGCCGGGCCCTGCGGCTCAGCCGACCGATCGTTTGATCATTTGCCTGCGGCCGCCCCTCGGTCGGAGTCGCCTCCTCCCGGCGTCGATGACCTCCCGCAACGGTGTCGACCTCGTTTGGGCAATGGCCATGGCACGTGCACTGGATTCAGCAGCCGCCGCAACCGGCCTTCAGCCCCATTTCGTCGCTCTGCAAACCGATCGGGACCATCAGCTGCACAGGTCCGTTGCCGCCCATATGCACACCGCCGCCACCCTCGTCCAACCGACCATCGACACGGTATTTGACGAAGTTGCTACCGGTCGGGCTGTGATTGCCATGCGATTCCACGGCGGGGTGGCGGCGGCGGTGGCGCAACGGCCCGTCGTACTCATCCCCTACTCCCCCAAGGTGCAGCACCTCGCCGCAGATCTCTCCACCGGCGTCGAAATCGTGCCACCGGATCCCGGCGCATGGCATCTGATCCCGAAGGCTCTCCAGAAGACGATACGAGACCCGGGTGATCTCGACCATCGGCTGGGACGAATGCGCGAAAAGGAACGAAACAACACAACTGCTCTCGACCAATTGCTGGCCGCAACGTGAACCGTCGCACCTGGCTCAGAATCGGCCGCACTATCTATCTGGCGGCCGTCGGCGTCGGCCTGGTCTGGTTGGTTTGGAATCGGAGGGACGCCCTGGCGGACCTCTTACGGACCGCCCGGCTGTGGCTCCTGCTGGTCGCTCTGCTGCTGGGGTTCGGGCAGATCGCGCTCAATGCCGGTTTCTGGCGGAGTTCGTTGTTGGCTCTCAACGAAACCCCCACCTACCGGGAGGTACTGGTCGCTTCCTCCCGATCGCTCTTCGCCCGGTATGTGCCGGGGAGCGTCTGGTACGCGGCAGGCAAGTCTGTCCTTCTGTCCCGCCAAGGTGTGGCCACCTTCCCGTTGGTCATCACCGCCGGCCTCGAAATGTTCATGAGCGTGGTCACCGTCTTCGTGGTCGGGCTCGGTCTGCTGGCGGTGGGCGGGGAACTCCCGGGAGGTGCCTGGTGGGCGTTTCCTCCAGTCGCCCTCGGAGCGCTCGTGCTCTCGAGACCGACGGTCAATCGATTCGTCACCTGGCTGGCGCGGCGGCGGGGCCGTAATGACCCACCCCGGCTCGATGGACGCGCCTACGTGAGACTGATCTCGTGGACCGTCGCCTACTGGATCTGGACGTCGACCAACTTCGTCATCTACTTGTGGGTGTTTCCCGGTTTGACCACCGGACCGGCGTGGGTTCTGGCCGGAGCTTTCATGGTCGCCTGGGGAGTCGGATTCCTTACTCCGATCGCTCCCCAAGGAATCGGCGTCTTCGAGATCACCCTGGCGGCACTCCTGGTGACGGGCGGGATCACAGAAGTTGCAGTGATCCTGGGAGGATTTCGGGCCGTGATGCTGGTGCGTGATGCCCTGGCGACGGCCGCCGGAGAGATCACCGGTTCAGCGCATCCTCGAGGACCGCGAGGATCTCAGCCGACGGTCTAGCGGTAGGCCGGAGCCGCGCCATGCGGTACGCCTCGGGATCAGCCAGGAAGCGATCGATGATCTCGTCGTCATAGCGCCCCGCGACCACGTTGGCATCGAGACCGTCAGGACGTTCGGAACGGTCCCGCCACAGCAGGGTCGGCACGCCGAGCAGCGCGCATTCTTCCTGGATCGAACCCCCGTCCGTAATCACAAAGGGCGCTTGCGCCAGCATCCGGATGAACTCGCTGTGACCTGCCAGGGGGCGCAGTTCGACGCCGGCGGCCCGGAGCCTTTCGTCGCAGCCACGTTTGGCGAAGATGATCTCGGTTGGCGCGTGCACCACGAAACGCACGCTATGCCGACGGGCGATGCGTTCGGTGAGAGCCACCATCCGCTCGACCCGCGCCGCGTTGTGGAGGTTCTCGACCCGATGCATGGTGACGATCACCGGCCCGGTCGTCGCCGGAACGTCCTCTCCGAGGGCACCCTCGACCGCCTCGAGAGATGTGTTGCCCGGGAGAGCGACGACCCGCCCCTTGACCCGCATCCTGGCAAGGTTGTCGACCGCAGTCGCATCGGGGGCAAACAGCAAAGCAGCGAGGCGCATGGTGAGGATCCGGACGATCTCCTCGGGGAAGGGGTGGGTCAGGCGGTGGGATCTCAGGCCCGCCTCCAGGTGCGCAACGGGCAATCCAGCCCGACGGGCCAGAAGAGCGGCCAGCATCGTTGAAGGCGTATCGCCGTGGACGACGCAGATCCCCCGGCTGCCGCCAAAAACCTCAGCACGAAGACGTTTCGGCGACCGCAGCCGGGAGGCCAGCTTGACGCTCCACAGGATCACCTTCGGAATCGAAGCAACATCCTCAGCGCCGCCGAGAACGTAATCCGGAGCACGCACGCCGAGTTCCTGTCGCATCATCGTCGAGATCCGGGCGTGTTGTCCGGAATCGATCAGCCGATATGCGACACCCTGCTCATCCATCAGATGCAACAGTGGCGCCGTCTTGATGTATTGCGCCTTGGTGCCGATGAAGACGTGAATCAGGTCGCTCACTTGTAGGTGAGCTCGCTTCCGATTGGAACCAGTTCGACAATGAGCTTGCCGATAGGAAGTGCCAGGGGCTGTCCATCTCCGTCGAAGAAGAGCGTGCCCGACGCCTGGGAGGCGCGTCTCCACTCCGCCTTCACCACCTGGCCACCGTGGAAGATGAGCGATTCGCCAAAGCCGACCACATCGAAATCCGGAACTTCTGCACCGTTGACATCGGCGTAGCCGGCCGACCGCTGCGCCACGAATTGGATAACAACGGTGTCTCGCACGAACGGTCCCGGAGCGCCCGACGAGGTCAGAACGTCGAATGCTGCAGCTTCCTGGCTCCGCACGTAGCCCGTCCCTTCCTCAAAGAGATACTGCACACCGGTGGCTCCCATCTCGATGCTCACCTCTGCTGCGGCTTCGCCTGAAAACCCGTCGGTGAATGCGAAGGGCGGAACAGCCGGGGGCCCACCGATGGCCAGCGCCCGGGCCGATGCAAAGTCGACCAACAGGTTGTACGGCGCGGCTCCGGACCCACGATAAACCGCTTCACCGGCAGCCTCATCGGTCACGTTGATGCCGGCGGCGGTCACCAGGCGGTAGACGAAGTCTCGACCGCCGGAAAAAGCGAACAACGGCTGGAAGGGCGCCAGCAGATCCGCATCAACCGGTCGGATGGACCGCACGGGTCCGACGCTCTCGGGTTCTCCGTCAAAGTAGAGCGCCAGAAAACGGGTGAGCCCACCCTCGAGAACCGTTTCGAACACCAGGTCGGCTTCGGCCAGCCCTACCTGCGGGCGTTCGGCCGGTGAGTTCCCTACCTTGACGGCGATGACCTGCAGTCCGGTGGGTTCGTCGAGAGGCGCCCCGGTCAGGGGATTGCGGTCCACCGGTTCTACCGGTCCGGCGGACGTCGTCGCCGGGGAGGCGTCGGAGGTAGTTGAGGAGGTCGACGTGGAAGTTGTTTCACCCGTACTCGTGGTTGAAGCGGAGTCATCCCCGTCGCCGCCGGTCAGCGCCACCGCCAGCACAACAACGACGAGAACTGCAGCGCCGAGCGCCCACCATGTTCGATGGACTTGAAAGGTTTGCGGTAATTGCATGGTGCAGCTCGTTGAGAAGGGTAATCAGCCTAGGGGCCGGCGCCGGATCCTTCTACTTCCAGGAGGGCAGCCACCACCCCGGTCAATGAGGCTCTCCAGTGCGGCAAGGGTCTCATTCCGAGAGCGGCGAGGCGCTCCGAGGTCAGCACAGAATACGCCGGGCGGCGGGCAGGGGTTGGATAGTCCTCGGTTGCGCACGGCGTGAGCCTGGCCGGGTCAAGACCGCCCATTTCAAGAGCGGTGCGGGCGAGTTCAAACCAGGTCGTCGGGCCCTGGTTGGTCAGATGCAACAGACCGGTGGCTCCCACCTCCATTGCCCGAAGGGTGGCGCCGGCGAGGTCGGAGGCGATGGTCGGACAGCCCCACTGGTCGTCCACAACGCTCAGCGGCCGTTGTTGGGCCAGGCGGAGCATGGTGGCTACGAAGTTGGGATGGGTACCCGAAATAACCCAGGAGGTCCGGATGACCAGGCTGCCCGGATGCGCCAATGTCGCCCGTTCTCCGACGAGTTTGCTTCTCCCATACGCATTGATGGGGTTGGTGGCATCGCTCTCCACGTACGGTCGGGTGCCGGATCCATCAAAGACATAGTCCGTTGAGTAGGTCACGAAGGGGATCCCCGCGCGGTCGGCCGCCCCTGCTAGTGCCGAGACGGCTCGACCATTCACGGTGAGCGCCATCTCGTCGTTCTCTTCCGCGGCGTCGACTGCCGTGTAGGCGGCGCAGTTGATGATGGCCGCCGCGTCCAGGCGTTCCAGCGCGGGTCCGATCGAGGCCGGTTCCGACAAGTCCAGATCGGCACGGGTGAGGAACCGAGCCTCTGGGATATGTGACCGGAAAGCGGTGCCAAGCTGACCGGAGGCGCCGGTCACGACGATGTCGCGCATCAGGTCTCTTCTGTGAGGATCTCTTCGAGGTATGACCGGTACGTCGATTGCGGCAAGGCTTCGATCACGGAGCGGAACTCTGCTGCATCCAGGTAGCCGCTACGGAAAGCAATCTCCTCCAGACAAGCGATCTTGATCCCCTGGCGACGTTCAACCGTTGCGATGAAGTTCGCCGCCTCCAGCAGGCTGTCGTGAGTCCCGCTATCCAGCCACGCCACCCCGCGGTCGAACAACTGGACCTGGAGCCGGCCCTGTTCCAGATAGACACCGTTGACGTCCGTGATCTCCAGCTCGCCCCGATCGGAGGGCTTGATCCCTTTGGCGATGGCGGTTACTTCGCCGTCGTATACATACAGGCCGGGCACCGCATATCGGGATTTTGGCTTCTTTGGTTTCTCTTCGAGCGAAAGCACGTTGCCGGCCGGGTCGAACTCGACCACGCCGTATCGCTCGGGATCCTGAACCGGATATCCGAATACGTAAGCACCCGATTGGAAACCCGCAACAACGTCTTCGAGCCCGATTTGACCGTAGAAGATATTGTCTCCCAGGATCAAGGTCAGCGGCTCGCCGGCGATGAAATCCTCCCCAACCAAGAAAGCCTGGGCAATCCCTTTCGGCTCGGGTTGCACTGCATAGGAGAGCTCAATCCCCCAGCTGGTTCCGTCGCCGAGGAGTTCTTCGAAACGCGGCCGGTCGTGCGGGGTTGTGATGACCAGCACTTGACGAATACCCGCCAACATGAGTGTGCCAAGCGGGTAGTAGATCATGGGCTTGTCGTAGACCGGCTGAAGCTGTTTTGACGCCACCCGCGTGATGGGATCAAGCCGGCTGCCGGCGCCACCGGCGAGAACGATACCTTTCATAGGGAACTCCCCGTCAACGGCCGCCACCAGTCCTCTCGACTGCGGTACCACTGGATGGTGTCCATGAGGCGCTCGTCGATGGTGTGGCGGGGAGCCCAGCCGAGTGCTCGAAGCTTCGACGAATCTACCGCATAGCGAAGGTCGTGACCGGGACGATCGGCGACGGGTTCGATGAACGACGCATCCCGCTCGAGCAGGTCCAACAATCGATGGGTGAGTTCGATATTGGCCAGCTGGGCATCAGCCCCGATGTTGTAGATCGCGCCGGGCGTTCCCTTCTCGAGCAACAGATGAATGGCGGAGCAATGATCCTCAACAAAGAGCCAGTCCCGTTCGTTCCGACCGTCACCATAGAGAGGCACTTTCTTGCCGGCGAGCAGGTTGGTTATGAACAGAGGAATGACCTTCTCGGGGAATTGGTAGGGACCGTAATTGTTGGTACACCTCGTAATGATTGCCTCGTAGCCAAACGTGACCCCATAGGACTGCACCAGGAGATCCGCAGAAGCTTTGGAAGCCGAATAGGGCGAGGACGGCGTGACCGGAGCATCTTCACGGGCAAAGCCTTCGCTGATCGATCCGTACACCTCGTCTGTCGAGACTTGCAGGAACGAAGGAATCTCAAAGCGACGTGCCGCGTCGATGAGTACACCCGTGCCGACGACATTGGTTTGCAGGAACACCGAAGGGCCCTCGATGGAGCGGTCCACATGGCTCTCGGCAGCGAAGTTGACAATCACGTCGTGTCCGGGCACCAACCCCTCGACGAGATCCGTATCGCAGATATCCCCTTGCACGAATCGATGGTTGGGCGACTCATCCAGTTCATCGACGGTGGCCTTGACGCCGGCGTAGGTGAGCAGATCCAGGTTGGTGATCCGGGCCGATGGCTCATGTTGGAGCAGGTAACGAATGAAGTTGGAGCCGATAAACCCGGCGCCACCGGTAACGAGATAACGACGACTCATCACTTCCCTATCACTCGTAAAGGTCGGCTTGTTGCAGGAACGGAGCGGCTCCGTCTTTCGCCGACAGTATCGGCTTGTTTCCACGGAGAGGCCAATCGATACCCAGTTCGGGGTCATCCCACCGGATGGCCCTATCCCACTCGGAGGTGTAGTAATCCGTGGCCTTGTAGAGCACCTCACCGATCTCCGACACCACGTAGAAACCATGGGCAAAGCCCGCCGGAATCCAAAGCTGACGCTGGTTTTCGGAACTGAGTTCAACACCCACCCATTCACCAAAACGCGGCGAACCACGTCGCAGGTCGACGGCAACGTCGTAGACCGTCCCGGCCGACACCCGGATCAACTTCCCCTGCGCGTGGCGAATCTGGTAATGCAACCCGCGCAGCACACCCGCCTGGGAGCGAGAGTGGTTGTCTTGAACGAAAGTCACAGAGTCGCCCACCGCCCGGTCGAACTCCCGCTGGTTCCAGGCTTCAAAGAAGAACCCGCGATCATCGCCATGCACCGTCGGCTCGAGGACCAGCACCTCGGGAAGGTCCGTTTCGATAACGTTCATGCCGGCATAGTGATAGCGGGGTGCCGGATAGGTTCAAGCTGAATCGTATGTCCGGGCTCGATTTCTGCCGGCCGGTCTGCCAGCCGCGGTCGGATCAGGTCGACGAATTGATGCGCCCGGGCTTGAAACGAATGCTGCGTCCGCACAATGGCCGCCCCCCGCTCAGAGAGTTCACGTCGCCCTTCTTCATCATGCAGGTACCGCGCCACGAGTTCTTCGAGTTCCTCTTGATTGGCATAGGTCGGCACCGCGCCATCGAACAGGTCCTCGAGACCCGCAACGTCGTCGGAAACCACGAAGGTGCCGCAGGCCAGTGCATCAAACACTCGATTCGAAACGAATCCTTTTTGCCGCATATCTTCCCAATGATCGTTCAACAGGATCGACGCAGACCGGTAGAGGGCGGGAAGATCGTCATTCGGAACACGACCGCGAACGACCGACGGATTGAGCCGGCCCTCCCAGTCGCCTCCGTAGACGGTCAAGGGCAATCCGGCTTCAACGGCCCAGCGAACCCCGTGACGATCATGCCCCCTGGAATTGCCAACGAAAAGCAGATCGTGCGAGGTATCGCCGGGATGCACATCCGGATGGAACCGGGCAATATCCGTCGCCTGCAGAAGGACGTGGACCGGAACGGAGACCTTCGTCCGCAGTTCCCCGGCATGCGCCGGCGACGCAACGAGAACTAGGTCGTAACGTTCGCATTCCTCTGGAGATACATCATCAGGATGACTGATGATCCATAGGACATTCATGTGAGCACGC
>Ga0224512_10003941_pt1 | contig 12815 bp, 10 predicted proteins | sample SF_May12_sed_USG_4_FD_169103 | JGI IMG/M metagenome (GOLD analysis project Ga0224512, IMG submission 169103) | Sediment microbial communities from San Francisco Bay, California, United States - SF_May12_sed_USGS_13 | ecosystem: Environmental > Aquatic > Marine > Sediment | place: USA... | reverse complement strand
CTTCTACGAGCGCGAGGAGATCCGCGACGCCATCGCCTATTTCCGGGTGATCCAGCAGCCGGACGACGACCTCGCCTTCGAGCGCATCGTCAACAAGCCGACCCGCGGCATCGGCCCGGCGACGCTGCAGGCGCTGCACGCGTTGGCCCGTGCGACCGACGTGTCGCTGACCGCCGCGGCGCACCGGCTGATGGACACGGACGAGCTGAAAACCGCCGCGAAGCGTAACCTGACCGCCATCCTCGACGATTTCGCGCGCTGGCGGCAGCAGGCGGAGACCACCGCGCACACCGAGCTCGCCGGCATCGTGCTCGACGAATCGGGCTACACCGCGATGTGGCGCCAGAGCAAGAAGCCGGATGCGGCCGGCAAGCTCGACAACCTCAAGGAGCTGGTGGTCGGCATGGCCGAGCACGAGAGCCTCGAAGGTTTCCTCGAGCATATCAGCCTGGTGATGGAGAACGACGCGCGCGCCGAGGGCGAGCGGGTCTCGATCATGACCCTGCACAGCGCCAAGGGGCTGGAGTTCGACACCGTCTTCCTGCCCGGCTGGGAGGAGGGGCTGTTCCCGCACCAGCGCGCCATGGACGAGACCGGCGCGGCGGGGCTGGAGGAGGAGCGCCGCCTCGCCTATGTCGGCATCACACGGGCGCGGCGCCGGGTGCGCATCTCGTTCGCCGCCAACCGGCGGGTCTACAACCAGTGGCAGAGCGCGATTCCGTCCCGCTTCATCGACGAGTTGCCGGAAGCCCATGTCGAGGCGGTGGGCGAGCCGGGCCTCTATGGCGGCCTCGCCGCGCCCGCAGCGCAGGAGGCCTTCAGCTACGGCAGCTGGGCGCCGACCCGGCGGCGTGGCCCGCCGGCAGGGCCGGTGATCGAGGGCACCGCGTCGCGCGTCAGGGAAGGCGACGGCTTCCAGGCTGGCGAGCGCTGCTTCCACCTGAAGTTCGGCATGGGCACGGTCACCGCCGTCGAGGGCGACAAGCTGACCATCGCATTCGACAAGGCGGGGACGAAGAAAGTGGTGGCGGCGTTCGTGGAGCGGCCGTGAGAAGCTGCGTTGTCACAGAATCGGTGTCACTCGGGAAAAAACGAGTCGCACAGTTTGTCCTGCGCGAGACGAACGACCAGTTTCACCAGTCGTGGATTTAACCGCTGCATGATTGGATGTGCCGACGAATCAACACCGTCGCCCATCACGGGCAATAATTCGTTAATCGGTATTCGCTCGTAATCCTCTTGCGTCGGGGCGAGCGAGAGCCAAACCCGACCCGTAAAGCTGTCCAGGCGGCCGTCCTCCCATGACGTTATTGTGCCTGCATAATCGACTCCGAACCCTGCAAGTTGGAACGGCGTGCCATTTATTGATTCGAGCTCCTTGAGCGTAACTCCAAGATGTATGCCTTCGCTGGTATTCCAGCGCCGCCCTTTCACATGGACCGCTTCGACTCCGGATCTTGCCTCCGCGTCGAGCCATGTCACTTCCAGGGTTTCACCGGCCCCAAAAAGAATACGACTCCCTCTGCAGACGAATCCTTCACCCTGGTCGACGAGCGTGGGTTTGACGCGGTCGGCGCCATAGATGGCGCGCAGGTGGTTTTCGCTGGCATCGCCGGTGATTTTCCCGACGCTCTCTCCCGGCACGATCAGGAAATCGTCGTCCGGTGCCGCCGTGGCCGGCTCGCCGGCGACGAAAATCAAGGCGATGGGCAGAAAGATTCTTCTCAGCATCGTTCGGTGTTTCCGGGATTTGCCACGTCGCGTTATCTACAATTGCGGATATCTTGCCATTCCTCTAACTAACGGCGGCTTAATGCTTGGGGCCGGATGGAGGTCCCGAACATCCGGTATCGCCTGTGGAATGTGTACGTGACCGCCGATCCCGAATTTGACGGCTGGACGCTTGAGCTGGAGGCCCCCGCGGAGGCCGCGCCCCTGTTCATGGACGCGCTCGAGGGGCTGGCGGCCAGTGTCTCGAGTTTCGAGACAGGCGCGGGCGGGCCGTGGCGTGTCGAGGCCCTGTTCGCGGAGATGCCCGACCATGCCGCGCTGGCCGCATCGGTCGCCCTGGCGGCGGCAGCGGCGGACGTCAAAGAGCCCGAATTCGTCGTCCGGCCCATCGCGGCGCGTGACTGGCTGGCGAAGAACCGGGCGTCCTTCCGGCCCGTCGCCGCGGGACGGTTCTTCATCCATCCGACCTTCTTCGATGGGCGCGCGCCGGCCGGCGCGATCGCCATCGCGCTCGACGCCGCGACCGCCTTCGGTTCCGGCGCGCACGGCACGACGCGGGGCTGCCTCGTGGCGCTGGACGGCATCGCCCGGCGGCGCCGGCCGCGGCGGCTGCTCGACATGGGCTGCGGCTCCGGCATCCTCGCCATCGCCATGGCGAAGGCCTGGCGCCGGCAAGTGCTGGCCGTCGATATCGACGACGAGGCGGTGCGGGTGACGCGCGGCAACGCGCGCCGCAACGGCGTCGGCCGGCTGGTCCGGGCCGGCGCGGGCGCCGGGTTCGCGGCGCCGCTGCTGCGCCGGCAGGGAAGCTTCGACCTGATCGCCGCGAATATCCTGGCAAAACCGCTGCAACGGATGGCGCCGGCGCTGGCCCGTGCGCTCGCCCCCGGTGGCGCGGCCGTGCTGTCCGGCCTGCTCACCCACCAGGAGGCCCCGGTGATCGCCGCCTGCCGCGCCCAGGGCCTGCGCTTCCTCCGTCGTATCCGCGTCGACACCTGGTCGACGCTGGTGCTGAAACGCGGCTGACGGGGCTCTTCCGTCACGCAAAGGAAAGGGCGAAACCCGGATTGCGATTTCGCCCTTGCGTCAAGTCCTTGCGGCCGCGCCTTACGGCTTGATGTAGGTGTAGCCCATCTGCTGCAGGCGGGACAGTTCGGCAACGCCGCTCGGCACGATGTCCTCTTCGTAGACGTCGAAAAGATCCTTGTCGTAACTGATCTTGCGCCCCTTCAACGTGTTGTTGCAGACGTGGAAGGCGACGTTCTGCGATTTCAGGCTGGCCACCGCGCCTTCGAGCTGATCGTTGCTCTTGGCGTTCACCAAGAGGCCCAGCCCGTTGCCGTGCAGGACGACCTTGACGTCGAGGTTCTCGGCGCCCACGGCGTTGATGTGGTTCTGGATGTTGCGCATCGCGCCGCGATACTTCTTGTCCCCGTCGCCGCCGTCGTAATTGATGTGGTAGACGACCTTCTGCTGCCCGTAGCGTTCGCCCGCGACGGCGCTGTTGGCGAGCAGTGCGGCAATCGCAAACGCCGCGGCCAACACACTGATAAATCTCATGGTTTCCTCCTTGCTCCGACCAAATAAAACGTTCTCGTGATTTGCCCATCCCGATTCGGGACGGGAGCGTCGCGAACGACTATTGCCTATTTCGATGAAACATTCAAGATTCTGAATGTTAATCGGCTGTTTCCCGCAGCGCGGCCCTGTGCTTCTACCGTGCTTTTCAGCCCGACCCGTAATAGTCCCGGTACCAGGCAACGAAGCGCTTGACGCCGTCCTCGATGCTGGTGTCCGGTTTCCAGCCGGTGGCCGCTTCCAGATCGGTCGTATCGGCCCAGGTTTCCTTCACGTCGCCCGGCTGCATCGGCAGCATGTTCCGCTCCGCCTTGCGGCCGAGCGCGTCTTCGAGGATTTCGATGAAGCGCATCAGGTCGACGGCGCGGCCGTTGCCGATGTTGTAGAGGCGATACGGCGCGGTGCGGCTCAGCGCCGGGTCCGCGCCGGCCGCCGCATCGGCGGACGGTTCCGGCGCCACCTCCAGCACCCGCAGCACGCCGTCTGCGATGTCGTCGATATAGGTGAAGTCGCGGCGCATCTCGCCATTGTTGAAGATATCGATCGGCCGGCCTTCGGAGATCGCCTTGGCGAACAGCACCGGCGCCATGTCCGGCCGGCCCCACGGCCCGTACACCGTGAAGAACCGCAAGCCGGTCACCGGAATGCCGTAGAGATGCGCATAGCAATGCGCCATAAGCTCGTTGGCGCGTTTGGTCGCCGCGTACAGGCTGACCGGATGGTCGGCCGCATGGTGCACCGAGAACGGCATGGTCTCGTTGCCGCCATAGACCGAGCTGGACGACGCGTACACCAGGTGCTCCGTGTTCACCGAACGGCAGCCTTCCAGGATGTTGAGGAACGCCGTGAGGTTGCAGTCGGCATAGGCGTGCGGGTGCTCGATGCTGTACCGCACGCCCGGCTGCGCCGCCATATGGATGACGCGTTCCGGCCGGTGCTCGGCGAACAGCCGCGCCGTGGCGTCGCGGTCGGCCAGGTCGATTCGCGATTCGACGAACCCCGGCAAACCCGCGATCCGCGCCAGCCGCGCTTGCTTGAGGGAGAGGTCGTAATACGGCGTCAGGCAGTCGACACCGACCACCGTCTCGCCGCGCGCGAGCAGGCGAAGCGCGATCTCGTTGCCGATAAAACCGGCGGTTCCGGTGACCAGGACAGGCATGGCGGCGCGACAGTATCGTATTTTTAACCGCCGCGGAACCGCCACCGTTCGGAGCCGAAATCAGGGCTGGAGTTCTTCAAGATCGTTCGGCGCCGGCGGGAAATGCCTTAGCCGCCCTCGATCCGATCCGCCTGCCGCTCCAGCAGCGTCGCGTCGGCGGTGCGCCCGGTGGCGCGGAGGACGGCGGCGTAGTTGCGCAGCGTTGCCGCGATATCGCGGTGATCGTCCGGCAGTGCGCGCTGCTGGATGTCGAGGGCCCGCTTGAGCATGGTTTCGGCCTCACGGTTCCGCCCTTGCAGCCGCGCCAGCACGGCCAGATCGTTGAGCGTGATCGCAACGTCGGGATGATCCGGCCCAAGCGATCCTTCCCGTATCGCAAGGGCCCGCCAGTACGCGCTGGAGGCCGCATCATAATCGCCCTGGGCCCGGTGGACAGCCGCGAGGTCGTTCAGGCCGGTGGCGATCAGCGGATCGCCCGGCGCGAGGGCGGCCCTGCGGATCGACACGACGCGTTCGGCGGCCGCGAGGGCATCCTCCAGCCGGCCCTGGTCGCGGTACAGGGCCGCCAGATCATTCAGCGATTCGGCAACAGCCGGATGGCCGCGGCCAAGCGCCTGCTCGCGGATGGCCAGCGACCGCAGCAGCGAGGCTTCCGCGTCCCGGTAGCGGCCCATGAGCTGGCAGGCCTTCCCCAGATCGCTTAGTGTTGCGGCCACGATTGGGTGATCGTGGCCGAACAGGTCTTCGCGGATCGCCAGGGCGCGGCGGTACAGCGCCTCGCTGCCGCCGTACCGGCCGCGCGCCGAATACGCGGTCGCCAGATTGCTCAGGCTGGAAGCCAGCCGTTCGTCGACCCTGCCGCTTTGCTCCGAGACTTCCAGCGCCGCACTGAAGAACTCTTCCGCGGTTTCGTAATCGCCCTCGCCATATGCGGCGATGCCGGCTTCGCTGTACTCTTCCCACAAGGTGCCCTGGGAGGCGCAGGCGGAGAGCGTCGTCAGGACGATGACAACCGCTGCAGACCGTCCTGCCAGGCTGGCCATCTTCGGCTTTCCTCTTCCGGGTGCGTTCGCCTGCCGGGCCGGGTGAAATTTCCGAAAACGTCTAGAGCCGCGCCCGGATATCCGCTGCCTGTTTTTCGAGCGCCGCGGCTTCGTCGCTTCGGCCCATTTCGCGCATCAGGTCCGCGTAATCGTCCAGGCTGCTGGCAACGTCCGGATGGGTATCGCCGTAGGCCTGCTTCCTGATCTGCAAGGCACGCTGGAGCAGGGATTCCGCCTTGTCGAACTTCGACTGGTTGGTGTACAGCCAGGCCAGGTCGGTGATGTCGAACGCCACTTCGGGATGGTCGGTGCCATAGGTCTTCTCGTCGATCGCGATGGCCTGGTGATAAAGCTTTTCCGATTCGTCGTAGCGCTCCAGCCTCTGCAGCAGGCCGGCCAGGTTGACCAGACCGACCGCGACGGAAGGGTGTTCCGTACCCAACGTTTTGCGCCAGATGCCGATGGCGTCCCGGTACAGTGGCTCCGCCTCGTCGAAACGCCCCTGCAGCCGGTAGAGCCAGGCAATGCTGTTCAGGCTCTGCGCCACCACCGGGTGATCCGGCCCGTAGGCGTCCTTGTTGATCCGGAGCGCCCGCTGGTAAAGCGGTTCGGCCCGGTCATAGAGTTTCTGGTTTTCGTACAATCCACCCAGGTTGCTGACGTCGACCGCCACCTCGGGGTGATCGGTCCCGTAAATCTCCTCGTCGATCGCCAGCGTCCTCTTGTACAGGAGTTCGGCCTCCCCGTAGCGGCCGTTGGCCCGGTACAGTTCGGCGAGATTGTTGAGGGCGACGGCCACGTCGGGATGGACCGACCCCCATGCCTTTTCCCAAATCTCCAGCGAGCGCCGGTACATGAGCTCCGCCTGGTCGTAGCGGCCGAGATCGTCGTACAGCAGGCCGAGCACGTTCAAGGATGCCGCGACTTCGGGGTGGTCCTTGCCGAACTTGTCCTTGCGAATCTGCAGCGCCCGGCGGTAGGCATCCTCGGCGTCCCCGTACCGGCCCATTTCCCTGTAGAGGCCGCCGAGATTGATCAGGTCGATGGCCACTTCAGGGTGGTCCTTGCCAAGCACCTTTTCGTCGACGTGGACGGCCCGTTTGAACAGGGTTTCGGCGTCCCGGTAACGGCCCTGGCCGCGGTAGAGCTCACCCAGATTGACGGCGACGACGGCGATATTCGCATGATATTCGCCAAGCGTCGCGGTCCAGATCCGCAAGGCTTCCTTGTAAAGTTTCTCGGCTTCGTCGTAGCGGCCCTGCTCGCTGTAGAGACGCGCCAGGTTGTTGTAATCGGCTGCGACCTCCGCATCGTTCGGACCGAGCGCGGCGCGGTCGATACCGATGGCGCGATCATATGCGGCTTCCGCCATGCCGTAGTCGCCGGTCTTGCGATACAGGCCGCCCAGCTTGTTGAGCACGATGGACACGTCCGGATGCCGGGATCCCGATGCCGCCTCGACCGCTTTCAGCGCCCCCTGGTACAGCGATTCGGCCTTGCCGTAATCGCCGGCGTTTTCCGCCCGGGCCCCAAGCTCGACCTGCTCCTGCCAGGTGGCTGACTGGGCGGGTCCGAACGAGACTGCCAGGAGGATCAGTACGCTCGCGAAACCAAAATAATTCCTCATCGATCCGGTTCCCTTGTGAAATCCCAGATGCATGGCGTGGCGGTCACGGGTCCGCGAATACAAACCCGGTTACCCCCCATTGCGGCTGCCCGCGCAGCTCGTCCGCCCGGGCGATCAGGCGCTCGGCTTCCGCGTCCTTGCCGATTTCCACCAGCAGGTCCGAGAGCTCGCGCAGCAGATCGCCCGAAATGTCATTTCCCAGTCGGCGAAAGTCCCCCCGCAGGCCGCCTGCGAGGCCCAACGCCTGGCGCATCGGCGTCTCTGCAGCCATCCTGTCGGGTCCGGCGAGCCGCAGGCGGGCGCCAATGTGGAGCGCCGCAGCCTGAGCCGCCGCGGTGGCACTCGTGTTTTCTTCGCCAAGCGTGAACAGCTGATTGCAGAGAGCCCCGGCTTCGTCTGCGCGCTCGCCCTGCTGCGCGATGCGGGCCAGAAGATAGATCGCCTCAACAAGGGCGGCGGCCGGTGCGTCGCCATTGTGCCGATACACGTCCGCGGCCTGCCACAGCAAGGACTCGGCCTCGTCCTCGGCGTCATAAAGCAGATGCATCCGTGCCAGATTCACGAGGCCGTCGGCATAGACCGGATGGCGCGGGCCGCCAGCCTCCTGCCGCAGGATAAGGCAGCTGCGCAGCGCCATCTCGGCATCGGCCTTGCGGCCGCGCCAGATGCAGAACCGGGCGAAATTATCGTGCACTGCGAACACCAGGGCTCCGCCCGTTCCACGGCAGCGGTCGGTCGCCGCCAGGACGTCCCGGAACGCCTCGTCCGCGTCGCGGTCGCGACCGGCGGTGGCCTCGACAAGTGCGAGATTCAGCTTGATGGCCGGCGACTCGGGTGCGTTCAGCTTGCGTTGCAGGGCGTCGGCCGCGGCGGTGAGCTCGACCGCTGTGGCGGTCTCGCCGTTCAGCATCCGCAGCCGGCCCATATTGCTGACGGCGTGGGCCAGCAGGACGGATACGCCATTCGGGAGCCGGTTCAGAATTGCAACACCCCGCCCGTACAGGCGCAGGGCGGCATTTTGTCGATCAAGCGCGGCGCATATATCGGCCAGCCGAACATAGCTTTCCGCCAGCCAGTCGCTCCCGGGCCCGGACTCCTTGGCAATCCGGAGCGCGTTCTTGCAGTGCTCGAACGCATCCGCCAGGCGGCCATCCGTTATCGCTTCGTCGCCCAGGGCAAGCAGATTGCTCCAGTGCGTCCGTGCGGGCGATCGGCCCGCCGGCCGATCGTCCGATAACGTGGACTCCTGATTCGCTGCTGCCATTTCGCCGTAATTCCTGGCCCGGATACCAGTTTCGGGTCACAGCATGCCGCACAAACATTAACGCTTGGTTCAGAAAACCTCGGGATCAGGAAGACCTCTGGATCCCGCCGGGGCGGTCGTCGCGAGAACGGTTGAATCTCAATCCGCAAGTATGAAATGCCGCTCGACGTAGTCCAGCACCTGCCGGACGCTTTCGGCGACGCTGAAAGCCATCGTATCGATGGTCAATTCCGGGGAATTCGGTATCTCGTAGGGTGCAGAGATACCCGTAAAGTCAGGAATTTCGCCCCGCCGCGCGCGTTCATAAAGGCCCTTCGGGTCGCGCTTCTCGCAGGTGGCGACGTCCGCCATAACATAGACTTCGTGGAAGCCCTCCCGCGCCGCCTTTCGCGCGCCTTCCCGGTCCGCCCTGTAAGGCGAGATGAACGCCGAAATGCAGATGAAGCCGGCATCGGCGAACAACGCTGCCACCTCACCCACACGGCGGATGTTTTCGGTCCGGTCCTCGTGGCTGAAGCCCAGGTTCGAATTGAGCCCGTGGCGCAGATTGTCGCCGTCGAGTACGTAGACGTGGTAACCGGCTTCGAACAGTGCGCGCTCTGACTCTATGGCAAGCGTCGACTTGCCGGCTCCGGACAATCCCGTCAGCCAGAGCACCCCGCCCTTGTGCCGGTTGCGCAAGACACGCGCCGGCGCGTCGATCCGCGAATGCACCGTGAAGATATTGGTCGGTTTGGCATTCATCGCGCGGCTCCGGATGTCGCGGCGCAGGCCGCGGCGTTGCAAAGTCCAAGTTCCGTCATGGTGAGGTCTCTGGAGAACTCTATGCGGTCGCGATGCAATACATACCGGCGTTGGTAGCGATATGCAATTCCGGTGCAGCCGGCGACAAATTCCGCGCGATTCAGGTCAGCCGCGCTTCTTGCCGGACAACTCGCTGACCTGGCGCTTCAGTTCCTCGAGTTCGCGCCGGATCTCGTCGGAATCCGCGGGCGCGGCCTCCGGCTTCGCCTCCGCCTCCGGTTCCGGCCGCTCCGCCGGTTTGCCGGCGCCCTGCCCGCCCGTGAACATCTTCATGGCCTGTTCGAACAAGGCAATGTTCTGCTTGCTCATCTCTTCCATCTGGCCGAACGGGAAGACCGAGCCGAACGTTTCGCTCATATGGCGCTGGATCTCCGTCCGGTTCTTCTCGAAGGACTGCATCATCACGTCGAGATATTGCGGCAGCAGGAACTTCTGCATGCTGTCGCCGTAAAATCCGATGATCTGGCGCAGGAATCCGATCGGCAGGAGGTTCTCGCCCTTGGCCTCCTCCTCGACGATGATCTGGGTGAGGACCGAGCGCGTGATGTCCTCGCCGGTCTTGGCGTCGAAAACCGTGAACTCGACACGGTCCTTCACCATCTGGCACAGGTGGTCCAGCGTCACGTAGCTGCTGGTCGCCGTATTGTAGAGCCGCCGGTTCGCGTACTTCTTGATCGTGATGGGGCCGTCGGCGCCTTTGCCCTTCTCTGCCATTATACGGTACGCTCCGCAATTCGTTGTGCAATATTGCTGCGCAGCATAACAGGTTTTGCTGCGCAGCATAACAGGCCATTTCGAAAAATGCTGCAGTGCATAAGTGGGGCGTGCGGTGCGGGAATTGAAGCCGGGCAGGCGGCCGGGCCTCCTTACCGGACTGGCGCGACCGGACTGGCGCGCACGTGTGCCCGAGACTATACTCGCGCGTCATGGGCAGTGGGAAAGACCGGCCGGGCAGGGATGCCCCCGACCTGGAAGGGCTGGCGAAGCGGTTCCAGGATCTGTGGCAGTCGCAGTTGGCGGCGACCGCGGCCGATCCCGAATTCATGGAGATGATGGGCAAGTGGATGGAGGCGTTCGCTGCGGGGGGCTCGCGCCCACCCGGACTGCCAGCCGGCGGCGTGGCGGGGCCGATGGAGCCGGCCGCCTGGATGGCGGCCATGCAGCAGGCGCTGGCCGGAGCCGGCGCCGCAGGGAGAGGCAGGGCCAATGACGCAAGTGCGGGCGCAAGACCGCCCAAGGCTGGGGCCAAGGCCGCTGCCGCTGCATCTGGGACTGGCGATGTGGCAGGTGACGAGCTCGAGCGTCGCCTTGCCGATCTCGAGCAAAGGGTGGGACGGCTGGAAGCCGGGCCTGGCGGCAAGGGCAAGGTCGCTTCAGCACGAACTCGCCGCCGCAAATCCTGAGGCGCTGGGCCGCGCGGTCATTGCCGAGGGGATGCGCCGTTTCGACCGGCTGCTGGCCGGCATCCAGGCATACCGCCGTCACCCCTGGCGCCGCGACGTCGCGGACGCGCCCGCCCTGTGGCGCGAGGGCTCGACCGTGCTGCGCGACTATGGCGGTGTCGGGCCGCCGGTGCTGTTCGTTCCGTCGCTGATCAACCGGGCGTATATCCTCGATCTCTCCGAACGGCACAGCCTGCTGCGCTGGCTCGCCCGGCAAGGGCTCAACCCCTGGCTCGTCGACTGGGGCTATCCGGGCGCCGCCGAGCGGCGCTTCGGGCTCGACGACTATATCGCCGGACGGCTCGCCCGGGCGCTGGACGCGGCGGTCGACCTGACCGGCGGGAAGGTGACCGTGGCCGGATACTGCATGGGTGGCCTGCTGGCGCTGGCCCTTGCCCGGCTGCGGCCGGCGCGCGTCGCCGGACTCGCGCTGCTGGCGACGCCCTGGGACTTCCACGCCGGTGACGGCGGCCGGGCACAGACCCTGGCCGACCTGATGCCGGCCCTGGAGCCGCAGCTGCAGCTGTTCGGCGTGCTGCCGGTGGACAGCCTGCAGATGCTGTTCGCCGGGCTCGACCCGTTCGGCATCCAGCGCAAGTTCGAGGCGTTCGCTTCCATCGACCCGGACGGCGCGCGGGCACGGCTGTTCGTCGCGCTGGAGGACTGGCTCAACGACGGCATACCGCTGGCCGCCCCGGTGGCCCGCGAATGTCTCGTCGGGTGGTACGGCGAAAACCGGCCGGCGCGCGGTGAGTGGATCGTGGCCGGCGCGCCGGTCGACCCGGCGCGGCTCGACATCCCCGCCATCGCCCTGATGCCGGCAAAGGACCGCATCGTGCCGCCGGAGTCCGCCGCGGCGCTGGCCGCAACGATGCCCCGCTGCCGCGCCGTCACGGTTGCCGCCGGCCATATCGGCATGGTCGTGGGCTCGGGCATGAGGACCGCGGTCTGGGAACCGCTCCGGGACTGGATTGCTGCACTGCAAAAATAACGAAATTGTGATTTTCAGGGGTTGAAATAGATAAAATGCCAAGTTATTGTGCAACTGCACAATGAGATTTTCATGGCGGGGAGGCGGCCTGTCCGTAACGGGCCCCCGCGTTCCGCCGCAACCGACAGGACAGGTTCCGGTGCCCGCCGGCCGGAAAACCGGCGGTTTACCGTAGAGGAGGATCCAAGACATGGCAGATATCGTGATTGCCGGCGGTGCGCGCACCCCGGTCGGTGCGTTCAACGGCAGCCTCAGCAGCGTCCCCGCGGCCTATCTCGGCGAGGTCGCGATCCGCGAGGCGATGCGCCGCGCCAAGGTCGCGCCGGAGGATGTGGACGAGGTCGTGCTGGGCCAGATCCTGACCGCCGGCCAGGGCCAGAACCCGGCCCGCCAGGCCGCCGTCAACGCCGGCATCCCGGTCGAGAAGACGGCGCTGCAGATCAACCAGCTGTGCGGCTCGGGCCTGCGCTCGGTGGCGATGGGCTGGCAGGCGATCCTGCTGGGCGACGCCAATATCGTCGTCGCCGGCGGCCAGGAGAACATGAGCCAGGCGCCGCACTGCGCGCATATGCGCAACGGCACCAAGATGGGCGACGTCCAATTCATCGACACCATGATCAAGGACGGGCTGTGGGACTATTTCAACGGCTACCACATGGGCAACACGGCCGAGAACGTCGCCAAGCAGTGGCAGATCACCCGCGAGCAGCAGGACGAATTCGCCGCCGCCTCGCAGAACAAGGCCGAGGCCGCGCAGCAGGCCGGCCGGTTCAAGGACGAAATCACACCGGTCACCATCCAGACCCGCAAGGGCGACATCGTCGTCGAGCAGGACGAGTATCCGAAACCTGGCGTCACCGCCGATGGGCTCGCCAAACTGCGCCCCGCCTTCGACAAGGAAGGCACGGTGACCGCGGGCAACGCGTCGGGCATCAATGACGGCGCCGCCGCGGTAGTGCTGATGAGCGCCGACGAGGCGGCGAAGCGGGGCGTGACGCCACTGGCCCGCATCGTCTCCTGGGCGACCGCCGGAGTCGACCCGGCGATCATGGGCACCGGCCCGATCCCGGCCAGCCGCAAGGCGCTGGAGAAGGCCGGCTGGAGCATCGACGACCTCGACCTGATCGAGGCCAACGAAGCCTTTGCGGCGCAGGCCTGCGCAGTCAACAAGGATCT
>Ga0224512_10003940_pt1 | contig 12815 bp, 13 predicted proteins | sample SF_May12_sed_USG_4_FD_169103 | JGI IMG/M metagenome (GOLD analysis project Ga0224512, IMG submission 169103) | Sediment microbial communities from San Francisco Bay, California, United States - SF_May12_sed_USGS_13 | ecosystem: Environmental > Aquatic > Marine > Sediment | place: USA... | reverse complement strand
CGCCCATGCCGTCGAGGCTGGTGCCGAGATAGTCGTAGCCGATCTCGGCGATCCGGTCGGCCATGGCGGCGTCGATCAGCGTGCCGTTGGTCGACAGCGCCACGTAGAACCCCATCGCCTTGGCCCGCGCGGAGATCTCGAAGATATCGCGGCGCAGCAGCGGCTCGCCGCCGGACAGGATCAACACCGGGACCCTGAACGCCTTCAGGTCGTCCATGACCGTGAAGACCTGTTCCGTGGTCAGCTCGCCGGGAAAATCGGTGTCCGCCGACAGCGAATAGCAATGCTTGCAGTTCAAATTGCAGCGGCGGACCAGATTCCAGATCACCACCGGCCCCGGTGGCCGCGCCTGCCGCACCGGCGTCGGGTTCCGGATCTCCTGCATGAACTGGCTGAGGCGAAACATGGTCCCACTCCTACCCGGCGAGCCGGAGGCCGGTTTTTTTCAGAATCTTCGTGCTGTAGAGCACGTCCTGGCCGCGGTTCCATGCACCGAGCACCGCGGCGATCCGGACGACCTTGTCTTCGACCTCGTCGCGGCTGCGGCCGTGGACCATGGCGAACAGATTGTAGGGCCATTGCGGCAGGCGCCGCGGCCGGCGGTAGCAATGGCTGACGAACGCCAGTCCGCCGACCATCCTTCCCGCCTCGTCGACATGGATGTCCGGCACGTCCCACACCGACATGCCGTTGGCCGTCCAGCCGAGGGCGTAATGGTTCGGCACCGCGCCGATGCGGCGGATCGCGCCGGTCTCCAGCATGCGCGCAATGCGGCGCATGACCTCTTCGGGCGGCAGGCCCAGCTGTTGCGCCACCGCGTGGTACGGCCGCGCCGCCAGCGGCAGGCCGGCCTGGGTCGCCGCGACGATACGACGGTCGACGGGGTCAAGTACCGCGTCGGCGGGCGCTTTCAAGGTCACGCTCATGCCGGCAGCCTCAGCTCGAGGAAATACTCGTGCTCCTTGGGCAGGTCCAGCACCGCAAGGCCGGTCCGGTCGCCGATCCGGTCCAGAGTCTCCGCAATACCGCCGTCCCGCTCGCTCGCGACGACGAACCACATGTTGAGGTCGTGGTCGCGCCGGTAGTTATGCGCGACCTCGGGAAAGGAATTGACGATCGCCGCCACCGCGTCGAACCGGTCCTCAGGCACGCTCATCGCCGCCAGCGTGAACGCGCCGCCCAGCTTCGCGGCGTCGTAAAGCGGCCCGAACCGCGTCAGCGTCCCGGCGTCCAGCAGCCGCGACAACCGTTCGATCAACTCTCCCTCGCTGATGCCAAGCGTCGCCGCCACGGCGGCATAGGGGCGCTCGACCACCGGGAACCCGCCGTGCAGCGTATCGATCAGATCGCGGTCGCGGATATCCATGGCGTTATACCCGGGCGGGCGCGCACTGCGCATAGCGCGCGCCGCGCTGCTTGAAGCGGCGGGTGCTGAACAGGACAGCCCGCGGGCAGTCTTTCGCGTCCACCGCGCGGGCGGCCGCCTCAGTCAGCGCTTCCACGGCCGTCCGGTCGCGCCCGTGGATCATGCAGAACAGATTGTAGGGCCAGTCGGGCAGCCGCCGCGGCCGCCGGTAGCACAGCGTCACGAATGGCAGCGCCGCCAGCGCTTCGCCGATTTCGCCGACGGCGTCGTCGGGGATGTCCCAGACCACCATGGCGTTGGCGTGGTAGCCGAGGTCGCGATGCGACAGCACGAGGCCGAACCGGCGGATCACGCCGCGGTCGATCAGCTGCCGCAGGCCGTCGATGACCTGCGCCTCGCTCAGCCCGACCATCCGCCCGATTGCGGCATACGGCTGCGGATCCAGGGGCAGGCCGTCCTGCACCGCGGCGATCAGCTCGCGTTGCTTGCGTGTCAGCTCCATTGCAGCGGGAACCCCAGATCGATGTGAAAGGCCTGCTCGAGCGGCAGGTCGATAACCTCGAGGCCGGTCCGCGCGGCGATGTCGCGCAGCACTTCGGCCACCCGTTCCGGCGCCGGCGCGCAGACCACGAACCACAGGTTGATGCGATGCTCGCGCTCGTAATTGTGGTTCACCTCGTCATACGCGCTGACCAGCGCCGCAACCGCATCGAGGCGGTCATTGGGGACCGCCATCGCGGCCAGCGTGCTGGCGCCGGCGCGGTGCGGCGCGAAGACGGGGCCGATGCGGGTGATCAGACCAGCCTTGATCATCCGGCACAGCAGATCGAGCACCGTTGCCTCGTCGCAGCCCAGACGCTCGGCGATTGCCCTGTAGGGCCGGGGCACGAGGGGGAAATCCCTCTGGAAATCGTCCAGCAGATCCTTCTCGAGAATACCGAACCCGGCGACATTCATCGCTACAATCCCGTCCTGTGCGCCCGCGCGGTCAGGAAGATGCCGCTCGGCTTCTCGACCGGCAGCTCCGCCACCGGCTGCAGTGTCGCGGTGTCGTAGACCACCACCTTGTCCTCGTCGCGGACCGACACCCAGACACGCTCGCCGCGCGGCGTGAACTCCATGTGGAGGACCGCCTTGCCGGGCTTCAGGGTGGCGACGATCTTCCGGCTCACGAGGTCGATCACCTGCACCGTGTCGTTGCGCGGATGGGCGAAGTTGACCCAGACCTGCCGGCCGTCCGGACGCGCAACCGCGAAAACCGGCTGTCCGTGCACAGAGATCCGGCCGGCCTCGCGCCAGTTCGCCATGTCGAGCAGCAGCACCTCGTATCGGCCGACCGCCGGCAGCACGGCGATGTCGCCGGCCACCGCCCAGCCTTCCAGATGCGGCATCTTGTAGACAGGCAGCGGTTCCTCGCCGCGCCCATAGCCGTCGAGAATCCGGCGCATGCCGGCCTCAGGATGCCACAGATCGAGCAGCGCCAGGCCGTCCTCGCCGAACAGCCCGGCGATGTAATAGCGCCCGTTGCCGGTGATCAGCGCGTCGTAGGGCAGACGGCCGATATCCGTGAACTTCGTCAGTTGCGGCGCCGCCGGATCGGCCATGTCGGCGATCCAGGTCTCGCCGGCATCGTACAGCGAGAACACGAACCGGTTGCCCGGCGCGTCGACCAGCCCGATCACCTTCGAGGTCGAGCCGTCGGCGGCGACCGCCGGAATGTCGGCGACCTGCCGCAGCGTATCGGCGTCGAACACCCGCACACCGCCCGGCTCGTAATTGGCCACGGCGACGAGGCGGCCGTCCTGGGAAATCGCCCCGCCGACGCTGTTGCCGGCCTGGATCACCCGGTTGACCACGCGGCTCCGGAGGATGTCGACCTTTGTCAGGCCGCCGTCCCGCGCGAACACATAGGCGTAACGTTCGTCACGCGAATAGACGACCGACGCGTGCGAGGTGTCGCCGAGGCCCGGCACCCGCGCGAGAACTGTCGAGCCCGTGGTCTCGATCACCACGAGGCGCCCCGCGGCGCGCTCGATGATGACTCCCAGATCCCCGGTCGCGCGCGGCGCCCGGGTACAGGCGGCGAGAAAAGCTGCGGCGACGCCGATCAGGCAGATCAGCAACGCGGCGCGGACGGGTTTACCTGTCATAGGCCACCTCCCCCGTACGGAGCCGGCCGACCAGCCATCGCACTTCGGCCTCGGTGATCTCGACGTCCCATGGCGGCATCGGCGTGCCCGGCCGGCCTCGCAGAATCGCATCGACCAGCGCCGCGTCCGGCGTGCCGGCGATATCCGCCGGCAGTAGCGGCGGGCCGAGCCCGCCTTTCAGCCGCAGCCCGTGGCAGGAGCCACAGTCCTGCTCGAGCAGATAGAGCAACTCGTTCTGTCGCACGCGCGGCGGCTCGCCGGCAAGGGAGGGCAACGCGGACCCCATTACCAGAACGACGACAAGCAGGGATTTGGACATGGCCGGTCTCATGTAACTGGCGGTCCGGGCGGTACCGCAACCCTGCCCCGCCCGGACGTTCGGCATCAGTAGACGTCGTGCTGGGTGTTGTAGATGTTGAACTTGCCGGTCGGCGTGACCAGGCGCTTGTCCTTGATAACGGCCTTCAACTTGCGGGTCTTGTCGTTGATCACGACGATCGCCGATTCCTGCGTCTTGCCGTTCCACACCGAGAACCAGACCTCGTCGCCGGCCTTGTTGTACTCGCCCTGGACGACGCGGCGCACGCCCTCGGAGATGCCCGACATCTCGCCGATCGGGATGACTTCATATCCCTTTTCGAGATTGTTGATGTCGAATACGACAACCGACGAGGAAATTTCGGCTTCCGGGTTCAGCGGCGTATCGACCCACAGGTTCTTGGAGTGCGGATGGGTCTTGATGAACAGCGAACCACCGCCCTGCCCCTCCAGCTTCTGCACCACCTTCCAGGCGTGATCACGGTTGTTCTTCGGATCAGTTCCGATCAGCGCGATGGTCTCGTCGCCGAGATGGCTGGTCGCCCAGACCGGCCCGAATTCCGGGTGCACGAAGTTCGCACCGCGGCCAGGGTGCGGCGTCGTGCCGGTCTCGATCAGCGCCACCAACTTGTTCTCCTGGGTGTCGACGACCGCCACCTTGTTGCGCGCATTGGCCGCGACCAGGAAGTAGCGGCCGCTCGAATCGAAACCGCCGTCATGCAGGAAGCGGTCGGCCTCGATATCGGTCACCTTCAGGTTCTTCAGGTCGGAATAGTCGACCATCAGGACATGGCCGGTCTCCTTGACGTTGACGATGAACTCGGGCCGGTAGTGCGAGGCCACGATCGCCGCAACGCGGGGTTCCGGATGGTATTCCTGGGTATCGACGGTCATGCCGCGGGTGGAAACGACCTTCCGCGGTTTCAGGGAATCGCCGTCCATGATCACGTATTGCGGCGGCCAGTAGGAGCCGGCGATCGCATACTTGTCTTCCCAGCCCTTGAACTTCGAGGTTTCGACCGAGCGGGCCTCCATACCGACCTTGATCTCCGCCACGGTCTGGGGCGGATCCATGAAGAGGTCGATCAGGTTGATCTTGGCATCGCGGCCGATCACATAGACATAACGGCCGGACGCCGACACCCGGGAGATATGCACCGCGTATCCGGTGTCGACGATGGTGACGATCTTCTTCGATTTGCCGTCGATCAGGGCGACCTGCCCGGCGTCGCGCAACGTGACCGAGAACAGATTGTCCAGATCCAGCTTGTTCGCCTGCTTCTTCGGGCGCTTGTCAACCGGGACGATCACCTTCCACGAGGCTTCCATCTCCTTCATGCCCCATTCCGGCGGCGTCGCCGGGTCGTTGAGCAGATAGGCGGTCATCAGCTCGATCTCAGCCTCGCTCAGGTCGCCCGAGGTGCCCCAGTTCGGCATGCCGGCCGGCGAGCCATAGGTGATGAACGCCTTGATGTATTCGCCGCCCAGTTCCCTGGTAAGCTCGGTGGTCAGCGGCTTGCCGGTCGCGCCCTTGCGCAGCACGCCGTGGCAGCCCGCGCAACGCTCGAAGTAGATCCGGTTGGCCTGATTGAATTGCTCGGCCGTCAGCGCCGGGGCTCCCGGTTTGGCACTGGGCTGACCCGCCGGGAGGTCGAGGCTGGGCTGATACTGGCCGCCCGGTGTTGTCTCATGCTTCTTCAGTTTCTCGGAGGTCGGCTCGTCGGCGACCGCGACGGCGCCGGAAAAAGCGAACGCAAGCCCCATCCCGAATACGCCTGCGCGCAGCAACGTCCTCATGATAGCTCTCCCTATTTTCGGTATGTCGCGAAAAGGCTGCCTGTACCCCACCCCATGCGCATTGATCGTTGTCAATTGCCGCTCGCAGGCCCCGCCGCCGGATTGACACCGGTCAAAGACGGTCGCCGAGGCGTCGGTAATCCTGACATCAATGGCCGCGACGGTCGGGTTTTCCTGACCAGACGTCGCCGAATCTGAAACCGGATACGATGGTGGGACCAGAACGCAAGCGGATAAATCGGTATCGCGCCCTCTGGCCGCGACGCATTGCCGCAGGCCTTTTCGCGGCCATCGCCGGCCTGTCGGCCGTACCGGCCGGCGGTGCTGAAATCGGCAGGATCGCGCCGGCGGTGCTCGACCGGGTTGTTCCGGACGCGACGCATTTCGGGTCGATGGAGGGCAGGCCGCCGGCCGTTCCGGCCTACCGCGACCGCGAAATCATCGGCTACGTCTTTCGCAGCCATGCGGTGGTGCGCTCGGTGGGCCTGTCGGGCAAGACGCTCGACATCGCAGTCGGCCTGGGCCTCGGCGGGATCATAACCGGCGCGGAAATCCTTGAGCAGCATGAACCGATACTGGCGATCGGCGTTTCAAGCGCGGACCTCGCCTCCTTCGTTGCGAAGTTCAGGGGACTCGATGTCAGGACTCCGGTGCGGGTCCTGCGCCGCGCGCCGAAGGACGGCGATGCCCTGGATGCGGTCGGCGGCGCCACCATATCGTCGCTGCTGATGGCCGATGCCGTCTTCCAATCCGCGATAGCGGTGGGACGGAGCCGCGGCATCCTGGAGGCGGAAGTTTCGGGCATCGACCTCACGGGTTTCGAGGAGGCCGGCTGGGACGCGCTGATCGCGGACGGCTCGCTGCGGGAACTGCACCTCACGCTGGCGGATGCGGACCGCCCCTTCGCCGAGAAGGGTGCGCGGCTGTATGCACAGGGAACGGGACCCGATGATCCCCGCGTCCGGTTCATCGATCTCGTGGCCGGGCTGGCGACGCCGGCTCGGATCGGCCGCAACCTGCTCGGCGCGCAAAGCTTCAACCGGCTGGCCGGCGCGCTGGCGCCCGGCGACCATCTGATATTCGTCGCGGCAAGCGGCCTGTATTCCTTCAAGGGAACGGCGTATGTGAAGACAGGCCGCTTCGAGCGGATCCAGATCACCCAGGACGCGAAGACCTTCCAGCTGACCCGGGACGACCATATGCGAATCGACCGGCTGCAAGCCGACGGCGCCCCGGAATTCAGGGAAATGGCGCTGTTCGTGCTGCGGCACGACCGGGGCTTCGATGCGGCGCGGCCCTGGCGTCTCGAGCTCGTGGTCGAAGGCTCATCGGATGCGGGACCGGTTCTCGCGGTCCACCCGCTCGATTATGCCCTGCCCGACCGTTACCTGGCTGCCGGCACCTTCGCGCCCACCGCAGTGCCGTCGCAGGAGCTCTGGCGCGGTGTCTGGCTCGAGCGGCTGCCGGATGTAATCGTCCTGACCGGGATGCTGCTGATCCTGGGCACGATCTTCTTCCTGCAGGATCTGGTCGCGCAGCGGCGGACGCTCTACAAGGCGCTGCGCTACGGTTTCCTTGTCGTGACCCTGTTCTGGCTCGGCTGGTATATGGCGGCGCAGCTAACCGTGCTCAACGTGCTGACCTTCGCCGGTGCGCTGCGCACCGAGTTTCGCTGGGAGTACTTCCTGCTGGAGCCCCTGATCTTCATCCTGTGGGCCTTCACGGCGGTGGCTCTGCTGTTCGGCGGCCGCGGCGCATTCTGCGGCTGGCTCTGCCCGTTCGGGGCGCTGCAGGAACTGCTGAATCGGATCGCGCGGGCCGTGCGGGTGCCGCAGTGGCGCCTGCCCTTCACGCTGCATGAGCGGCTGTGGCCCATCAAATACATCGCGTTCCTGGGCCTGTTCGCGGTTTCGCTCGGCGCCATCGACGTCGCGTACAAGGCAGCGGAAGTCGAGCCGTTCAAGACCGCCATCGTCATGCGGTTCGCGCGGGAATGGCCGTTTCTGCTCTATGTCGGCGCGCTGCTGGGAGCGGGCCTCGTCGTCGAGCGCGCGTTCTGCCGCTATCTGTGCCCGCTGGGCGCGGCGCTTGCGATTCCGGCCCGCATCCGCATGTTCGAATGGCTGAAGCGCCGCTGGCACTGCGGCCGCCAGTGCAACATCTGCGCGACGAAATGCCCGGTGCAGGCGATCCACCCGAATGGCACGATCAACCCGAACGAATGCATCTATTGCCTGAACTGCCAGACCCTCTATTTCGACGACCAAACATGTCCGCCCTTGATCGAGCGCCGCAAAAGACGCGAAATGCGAAGCGCCGCCGCGGCCGGCGAGGTGGCGCAGAATGAAGGATAAACGGATGAAGGCGAACACCCCCGTGACCCGCCGCAGGGCCCTGACTGTTCTGGCGGCCGCCGCGGGACTGCCGCTGTTCGGAGTCCCCCGTGCAGGCGCCCGCATGCCCGAACTGGAATGGCGCGGCGGGGCCCTCGGCGGGCCAGCCCGGATCGTGATCCGCGATCCGGACGAACAGAGAGTGCGGCGGATATTGGGACACTGCGTCCGGGAGGTCGAAAGGCTGGAGGCCATATTCAGCCTCTATCGTCCGCACTCCGAACTCACGCGCCTCAACGCAGAGGGGCGGCTCGCGGCGCCATCGCACGACCTGCGCCTCGTCATGGCGGAAGCCCGGCGCTTCGGCGCGCTCAGCGAGGGCGCCTTCGACGTAACGGTGCAGCCCTTGTGGCGACTCCATTCAAGGCATTTCGCACGTCATCCCGCGGACCGCGAGGGCCCGGCCGAACGCAGTATCGCAAGAGCGGCGGGGCTGGTCGATTACCGGGATATCGACTGCGACGACGGGCGCATCGCGCTTGCGCGGCGCGGCATGGCGGTGACCCTCAACGGTATCGCCCAGGGCTACATCACCGACAGGATTTCCGATCTGCTGCGCGATGCCGGGATGACCGGCGTCCTGGTCGACCTCGGCGAAATCCGCGCGCTGGATGCACCCGGCGGCGAGCCGTGGCGAATCGGTATCGAGGATCCGCGCGATCGCAGCCGGATGATCGGCTCATTGTCGCTGCGGGGTGCGGCGCTGGCAACGTCCGGCGGATACGGGATGCCGTTCGATCCGGACGGCCGGTTCCATCACCTGTTCGACCCGGCGACGGGCCGCAGCGCCGGCCAGTGCCTGTCGGCCAGCGCCGTCGCGCCGGACGCGATGACGGCGGACGCGCTTGCCACCGCTTTGGTCGTCGCCGGGACGGGACAGGCGCGGAGCCTGCTGGCCGCGTTCGGCGGCAGCCATGCGCGCCTGACGCTGCATGACGGCACCGTGGTGGAGGATACGCTGTGACGCAGATCGAGGCCGACGAAAACTCCCGGGAGCGGCGTTATACCGGCCCGGTGTTCTTCGAATACGGCTTCCGGCCCTTCTTCCTGGGCGCCGGGCTCCAGGCGGTGCTGGCGATGCTGGCTTGGATGGTATGGATCACGCTGCAGCAGCTGGATTCCGGATGGCCGGATCTCTCGATCGCCGTGCCCGTGCACCAGTGGCACGCGCATGAGTTGATCTTCGGATACGGCCTTGCCGTGGTAGCCGGATTCTTCCTCACCGCAGTGCCCAGCTGGACGGGGCGGCAGCCGGTCCGCGGCGCGCTGCTTGCTGTGCTTTTCGGGCTGTGGCTGCTCGCCCGGATCGCCAGCTGGACCTCCGCCTGGCTGCCGCCCGTCGCCGTGGCGCTGCCGGAGCTGGCCTTCATCGGCCTGCTGTCCTATCTCGTCGCCCGGGCCCTGCTCTCGGGTTGGTCGAAGCGGAATTTCGTGTTCCTGCCGGTCCTGACCCTGCTGTTCGTGTCAGCCGCCCTCCATCACCTCGAGGCGATGGCGATCACCGGCTGGACGTCTGCCATCGGCCACCTGCTGGCGATCGATGCCCTGCTGGTCCTGCTCACCGTTATCGGCGGCCGCGTCGTGCCCGCGTTTACCACCAATGTCCTGCGGCGCGAGGGCACAGAACTGCTGCCGCGGGCGGCGGATAGACGCGACACGGTCGCAATCCTCATGGTGGTCGCGCTGCTTGTCGCCGATCTCGTCGCGCCCGGCACCGTCGCGACAGGCTGGATCGCGATCGCGGCGGGAGCCGCCGGCGCGGTCCGGATGGTGGGCTGGCGGACCCGCCACGTCCTGACATCGCCGATCCTGTGGGTCCTGCACCTGGGATATGCCTGGCTGGTTCTCGGCCTGCTGTTCAAGGGGTTCGTCCTGGTCACCGGGACCGTGTCCGAGATTCTCGCCCTGCATGCGCTGACCATCGGCGCGCTGGGGTGCATGACACTCGGCGTGATGACCCGCGCCGGGCTGGGGCATACCGGCCGGCCGCTGCACGTCTCCACCATGATCGCCGCGTCGTATCTGCTGGTCAGCCTGGCGGCGGTCATACGCATCGCCTGGCCGCTCGCCGACCTGCCATTCGGCGATGCGGCGCTGCTGGCGTCCGGCCTGCTGTGGAGCGCGGCCTTCCTGATCTTTACGGCGGTCTACTGGCCAGTGCTGACCAGGCCCAGAGTCTCCGCCGCCGACTAGTGACTCGCCAACCGTTCCCGCAAGGGGCCGGTTTCGCCGTATGCGCGGAGCTGCCCGACGTCGCCCACCATCACGCGATTGCCATCGGTCGTGACACCCTGGCTCCGCAGCCGCATAAAGGCGCGCGACAGGCTTTCCGGCTTCATGCCCAGACGGTGGGCGATCAGCGACTTGTCGTAGGGCAGAGCCACCACCGCCGCGCCGACCGCGACGGGTGCCAGCGACACCAGGAACTGGGCGAGTCGCTGCGCGCTCGACCGGGTCTGCAGCTGTTCGACCTGGTTCATCAGCGAATGCAGATGACGCGACATCGACGCCAGCATCTCGAACGCGAGATCCGGATCGTTGCGCACCCGTTTGCGGAACACGTCCGAATGCACGGCGATCAGCCGCGCATCTTCGACCACCTGCGCCGCGGCCGGAAACTGGCCCTGTATGAACATGGCGGCCTCGCCGAACGACTCGCCGGCGGTGAATACGCCGAACACCGCCTCGTCGCCGCCGACGGAGGGCCGAAACACCTTCACCCATCCTTCGAGCACGATATAGAAGGTGTTGGCCGGATCCCCCTGTTCGAACAGTATCTGGCCCTTGTGATGGGTGCGCGGCGCCGAGCCCTGCAGCAGGGTGACCACCGAATCGGGATCGAGCCCGGCGAAAAGCCGCGTCCCGCAGACCGTTTTCAGATCCTTCTCGTCCATGCCCCCTGCCCGGCCAGACTGGCTATAAGCCCCCAATTCCGGCTGGTTGCCGGTCGGTCGTTGAACCGCGAATGACTATAGGAGGTTCCGCGTACGGGGGTCAACGCCGGCCCCAGTGCATGCCGCAGCCGGCCTGGACGGCTTGACTTCAGTCAAGGGCCAACCGGTCTCTTCTGCTTAGCATCCGCGAATCACGGTACGGATGCGGCCTCCGGATCACTTCTTGGCGTCACGATGATTATCGTATTGCCGTCCGGACGATCCGGTTTCATGATTCCCCGTGGAAGCGCTTCAAAGCTGGGAGAACGGTGCAATGGACGAAAATCGTATTAATTCTTCCCCGGAGACCGGGGCTGGATCGGGCGGTGGGGGTGACGAGCCCGTCCCGTTCATGCAGCGGCTGCTCGATAACCACTGGTTGCTGCTGGTACTGGGGGTCGCCATTCCGTCGGTCCTCTACGTAATCTGGGGCGTCATGGAAGTCGCCCAGATTCCCCTCGCGCAATAGCCGCAGGAGGACGACATGGCAATTTTCCCGCCTGAACAAAAGATCTGGTGGAAGGAGCCGCTGCACCGCTTTGAACTGGTGTGGATCGGCGTCTGCCTGATCTGGGCCATCGTCATGTTCGGCATGATGATCCTCTGGCACGTCATCGGCGAACAGAACCTCTCGAACAAGGCGTACCGGATCGATCCGGATGTCTTCGCGGCGCGGACCGAGGCGATGGTCGAGCAGTACACGGTGCGCGAGGAAGGCGACACCGGCATTCCGGTCGTCCACCCGCCGGCCGGCAGCGACATCTATCTGCAGGCCAGCCTGTGGCAATGGTACCCGATCCTCGAGCTGGAGAAGGACAAGGAATACCACCTGCACCTGTCGTCGATCGACTGGCAGCACGGGTTCTCGCTGCAGCCGACCAACATCAACGTCCAGGTTCATCCCGGCTATGAGCTGGTGATGACGCTAAAACCCAACAGGGCGGGTGAATTCGGCGTCGTGTGTAACGAATACTGCGGAATCGGCCATCATACGATGCTGGGCCGAATTTACGTGGTCGAGTAGGACAGGGAGCACGGAAAATGGCGGATGCAACAGTCTTCAGGACCTGCCCGGACACCGGGCTTCCCGTTCACCTGCCGGCGCAGCGCCTGATCCAGGCCAATGCGGTCGCCGGCGTTCTGGCGCTGGCGCTCGGCGGCTTTCAGGGGCTGCTGGTCGCGCTGACCCGCTGGCCGGATGTCTCTTTGCTGCCGGCGGAGTGGTTCTATCTGATCCTGACGGGGCACGGGCTCAACGTGCTGCTGTTCTGGATCATCTTCTTCGAGATCGCGATCCTGTATTTCGCGTCGGCGATATTGCTGAAATCGCGGCTCTGGGCGCCGAAGCTGGGGTGGGTCGGGTTCGTCCTGATGGCGGTCGGCGCGCTGATGACCAATTACGCGGTCTTCCAGGGCGATTCGAGCGTGATGTTCACCTCTTACGTGCCGATGCGGGCCTCGCCCCTGTTCTATCTCGGCATCATCCTGTTCGCCGTCGGCGCCCTGGCCGGCTGCGCCGTTTTTTTTGGCACGCTGGTGGTCGCCAAGGACGAGAAGACCTATGAGGGTTCGATCCCACTGGTCACCTTCGGCGCGCTGACCGCCGCGATCATCGCGGTGTTCACCATCGCCTCGGGGGCGATCATCCTGATCCCCACGCTGCTCTGGTCGCTCGACCTGATCGGCGAGATCGATCCGATAATGTACAAGGTCGTCTGGTGGGCCATGGGGCATTCGTCGCAGCAGATCAACGTGTCGGCCCATGTCGCCGTGTGGTACTGCATCGCCGCGATGCTGCTGGGCGCCAAGCCGCTGTCCGAGAAGGTCAGCCGGATGGCGTTCCTGCTGTACATCCTGT
>Ga0224512_10003939_pt1 | contig 12816 bp, 7 predicted proteins | sample SF_May12_sed_USG_4_FD_169103 | JGI IMG/M metagenome (GOLD analysis project Ga0224512, IMG submission 169103) | Sediment microbial communities from San Francisco Bay, California, United States - SF_May12_sed_USGS_13 | ecosystem: Environmental > Aquatic > Marine > Sediment | place: USA: California... | reverse complement strand
GGCCAATGTCTTCACCCGGCTGGAAGAGGTCAACGAACTCGCCGTGGAAACCGGCCTGAGCCCCGAGGAACTGATCGCATTCAGACCGCACCGGCTGGTTTTACACGAACTGATTGTCCGCGTTACCGCCGATATCGTGGTCCTCGAGGGCGAGCACGAGGAAGATCTAGGCATTAACTTCCGCAAGATAGCGCGCCATGTCTTCAGCAGGTACGTGATCCCGCGCCTGATGCAGATCGAGCACCGTTTCGACACCATGCGCACCCGCATCGAGGACATGACCCGGCAGGAACTCGAACGCGCGCTGCTGCAACCGGCGACGATGCAAAAAACGAAAGCGTCGTTATGGTCGCGCCTGCGCGGCGCGCAGCCGAAGCGGGTAACGACGCCGATGAGCCGGCAGGAGCGCGAATTCGAGTTGATCACGGGTTACAAGCAGAGCGGGCTCGGCGCGGACGACGAACTGGCGGCCGCGGTGTACCGCAGCCTTTACCGGGTGCTCGGATCGATCGCGACCACGCGCGGTTTCATCGGCAACGACCCGCAATATCTGACCAGCATCTGTGTGCGCCACGCCTGCAACTACCTGGGCAGTCGTGAAATCGGCAGGCAGGTCGGCGAGCTGATGACGGATGCGATCGACGCCGAGGGCTACGACCCGATAGCCGATGCCGACAGACCGATACTGATCAGCCTCAAGGGCGCTTCCGCCGCCGGCAAGAGTTCGTTGCGGCCCATGCTGAGCCAGATGATGTCCGAGCTGGGTATCGAGGATCATGGATACGGTACCATCAGCCCTGACATCTGGCGGCGCCTGCTGCTCGACTACGAGGCGCTGGGGGAGAGTTACAAGTACGCCGGCAGGTTTACCAGCCACGAGGTCAATATCATCGACACCAAGCTGGATCATTACATTCGCGCCAAGGCGGACAAGCGGCGTTCCATTCCGCATCTGATGGTGGATCGCTTCCGCTTCGACAGCTTTGCCAGCGAAAAGATCACCAGCGTTCTACACAAAACCTACGTGCGCTACATCGATACCATGTACATGTACTTCATCGTTACGCCGCCCGAGGCAACCGTCGAACGCGGCTGGGAACGCGGCCTGGTGCGCGGGCGCTACAAGGCCGTGGACGATTTTCTCGGGCATTGCGTCGAGGCCTACGCGGGCATGCCAAAGCTGTTGTTCAAATGGCTTTCCAACAACAGACCGCGCTATTTTTTCGAGTTCCTCGATAACAGCGTGCCGAAGGGGACTTATCCCGAACTGATAGCGCGAGGCACCCAGGGGTCGATGCAGATATACCGGCCGCGCTCGCTGATCGATATCGAGCGCTTCCAGCGCATCAACGAACTCGCGACCAGCCCCGAGCAGGTGGCGGCGCCACCACCCGAGCTGGCAGTTGCGAAGAACCTCGGCTTTCTGCGCCAGTGCATCGCCCGGATCGGCCTGATCGAATTCGTCGACATCGCCACCGGGACCCCGTTCCTGGCGATACGCTCGGGCAGCTTCGCGGTAACCGAACCGAAACTTTTGGAACAAAACCTGGCCGACGATACTCTACGCGAGATAATCGCCGAGCTCGCGCCCGATTTGCTGCCCGGCGGAAGCCCGGGCTAAACTGGACACAGCGGAGGAAAGACAAATGAACAACAGCATCAAGGGCAGCTGCCTGTGCCAGGCGGTTACCTACCAGTTTCGACGACCCGAGTACATCTTCCAGTACTGCCACTGCTCGCGTTGCCGCAAGTTTACCGGAAGCGCGTTCGCATCCAATATTCTGGTCGATCCGAAACAGTTCGAGTGGCTCAGCGGCGAGGACCAGGTCGGTCGCTTCGAGCACCCCGACGCCAGACATTTCGCTACCTGCTTCTGCAAACGCTGCGGATCGTCGCTGCCCTGGCTGTCGCAAAGTGGCGCTGCGGTTATTATTCCGGCGGGCACCCTCGACGAGGATCCCGGCATCCGGCCGACGCAGAATATATTCTGGAAGGATCGCGCGCCCTGGCGCGAAGCAGTCGGCGCGCTGCCGCACTACGACGAGCTGCAGCCGCGCAAGGACAAATCCTGACGCCGCTCGGCCCTGATCGACCCCACATATTGCCGCTGCCGCGCTGGCGGTGCGGCACCCTGGCCCGGCGCCAGACGTGCTTCGCCTAAAACAGCGCCTGTTGCTGATCGATCACGGCGTTCATCGAAGATCCGATCGCGTTCAGTATCGTATCGGCGATCGGCGTCAGCTGCCTGTCGACGTAATGCTCGTAGTCGAGACGGTCATGCTGGCATTCCAGGGTTTGCGCGCCGCCGACTGTCATGACGTATTCGATCCAGCTCTTGTTGCGATAGCGCGACGGCTGCTGCCGCTGCCTGAATTCAGCTTCCGCCTTGATCGCCGCCTGCGCATGCGGCGGTATGTTCTTGCGATAATCGGATAGCTTCTTGCGCAAGCGCTTGCGGTACACGAGCTGGTCATCGAGCCGGCCCGCGTGCAGGTCGGCGACGACCTGGCGGATGTAATCGCTATACTCCTCGCCGTCGAAGATGAGCCGGTAGAGCTTCTGCTGGAATTGCCGCGCGAGCTCGGTCCAGTCGGTACGCACGGTTTCGAGCCCCTTGTATACAATGCGCCGCCCGCCGCGCTCGTCGTCGATGAGGCCGGCATAACGCTTCTTGCTGCCCTGTTCCGATCCGCGCATGGTCGGCATGAAAAACTGCCTGAAGTGAGTTTCGAACTCCATTTCCAGGCACGACTCGATGCCGTATTCGCGTTGTAGCCGCTCGCGCCAGTAGCGGTTGATGATAGCGACCAGGCGGTTGCCGATCGCGGCGGCCGAGTGGTTGTCTCGCTCTCCGTGTAGCGACACGAACACGGAATCTGTATCGCCGTAGATGACATCGAAACCTTCCGCTTCGATCAGCTCCACCGTCTGGATGATGATGTCGTGGCCACGCCTGGTAATCGAACTGGTCAGGCGCGAATCGTGCAGCCGGCAGCCGGGAGTGCCGAGCACCCCGTAAAACGAGTTCATGATGATCTTGATGGCCTGCGACAGGGCCGCATTGCCATCGCGCTTGGCCTGGTCGCGGGCCGCCCACAGGCTTTCGATAATCTGCGGCAGTATATGCTCGTGCTTGTGAAAGCTCGCGCCGTCGTAGCCCGGTATCACCTCCTGCTGCGCCGCCTGTTGCGCCGCGATACGCGCGTAAGGATCGACGCGAAAGGTACGGATAATGCTTGGATACAGACTTTTATAGTCGAGCACCAGCACCGACCCCCGCAGGCCGGGTGTGGAATCCATGACATATCCACCCGGCGCGCTCAGCGCTCCCTGGTAGTCGCCGATATTCGGGGCGATGTAGCCCTTGCGATGCAGCCGTGGCAGGTAGAGGTTGTCGAAGGCGGCCACCGAACCGCCGGGGCGATCCATTTCCAGTCCCGTCAGCCTGGCGCGCTCGATCGAAAAGTCGATCAGATCCGTATGCGCAAATATATCCCAGACCAGCTGGCAGTCCTCGAGGTTGTACGCGGCCAGCGTCTCCTTCTCCTGGTGAAACTGCCGCCTGATTTCTCGCGCCTTGTATAACGGGTCGGAGTGGGTCCTGTCAGGTATCAGTTTGCCCCTGCCGAGCAGTTCCTGGGCGACCGATTCGAGCGCGAAACTGGAAAAGTTGTAGGTCGCGGATTTCAGCGTGTCGATGCCATCGAGCACTACCCGACCAGGAATCAGCACGAAATGCTGGCTACCGTCCGCCTGCGACTGGCGCCATACCGGCAGCGTGTCCATGCGCCCGATGGTGAGCGCCTGGCCCAGCGCCTGGGACTTTTTCTGCAGCATCCTCAGATCGAAGTTGATCACGTTCCAACCGATAAACACGTCGGGGTCGATGCGCTGCACCCAGTCGACAAAGCGCCGCAGCAGCGCCTTCTCGTCGGCGACGTACTCGATCTGATCGCCGTCCTCGCCTTCGCCTATCATCAAGATCCGGCTGGTCGCGGACGTGACAAAGGCGATCGAAAACAGCGCATCGGTCTCGAAGTCGGTCTCGATATCGAGCGACATGACCTCGAGCCGCGGAACAAAGCCTCCCGGCTGCAGGCGTATGTCGTGCAACACCCCGCCAGCCGAATCCGCGTCGACGTCGACCGAGGCGGTAATGAATCGCTCGCACAGGAATCTATCGGTAGGACGGATATCGGCCTCGTAACAGGAAATACCGGCCTGTTTCAAAGCGTCGCGGGCGCGGTAAAGCTGCTGCTGCGAATCGAAGTAAACCGCGCTGACCGCGTCCCCGGAGAAAGTTTTCAGCGCAAGCGGCTTGACCGATAGCCCGCGCGGCCGGTCGAGCAGACCCGCCACCTCAGCGGCATCGCTCTGGCGGATAAAGAAAAGCGCCTGCTGCCGGTGGATGGAAACCTTCAGCGGACCCTGCGCGCCGGTCAGCCAAAAGTCCAGGCGAACGCCGTCCTGGTCGTCAAACCACTGGCGCGTCAGTAAAAATGCCGGGATCAAGAGCCTGTTTCCGAAAGTAGGTTAAATTTAATCCGCATTCTATTATCATCGCGGGTTCCCGTGTAATTTAAGGAATCTCTGTAAAAGGCGGAGATTCCTGCGGCACAGAGATGCGCCGCGATATTTCAACCGCATGAGCCGTTGAAATAAAAAAAAAGCGCAGAATCGTATTTGGCGCTTTTAGCGCTCTGCCAGGTCAGATGACTCATGCGGAGCTTCCTTAAGTGAATGACTGGAGATCGCCATGCACCTGTCCCGCTTTCCGCGCCTGCATTTCGCCCACCTGCCCACCCCGCTCGAACCCATGCCGCGAATTTCCGATGAACTCGGCGGTCCGAATATCTGGATCAAACGCGACGACTGCACCGGATTGTCTTCCGGCGGCAACAAGACGCGCAAGCTCGAATTCCTGATGGCCGACGCGGTGGCGCAGGGCGCCGATACGGTGATCACGCAGGGCGCGACCCAGTCCAACCACGCCCGTCAGACCTGCGCGGCGGCCGCGAAACTGGATTTCGAGTGCCACATCCTGCTCGAGGATCGTACCGGCTACCATGACGAGGCTTACGCCTACAACGGTAACGTACTGCTCGACCAGCTGCACGGCGCGACCATTTCTACGCGCCCCGCCGACAGCGACATGAACGCCGAAATGGAACAGCTGGCGCAGCGGCTGCGCGATGACGGCAAGACACCTTATATCATCCCGGGCGGCGGCTCGAACGAAATCGGCGCGCTCGGTTATGTTAACGCGGCGCTCGAGCTGATCCATCAGGCCAACGAGCGTTCGCTGCGCATCGACCACCTGCTGCACGCTACCGGCAGCACCGGTACCCAGGCCGGCCTCGTGCTCGGCATGGAGGCGATGAACAGCGGCATACCGGTTTACGGGGTCAGCGTGCGCGCGCCCAGGCAAAAACAGGAAGAAAACGTTTACGGGCTGGTGCAGCGCACCGCCGAGTTCATGGGCTACAGCCCGGACCTGGTGGCACGGGAGAAAGTGGTCGCCAATAGCGATTACGTCGGCGACGGTTACGGCCTGCCGACCGACGCCATGATCGAGGCGGTTAAAATGCTGGCGCGCTACGAGGGCATCCTGCTGGATCCGGTATACGCCGGCAAAGGATTTTCGGGCCTTATCGACCTGATTCGCAAGGGGCATTTCAAGAAGGGAGAAAACGTCGTGTTCCTGCACACCGGCGGCAGCGTCTCGCTGTTCGCCTATCCGAAAATCTTCGATCTGCCCGGGTATGACCAGGCCGGCGCATGAACAAGGCGGTTTTCGGCAAGCCTTTCACGCAACAGGAACCGATTCCCGAGGCCGCGATCGAGCGCGCGGTCGAAGTGCTGCGTTCGGGCCGTCTGCACCGCTACAACCTGCTTCAGGGCGAGATCGGCGAGGCCGCGCAGCTGGAGCAGGATTATGCCGCCTACATGGGCCAGCGCTACTGCCTGGCCTGCAGTTCGGGCGGTTACGCGCTGCATATCGCGCTCAGGGCGGCAGGCCTGAAACCGGGCGAGCCGGTGCTCAGCAACGCCTTCACGCTGGCGCCGGTGCCCGGCGCGATCGATAACGCCGGCGGCAGGCCGGTGCTGGTCGAAATCGGGCCTGACTACTGCGTCGACCTGGCGCACCTCGAGCAGATGATGCAACGCTCGAAAGCGCGTTTTTTTATGCTCTCGCACATGCGCGGCCACATCGCCGACATGGACGCAATTACCGCGCTCTGTCAGAAATACTCGGTTACGTTGATCGAGGATTGCGCGCACACCATGGGCGCGAGCTGGAGCGGCAGGAAATCCGGCACCTTCGGCAAGGTCGGCTGCTTCAGCACGCAAACCTACAAGCACCTCAATTCGGGCGAGGGCGGACTGCTGACCACCGACGACGACGAGGTCATCGCGCGCGCCATCATTTACTCGGGATCGTACATGCTCTACCAGCGCCACGGCACGCTGCCAGACGCGCGGGTGTTCGACGAAATCAAGCTCGACACACCGAATTACAGCGGGCGCATGGATAACCTGCGCGCCGCTATTTTACGCGCCCAGCTACCCGGCCTCGACAGGAACTGTGCGCGCTGGAACGAACGCTACCGCGCGCTGGAAGCCCGCCTGCGGGATAATCCGCACATACAGCTGCCGCTGCGGCCCGACAGGGAATCATACGTCGGCAGCTCGCTGCAGTTTCGTGTCGAACAACTCGACCAGGGGCAGGTTGCGGCATTCATCGCCGCTTGCGCGGCGCGCGGGGTCGAGTTGAAGTGGTTCGGGGGCGCCGAGCCGCAGGGCTTTACCAGCCGCTACGATAGCTGGCGTTATATCGAAAAGACCCAGCACCTGCCGCAGACGCTGGAAATTCTCGCGACCACCTTCGACCTGCGCATACCGCTGACCTTCTCGGTCGAGGACATGGCGCTGATCGGCGCCATCATCGACGAGGAGGTCGAAACCCGGCTCGGCTAACATGCCTGACGCCCAGCGCGAACCAGGGTCAGCTATCCGCGGTTTATCCGTGCCGCATCGATCGCGGTATTCAGTTCCAGGATATATTGGTGCCGGCTCCGCATCCCGCCAGTCCGGCGCATCGGGTCGGACCGCGGGATGATGACGCCTCCTGGTCTCGCCGGTGCATCGCGGCGGCGACAGTCTACTGCGGCAGGCTGCGCTGCATGTACTTGATATCGTTTTCGATCAACAGGTTCTTGGCGTGCGACAACCTGCTCTCGCTCGCGAACGGCCCGAGCTGGACGCGGTGCCAGGTTTCATCGTTGACCACGGCCGACTTGATCTTCGCTTCCAGGCCGAGGAAGGCCAGCTGCGCTTTCAGGCTGTCCGCCTCCTCGACGCTGTGGAAGGAACCGACCTGTAGTATCGACTGACTCACGGCTTCCTTGTTGATTACCGGATTTTCGATCGCGTCGCGATCTTCTTCTGATATCGGAATCTCGATCTCGCGCTCAGGCAACACCGAGTAAAAATCGATGGTCGGCTTGTTCTCGCCGCCGCCCGATTTCCGTGCCTCGCCACCGCCGGCGCCGCTGCTGACGATCTTCTGATCGAGAAACATGATAAATCCCACGAAAGATACCAGCAGCAACAGCAGGAATGCCCAGACCCAGATCGATGTGGCCTCTTTCTTCGCCATGCGGACCTACATTTTTTCGGGCGCCGAAACGCCCATCAGGTTCAGGCCATTGCGCAGCACCTGCGCCACCGCCAAGGCAAGCACGATGCGTGCAGCGCGCAGTTCGGTATCGTCGACGATGAACTGGTGCGCGTTGTACCAGGAATGAAAATGGTTGGCGAGCTCGCGCAGGTAGTTGACCACCAGGTGCGGCTCACGCCGATTCGCCGCAGATTCCACCCGTTCCGGAAACAGGCTTAACTGCTTTATCAGAGCCTGCTCGTGCTCGTTATCGAGACGCAGCAGGTTGGCAGCCTGCGTCGATACTTCGATGCCCTTTTCGGCGCACTGGCGCATGACGCTGCAAATGCGCGCGTGCGCGTACTGCAGGTAGTAAACCGGATTGTCGCTGGATTGCTCGCGCGCGAGGTCGAGGTCGAAATCCATATGCTGCTCGGCCTTGCGCATCACGTAGAAGAATCGGGCCGCATCCAGACCCACGTCTTCGCGCAGTTGGCGCAGCGTGACGAACTCGCCGGAGCGCGTGGACATCGCGATTTTTTCCCCTTTCTCGAACAGGTTGGCGAACTGCACCAGCTGGACCTCGAGATTGTCGGCGACATAGCCCATCGCGCTCAACGACGCCTTGACCCGCGGGACGTAACCGTGGTGATCGGCGCCCCAGATGTTGATGACCTTGTCGAAGCCGCGGTCGAACTTGTTCATGTGATAAGCGATATCGGAGGCAAAATAGGTGGTCTGGCCATTGTCGCGACGCACCACGCGGTCTTTTTCGTCACCGAAATCGGTGGAGCGAAACCACAGCGCGCCACCCTCTTCGTAAACATAGCCGTTATCCTGCAGACGCGTGATGGCCTGTTCGATCAGCCCTTCGTCGTTCAGCGAACGCTCCGAGAACCAGCAGTCGAAATCGACGCCGAATGCGTGTAGATCCTTGCGGATCACGTCCACCAGCGTGTGCAGCGCAAGGTCGAACACGACGCGGTACTCGTCTTCTCCAAGCAGGCCGTGCGCGTTCGCAATCAGGTCGTCGATGTGCCTTTCCTTGTCGCCTTGCGGAAAATCTGCGCACACGTCGGCGTAGGCACGGGCGGCGGGCATGCGAAAGCGTTCGCCATGCTCGCGATGCAGCGTCGCGGCGAGGTCCCAGACGTAATCGCCCTGGTAACCGTTGCTCGGAAAATCGATGGTTTCACCGCATAACTCGAGATAACGCAGCCAGGTCGAGGTGCCGAGTATGTGCATCTGGCGGCCGGCATCGTTGACGTAATATTCCTTTTGCACCTCGTAGCCGACGAAGGCGAGCAGGTTGGCCAGCGTGGCACCGTAGGCCGCGCCGCGTCCGTGCCCGACGTGCAGCGGCCCCGTGGGGTTTGCCGACACGAACTCGACCTGGACCTTGACGCCCGCGCCCTGCGCGCTGCCACCGAAGCGATCGCCCTGTTGCAGTACGCGGTTGATGACCGACTGGCTCAGCGCGCTGGCGACGAAGAAATTGATGAACCCCGGGCCCGCTACCTCGACCCTGTCGATCGACTCGCTTGCGGCCAGCCTGTCGCAGATGGCAACGGCCAGTTCGCGCGGCGGCATGCCCGCCGCCTTCGCCAGCACCAGCGCGATGTTCGACGCGAAGTCGCCCTGGCCCGGATCCTTCGACGGGGTTACCTGGATATCGATACCGAGCCCGGGGGGAATTTGCGACGACTGCTCGAGCTCGCGCAGAGCCTGCGCGATCAGACCGTTGATGATTTGCTTCAAGAGCTGGAACCCGTACCCGGATGGTAAAAATGAACCGGGATTTTACCCGAGGCGGTGAGCCCGGGCCACCCATCATTTCGCGGTAAGCAACCGAATCCGGTTTCTCGCTGCGGACGCAACGGAGATTAAATTTCGGTGGTGCACGGGGCAATGGAATCAGGCCTGCCGAAAACAGCGGCCGGGCCCGGCCTTTCCGGTCGGAAACGGGAATCGCGGCTGGCTCGCGGGATCCAGGCCCCGCTGCTGTCACCGCAAAGCGGTTACCTCTCTCCGGGGCCGTGTCACAGGTCGTAGGCGTCGACGTCTATGGCCCAGCTGGTGCGCGACGTACTCGCCAGCTGCTCGATAGCGGGCATGCTCTGGCTCAGTACCGATCTGAGCACCTGGTAATCCTGCGATATCAGGCAAAGCTGTGCGCGGTAACGACCGATGCGGCGCGTCATCAACGCCGGCATGGGCCCGACGCAGGTCAGCTCTTCGAAACGGCGTGTCACCGCCAGCAATTCCCTGATCTCGTCGAGTTTTTCCAGCGCCTCCTTCAGTTCGATGGCATCCGCGCGAAACATGACGACACGCGCGTAAGGCGGAAAACCGAAACTGCGCCGCTCCTGCAGCAATTCCTGCGCGATATCCCGGTAGCTCTTGCGCAGCAGCGCCTGCATCAGCGGGTGCTCCGGAAACCGGGTTTGCACCACCGCCTCGCCTGCGCGGTCGCCGCGACCGGCCCTGCCCGATACCTGGAACAACGTTTGTGCGAGGCGCTCGCTGGCGCGATAGGATGAGCTGAACAAGGCCTGGTCCGCGTCGAGAATCACGCTCAGCGTTATCGCCGGGTAGTCGTGCCCCTTGGCGATCATCTGCGTGCCGATCAGAATGCAGGGTTCACCGCTTTCCAGCTGTCGCAACCGCTCCCCGAGCGCTGCGCGCGAACCCGCGACATCGCGATCGATGCGCAGCACCGGGGTATCCGGGTAGCGTTGCACGAGTCCCTGCTCGAGTTGCTCGGTACCGATACCGTAGTGCCGGACTTCACCGTTGCAGCATTCGGGACAGCTTTCCGGCACGACCTGGCTGAAACCGCAGTGGTGGCACAACAGGCTGTGCGCCGACTGGTGCAGCGTCAGGCGCATATCGCAATGCCGGCATAGCGCCTGCCAGCCGCATTCGTGGCACATGACCACCGGCGCGTAGCCGCGCCGATTCAGATAAACCAATACCTGCCCTGCGCACGCGAGGTGACGCTCGATACGCGCGAAAACCCGCGTACCGCAACCGAATTCGACCTGGCTGTTGCGTATGTCGACAAGCTCCAGCCGCGGTGGCGCGAAGCGTGTCGGCCGATGATCGAGTCGATAGCGATGATAAGTCTCGCGCGCGCAGTTGTTGATACTCTCCAGCGACGGGGTTGCCGATCCCAGCACGATCGGAATATCGAGCATCTGCGCTCGCTTGATCGCGACGTCACGAGCATGGTAGCGGATACCGTCCTCCTGGCGGTATGAGTGATCGTGCTCCTCGTCGATGATGATCAGGCCGAGATTGTCGCATTGCGAGAACAGGCTGGAACGGGTACCGAGCATGATGCCGACTTCGCCGCGTCGAAACCGGTCCCATGCGCGGTAGCGCTGCAACTCGGTCAGGCCGGAGTGCGAAATCGCGAAGCAATCGCCAAAACGCAGCCTGACGCGTTCGATCAACTGGTTGGTGAGACCTATTTCAGGAACCAGGTAAATGACCTGCTGGCCCGCGGCGAAGCGGTCACGGATAAGACGCAGGTAGATTTCGGTCTTGCCGCTGCCGGTTATGCCATCGATCAAGTGCACCGCGAACGATCCCAGCCGCGGCTCCATTTCCGCGAGCAGGGCGCTTTGCCCGGCGCTCAACTCTGGCAAATCAACCGCTGGCAAATGCCCGATGCCGCCCTCGACCCACTCCCAGAACAGCATGTCCCTGGCTTCCAGAGCCCTGACCACCGGGTGCCACTTGGGGTTGATCTGCCTGAGTTGCAGCGCGGTCAGACCGCGCCGATGCCGCTGCAGCGCGATGCATATTTCGTACTGGCGCGGTGATCGAAGACGCAGGCCTTCGATCGCCCCTGGATCCGGCAGCTTCAGCTTCCAGCACTTGACCCGGGTCGAATGGTGCGGACGTGCGCCGCGCAGGTATCCGGGCAGGCACTGGAACACGACCTCCCCCGGCGGTTGCAGGTAATAGTCCGCCATCCACCGCGACAGCTCGAGCATATGCCCGTCCAGCACCGCCTGCTCGTCGATACGTTCGACGACCTGCCGGATTCGCGCGGGATCGAAATCGCTGGCATCGCTTGCGCCGAGCAGCACCCCGGTACGGGTGCCGCTGGTGAAGGGCAGTCGGTAACGGGTGCCGACCGGGGCCGGGTCTTCGCTATCGAGTGAATATTCAAAAACGCGGTACAGCGGAAGCGCGATGGCGAAGCGGGCAAAGCGGGGTTGCGTCACGCAGGTTTCTCGAATCTAAAGTTGAATCATACTCGAATTGGCGGACGCGCTCAGCCGTATGCATGGGGAAAATCCCGAATTCAGTTAGGGCACTTTGTTAAAGGAGTTTCGAGTAAGTAAAACCTAAATTATTAAGAAATGGTAACAAATGGTTTTATCCACATTTTCTGTGGATAAGTCTGTGCATGAAATGCAGACAAAGGGCTGCGACCCGCATTTCTACTGAGCATGGATTAGATTGTTCATTTTTGCAGCGTTTTTATTTCTTTATATATTTCAACTAGTTATATGGGCCGACCAAATTTTGACGGCGGCCTGGCGGGATAAGCAGGGACAGACTGTGATTGTAATTTCCCCATGTGTATATCTTGACACTGTCAAGAGGGAGGCGATAATTTTTCTAATAATTTTATATATTGAATTTCTTTATTCAGTTTATTTATACTATAACCACCGTAACCAAAAACTTCCCGCGCGGTAATAGCAGTGACATTGCCGGGCGCGCCGATTAAACTGGCCGCGTTTTTTGACCCGAGCCAAGCCAATGTCCGCCAAAATAGCGGTGCTACTGACCAACCTGGGTACACCAGATACGCTCGAACGGGCTTCCGTGAAACGCTTCCTGCGCGAGTTTCTCTCAGATCCGCTGGTCGTCAGGCTGCCTCGAGTCTTCTGGCTGCCGTTACTGCACGGAATCATTCTGCCGCTACGCAGCGGCAAAACCCTGCAGGCTTACAGCCGCGTCTGGAGCGACGACGGCTCGCCGCTGCTGGCTTTTGCCAACCGGCAAAGGTCCGCGCTGCAACAGAAACTGCTGCAGCGGGCCCACGTCGACCTGGCGATGCGCTACGGCAATCCTTCTTTTCCATCGGTGCTGCGCCTGCTGCGCGATGCCGGGATCGAACAGCTGGTGGTGCTGCC
>Ga0224512_10003938_pt1 | contig 12820 bp, 12 predicted proteins | sample SF_May12_sed_USG_4_FD_169103 | JGI IMG/M metagenome (GOLD analysis project Ga0224512, IMG submission 169103) | Sediment microbial communities from San Francisco Bay, California, United States - SF_May12_sed_USGS_13 | ecosystem: Environmental > Aquatic > Marine > Sediment | place: USA... | reverse complement strand
CATCGGGAGTCAGGAAGGAATGGTATCGAGATGATCTGGAAGAACACTCCCTGAGAGATCCAATTCCTCAGCTTAGAGATTACTTGATTGAATTGGAAATTGACCCTGACCAACTGGACGCCTTGGAACATGAAGCTCTGGTTATTGTAGCAGGAGATTTTGACAGGGCTATGGAAGCTTCCAATCCTGATCCAGAGGATTTGACCACCCATGAATTTGCTCCATCGGAAGTCATACATGAGAGTGGGATCAGGGCTCCTGATGGGGGAGAGCCTAAAGTGATGGTGGATTGTGGGCTATTGGCCATTGAGGAGCTCATGCACAAACACCCTGAGTGTCTTTTTTACGGTCAGGATGTTGGACGAAGATTAGGCGGTGTTTTCCGGGAAGCAGCAACTCTGGCAGAGAAGTTTGGCGACACCAGGGTTTTCAATACGGCAATTCAAGAGGCTTTTATCATCGGCAGTACGGTAGGGCTTTCGGCGGTCGGTCTGAGACCGATTGTAGAGGTGCAGTTTGCGGATTACATCTGGCCGGGCCTAAATCAACTCTTCACCGAGGTGAGTCGTAGTTGTTATCTCACGGCGGGGAAGTATCCGGTGAGTATGATATTGAGAGTACCGATTGGCGCATACGGTGGGGGAGGGCCTTATCATTCTTCAAGTGTAGAATCAGTTCTGACCAACATTCGTGGCATCAAGGTTGTTTACCCGAGTACTGGGGCTGACCTGAAAGGCTTTATGAAAGCTGCTTATTATGATCCCAATCCCGTCGTGATACTGGAGCATAAAGGCCTGTACTGGTCGAAGATCCCAGGTACGGAAGGAGCAAAAAGTATTCTACCTGCAGAAGATTATATTCTACCGCTTGGAATTGGCAGGGTAGCTCTGCAGGCAGATGAAACACTGTTGGCGAGTGGGTCTACATGCACTGTCATCACTTATGGGATGGGTGTGTTTTGGGCTGTAGAAGCTGCAAGAAGCTATCCCGGACAGGTAGAGGTGATTGACCTCAGATCACTGGTTCCTCGCGATGATAATTTGATCCGAGAAAGTGTCCGCAAGCATGGACGTTGCCTGGTTCTTACTGAGGAACCAGCTACTAATTCCTTTGCACAAGCACTTGCAGGATTCATCCAAGAAGAGATGTTTACTTATCTGGATGCACCGGTGCTTACATTAGGATCGGTTCCCGTACCAGCGGTGCCATTAAACGAAGTATTGGAAAAAACTATGTTACCTTCTGCTGAGAAAGTTGCCGACCGGATCAAGAAGCTCCTGGATTTTTAGATTATGTTATGCAACCATTTTGGCAGTTCTCATGTCTATAAAGTAAATTCTAATAAATAAGTGATGAAAGAAATAACTCTAACTCTCTGCTTTTTCTTGGTAGCTTCCTTGAGTTTGTCAGCTCAAGAAACCCGGAATCTCTCTGATTTTAGTGCAATTCATGCAGCTGCTGGCATCAATGTAGTGTTGTTGGCTGATAATGTCAGCAAAGCAGTTGTGAACATAGAAAACGGAGAACTGGAGGACGTAATTACGAAAGTAGATGGTAATGAACTGGTGGTCAAGTTCAAAAACAATTCTGGTTGGGGCAAGAATAATCGTAAGGCCACCGTGACTGTACATTATAAATCAATTGATGCTGTCGAAGTATCATCAGGGGCTCACATTACAGCCAGAAATGCATTGAAGAGCGATGACCTCAGATTGGAAGGTTCAAGCGGAGGCAGGATGGAGCTGGATATTCGGGCGAAGGAGGTGGATGTAGACATATCAAGTGGTGCTGTAGTGGAATTACAAGGCACCGCCGAGTCTCAGAAAATTGACGTATCTTCAGGAGGGATTCTTAAGGCATATGAGTTAGAAGCTCAAAATGTCAACGTGGATGTATCATCTGGAGGAGTTGCCAGAATCACTGTAAACAGCTCTCTGGTTGCCGATGCTAGCTCGGGAGGAGCAGTGACTTATCGGGGAAAACCAGGTAAAGTTGATGTGGATTCTGGATTTTCTGGCTCAGTAAAATCCAAGGAATAATCCAACCCAATGAAAACAATCGAAGCCGGGTAATCCTTTACCTGGCTTTTTTAGTAGTATGCCTGTTCACTTATTTACCTATGGAACGCTGATGCTACCCGAGGTTTGGGAGGCAGTAGTTTCCAATAGGTACATTTCGGAAATTGCTTTCCTATCGAATCATCAGCGATTTACAGTTCGAAATGAGGTGTATCCCGGTCTTCGTTACTTAAATGGTTGTACGGTGCAAGGTATCGTGTATTTTGATATCAGCTCAGATGATTTGCATCGGCTTGATGCATTTGAGGGTGAAGCCTATCAGAGATCGGAGGTCAGACTGGTGGTGGACAGTAATAAAAATATCACGGCAGAAACGTATCTGGTGAAAAATGAATATTTGGGAATTCTTTCCAAAGAAGTTTGGACTACCGAGCTACTCAACAAGGGTGGATTGGCTCGCTTCTTAGAGGGTTACCAAGGCTGGATCTGAAGGTCAAAATGGGATGATATCTTAGACCGCAAAGCTCTCTCCACAACCACATTCCCTAGTGGCATTGGGATTGACAAAATAGAAACCCTTGCCATCCAACCCGCTGGAAAATTCCAGGGTAGAGTTAAAGAGGTAGAGGAAACTCTTCAGATCGGTTACAATCTTTATTCCCCTATCTTCAAATACTTGATCCTTTTCTTGGGATTCATTGTCAAAGTCCATCTTATATGACAGACCACTGCATCCACCGCTCACGACCGAAACGCGGATAAAAAAGTCATCGGCAATATTTGCAGATGACTTTAGTTCGTCGATCTTCTCCTTGGCAGAATCTGCTATAAAAATCATTGCTCCCTTTTATCCCGAAGCTTCAGCACTTAGAGCTTTGTCCTCTTCGGGAAGACCATTTTTTTCCTTGTAATCTTTAATAGCACCTTTGATTGCATCCTCTGCCAATACTGAGCAATGAATCTTAACCGGAGGCAAAGCCAATTCTTCGACAATATCCATATTGTCAATCTTCATTGCTTCGTCTATCGATTTACCCTTCAGCCATTCTGTGGCAAGAGATGAAGAAGCGATAGCCGAGCCACAACCAAAGGTCTTAAATTTGGCATCTCTAATTTTTCCAGTGTCTTCATCCACCTCTATCTGTAATCGCATTACATCTCCGCACTCGGGGGCTCCCACCAGACCTGTCCCCACGTTTTGTTTGCTCTTATCCATAGTGCCCACGTTCCGTGGATTCTTAAAGTGCTCCAATACTTTTTCTGAGTAGGCCATAATCGTGAATATTTAGAAATCTATTAAAATCTATTTAATAAAATCAATGCTCTTGCCAAATGACGGAGTCAAGATCGACACCCTCCTTATACATTTCCCAAATCGGGCTTAATTCTCGCATATGATTAACACCATCTGTAATTGCCTTTATAGTGAAGTCGATATCTTCCTCGGTATTAAATCGACCCAGACTAAACCTGAGGGAGCTGTGGGCTAGATCATCTCCCAGGCCCATCGCGATCAATACATAAGAAGGCTCCAAAGATGCGGAAGTACAGGCCGAGCCCGATGACAATCCAATGTTTTGATTAAAGGTCATCATCAAGCCTTCGCCCTCCACATGTTTAAACGATAAGTTGGAAACATGCGGCATTCGATGCTCAGCACTTCCATTTAGGTATACCTCTTCGAGGTTATTCATTAGAGCGTTTTCCAATTTATCTCTGAGTACTGCCAGTCTTTGTGAATCATTCTCCATCTCTTTCTTGGCAATTTCTGCAGCCTTTCCGAAACCGACGATTCCAGGTACGTTTAGTGTTCCTGAACGCATGCCTCTTTCGTGTCCCCCACCGTCGATTTGTGCAGTCACCTTTACTCTTGGATTCTTACGATTCACGAATAGGGCACCTACTCCTTTAGGACCATACATCTTATGGGCAGTAAACGCCATCAAATGTATCCCCATCTCTTTGGGCTTAACGGGAATCTTACCAACCGCCTGGGTAGCATCACACATGAACAAGACGCCATGTTTTGCACAAATTTCACCGATTTCCTTAATCGGTTGAATCACTCCGGTCTCATTATTTGCCCACATCACAGAAACTAGGATCGTACTATCTCTGATCGCAGCTTCCAGTTCTTGCAGGTCGATTCGAGCATCTTCTTTCACATCCAGGTAAGTTACCTCACCTCCCAACTTTTCAATCTTTTGGCACGTATCCAATACTGCCTTGTGCTCTGTTTTTACCGTGATGATGTGATTGCCTTTACGCTTGTACATCTCGAAAACACCTTTGATCGCAAGATTATCAGACTCGGTGGCTCCGCTTGTAAAAATGATCTCTTTGGGATCTACCTCGATCAGATCGGCAATTTGTTCACGAGCATAGTCGACAGCTTCTTCTGCTTGCCAACCAAAGGGATGGCTTCGACTGGCCGCATTCCCATGCAGGTCATGAAAGTAAGGTACCATTGCCTCTACTACTCTTGGATCCACCGGTGTGGTGGAATTATTGTCCAAATAGATCAATCTTTGGCTCATGTCGTTGTCTTTATTTAGATTTAATCTAAGCTGCAAATATAACGCTTTTAGCCATAAAATGTTTAAATATGCCCACTAGAAATGAAGGTCTTAAGATGTTGATAATGAGTTGTTTGCCAGTTTATTTATTAGCATTTGATGTCGTAATCTAAGGCTGCATCGTGGAAAAGGGCATATCCAAAGCACAATGGATCGAACAAGTCAACCGAGAGTTGAAGGACTCCAGATCATGGAAGGATCTGAAGTGGTTGGTTGATGAGGGCCTGGAAATTGAGGCATTTTACCATCCCGATGATCATATTTTGCCGGTGGGTCCAATCCTTTGGAGAGGATCAAACAAATGGCAAATTGCCACCTGGAACAAATGGCCAGTCGAAAAGGAAAGTCTAGAGCATCAATTACAGAGTGGTGTGGAATCTTTAATAATAGAATGTGCCTCTGACTATATGCCTGTTGCAAAGCTTATCCAAGGACTTAGGGAAAATCACAAAGCAGAATTTCAGATTTCAATCTTGCAATCAGATGGTGAAGCACCAGGGTCGACAGAAAACCTTTTAATCCGCTCCGGACTCACCGTTAATGGGCTTCAATTGTTCGAAATCTCAACCGAAGTCAAAGGGCACATAGACCAGATAGTCAATTTACTTGAACAATTATTGAAGTCTCCAGAGCATTGTCAGAGTGTATTGATGATACCTATCGGTCAGACTCTTCTGGCGGAAATAGCAAAGATCAGAGCCCTGAAAGTGATCATTCTTAACCTTTGGAATAACCAGAAACGAGATAGGTCACTATTGCCTGAGATCGAGTGTCATGTACACCCAGACAGTAATATGGATGCCTACACCGACTTGATATCCAAAAGCGGACGGGCGGTAATATGTGTAGTAGCAGGGTGTGACCGCCTGGTATTACATCGTCACAAAGGAGATGAGTTGCCCAAGCATCTGGATGTCAATATTCACCATATTTTGCGTCATGAAGGAGGGTTAGATACGGTGGAAGATCCGCTGGCCGGAAGTTATATTATCGATAGAATTACCCAGTTGTTTGTAGAACATAGCTGGCGAAGACTCAAAGAAACATGGGCCGGCCAAATTGAGTCAAAGTAATTATTTGTGTGAACAAATAATTCGGGAATTGTCCGGCCCTTTTCTTTCTCTAAACAATTCTTTACGAATCTTTTCGATGCATAGATAGGTAACAATTTCAGATGTCAATTATTGATCAGGTTTCCTTTAATTTATTTTTAACCTCTTCCATCCCATTTGAAGGAAGTGTTAAAGATAATTCCTATCAAATGATTGATTTGCACATTGTTATTTATAAGATAAATATTATATATATTTTATCTTAAGATGTTTTAACAACACTGGTGAGATCGAAGCATGACAGCTAGAGAGATTTTTGAAGGAATCAGGAAGAAAGACCGGCTGGCACTCAGCAAAGGTGTGACGTTGGTGGAGAGCCTTCGTGATGAGGATCGTTCGCAGGCATTAGAACTCATTGGCCTTTGTCATCGGGAAGGGATGCAAAGCAGAAGAATTGCCATCAGTGGATCACCTGGTGTGGGTAAAAGCACCTTTATCGAATCCTTTGGACTGTACTTGGTTGGGAAAGGCGAATCGGTTGCTGTATTGGCCATAGATCCAACCAGTTCGATCAGCAAAGGAAGTATTCTCGGGGATAAAACCCGAATGGAGGAGTTGAGTCGCTCAGAATTGGCTTTTATACGTCCCAGCCCAAACAGGGAAGAGGCAGGAGGTTTGGGGATCAGCAGCTATGAGATCAGCATCCTTTGTGAAGCTGCAGGCTACGACTATATTTTGATCGAAACCGTTGGTGTGGGACAATCAGAAATTGCAGCCAGATATTTATGCGATCTGTTTATCCTGATATTGCAGCCCGGTGCCGGTGATGAGCTGCAGAGCATCAAGCGAGGGATCGTTGAAATAGCGGACTTGTTCGTCGTTAATAAATACGATGGATCTTTTCGTGAGCAAGCGGAAAAAACCCGCCTGCGATTCCTGACCGAGGCTACAAGGGATGAAGTTTCAACGCGAGAAGTCATACTTTACTCTTCAATAAAGCATTATGGTCTAGAGGCAGTGGCTACATTTATTGAGGGCTTTTATGAGGGCAAGAATTTACGCGATTTGACAAAGAGAAGAGACGCTTACTGGTTATCCAAAAAGCTGGAAAAAGGGATAGTAGAACTTTGTCTGAAACGGTACCGGCAAGAAATTGACCGGATCGTATCGTTGATCGAACACGGTGTGAATGATCCGTTTCCACTCGTTCGAGACTTTCTTAAGGATCTGGACACTGCATCCAATAGATAATCCATATTATATTCGCATCACCTTGAAAGAGGCAGATGACAGGATTGGATGACTTTAAGCAGTGACGCTTCGAAAAAAAGACATACTATTGGGTTTGTTCTGTTTTCTCCTTGGAAACCTGCCTTGGTCTGCAGCCCAAATCACATTTCACTCGGCTGACCTACATCCACCAGTTAAGCATCCAATAAAATTGTCTGGCACCTTTGGGGAGCTCCGTGCCCATCATTTTCATTATGGTTTGGATATTAAGTCGTCTAATGGAGAAAGTGGAGACACTATTTTTGCTATTTCAGATGGTTTTATAACGCGTGTCATCGTTGAATCTGGTCGCTATGGAAAGGGGGTTTGGGTAGAACACCCAGGGGGATTGACCTCGCAATATGCTCATCTAATGCGTTTTACACCTCTGATTGACTCAATAGTCCTAGCTACTCAAGAAGCGAGGCAAGCATTTGAAATAGATTTGAACCTTCCCGATGGCAAGTTTCCGGTAAAAAAAGGTGACGTGATTGGTCTCATGGGCAATACCGGGCATTCTTTGGGCCCTCATCTACATTTTGAGCTATGGCGGTCCGACCAAAGAATACCTCTGAATCCACTTCTACTTGGGTTTTCGATTGAGGACCCTACCCCACCCATTATCGAAAGGGTGGATGTGCATACATTGGATTCACTTTGCGGAGTGATTACGACCCAATCGTGGCTGCCTTCAACTTCGGGAGACACAGTCATAGTAAATGGATCTCAGGTTGGTCTGGGCGTACTCGTATATGATCCACAAAATGGAGGAATAAATAAGAATGGCACCTATAGTATTTCCATTGCAACCGCTGATGTTCCGGAGTACGAGATTAAATTTGATTCGATCCCGTCAGATGTAGCAGGATCTTACACTGGCCTGATAGATTATCGGAATTGGATACAAAAGGATGAATTTGTCCATCGATGCTATGTGCTTCCTGCTCTCCACGGTTGCCTCGACCCTGACGGCAAAAATGGAATTATCGATTTACAAGGCGGGTTGATTAAGGAAGTAACAGTGAAAGCTTGCGATTTTTTTGAGAACTGCAGTGAGTTCAACGTCTTTCTTCAATCCAAAATAAGCCAAGCTGAAAACCAATCGGAGAAAACAGGAGATTTGATTGACTGGGATTCATCATACACATTTAGAGATGATAACTATTTCTTCTCGTGGGAAAAAAGGACGCTATACCAATCGGCTGAGGTCCCGGTAAACCTAGTTCCGGATGAGCAAGCCCTAGGCGGCAAAAGTTTGGAACTGGGCGATCTACATGTCCCACTAAAGAAGCCTGTAAGACTGGGAATGAAGCCCGAGGTGCAACATGGAGGTTGGATGCGTGTTACGATGGTCGAGCGAGAGAACGGTCGAAAACCGAAAATTCTTGGCTCAATTTGGAGTGAAGAGTATCTCGTTGCATCCACACCCTCATTCGGTACTTTTTGTCTTATCTATGATACCTTACCACCCTCGATCAATCTCTTGGAAAGGAACTTGACTTCCCAGACATTGTTTCAGAGGTTTGTAATTAATGACAATCTGGAGCATGGCAGCGGAGGGCGGGGATTGCGATACCGTGCTACCCTTGATGGACAATGGATCCTGGCAGAATTCGATTTAAAGTCTGATCAACTTTCCTGCGCCGTAGATCTCAGCACTCTCTCACCTGGTCAGCATGCCTTTCAGCTCTTGATCACAGACTTCGTGGGCAATCGAACGATTTATGATTATCAATTCAATACTAACTAAAATAATGGCTAACCTCGATAGTACGCATTTGAAGGCAGGTGACAAGGCTCCCGATTTCGAAGGAGTGGATCAAGATGGACAGATTGTGAAATTGTCAGACTTTAAAGGACAAAAATTAGTGCTTTTCTTTTATCCTAAGGATAATACTCCCGGATGTACGAAGGAGGTTTGTAACCTGAGAGATAATTACCAGCTTCTTCAGAAGCAGGGATACAAACTTCTGGGAGTAAGTGCAGACAGCCAGCATAAACACCGTAATTTTATTGACAAATTTAAACTTCCATTTCCACTCTTATCCGATCCGGATCGCAATGTTATCTCTGCCTATGGCGTTTGGGGAAGGAAGAAGTTTATGGGAAGGGAGTTTGACGGCATATTACGCACAACTTTTGTGATTGATGATGGAACTATCCAGGATGTGATCACTAAAGTGAATACTCAGGATCACGCCAATCAGATACTCCCGTGAGGCTTTTCGGTTTCGTATTAGTCTTTATGTTATTCGGCTGTAGTGTGCGACCAGCCCAACGAATTGATGTGACTGATGAGTTTCAGCCAAACTACTCCCTAAAAGAGAATTGGGCTGCCCTCCCCTTCAGAAAAGATTTGGCTGATGATGTGCCCGATGAAAGACTCCGGGACATTCAGGATAGTGCTGCAGTGGATGTATTTTTCATCCATCCTACCACCTACACCGGAGATCGTGGCCAACGGAGTTGGAATGGAGCAACCAATGACACCAAGCTAAATCAAAAGACGGATCAGACGACAATTCTACACCAGGCCAGTCTCTTTAATGGGGTAGGAAAGGTATATGCACCTCGCTACCGACAGGCTCATCTACATTCATTCTTCAGTCAAAGGAGAAAAGAATTGGCGGAGCGAGCTTTAGATTTGGCTTATTCGGATGTTCGTAGCGCATTTGAGTACTATCTAGAGAATTATAATCAAGATAGGCCCATTGTCATCGCTTCTCACAGTCAGGGCACTACCCATGCTATCCAACTCCTTGAAGATTTTTTTGATGGGAAATCATTGCAAAATCAACTTGTGGCTGCTTACCTGGTAGGGATACCAGTATTAAAGGAACAGTTCAATACTATTAGGCCCTGCCAGACGCCAACGGAAATAGGTTGCTTTTGCAGTTGGAGGAGCTATAAGTCAGGTCATTTGCCTAAAAGATTTCCAGTATCATCGCAGATTGCAGTGACCAACCCCTTAAGTTGGAAAACGACAAACGAATATGTGAGTAGGAAAGCGAATCGAGGTGGAGTTTTACACAACTTTCATTCAGGAATTCATGAGAATCTTGCTGACGCTCAGATCCACGAAGGCTTGTTGTGGATAACCCGTCCAAAATTTCCCTGGAGTTTTCTACTTACAACAAAGAATTATCATGTGGCTGACTACAATTTCTTTTATATGAATGTTAGGGAAAATGGCCGCCTCAGATCAAAACAATTTCTCAATTTGAAATCCGATCAATGACGATCTGGTAAAATCAACCCAAGTGGGTTTAGATGGAGGATCAGTAGCAAAAGCAAAAGGCAAAACGGTGCACCTGCCATCAGCAAAATCGAAAACTCGCGTTGCCTTTCTGGGTACAGGGGAGTTCTGTCTCCAAACAAGATGGTAGATGACCAGAAATATGGATGCGCATGAAGGGGATCTGCATCATTCAGCCAAGCAATCTTAGCGCCAGACAGAGCCTGATCCAAATGTATTCCTCCTTTCAGCAATTCGAAAAATACCCCAGCAAGCTCGGCACCTGCCTGATCATCTAGCGTCCAGATGTTGGCTATGGTGGAAGGACAACCTGTGGATGTAAATGCTTCGTGTAATCCATATATTCCATGGCCATTTTCGGAATCTCCGGCAGAATAGCAGGCATTCAGATAGGTAAGCTGCAGAGAGAGCCACAATTGCTGGAGTTCGTAAACTTGAATGAATCCATCGTGAGCAGATGAAGGATTCAATATAAGTCGATGTCGTCCCAGACTATCGCGATCGGTATGAAGCGCAAGGTGAAGAATGCCGATTTTTTCTAAATGGCGCCAGAAAGCTTCTTCGGTAGCCTGATCGCCAATGTAACTCTCTCCCGCGGTTGTGCTTGCAACCCGGTTTATCTCCATCTTATTACTTGGCAGAACAGTATACTGATCAGCCCATACCCCGGAGTATTCGGGAGCAAATCCTATGTAATTACAATTAGCATTCTTCGATCTGGTAAGAGACTGATAGATCTCAGCAGATGGCGCATAGGAGATATTGTAGGACAAAACGGCAAAAGGGATCTCAGAAATGCTGGAAGAGACGGATAGTACGGGTAGAGCTTCAAATGGAATGCGAACAAGTGATTTGCTGGGTATGAAAATCAAATTCTTTTCACGTGAAGGAAAATTTTCGATGGCTACTAGATCTTTCCAGATTCGATGACCCTGTTCCTGAATTATTTGAATACTCTGTTCGAAGGAGTCAATGATAAAATCATAATTAGAAATTGATTTCTCAATAAGACATAGAGCATTCTTTATTTCCGGTGTTTTACTTACCCTTCTAAAGGAAATATTGTTACCGCTAATTGTAAATACAAAAAAGGCGTCTTCGGATTCAAAATATTCTTGGAGGATTTGATTATTTCTTATTAATTTTTGTTGGATTAATTCAAATTTTAGAGAATCAGAGCTTAAAATATTATCAGTTTCATCTCTGACTGATCGAACATTTAGTCTCCATTTTTCCTGCATGCTGAAAAGTTCGTCATCTAATCCATCGATATCTCCCTCGTTAATTAATTTTGAAATTTTATAACGGAGTTCTTTACTTTCCATTAATTCATTTTCTAACTTTTTATCACTGAGACTATGCCAGAGACTAACAGCGTCATGCAAAACGGTATTCTTACTCCGATCGGCAATAAAGAATGCCTCCAAGGCATATGAAGTTTCGTTGGTTAATTCATATAATTTGAAGGCAGTTTTTACACCTTCCTCAAAAAAGAAATGAAATTGTCTGTAGATATTGGACTTTGACTCATCGGCAAAATATGTCTTTTGTGTTTCCAGAAAATCGATGCTGATCTTGATAGACAATAAAGCATGATCTAAATTGCTTCTTTCTTCACACTCCCGGCTGAGCTCACGGTAGCCATCAATTTTCTCACGCATTAATTTTAAATAAATTACAGGGTCTTGTATTTCGTTATTTTCATCGATTGGTAGCAGAGCACTAATTCCTGATTCGGCCAAATCGATTTGGTCTTTGAATTTTTGCATTTGGCCAGCAACAAATGAGAGAAAGCGGTAGTTATCTGCTACTCGCGAGTGACGCGGTCCGTAAAATTGAATTCGTTTGTCAAGAGCTTGCTGATAGTATTGCTGTTGTCGATCTAGGTCGCCCTTACGTCCCGAAAGATGGCCAGATGGTTTAATGCAACCGTAATGTCTATAGCGGCATCCTCAGTGGCCATTTCGAAATAACTGATTGCAACTTGAAACTGCTTTTCTGCCAGGTGCTGATGACCCAGACGCAAGTGGGATTGGCCAAGATTGACCAGATTTCTACCTAGGTGAATGGGCGGATCTTTTATTGATTTCCTTATTTCAAAGGATTTTTGAAACATATCCACTGCCTTCTCAAATGCCTGCTCCCTGAGGTGGTAGTTGCCAAGATCTGTATAGATTTCTGCCAGTTCAAAGCTGTTAGGTCCTTTACTTTTTGTAATTAAGGGTATAGATAGATCCGCATATCCTCGCATGCGCTCTGTATCACCTCGGGCTGCATAGAAATAGATTAGGTGCTTGTATAGAGCGAGTTTGTTCGTGTCATGAATCTCACCAGAATCGATCAATGTGAGACACTTTGTAAATGACTGGTCAGCAGGTTGATAAGCCTCCAGAGAGTTGTAAATAAGACCTTCCTGGAGTTGAGTCTTGAAAACAGCATTGGGATTGGAAGACACATCCTGAAAATATTCTAGGATTTCCTGTACTATTACAAGGGCACTGTCCTCCTTACCTTGATTTAAGAAGTGGGTGGCCTTCTGTCTCAAACCATGAATTTGCTGATCCCATTGGCAAATTCCAGAAAACCACCCAATCAATAGCAAAAGGGTGATCAGAAACCTCACTAATGATGAAGATGATCTAGTGGCTC
>Ga0224512_10003937_pt1 | contig 12822 bp, 7 predicted proteins | sample SF_May12_sed_USG_4_FD_169103 | JGI IMG/M metagenome (GOLD analysis project Ga0224512, IMG submission 169103) | Sediment microbial communities from San Francisco Bay, California, United States - SF_May12_sed_USGS_13 | ecosystem: Environmental > Aquatic > Marine > Sediment | place: USA: California... | reverse complement strand
GTTGACGCGATCCGGTATCTCGTGCATCTGCACTCAGGCGCTTCGAAGTTCACGACCGAGCAGGGTGCCGAGATCGACGTGCGCACCGACGACATCGATCACTTCGGCAACCGGCGCATCCGTACCGTTGGCGAGCTGATCCAAAATCAGGTCCGGGTCGGGCTCACCCGGCTCGAGCGTGTCGTCAAAGAACGCATGACCACCCAGGATCCGGAGTCGATCACGCCGCAGAGCTTGATCAACATCCGACCCGTCGTGGCCTCGATCAAAGAGTTCTTCGGGACCAGCCAGCTGAGCCAGTTCATGGACCAGCCGAACCCGCTCGCTGGCCTCACCCACCGGCGCCGCTTGTCCGCGCTCGGCCCCGGTGGGCTGTCGCGTGAGCGTGCCGGGTTCGAGGTGCGTGATGTGCACCCATCCCACTACGGCCGTATGTGCCCGATCGAAACCCCGGAAGGTCCGAACATCGGCCTGATCGGTTCGCTGGCGACCTTCGCCAGGGTCAATCGGTACGGATTCATCGAGACGCCGTACCGCGAAGTGGGCAACGGCAAGGTCACCAAGGACGTCGCGTACCTGACCGCGGCCGAAGAGGAGCGCTACGTCATCGCGCAGGCCAACGCGCCGCTCAACAACGATGGGAGTTTCCTCAACGACCGCGTGCTCGTCCGCCGCGCCGGAGGTGAGGTGGACTACGTGGCGCCGGCTGAGGTCGACTACATGGACGTCTCACCGAAGCAGTTGGTGTCGGTCTCGACCGCGCTCATCCCGTTCCTCGAGCATGACGACGCCAACCGGGCGCTCATGGGCTCGAACATGCAGCGCCAGGCTGTCCCGTTGCTCCGGGCGGACGCCCCGCTGGTTGGAACCGGTGTCGAGCAGCGCGCCGCGCAGGATTCGGGCGACATGGTCGTGAGCCCTATCGACGGCGAGGTCGTCGAGGTAACGGGCGAAGAGATCGTGATCAAAGAGTCCGCAACCAACGCGAAGCAGCGCTTCCAGCTCAAGAAGTTCGAGCGCTCAAACCAGGGTACGTCGATCAACCAGAAACCCATCGTGGAGGAAGGCCAGATGGTCACGGTCGGTACCGTGCTCGCCGACGGGCCTTCGACCGAATTCGGCGAGCTGGCGCTGGGGCGCAACCTGCTCGTGGCGTTCATGCCATGGCAGGGCCACAACTTCGAGGATGCGATCATCCTGAGTGAGCGCCTGGTGAAACACGACATTCTCACCTCGATCCACATCGAGGAGCACGAGATCGACGCCCGCGACACGAAGCTCGGCGCTGAGGAGATCACCCGTGACATCCCGAACGTGGCCGAAGAAGTGCTGCGGGACCTCGACGAAGATGGAATCATTCGGGTGGGTGCCGATGTCGGTCCTGGCGACTATTTGGTTGGGAAGGTCACGCCCAAAGGCGAGACCGAGCTCACGCCCGAGGAACGCCTCCTGCGTGCCATCTTCGGTGAGAAAGCACGGGAGGTTCGGGATACTTCGCTCAAGGTGCCGCACGGCGAGTCGGGCAAGGTCATCGACGTCAAGGTGTTCCGACGCGACGAGGGATTCGACCTGTCGCCAGGTGTCAACGAACTCGTCCGGGTGTACGTGGCCAGCCAGCGCAAGATCTCTGAGGGCGACAAGCTCGCCGGACGCCACGGCAACAAGGGTGTGATCGCCAAGATTCTCCCCGAAGAGGACATGCCATTCCTTGCGGACGGAACCCCGGTCGACATCATCTTGTCGCCCCTGGGTGTTCCGTCGCGAATGAACCTGGGCCAGGTTCTCGAGACCCACCTGGGGTGGGCGGCTGCGCAAGGATGGAAGCCGTTCAAGAGTGATAGCCCGCTCAATGGCGGCGCTGCACCGTGGACCAAGGTGGCGACACCCGTCTTCGACGGTGCACGAGAAGAAGAGATCTCCGAGGTCCTCGCGAACGCGCTCCCCAACCGGGATGACGACGTGATGGTGGACGGCACGGGGAAAGCCACGCTGATCGACGGTCGGACCGGGATTCCGTTCGATACGTCGATCACCGTTGGATTCATCTACATCTTGAAGCTGGTCCACCTCGTCGACGACAAGATCCACGCCCGGTCGACGGGTCCGTACTCGATGATCACCCAGCAGCCACTCGGGGGGAAAGCCCAGTTCGGTGGGCAGCGTTTCGGTGAGATGGAGGTCTGGGCACTCGAGGCATACGGCGCTGCATATGCGCTGCAGGAGTTGCTCACCATCAAGTCAGACGACGTGATGGGCCGTGTGAAGGTCTACGAAGCGATCGTCAAAGGTGAGAACATCCCCGAACCCGGTATTCCCGAGTCATTCAAGGTGCTGATCAAAGAGATGCAGAGCCTCTGCCTCAACGTCGAGATGCTCTCGGCTGGTGAGGAAGTGGAGTTGAAGGAGCTGGACGAGGATGTGTTCCGCACGGCCGAGTCTCTCGGTATCGACCTCTCGCGGCCGGAGCGCCGCGAAGACACGTGATGCGGACAACCCTCTGCCAATTCTGCTTGAACACAGGAAAGGAGCAGCGTGCGCCAGCTGTTCGATGAACTGAAAATTGGCCTCGCTACATCCGACCAGATTCGTGCCTGGTCGTTTGGTGAGGTCAAGAAGCCCGAGACCATCAACTACCGGACGTTGAAGCCGGAGAAGGACGGCCTCTTCGACGAGCGCATTTTCGGTCCGCAGAAGGACTGGGAGTGTTACTGCGGGAAGTACAAGCGGATCCGTTATCGCGGCATCGTGTGCGAACGCTGTGGCGTCGAGGTCACCAGGTCGAAGGTTCGCCGTGAGCGGATGGGCCACATCGAGCTCGCCGCACCGGTGACGCACATCTGGTTCTTCAAGGGTGTCCCCAGCCGCCTCGGGTACCTGCTCGACATGTCACCGAAGAACCTCGAGAAGGTGATCTACTTCGCCAGCTACCTCGTCACCTTCGTGGACGACGAGAAGCGGCAGAAGGATCTTCCCGAACTCGAGACGACGATGAAGGCCGAGATCGAGGTCATCCGCGAGGAATATGCCGAGTGGAAAGATGCCCGCCTCGAGCGCCTCGAGCAAGAGCTCGGCCAGATGGAGGAAGGCGGCGCCAAACCTCAGGAGATCTCAGCTCGCCGGCGTGAGGTCGAGAAAGAGATTCGAGAGCGCGAAGAGCGGTCCGATCATGAGGTGGAGCTGGTCGAAGAGGCCTTCGAGACGTTCCGCACCATGGGACCGAAGCACCTCGTGGAGTCGGAGCAGTTGTGGCGCGAGATCGTCGACCGTTACTCGGAGTACTACGAGGGCGGCATGGGCGCCGAAGCAATCAAGGATCTGTTGAGCCGCATCGACCTCGACGAGGAGATGCAGCTGCTCGACGAGAACCTGAGCGCCAACTCGGCGCAGAAGCGGCAACGGGCCACTCAGCGCCTGAAGGTCGTCAAGCCCTTCTGGGAGGGGAAGAATGCCCCGTCGGCCATGATCCTCGAAGCGGTCCCGGTCATTCCGCCCGACCTGCGCCCGATGGTGCAGCTCGACGGTGGTCGGTTCGCGACGTCGGACCTCAACGACCTGTACCGCCGGGTGATCAACCGGAACAACCGCCTCAAGCGGCTCCTCGATCTCGGCGCGCCGGAGATCATCGTCAACAACGAGAAGCGGATGCTGCAAGAGGCCGTCGACGCGTTGTTCGACAACGGGCGCCGCGGTCGTGCGGTGACGGGTCCGGGCAACCGCGCTCTCAAGTCATTGTCAGACATGCTCAAGGGCAAGCAGGGCCGCTTCCGCCAGAACCTGCTCGGTAAGCGCGTCGACTACTCGGGTCGTTCGGTGATCGTCGTCGGCCCCCAGCTGAGCTTGCATCAGTGCGGCCTGCCGAAGGTGATGGCGCTCGAGCTGTTCAAGCCGTTCGTCATGAAGCGGCTGGTCGATCTCGACATCGCCCAGAACATCAAGTCCGCCAAGCGAATGGTCGAGCGGCAGCGCCCGCAGGTGTGGGATGTCCTCAAAGAAGTCATCCAGGAACATCCGGTGTTACTGAACCGTGCACCGACGCTGCATCGTCTCGGTATCCAGGCATTCGAGCCGATCCTCGTCGAGGGTAAGGCGATCCAGATCCATCCGTTGGTGTGTGAGGCGTTCAACGCCGACTTCGACGGAGATCAGATGGCCGTTCATTTGCCGCTCTCAGCAGAGGCGCAGGCCGAGGCGCGGGTGCTCATGCTGTCCACGAACAACGTCCTGTCGCCGGCCAGTGGTCGTCCGATCGTGACGCCGTCCCAGGACATGGTGATCGGGACGTATTACCTCTCGGAGTTCGTGGAGAACGCAGCGGGGGCCGGACGGGCGTTCTCGAATGTCGAGGAGGCCATGATGGCCTACGACCTCGGCGAGCTGTCGCTGCATGCGCCGATCAAGCTGCGCGTCGGTGATGGTGCTGGGACGCCCGAGCGGCACGAGGTGTTCAAGGACCGCCTCTCGCATCTGTTGACTGAAGAACCGGTCGACGGCTCGAAGCCGTTCGAGACCACGTTGGGTCGCGCCATTCTGAACTCCGCCTTCCCGATCGACTTCCCCTACGTGCAGGCCGTCGTGCTCAAGTCGGATATCCGGCTCCTCATCGAAGAGGTGATCGAGTACTACGACAAGGACGCGGTCGAGTCGACGCTCGACTCGATCAAGTCGCTCGGGTTCCACTACGCCACCCGGTCCGGTCTCACGATCGGCCTGGACGATGTGAAGACTCCGAAAGACAAGGCGAAGATTCTCGAAGAGTTCGAGAAACGGGCCGACAAGGTGGAGAAGCAGTACCAGAAGGGTGTCATCACAGACGATGAACGTCGCCAGGAGCTCATCGAGATCTGGACCGAGGCCACCGACAAGGTGACCGAAGCCATGAAGCTCGCGATGGAGGCCGACGACTTCAACTCGATCAACATGATGGTCAGGTCTGGCGCTCGCGGAAACATGATGCAGGTGCGTCAGATCGCCGGCATGCGTGGCCTGGTGGCCAACCCGAAGGGTGACATCATTCCCCGGCCGATCATCTCGAACTTCCGGGAGGGCCTGTCCGTGCTCGAGTACTTCATCTCGACGCACGGTGCCCGCAAGGGCCTCGCGGACACAGCGCTCCGCACGGCCGACTCGGGCTACCTGACGCGGCGCCTCGTGGACGTTGCGCAGGAGGTGATCATTCACGATGAGGAGAGCGAAGATCGCGGCATCCTCATCACGATCAGGGATGAGAGCGGTGAGCCGCTCCGGCACATCCGCAACCGGATCTACGGGCGCACCCTCGCGGAGGACGTGAAGGTCGACCGCTCCCTGGTCGAGACAAAGACCGGGCGCAAGCTACGCGCCGGTGAGGTGCTCGACCGTGATGGGATGATCGCGCTGCTCGCCGCGCGGAAGGTCGATGAGGTCCGAGTGCGATCACCGCTGACCGATGAGATTCGCTACGGCATCAGCCAGGCCTCATACGGGCTCAGCCTTGCGACCGGTAAGATCGTGGAACTTGGCGAGGCGGTCGGGATCATGGCCGCGCAGTCCATCGGTGAGCCGGGTACTCAGCTGACGATGCGGACGTTCCACACGGGTGGTGTGGCCGGTGATGACATCACTCACGGTCTCCCGCGCGTGGTCGAGCTGTTCGAGGCACGTACGCCCAAGGGCAAAGCCGTGCTGGCTGCAGAAGGTGGCACGGTGCGCGTCGAGGAGAGCGAAGAGGGCGGCCGCGTGGTCGTCATCGAGACGGCTGATGGAGATGTCGAGTATGAGGTTTCCCGCCGTGCCCGGCTGCGGGTCAGCGCCGGACAGGAGGTTCCTCCTGGGACTGCGCTGACCGAGGGACCGCTCGATCCAAAAGAGGTCCTCGAGATCCAGGGAGTGCGGGCGTGCCAGCAGTACCTGGTCGATCAGGTCCAGGAGGTGTACCGCTCACAGGGAGTGGACATCCACGACAAGCACATCGAACTGATCGTCCGCCAGATGCTCCGCAAGGTGCGTGTGGTACGACCGAACGACTCCGACTTCCTGCCGGCCCAGCTCGTGGACCGCCAGGAGTTCCGTGAGCTCAACCGGTTGCTCGTCGAGGACGGCAAGCAGCCGGCCGAGGGCCGGCCCGAACTGATGGGAATCACCAAGGCGTCATTGGCGACGGACTCGTGGCTGTCGGCAGCGTCGTTCCAGGAGACGACGAGGGTGCTGACCGAGGCTGCACTCCATGGTCGCTCGGATTTTCTCCGGGGCCTCAAGGAGAACGTCATCATCGGCAAGTTGATCCCAGCAGGCACCGGTGCGGACCGGTATCAGGCGCTGCAGCCGACGCTGCCAGATGCAGCGGCCGTCTCGGCGCTCGGCATCTTCGGAGAGGGTGGGATGCCCTCCGAAGAGGAGATGCTCCCGTCGAACCCGGCCGAGTGGCTGGCCAGCCTGGGCGCCCAGGACGACGCAACCGACGACTGAGAGCCGGAGTGCTCGAATATGAGAGGCCCCGGCCGTAGGCCGGGGCCTCTCCATCAATCCCCGATGGATCTGAGAGCGCGTCGATGAGGGCGTTGTGGCGGATCTACTGCGGTTGCGAATCGGATGCCTACCTGCTGGGCAGTTTGCGGATGTCTTTCCGAGGCAGTCCGGCGAGCGGGCCGTTGGCGGACGCGCTGTGAGTGCCAGGAGACGCGTATCGTCGCGCGCGGGCGTCTAACGTGGCGGCATGGGTACAGCACTTGTCGTCATTCTTCTCGTCGGTGTAGTGGTCTTCGGCGCCCTCACGTTCAACTCCCTGGTGAGACTCCGCAACCGCACCGACAATGCGTGGTCACAGATCGAGGTGCAGCTGAAGCGGCGGCATGATCTGATCCCGAACCTCGTGGAGACTGTCAAAGGTTACGCCGCCCATGAGAAGGACACGCTCGAAGCGGTGGTGGATGCCCGGAATCAGGCGCTCGCGGCCGGATCGATTGCGGATCAGGGCGCCGCGGAGAATATTCTGACTGGGGCGCTGCGTCAGCTGTTTGCGCTCGCCGAGAACTACCCCGAGCTGCGGGCGAGCGAACGATTCGGCCAGCTCCAAGCAGAGCTCAGCGAGACCGAGAACAAGGTTGCGATTTCGCGACAGATCTACAACGACTCTGTCTTGACCTACAACAACAAGGTGCAGACAGTGCCGTCGAACATGGTCGCCTCGATGGCGAACTTCTCCGCGCGGCCATATTTCGACTTCGGACCGGAGGGTGCCGAGGCGCCAGACGTGTCGTTCTGACGTGCGGCGGATTGTTGCCTCATTCGTTGTCCTGCTGCTGCTCGGTTCCCTGGCCGCGCCGGCGCTCGCACAGGACCGGTCGTTTGGGGTCAGCCAGGCTCAGGTCAACGTGGTGGTCAACCCTGACGGTTCACTCCTGGTGACCGAGCAGCTCGATTTCACGTTTTCGGGCACCTTTCAGGGCGCATTTCGTGATATCCCGGTCCGTCCGGGCGAGCGTCTCGTCGATATCGTCGTCTCAGAGGCGGGGCGGGCATACCAGCCGGGAGCATCGACCGTGCTCGGCTCGACTGACGACCCAGACTCGTACGGCGTTGAGAATCTCGGCAATGTTGCCCGGGTGGTGTGGCATTACCGCGCGACGGACGAGGTCCGCCGCTTCACGATCGCGTACCGATTCGAGGGCCTCGCGGTTGCATACGACGATGTCGTGGATGTGAACCTCCAGGTTTGGGGGGCGGAATGGGAGGTGGGCGTCGCTCGTGTTGCCGCCACCATGGACCTTCCCGCCGATGTGGGATCGGGAGATGTCCGCATCTGGGGACACCCGGCGGCGGTAGAGGGGACTGTATCGCTGGCGGGAGGGACTGAACCGGAGCTATTTGCACATGACATCGGTCCCCGCCAATTCGTTGAGATGCGAGTCGTGTTTCCGCGAGCACTGTTGTCGTCGACAGGTGGTGCCAGAGTCTCGCCTGGCGACGGACTACAGACGATCCTCGATCAGGAGGCGGCGTTGCTCGCCGCCGACGAGCGTCGGGCCAGCTTCGCCCGTGCCACCATCTGGGTCGTCGCCGCACTCGCCGCCCTTCCCGGCCTCCTCGTCATCGGCTGGACGTATCTCCGCTATGGGAGAGAACCTTCTGTGGATTACGACCGGGAATACGAGCAAGAACCGCCGTCGGACCTCGAGCCGGCGTTGGTTGCCGGTCTGCTCGAGCAGGGAACCGTGCGGGTAGAGTCATGGGTGGCGACGTTGTTCGATTTGATCCGGCGCAACGTGTTGAAGACCCGACCGACCAGCTTCGAGAAGTCGACCTGGCTGGGACTTCGCAAGGAGATGATCACCGATCTGGAGATCTCACTCGGCAAAGATGGGCAGTCGGTTCGTGATTTCGAAGCTCCTGTACGAACGATCATGAAACGCGTACTGTCGGACGGTCCCCAGCCGCTGACAGAGCTCAAGACTCGGATCCGCCAGGACGCTGCCGCCAACGCATCCAGTTACGAGGCATTCGAGAAGGCCGTCACTGAAAACCTGACCCGCCGCAAGCTTCTCGTCGACGACGGGAAGCGGGCCCTCGCCATATCTGCCATCGTGATGTACCTCCTGCTCGGCGGGGTGACGCTTGGCTTACCGCCGCTGATCGGCGGCGCGGCCGGTGACCTGGCGAGGGTGGGGTTGATCGTGTGCCTCGTCACCAACGGCCTGATCATCGGCGTGTTCGCGGCAACCAGGAAGGGTTGGGTGCGCCGGTCGGCCGAGGGTGCGCTCCAGGCCGAGCGATGGCAGGCGTTCAGGCGCTACCTGCAGGACTTCAGCCGGCTGGACGAAGCACCAGCAATCGCGCTCGACCTGTGGGACCGATACTTGGTGTACGGAGCGGCACTGGGCGTCACCGACGCTGTGCTGGATGCCGCCAGGCTGAAGGGCCCGATCGAGGTGGCCGAGCAGAGCAGTCTCTACTGGTACGGAACCAATGGCACCAGCGGTGGACACACGAGCAACACGTTCTCCGGACTGTCGAGTGCGCTGTCAGGCGCGTTCAGCCCGCCCGGCTCCAGTGGCGGTGGCGGCGGCTTCTCTGGCGGAGGCGGAGGTGGCGGAGGTGGCGGAGGTGGCGGCGCCTGGTGACCTGCTGGAGGACCACACGCGTCGTCACGACATGAGCGGCGTTCCCGCAGTCTGTATCGGCTCACAAGCCACGATCCAGTCCGGGAGGCGGCAGCGAAGGTCGAAACGGAACGAATCCCTTGTCCGGTGCGTCTAATTCACCGTGAAGCGGAACATCATGACCGACATGTCGGAGTCGCAGCTCCTCGCTCGAGCGATTGCAGCCGATGCCTATGCGTTCACGCAGCTCCTGAAGCTGCATGATGACCTGCTCCGCGCCTACGCGTACCGACTGCTGGCCGGCGATCACGCGTTGGCAGACGACGCCCTACAGGATGCGTACATCAAGGCATTTCGCAACATCGGCCGGTTCCGGCGTGACTCCAGCTTTGGGACGTGGCTGCACCGGATCGTTCACAATTGCTGTGTCGACGCAATGCGGCGCCGGCGTGAGAGCAGTCGCAGCGATGTCGACATAACCCAACCGGGCGATCATGCAAGTGCAACGGTGGAGCGAGTGGCGATCGCTGCCGCGTTGCGCAACCTCCCCATTCATCAGCGAGCTGTCGTGGTGCTCGTCGATGCACACGGCTTTGACTACCAGGAAGCAGCCGACGTGCTCGGCATACCGGTGGGCACGGTTCGGTCGCGGCTGGCCAGAGCTCGGACGGCACTTCGCCGACAACTGGAGGATGCACAATGACGGATCATTCAACCAAGGATCTCCTCGCGCGCCTCCCAGTTCCCCCACACAACGATGACTTCTGGGAGAACATCCAGGCTGCGCTGCATGAGGCCAGCGGCACTCCGGTCGTGCGAGCGCGCCCGGCTCTGACCCGTCCCACGGCACCGGTCTGGATCGCCGCCGCGGCCGCGCTGGCGCTGGTTCTGGCCGTCGGACTGGCCGTTTTGGTGATTGGAGGCGACGGTCCTGATCGGCGCGACGCGGCAGTGAATCCGGCTGATGGCGCGAGTGCCGCTGCGACGAGTGCTGATCCGGTTGCCACGCCGCTCCCAGCGACCGTGACTGGCGATACGGGGGAACCCGGCGATCGAGGTGAACCGGCGACGAGCGTTTCGACTGGCGCCACTGTGGCTCCGTGGAACTTCGCTCCCTTGGCCCAGGACTCCGTCCCGGCCGTCCTGGTGGACGAATGGAACGCCGCCGAGAACCTTCGTTGGTGCCCGGCACTGTATCCGGAAGCGGCGTCCGCCGACGTCGCGCCGAGGGCCGCCGACTTCTCGGGCGGGTGGGCGCTGGCGTGGGACCTTCCGGCGGGGCCGGGATCTGACGCTACCGGGGCGCCGTGTGAGGACTGTGGGCGTTCGGCCTATGGTGTCGCCGGCCTCGACCTGTCGGTGCAGGACGACACCGGGGTCCGCATGCCGCAGCGAATCACCTTTGACGATGGAGCGGTCGCCGGCTATTCCGGTGAGGGCTTCGATGCCAGCGCGACGAAGCGCGTAGCGGAGATGGCCATACCTGGCCATGGCTGCGTGTATCAGGTCTGGAGCCACCTTGGCGATGAGCATCTCCTCTCACTGTTGACGTCCTTGCGGAGCGTCGAAGGCCTTGACGCCGGCGACACAACGCCGCGCACCGCGGCAGACACCGAGGTCATCGATGGCGGAGCCCCGCCGTGGGCGTCAGACCCTGTGCCCGTCGCGGACATCCCGGATCCGCTGGCGGTGAGCGGAGCCGCGGTCACGGTTGCCGACGCTGCCTCGCTGGTACCCGGCGCAAGGCCTCGGACCGTGAACGGCTACTCGTGGGGAGCAGCCTGGGACGCACGAACCGGGCCGGGCCATGATTCCCTGAACTTCCCGTGCGAGCACTGCGGACGTGGAGTGATCGGGTTGGTTGCATTCGCCAATGAGCTGATCGACCCTACGGCGCGACCCGATCCTGTCGAACCCTGGCTGGCCAAGATTGAATGGGATGACGGCAGCGTGGCGTACGTCCGGTGGCGCTTCGTGGATCTGGCCCTGCCACTCGATGTGGCGACTGTGCCCGCCTCGGACACGGGCAATCTGGTGAGCGACGGTTATGAGGCCAGGCTGTTCATCGATGGCATCGAGGCTGAGCTACAGGTGTGGAGTCATCTTGGCTTCGACCATCTCGTGTCGGTGTTGGACCATCTCCGCCTCGTGGGTTCGTGATCGAAACGGGCTCGGATGAGCGCGGGCTGATCGGTGAATAGGGGCTTGGGGCTGATCGATGAAGGGTCATATCCCACCCTGTTAGCCTCGTTCGACGATGAACTGGTATCACAGTGCAGCATCGGCATCGGCCCGGACGCCAACCCCGCCCAACCTGGCGTCATTGCTCTTCGCGCACGGAACGATGGAGCTGGAGTGGTATGCGCCTCGCGGCCAAGATGTGCAGACGCCCCACGATCGCGACGAACTGTATTTCATCGCGTCCGGGTCCGGCCGGTTCGTCAGAGGCAACGTCGAGGTCAGGTTCGATACCGGTGATGCCATCTTCGTTCCGGCCGGCATGGAGCACAGATTCGTCGACTTCACCGATGACTTCGGAACCTGGGTTGTCTTCTGGGGTCCCGAGGGCGGCGAATGATCACGTGATCTCGGTGCGCTCGATGTAATCCGCCCGCGCCGCCGACCCTACCAAGACAGCAGGGCGGCTCACCAGGCTCGCCCAGCAAGAGGCGCGATACGCGTTCCATCGTCCGCCTAGCCACTGTCGCCAGGATCTGGTCTAGCGGGTCGATGCCCAGCGCAGGAAGGGTCACCCGGAAGGCGGAGCCAAGAAGACCGGCAGCACGCGGATCGCGGGTCACACGCTACGCGTCGGTGAGGTCCTCTCGGAGCAGATCCATCAAGATGGCATCCGTCCATTCGCCGCGGTGCGCGTCCCATTCGTACTGGCGCATGACACCGACTGGTTTGAAACCGACTTTCTCGTAGGTCCGGATCGCCCGTGGATTACCGGCGTTCGGATCGATCACGATCCGGTGGTGGCCTCGTTCCTCGAATAGATATCGGGCCATGAGCCGCACTGCCTTCGTTCCCACTCCCCGGTCGCGGAACCCGCCGCCGATCACGACGTCGATCCCCGCATGACGGTATTGAGGATCCGCTTCCTCGTAGTACTGGATGTAGCCGGCGATGCGGTCGCCCACTACGACGACGAACCCAAGTGCGTCTTTCTCGCGCCCCAGCAGCGTGTCCATCATTTCGTTGTGTGACGACGCCGGCCACCATCGAGTGACCTCTTCGTCCGACAAGACGTCGAGTAGTGTCCCCTCATCCTCGGGCCGGCCGGGTCGAATCCGAACAGTCCCGTCCGCGAGCTCCATACCGGGCAATGTAGGCGAATTGGCCCAACGATGATCGTGTGCGATCGTCCGGGGATTCATGACGCCAGAACTCGCCCTGCAAATCGGCCTCGTCATCGCGGTCGCATCCGTGGTCGCCACCGTTGCCGGTTTTGGGAACTCCCTGGTAGCGATGCCGATGCTCATCGGCCTCGTCGGCGTCCGGGCGGCGGCACCGATGATGGCGCTCGCCGGTCTGGTGACTTGGATCGTCCGATTCGTCATGCTGCGTGGGCAGATCACGCCGGCGGTCGTCTGGCGTGTGATCCTGGCTTCGTTGGTAACCATCCCGCTCGGCGTGGCATTCGTATCCAACGGGCCTGAGGTATGGCTTCGAACGGCCCTCGGTCTCATGACAGTCAGCTATGTGATCTATCGCTGGTCGGGGCGCAAAGCGCCGGCGGCATCCG
>Ga0224512_10003936_pt1 | contig 12825 bp, 9 predicted proteins | sample SF_May12_sed_USG_4_FD_169103 | JGI IMG/M metagenome (GOLD analysis project Ga0224512, IMG submission 169103) | Sediment microbial communities from San Francisco Bay, California, United States - SF_May12_sed_USGS_13 | ecosystem: Environmental > Aquatic > Marine > Sediment | place: USA: California... | reverse complement strand
CGAGCGTGACGGACGCGACGGCGCACGGCGGCAGCTCCCATTTGTTCGAAGATCTCAAGGCGCTGCGCCGGCAACTTGCCGATGCCAGAGGCGTACCGGCATATGTCGTGTTCAGCGACGCAACGCTGCTGGCGATGGCCGCCGCCAAGCCACGGAACGAGGCGGAACTCCTCAACGTCAGCGGCGTCGGCCCCAAAAAACTCGAGACGTACGGTGAGGCCTTCCTCGAGATCCTGCGGGCAACTCATTAGCCACCGTTGGTGAGCTCCTCGACCTCCTGACGAACTTGGTCATAGCTCGCCTGAGCTTTGGCCAGGCGCCGCGTGACATTCCTGAGTCGCAGTTCCGCTCCGGCCACGTCCTCCTCGGTGACGGAATACGACGGATTGGTGACACGGGCGCGGGCCTCTTCACGCGCCGCCTCGAGCTCGACTTTTTGGCCGGCCAGTGTCTTGACTCGCTGCTGAGCAGCGTCGAAGCGCTCTTCGGCGGCCAGCAGGTGTTGATGCTCTTCCGATTCCGGCGAGGCGGACAGGTCGAATGACTCGCCTGCCAACACGGCGGCGCTTGTCGGCAGCCGCCCCAGCAGATCGGCCACCGGCACGTCGTATGGCCCCACTATCTGAGTGCGCCGCAGCTTCGCAGGCAGGAACACAAACGCGGCGTCGCTCGAGGCGGCGGCAATGGCGGCACCATCCGGATTGGTGAGGCATTCCACGTGGACGGGAATCCGGGCAGTGAAGGCCATATCCTCGAGTGCCTCGGCTGTAGTCACGTGCAGCTCATCGCTTGCCGCCGAGCCGAGTAGCCGCACCTTGGCGCTTCCCCAATCCGGGGTCCGCGTGAACAGATATGCAGACAGCAGCGCCATTCGGCTCGCGTCATCGTCGCCCCACCAAACATCGATTCGACGTTTGTCGTGAGGGATCGCCGCCAGCCGCGCCCACCGCTCGGCGTCGCTCACCATGTTCACGACGTTGAGACCGAGCCGGTGGACTTCCCGAACGGCCTGGAGGTACCCGGCAATATGGTCCGGATCATCGGACTCGGGCCAGCCGAAGAGGATCGTGTTGGCACGGATCGGGCCAAGGCCGAAGGACTGCACGATCACGGGCAGTGCCTCCATGGCATCGTGGGCCAGCACCGCCCGCCCGTGGACGTCCAGGTCGAGGTCGGCAATCTCGCGCTGCAGCACCTCATCCTGTTCGGCACGCTCCTTGCGCTTCACGGCACCGTGGCCGACCACGATCTGGATGACGGCGGTCAGGCCGCTGCCGCCCTCGAGCCAAGAGCCGAACCGCAGAAGTCGGGAGCGGCGTTCTGGGTCAGCGGAGAAGGCCAGCACCTGCGGGCGCCAGCTGCGTGGATCCAGCGAATTCCCCGTGATGGCCTGGATGCTCTCCTTGGCGCGTTGGAAGTAGAACGAACTGCTGGCATCGGACCATCGGTCCGGCCGATCGACCCGCTGCAGGTAGTTACGGATCCCCAGGAGTGCCGCCAAAGCGACCGCACCGGCGATCGGGTTGATAGCAAGCATGACCCCAAGGCAAGCGATCGCGCCAAGGAGGCTGAGGCGCTTGTCGAAGAACCGGAAGCGAGGACGGAACGACGGGTCGCTCGCCCTCGCCTCGTAATAGGTGGCGTAGTTCAGCAAGCCGTAAGAGATGAGGAAGAACATCGACACCACCGGGGCAATGACGTCGATGCTCCCCAGTGCAACCGTACCGAGGGCAATTGCCAACGACAGGACGGTCGCTCTTCGTGGATTCGACGACTCGCCGTGACCCTTGGCGAAGGAGTTGAGAATGGGGAAAACCCGGTCGACTGCCAGCGACTGGAGGATACGAGGGGCGCCGAGAAACGAGGCCATCGCCGACGACAGCGTGGCGGCCACGACTCCGGCGACAATGAGAGGGCTCCAGGCGGCGACGGCCCCCATGGCTCCGGTATCTGAGATGAGGCCCGTCGTCGACAGGTTGCCGGCAAGAAGGATTGCCACCAGCACGTATACAACTGTGGAAATCCCCACCGCGGCGAACGTGCCGACCGGCAGGCTGCGACCCGGGTCCTTCAAGTCGCCAGACATACTCACCCCCTGGGTGAAGCCGGTCACTGCGGGGAAGAAGATGGCGAAGGCAGCCCAGAAACTGAGGCCTCCAGAGGGTGCTACCCAACCGTCACCTGCCAGGCCTGCATCGAAGCCGGGAATCGCTCCAAAGAAGAAGGAAACGAGCGCCGCGACCAGCAGCACCATCACCCCGAACTGGAACCGGCTGGCCGCGTCCGCGCCAAGCCAAGCCAGCCCATACAGGGCGACAACGGCACCGGCGGCAATTGCCTGCGGAGCCCATCCGGCCGAGATCCCGGCTGCCGAGGCCACAGCCTCACCGAAACCCACCGAATAGAACGCGATCGACACCGACTGCGCCAGAAACAGAACGATGCCAATGGCGCCGCCGAACTCGACCCCCAGCGTGCGCGAGATCATGTAATAGTCGCCACCACCTTTGACCTCGAGGTTGGTGGCGATCGCAGCCAGCGAGATGCTGGTGAGCACCGACACCGCGGTCGCAATGCCGATGATGATCAGCGCATTGCGCAGTCCGGCGTTGCCGACGACGAAGCCGAGCCGCAAGAAGAGAATGATGCCGAGGATGGTGAGAATCGACGGCGTGAACACTCCGGCAAAGGTGCCGAGCGTGCCACGGGCTCCAGAGGTCATTGTCACCAGCTAGAGAGTTCAGCAGGGAGGCGAACCATCAGCAGCGCCCGCATCAGCGACGGGCCCACTCAAGGTGACTCCGGCTGCGGCTAGCTCGACAAGCGAACGCTCGCCGTCGCCCGCCACGAGGTTGACCGCGCGGGTCGCTTGGGTCAGCAGTGACGTCGCAAAGTCCGCGCTCACAGCATCGAGTGCCGTGTCCTTGACGCAGTAGTCGAGCGCAAGCCCCACGACGAGCACACGTTCGATTCCCGATTCGCGGAGGAGCCCCGCCAATTCCGTCGCGCTCTCCTGCCCGGTTAGGGGGTCCCGAACCGTAAAGCCGGAGTACCCGTCCTCGCCGCCGATGCCCTTCTTGACCGATGGTCCCACCACCTCTAGCTGGGGGTGGAAGTCCGCCCCCCAAGTGTCGCCGACACAGTGCACCGGCCAGATGCCCCCGAACTGGGCGAAATGTGGGGTCGACTCTGGATGCCAGTCCTGGGTGTACACAACCATCGACCCGGCTGCCGAGGCGAGCCGGATCTCCTGGTTGATGAGGGGCACAACGTCGCCCCCACCGGAGACATAGAGGCTCCCCTCCGGGTCGGCGAAGTCGTTCTGGACGTCCACCACGATCAAGGCCGTCTTCGGGTCATATTCCATGACGCGAGGTTACTAGGGCGGATTCAGGCCGACCCGGCCGCGGTGGAGCCCCATGACGCCCCGGATCACGTGCCTCTAGCATTACGTGGCCGAAGGGAGCATGCCGTGACCCAACCAACTGACACCATCCACTTTGGATTGCGCATTCCGTCGTACGCGTGGCCCGGCCTGTCGTATCGCGACTCGCGCGACTTGCTCGACTACTGCCGGCAAATCGACCAGCTGCCGTTCGAGGACATTTGGGTTATCGACCACCTTCTGGTCTCAAAGGGGGTTTACGGGGTTTCCTGGACCGACTCGATGATCACCTTGGCGGCGGCGGCAAGCGTGACCGAGCGAGTGGGCCTCGGAACTGCCGCGCTGGTACTGCCCTTGCGCCACCCGGTCGTGCTCGCCAAAGAGATCGCATCGCTGCACCTGCTGTCGGGGGGGCGTTTTCGATTCGGCGTAGCTATTGGATGGGACCCGGAAGAGTTCGCCGCGCTCGATGTTCCCCTCCACGAGCGCGGCCGGCGCACCGACGAGGCACTCGCCCTGATTCGTTTGTTGCTCAGTGAAGAGGCCGTCACTTTCGACGGGGAGTTCTGGCAAGTGGAGAATCTCACGATTCACCCGCGGGTGCCCGACCTCCCCCAGATCTGGATAGCCGGCGGCACGCTCACCCACGCCCCGGACACTCCCGACAAGCCCTACATCGCCCCCGGGGTGTTGCGCCGCATTGCGGCGGCCGACGGTTGGATGGCCCGGTCCAGTGGCAGCGACCCCGGCGATGTCAAGGCCGACTGGGTGGCCGTACAAGACCATCTCCGATCTATCGGCAGGGAACCCGCCTCGCTCATCTTCGGCGCAACTCAATTCCTTCACATGGTGGACGGCCGACCGCAAGAGGAAGCTCTGCGGGCGCAGATGCCGCACTTCATATCCGTGATGGGTGATCACCGAACCGCAGAGGATCTGCAGGCGTCCTATCTCACGGGAACGGTCGAGAACATGCAGAAAACGGTCGCCGGATTGCGCGACGCCGGCTTGCAGTACCTGATCCTGACGCCGCTGACCAACGACCTCCGGCAGCTCGATCTGATCGTTCGCCACATCGTGGAGCCTTTCAGCTAGAGGGCCCGTCGCACCGCTGCCAACACCCGGGCCGGCGTCGCCGGAAGGTCACGCACGGGAGACCCGGCTGCATCACGGATCGCGTTGAGAATCGCCGGCGCGGTTGGAATGAGAGTGTGCTCGCCAATGCCCTTGGCTCCGTACGGCCCTAATGGATCATTCGACTCGATGAGGATGTTCACCACCTCGGGCACGTCGCCGAAGGTCGGGATCAGGTAGTCGTGCAGGTTTTCGTTGCGGCCCGGCAGGTATTCCTCCATGAGCGCCATGCCGATCCCCTGGGCGATGCCACCTTCGATCTGGCCCTCAACGAGCGTTGGATTGACGGCCCGTCCAACGTCGTGTGCCGCCGTGATGCGCAGCAATTCCACGGTGCCGACTGAGGAGTCGATCTCCAGCTCGGCGAGTTGCGCCCCGAACCCAAAGATGGCGTACGGGTTGCCCTGTCCATTGCTGTCGAGCGGCGTTGTCGGCGGGTCGTACGTCGCCTCGGCCAACGCAACGAAGCCGGCGTCGTCCGCTGCCACGCCGCCCAGGTCGAACGTCTTGGTCTCGCCCTGATCGTGGACAACGAGCCGCTCGTCTCTCAACTCGAGGCGCCCATCCTCCGAGGCGTCTGCCAATGTGAGCAGGGCGGCGCGCAGCCGGCGGCTGGCCTCGAACGTGGCGTTGCCCGAGACGAAAGTCTGGCGCGAAGCCGAGGTTTTGCCGGCATCCGGTGTCATGTCGGTATCGGCACCAACATATGACACCACCGCCATGTCCATCTCCAGTGCGTCGGCGCAAATCTGCACCATGACCGTATTGGCCCCCTGGCCGATGTCAACTGCTCCTTGAAACAGCACGATACGGCCGTCGCGGTGTAAACCAACCTTGATCGTGGAGGGGTTGGGCAGCGCAGTATTGCCGCAGCCGTACCACATGCCGGCGACACCGATACCCCGACGTTTGCCATTGTTGTTGGCGTTGAAAGCCCGGGCGTCGGCCTGCGACCGCTCCCAATGGGGGCGCAGCGCCTCGAGGCACTCACGGAACCCGACCCCGGAATCGAACACCTGACCGGTGACCGTCGGCCGACCTGCCGTCAGCGCGTTGCGAATGCGAAACTCGAGGCGATCGATGCCGACTGCGTCCGCCAGTTCATCAAACAAGCCCTCCTGGCACACCGCGGATTGCGGAACGCCGAATCCGCGGAACGCCCCGGAGGGCGGCGAGTTGGTGTGCACCGCCCTGGTCTCGGCCTGGTATGCCTCATATATGTACGGCCCTCCGGCGTGGACTGGAGCCCGGTTGGCAACAGTGGGGCCCCAGGAGGCATAGGCGCCGGTGTCAAAAGTGGCGAAGAAGTCCATGGCCACCAGGTCGCCGGCCGCGGTGGCACCGATCCGCGCCCGGAGCTGGGACGGATGCCGCTTGGTAGTGGACATCATCGATTCCGGCCGGGTGTAGGTGATGCGCACCGGCCTATCGAGCTGCCACGCCGCCACTGCCAGGAGCGGCTGCACCGACATGTCGAGTTTGCTGCCGAACCCGCCGCCGACTGCCGTCGGGATGATGCGGACTGCTCCAGGGTCAAGACCGAGAACCGCCGCAACCTCTGACCGATCCATATGCGGTGTCTGTGTAGTTACCTGCAATTCAATTCGATCGCCCACTCTCCTGGCGAAGCCGGCCTCGGGTTCGATGTAGGCGTGCTCGACGAAGCCGGTCGAGTACTCGCCCTCGACCACGACGTCGGCTGCCGCCAAGCAGCTGGCCAGGTCGCCGCGGGCGACGAAGCCCCGAACCAGCACGTTGCCCGGGCGTGAGTCGTGTATGCAGTGGACTCCTTCGGCAAGCGCCGCCTCGGGATCCGGCACGGCATCGAGCTCGGTCCAGATGATGGGAAATTCCTCGAGGCGCAGAGCAGCCATCGCATCAGCTTCCCCGGCCACCATGGCCACAGCCTCACCGCGAAAGCGCGCCTCGGCCTCGGCAAAGACAGGCTGATCCGCCGTGGCCGGAATCACTCCGAACCAGTTCCTGCCCGGAACGTCGGCCGCAGTCAAAACCGCCGCTACCCCAGGGGTAGCCGCTACGTAGCCATCGAGGTCACCGAACTCAAAGCTCGCTCGATGGTGAGGGGAGCGGACGACTCGCAGGACCAGACACTCGGCCGGCGCTTCATCGTCCCCAAACACATCGCGGCCTGTGACCTTCAGCTCGCCGTCGACCCGGGCCACGCTCCTCCCGACGGCCTTTCCCGTCGGTGGCGGTGCCGCGACCCACTCGAGTGTTGGTGCGGCAACAACTGCGTCGATGATCTTGCGGTAACCGGTGCAGCGGCACAGGACACCGCCCAGCGCATCTTTCACCTGCTGTTCCGTAGGGAGATCGACCCGGTCGAGCAGCGCCTTGGCGGCGATCAACATTCCGGGCGTGCAGATCCCACATTGGGCCGCTCCGTGATGGAGAAATGAGCGTTGGAGAGCACTGAGGTCATCGCCGTCTGCGATCCCCTCGACCGTGACGACTCGCTTGCCGCCGAGGCGGCCGAGGGGCACCATACAGGCGCACACCACCTCATCGTCCAGCAGTACTGAGCAGGCTCCACAGTCGCCGGCGTCACAGCCGACCTTGGTTCCGGTCAAACCCAGGTCGAGCCGCAACACGTCGCTGAGGCGCCGTAGCCCGGGGCCGGCAACCTCGACCGCAACGCCGTTGACGTTGAACGAGACGGGGCTCATCGCGGGGCTGCGCAGTTGGCGATTGCCCGGCGCACCAGCTCGAGAGCGGCGTCCATTCTGTGAGCGGCGCTCGCCCGGATGTCGTCGATCGGCGTAAGAGCGCTGAGATGCGCCGGGGTCACGACGGCCGCCACATCGCCGTCTCGGCCTATCAGCTCCTCTTCGAGATCACGAAGTCGTCGCGCCACGGGCGAGCAGGAGCCGACCACGATTCGGGCCTGCTCTACTCGTCCCGCGCTGTCGAAACCGAGGAGGGCGGCGACCATCACGGCGGAGATCACGAGATAACTGCGCGATCCCAGTTTCAAAAAATGGCTGGCGGCACCATCGAGGTCGCGTGGCAGCAGGACCGCCGTCAGCAGCTCGCCAGGTTTCAGGGCAGTCTGTCGGTAGCCGGTGAGAAACTCCTCTAGCGGCATCACCCTGGTGCCTGCGACCGACGCCAGCTCGACCGAGGCGTCGAGAGCCAGAAGGGGAGGAACGCCGTCGGCGGCGGGCGAAGCATTGCACAGGTTTCCCGCAATGGTGGCCGTGTTTTGAATCTGGACTCCCCCCACCCGCGCTGCCGCCATCTTCAACGCATCACAACTGCCAGGCAGGTCGGCCGCGATGATCTCGGACCAGGTTGTCAGCGCACCAATCCGCCGAACGTCTTCTGATTCGCTGATCCCACGCAGCTCCTTGATACCCGAGATGTCGACCACGGGCTCAGTCAGCGGCTTGCCGACCCGGGCAGGATAGAAGTCGGTCCCGCCCGCGAGGATGGTGTGCTCCGCTATCGCCAGCATGTCGAGGGCGGCACCCAAACCGACCGGGGCCAGGAAGTCGGGAGGCGCAGGATTGGTGACCATCACGAGGCACTCTACGCGACAGAGCATGAAGGAGTTGGGTGCCGTGGCATCGGGTTGCAACATCGCGTAATCTCAGCGCCGCGCGTGGACGGGAGGATCGTATGGACATCCGCAAGCTGGAGACCATCATCGACGAGACCCGTGTCGAGGCCAGCCAGACAATCGACCCCCCGATCCGGCGAGTCATCGTGGCTGCCGTTTTGGCCAACCCGCATGCCGGCCGCTACACCGACGACCTCGAGGACCTCATCGCAGCAAGCGTCGAGCTCTCGGCAATGTTGGCGGGGGCAGCAGTCGCCCACCTCAACGGCAAGCCGGTGCACTCGTACGGCAAGGGCGGGATTGTGGGCATGGCCGGCGAGCTCGAGCATGTGGCGGCCCTACTGCACCCGAAGTTCGGCGCGCCGCTTCGCGAAGCTTGCGGTGGAGGCAAGGCCATCATTCCTTCCGCCAAGAAGCGGGGAGGTCCGGGCACTACGCTCGACATACCGCTGCACTACAAGGATGCCGCTTTCGTGCGGAGCCACTTTGACGCCGTTGAGCTGCGGATCGTCGACGCCCCGGCCGCCGACGAGCTGGTCATTGCGGTTGCCGTGACTGATGGGGGGAGACCGCTGCCCAGGGTTGGCGGGCTGATGATTCAGGATGCGGTGGGAGAGGACGGGCTGCGATGAGTGACCTGGTCGTCCGCAATGTTGGCACCATCGTCAGCGGAGACATCAACGCCCCCATTGTTGAGGGCGACACCATCGTGGTGCGTAGCCGGACCATCACCTTCGTCGGCGCCGCCTCCGAGGCAGACAGCAGCGGCATCGAGGTCGTGATCGACGCCGCCGGAGCCACGGTCATCCCCGGCTTGTGCGACAACCACGTGCATCCGGTCATCGGCGACTACACGCCCCGGCAACGCCAGAGCGACTTCATCGAATCGTGCCTGCATGGAGGGGTGACCACGATGATGTCTGCCGGAGAGCCCCACACGCCGGGCCGGCCAACGGACCCCGTCGGGGTCAAGGCACTGACCATCCTGGCTCACAAGTCATTCAATAAGCTGCGGCCCGCCGGCGTCAAGGTGCATGCCGGCGCCGTGATGCTCGAGCCGGGCCTGACCGAGGCCGATTTTGTCGAAATGGCACAGGCCGGAGTGCGGCTGGTTGCCGAAATCGGCATCTCCGGCGTCAAGGATCCCAAGGAAGCCGCCGAGATGGCGCGGTGGGCACAGGCCAACGGGATGAAGGTCATGGTCCACACCGGCGGCGCCTCAATTCCAGGAAGCGGCGTGATCGGGGCCGACTTCGTCGTCGAGATCCAGCCGGACGTCGCCGGCCACACCAACGGGGGGCCGACCGCGCTCCCCCTGGCCGACGTCGTCACCATCCTCGACCAGACTTCGGCCAGAATCGAGATTGTACACAACGGCAACGTGAAGGCGGCCGCCGCGGTGGTCCGCCTGGCCGCCGATCGGGATGAGCTGCACCGAGTGGTCATCGGGACAGACAGCCCTGCCGGCTCCGGCGTGCAGCCCCTCGGCATCCTCCGCGTGATGTCCTGGGCAGCATCCCTCGGAGGCATTCCGCCGGAGCAGGCGGTGGCGATGGCGACGGGAAACGTTGCCGCTCTCCATGAGCTCAACGTTGGGATTCTCGAAGCGGGCCGCGAGGCAGATTTCAACGTCGTCGACGCACCGCTCGGCTCGCAGGCGAACGATGCCTTGGGAGCCTTGGCGATCGGCGACACGCTGGCGGTCGCCGGCGCCGTGATCGACGGACAAGTTCGATTCACCAGGAGCCGCAATACACCGCCGGCGATTCGGCCGATCGGCTTTGGGCCATGAAAGAGTTCTCCGAACACCGGCTGACCAAAGACATGAGCTTCGAAACCTCGTCGACGGCGATCCTGGTTGTGGACATGCTCAACGACTTCTGCGAGCCCGCCGGTGCGATGCCGCTGCCAGGCAGCGAGCGGCTCTACCCACGGATCCAGAGTCTGCTCGAGGCCGCCCGGCAGGTGGGAAGCCCCGTCATTTGGATCTGCGACGAGCATCCGCCGGGCGACAAGGAGTTCGAAAAGCGAACCGAGCACTGTCTCGTTGGATCGTGGGGAGCCCAGGTGGTCGACGCCCTCAAACCGCCTGAAATCGAATACCGCGTTGCGAAACGTCGCTACTCGGGCTTCTTCGAGACCGATCTCGACCTTCGCCTGCGCGAACTTGACATCAAGCACCTGATCATCACGGGCGTTGTCACCAATATCTGTGTCCGCTCTACCGCCCATGACGCGTTCTTCCGTGGCTACGACGTGATCATCCCCGAGGACTGCGTTGCCGCCACTGGAGAACGGGAACAGGCTTCGAGCCTCTACGACATCGACACCCACTACGGCGTTGTCTCCAACCTCCACAGTGTCCTCGAACAGCTGGTGAGGACGTGAAAACGCTGCAGAACTATGTGGGTGGCAGTTGGGTGGACATCACCGGAACAGATTCCGCTGCGGTAACCAACCCGGCTGCGGGAGCGACGATCGCCATCCATCCCCACTCGAACAACCCGGACGTCGACGCCGCCGTGGCCGCCGCCGGCGCCGCATTCTGGGACTGGCGAATCACCCCGACACCAACCCGGTCGGCCATGCTGTTTCGGTACCGCCATTTGGTATGGGAGGCACAAGACGAGCTGGCCAGCATCATCGTTGAAGAGAACGGCAAGAAGCTTGCTGAGGCGAAGGGCGAGATGCTGCGAACTCTGCAATACATCGAGCACGCCTCAGCGGTGACCGAAACCATGAAGGGAGCAGTCACCGAAAACGTCGGTACCGCGGTCGACATCGAGTACATCCGTGAGCCCCTAGGACCGTTTGCGATCATCGCCCCCTTCAACTTCCCGGCAATGATTCCGCTCTACTTCACGTGGGCCGCCGCCACCGGCAATCCAGTCATCGTCAAGCCGAGCGAGCACTGCCTGCTGACCACGATTCGACTCGTCGAGCTGGCCCAGCAGGCCGGCTTCCCGGACGGTGTCGTCAACATGGTGCTCGGCAAAAAAACTGTGGTCGAGCGCCATGCCGAGCACCCCGATGTGGTCGGCAAATCGTTCGTCGGCTCATCTGAGATCGCCGAAACCGCGTACAAGCTCACGATCGGCCACAGAAGACGATGCCAGGCCCAGGGCGGCTCGAAGAATCACCTAGTCGTCACCGACACCGCAGCGCTCGACAGATGTATGCCCAACATCGTCTCGTCCATGCTGGGCAATAGCTCACAACGTTGTTTTGCCGGTTCGAACCTGGTGATCTACGCCTCGATCTACGACGAGTTCATGAGCCGTTTCCTCGACGGCGTTGCCGCCTTCCGACTGGGCCACGGCCTCGATGAGGCGGCCACCATGGGCCCGGTGATTTCGCCAGAGTCGCATCGGCGCCTCGAGCGGCGGTCGACGGAGCGGTGGCCGAGGGCGGCGCGGTGTTGCTCGACGGGAGTGGCGCCAGCGGGCCGAAGTCAGCCAGGTCGGAATCAATGTTGGGACCCCCGCCCCCATCGCCTTCTACGCGGTCGGGGGCCGGAAGTCTTCATCTTGGATCCTTACGCGGCCGTGCCAACGATGCGGTCGATTTCTATACGGACAAGAAAGTGGTTGTCGGCACGTGGCACGTCGACACCACTCAGCAATCTGCCGTCGACCCGGCTTTTGAGGGTCGAACATGAATCGCGAGGGAGCGGACGTCGGCAGCAGCCGGCGGCGCGCGACTAGGAGGAACCGAATGAGAACACGAAGACTATGGGTTGTAGCAACCGCCTTCACGCTGATAGCGGCCGCCTGTGGCGGCGACGATGAGGTAACCCCGCCATCGGGTGATCCCATCGTCATCGGAATCATCGCCGACTTGACGGGCGCCTTCGCCACCTATGGCAACAGCCTGACTCGTAGCGCCGAACTGGCTGTCAAAGAGGTCAATGCGGCGGGAGGCATCGACGGCCGACCCGTTCAAATCATCAAGGAAGACATCCAGTCCGACGTGACTGCCACAGTGGATAAGGCCCGCAAGCTGGTTGAGTCCGACAACGTCGACCTGGTGATGGGGCCCATCGGATCTGACGCCAACGACGCGGCGTATCAGACGGTCGTTCAAGAAGGCGGCAAACTGCTGTTCTACACCGAGACGTACGAGGGCGGCAAGTGCGATCCGCTCTACTTCTCGTTCGGAGCTGTGCCGGCCCAGCAGATCCGCCCGATGATCCCGATCCTGCAGGACGAGTACGGCACCAACGTGATGCTGTTTGGTGCCGACTACGTGTGGCCCCGACGCAGCTTCGAGATTGCCAAGCCCATCATCGCCGACGGCGGCGGCACCGTGGTGTCCGAGCTCTATTTGCCGCTCATCGCCGACGACTTCTCCGAGCTCGTCCAGGAAGTGCGCGATAAGCAGCCCGATTACATCTTCTCGCTGTACCCGGCATTGTGGGGAGCAGCGCTGAAGGCTCTCGACGACGCCGCGTTGCTCGATGGTCTAGGCGTTGGCACCATATTTCTCGGTGATGGCGACTACCTCGGAATCGCCGACCTGGCGGAGAACTCGTACACGGCTCTCCCCTATTTCACGGTGGCAGAGGGCGCGGCGGCCGAAGACTTCCTCACGGCCTTCCAGGCGGAGTACGGAGCGGACCAGTTCCCCTCCGGAGGGGAGGGTGTCGGCGCCTATGACGCCGTCTGGATGTACAAGGAGGCGGTCGAAAAGGCGGGCTCGACCGACCCGACGGCCGTTGCTGAGGAGC